>JACXTT010001939.1_pt1 | contig 33703 bp, 20 predicted proteins | sample 9270951 | NCBI WGS metagenome assembly JACXTT01 (sample SAMN15532306, study PRJNA645909) | rock metagenome | isolation source: weathered quartz diorite | place: Puerto Rico | collected 2017-06-21
GGCGAACGCCCGCGGTCGCGGGCGCATCACGAGTTCGAGCGCCACCGCCGTGGCACAGGCGCCGGCGGCGGGGGCGACGTCGTGATGCACCATCCGCAGCATGATGGGCGATGCGGTCACCAGTGAGGCGGCAACGGCCCCGGCGGCGCTGCCGGCGGCGCGCGCGACGACGCGCGCCGTGAACACCGCGGCGAAAACGGCGAACGCCGCGGCGAGCCAGGCCGTGCGATCCAACGCCGCGGGACCGAACGTGGCAAGCAGCGGCGACCCCAGCAACGGCAGCAGCGGTCCGTGCACCAGCACCGGCACCGTCAGCGAGGCGTCGCGCAGTCCCCACAACGGCGGATGGATCATCGCGGTGCGAAAGCCGTGGCCCGCGAGCAGGCTGCGCGCGACGAGGCCGTACTCCCACGTATCGTCGAGCGGGTGAGGCGTGCCGCCGCGGAGGATCGCGAGATCGACGAGCCACACGCACGCCGCGCCGAGAGCGATCCACAGCTCGAAGTGACGCGTGGGTTTGCCCGGCCGCGGGTGCGTCACTACACTGCCCCGCCCATGTCCCGACGGCACCGCACCTCCGAGTTCGCGCTCGCCGCGCTCGTCGCGGCGCTGGGATTCGTTGCCAGTTGTGGGCCCCGCGGCTCGTTGCCTCGGCCCCATGCCGTCTGGGTGCTCGGCGTCGACGCTCCGGCGTTCGACCCCGACGGTCCGCCCGACTCGCGTCGCGCCGCGCTCGAACGGCTGCTTACCCGTGGGCTCGTCGAGGAGGATTCGACCGGGCGCATCGTTCCCGTCGCGGCCGAGCGCATCGAGGTCTCGCCCGACAGCCTACTCTACACGTTTCATTTGCGGCGCAACCTGCGCTTCGTGGACGGCACGCCGTGCGGCAGCGACGTGTTCCGCGACGCGCTGCGTGCAGGCCTGGCGCGAGCCGATCACTCGACGCGGCGTTGGCAGCTCGCCGCTGTCCGTGGAGTCGACGCGATCCGCGTGGGCCGACCGCTGCCGCCACTCGGTATCGAGACGCCCGATTCGCTGACGCTCCGCCTCAGGCTGTCGCTGCCGGATCGGCGGTTGCTTGGCCGACTCGCGCTGCCCGGCACCACCGCCGCTTGGAAGCAGCGGGACGCCACGAATTGGCGTGACGCCATCGGGCTCGGGCCGCTGGTGGTGGCACACGCGGACTCGCTGCGCAGCCTCGAGCTGTCGAAGGCCCAATCCGGATTCGCGCGCGCCGACCTCGCGGACACGCTGACGGTGCGCTTCGTGCCGGTCGCTGCGCGGGTGCGGGCGCTGCTCAGGGTCGGGCGACCCGATCTGGTGTGGCCGCTGCCGCCCGGGATGCTGAGCGAGCCCATACCCGCGGGCTATCGCCGGGTGGTCCAGGCGGCGCGACCCGAGCGCTGGCTGCTGCTCGTGATGCGGGCCGATTTGCCCCCAACGACTCGCCTTCCCGCTCGACACGCGCTGGGGCACGGCATCAACCGCACGGAGCTGATGCGCGTGCTGGGGCCACGAGCGCTCGAGGTGGGACCGTGGATTGCAGGCGCCCCGCCGTTCGACTTCCCCCGGCTCGATCCACAGGAGGTGGCGCTGTGGCGCGAGCGAGGCAAGCTGGGGCGCTCGTTCCACGTGGTCATGGCCTACGACGCCAACGGACCCGCCGCCGACGTCGCGCGCGTCCTGCAGGGCGAGTGGGCGACTCACTCGATCTACGTCGAGCTGCGGCCGCTCACCGGGCTCAAGCGACAGGGGGAATTCCTATTGGGCCGGGCCCACCTGGTGCTCGCGGACGTTCAGGAGCCCGCCACCGACCCGACCGCACTGCTGTCGATGCTGGTCATGCCATACCGCGGTCCCGCCGTGGGTTCCGTGCGCAGTGGATGGCGCACGCGCGACTTCGATCCGTGGATCACGCCGTCCCGGCGTGAGGCGCCGTGGGATCCCGGCTGGGTCGAGCGGCGGCTCGAGGAGGAGCGGGTCGTGCTGCCGCTCGCGCGGCTGCCGTGGGTGTGGCTCGAGCGCGCGGCCGGGCCGATCGCGCCGTATCATCCGCGCTATGGCCCCGAGTGTCCGACTCCATCGTTTCTGAGGTGAAGGCACGGTCAGTGTTATTGGAGTTGACCCGGCATCCGCGCGTTCAGTAATGTCAAACATGCGTGAGCGCCCTACACCCCTGGGGGGCTGGACGCGTGGGATTGGCCGATCCCGCTGCCGTGCCCTCGGCGGCACTCTCATCCAGTGACTCCCGACGACGGCATCCACCCAGGCCAGGTCCCCCATGAGAATCGCCCCCGCCCTCTTCTCGACGTTGCTGATGACGCTGCTTGCCGCGTCCGCTGCGGCAGCGACCACCCTCGAGCGCGAATTCACATTCGACGCCGACGCCATTCACCTCCGGACGACCGCGGGCGCGACTGAGGTTCGCGTCGATCGCGCGGTGCCGAGCCCCGACGTTGGCCAGCCCGAGCTGCCGTGGCTCGCCGAATTCGTGGATCTGCCCGACGGCATGCAGGTGGCCTCGGTGGACGTCGTCGACCTGGCCGTGACGCCGCTCGGCAGCGGTGTGCGCCTGCCGAGCGCCTGGACGATGTCGGCCGATCGGCAAAGCGCGGTGCGAAGCGCCGCCGATCCGTGGGCCTTCTCGCGTCCCGGTTCTCAACCCGCGCGCGCCGTCGAGCTGGCCACGCAGGGATGGCAGCGAGGCAGACACGTCGCCGGGTTGCGGATCTGCCCCGTGCGATGGGACGCCTCTACCGGCCGCCTCGAGCGCGTGTCGCGGTTGCGCGTCAGGCTCACGCTCGAGCCGGGCGCGAAGCAGCCCGTACCGCGGCTCCGCGTCGTGCCGGACTGGGAACAAGAAGGGACGCATGGCCCGTTGCGGACGACGGTGGCGCCGTTGAGTTCGGGATTCGGCGGCCGGCGCTCCGCCGGCACGCTGACCGCGACGCAGATCCCCTCGCTGCTCGGCAGCCCGGTCGCCTACGTCATCGTCACCGAAGACGACATGGCGGGTGAGTTCCAGAGGTTGGCCGACTGGAAGACGCAGTCCGGTGTGCCCGCCGTGGTGCGCACGATGTCGTTCATTCGCAGCCAGTACCCTCGTGGCTCGGACGACGCCGAGCGCGTGCGCGATTTCATTCGCGACGCGTACTCGCGCTGGGGCACGAAATGGGTCCTGCTCGGCGGCGACACGGACGTGATCCCGACCCGGTACGCGCACACGACGTTCTACGGTGGTGCCAACATCGCGAGCGACCTGTATTTCTCGTGCCTCGACGGCAACTGGGACGGCGACGGCGACCAGTACTACGGCGAGGGTTACGTCAGCGCCTCGAGCCCCGGCGATTCGATCGACCTGCTCCCGGATGTCTATGTGGGGCGTGCCCCGGCCAGCACGGTCGCCGAGGCTCAGTTGTTCGTCAATCGCGCGCTCGGCTACGAGCGGACTCCGGTGGGCGATTACGAGCGCAACGTTCTGATCTTCGCCGAGGTGCTGTTCCCGGAGGATTGGCAGCCGGGCGACTTCATCCAGCTCGACGGCGGCACGCTGGGTGACGAGATCCTGGCCGACGTCAACAACAACCCGTCGATGCACACAACGCGTCTCTACCAGAACTACACCGCGCCGTGGGTGGCGGGCGTGCTCCCCGAGAGCCGCGCGGCGGTCGTCGACTCGCTCAACCGCGGCTACGGGATTTCGGTGCACATCGGGCACGGCTCCCGCAACGTCATGTCGCTCGGGGACGCCAACATCTTCAATCCCGACGCCCTCGCACTATCGAACGGCAGCCGTCTGACCAACCTCTATGCCATCAATTGTACGTCCAACGCCATCGACTATCCCTGCATCGGTGAGGCGTTCTTGCACGCGCCCAACGGGGGCGCCGTCACCAGCATCGGCTCGACGGACCTCGACTTCATCTACGCCGGTCGACAGTTGGAGCAGGAGTACTTTCGACTCGTGTTCGACGACAGCGTGACGGCGATCGGAGAGGCTCAGGCGAAGCAGAAGCTGCCGATGCTCATCAATTCCGACACCGACAACGCCTACCGCTGGATGGAACAGTCGGTGCTGCTGCTCGGGGACCCGGAGCTCCACATGTGGACCGGCACGCCGCGGACCCTCACGGTGAGCGCACCCGCGACGTTTTCGCTGAGCGACACTTCGATCGCCGTCACGGTGTCGGTCCAGGGGCAGCCCTTGAAGGGAGCCCGCGTCACCGCGTACAAGGCGAACGACGCCTACCGGTCCGTCACGACGGACGTCACGGGACTGGCGCGGTTGTCCTTCCGGATCGACAGCCTCGGGACGATTGCCTTGACCGTGACCGGCTACGACTGCCGGCCGTATCAGGCGACGATCAATGTAACGTCGGCCAGCGCGGCGGTGCTCGGCGATGGACCGGTCGCGATCGACGACGACGCCGTGGGCGGCACGAGCGGCGACGCCGACGGCATTCCGGACGCGGGCGAGACGATCGACCTGCGCGTGCCGATCGTCAATTCCGGCGGCACGGCCGCCACCGGGGTGAGTGCCACGCTGTCGGAAACCGATCCCTACGTCACCGTCATGACGCCGCTCGTCAACTACGGCACCGTCGGCGCCGGCGCGACGGTCACGCCAAGCGGAGCGTTCCGCATCTCGATCTCCGCGAACTGCCCGGACCAGCGCGAGGTGCCTTTCACGTTCCTGATCACCGACGCCGCGGCGCACTCGCGCACGCGTCTGATCTACCTCACGGTACGAGCGCCGGACCTGCGGCACTTCTCGCATGACGTCACCGACAACGGCAACCACAACGGCCAACCCGATTCGGGCGAGGTCGTGACGTACCTGCCGCACCTCGAGAACGTGGGCACGGCCGCGGCGCACTCCGTCACCGCCGTGCTGCGTAATTACGACGGCAAGGCCACGATTCAAGACAGCACGTCGAGCTGGGGCGACGTCGGGCCGGGGGCGGACAAGGCGGGCGACGCGCTCGTCTACGCGCTCGCCAGCGCGTCGGCGCGGCTCGAGCTGCGGGTGTCGGACTCCCACGGTCTTCGCTTCGTCCAGCCGCTCGACGTCGTGGCGCCGAGTGCTCCGCTCGGGCTCGCCGGCGTGGGGAAGGCGACGAGCGTGCGCCTGACGTGGTCGCGCAGTCTGGAGCCCGACCTGTTGGGCTACAACGTCTACCGAAGCACCTCGCCGGCCGGGCCGTTTGCGCGCTCGAATCCCGTGCCCACCGACCGCATCACCGCCTACGAAGACGCACAACTCTCGCCGCTCACCCGTTACTACTTCCAGGTCTCCGCCGTCGATTCGTCGGGGAACGAGTCGGCGCACTCCGCGACGCTCCCGGTCAGCACGAATCCACCGACGCACACCACGTTCCCGGTCCCGATGGGCGCGAGCACGCGCGCTCCCGTGGCGGTCGATCACCTGTATTCCAGCTCGACCATGGACATCGTCGCCGGCTCCGACGTGCTTTACGACTGGCATGCCGACGGCACACCACCGGTGGATGCCGACGGCTCCGGCGTGACCAACGGAGATATGACGGTCCGCGGCAGCAATTACATCGGCGGCGCGTCGATCGCCAATCTGGGCTTCGGCGGCGCCAAGGCCGTGGTGGGAGTCGCATCGGATTCGACGCAGGTCGTCGTCGTCCAGCAGTCGGGCGCGACGATGCCCGGCTGGCCGCAGAAGATCCAGGACGCCGTGTGGTCGTCGGTGGCCGTCGGCGATCTCAACAACGACGGCAAGCTCGAGATGGTGTTCGGCGCATACGGCGGCCCGCGGATCTACGCCTTCCGGTCGGACGGCACCGAATGGCGTGACGGTGACGCGAACCCGGCCACGAACGGCGTGTTCAAGGTCGTCGGCAAGCAGTTCAACATCGGCACTCCGGCGATCGCCGACCTGGACGGCAACGGCACCCGTGACATCATCTACGGCTCGTTCGACGGCAATGTGTACGCGTGGCGGCCCGACGGCAGCAACCTGCCCGGGTTCCCGATCACGCTGCCCGAGCCGGTGACGTCGTCGGTGGCGGTCGGCTATCTGGATGGCCCGGGCGATTCGCAGCTCGACATCGTGGTGACGACGGGCTACTACCCCAATCCGACCCCGGCGAACGACTCGCTCTACGTGTTCACGGCCACCGGCGCCCGCAAGCCGGGCTTCCCCAAGCCGCTGCGCTCCAGCGACAACGACAAGTCGCCGTCGCCGGCGCTCGCGGACATGAACAACGACGGGTTCGTCGACATCGTCGCCGCCGGGACGGACGGCAAGATCTACGTGTGGGACCACACCGGTGCGGTCGTGGGGCCGTGGAACGGCAAGCCCTACAGTACGCTCACGAACACCGCGTCGGAGGCGAGCCCGGTGGTGGCCGACATCGACGGCGACGGAATGAACGACGTCGTCATGGGAGACGAGAACGGCATGCTCACGGCGCTGAGCGGCGTGGACGGCCTGCCGCTACCGGGATTCCCGATTCAAGTCGGGGCCAGCATCAAGGCCGCGGCGGCGCTGTGCGATTGCGACGGCGACGGCAAGACGGAGATCGTGCTCGCCGGCCAGGACAAGGACGTGTCGGTGTGGGACTACGACTTCCCATTCTCGCCCTCGGGGCCGCCGCCGTGGCCCCAGTTCCACCACGACGCCATGCGCACCGGTCTCGCGACGAATCCTTCGTTCACGGCGGTCGATCCACAGCCGCAGCCCGGAACCGTGACCGGCGTCGAGCTGTCCGCGCCGTCGCCGAATCCTTCGCGGCAACTGGCGCAGCTCTGGTACGCCATTCCCAAGGCGCGGGCCGGCGAGCGGATGGAGCTTGCGATCTACGATCTGGCCGGCCGACAAGTGCAGCGGCTCGCCGCCGGCGAGGCGACGCCCGGACGCTACCGGGCCGATTGGAACCTGGCCGACGACTCGGGGAGGCGGGTCGAGCCCGGGTTGTACTTCGCGCGATTCATTCTCGGCCCCGAGCGCCTGTCTCAAAAGGTCATCGTCGTGAACTGAACGCCGCATCGGTCGGGCATCGCGGGCGGGCCCGGACAGCGGACCCGCCCGTCCCGATGCGCAACGGAGGACGCGCGGCGGGTGGCACCCCGGTTGAGGTGCTACCGCGGGGTGTGAGCCAGGCGATCGCCAGCGCTGTGGTAGGATGGCGCGTTCTCACCCTCCGCTGAGCGTCTCCGTGGGCGCGGAGGCGTTGCGCCGCCGCGGAAGGGGCGCCTTCGCCCCGAGTTCCGCATTCCCCTGGCCCGAGGCGTCATGTCGCATTTGAACGGTCCAGCGATTCCCGAAGCCGAAACGACCGAGCGACTCGACTTCATCCGCGAGATCGTCCAGCAGGATCTCGCAACGGGGAAGTATGCGCAGGTGGTGACGCGCTTCCCGCCCGAGCCGAACGGCTACCTGCACATCGGCCACGCCAAGTCCATCTGCCTGAACTTCGGCATCGCCCGCCAGTTCGGCGGGCGATGCAACCTGCGCATGGACGACACTAATCCCGCGAAGGAGGACGTCGAGTACGTCGACTCGATCACCGCGGACGTGAAGTGGCTGATCGCCGGGTGGGCGGATCAATGCCTGGGTTTGAAGCCCGCGGGCAGCTTGCCCGTCACTTCCGCGGCGGGCGCGAAGCGCGACGTCCACATGCCGGTCGTCGTGGGTGGCGACGAAGCGGGGCTCGAGCCGCTCTACGCGTCGGATTATTTCGGTCCGCTGTACGACTTCGCCGTGCGCCTGATCGAGCGCGGCAAGGCGTACGTGTGCGACCTGTCGCAGGCCGAGGTGGAAGCGTATCGCGGAGCCCCCGACCGCCCGGGGAAGGACAGCCCCTACCGCAATCGCTCGATGGCCGAGAGCCTCGACTTGTTCTCGCGCATGAAGGCGGGCGAGTTCGCGGACGGCGCCCGCACGCTCCGCGCCAAAATCGACATGGCGTCACCGAACCTCTGGTTGCGTGACCCGGTGCTCTATCGCATCCGGCACGCCGAGCATCACCATACCGGCGACGCGTGGTCGATCTATCCCATGTACGATTTTGCCCACGGGCTCAGCGATTACATCGAAGGCGTCACGCACTCGATCTGCACGCTCGAGTTCGAGGTGCACCGGCCGCTCTACGATTGGATCCTGGAGGCGCTCGATTTGCCGCGCCCACAGCCGCGCCAGTACGAATTCGCCCGCCTCAATCTCACCCACACGGTGATGAGCAAGCGCCGGCTGCTCCGGCTGGTGCAGGAGGGATTCGTGCGCGGCTGGGACGACCCCCGCATGCCGACGCTCGCGGCAATGCGGCGGCGGGGCTACCCGGCGGAGGCGATTCGCGCGTTCTGCGAGCGCGTGGGGGTTGCGAAACGCGAGAACGTCGTCGAGCTGGCGCTGCTCGAGCACTTCGTGCGCGAGCACTTGAATCGCAACGCGCCGCGCGCGATGGCCGTGTTGAAGCCGCTCCGCGTTGTGATCGAGAACTTCCCCGAAGGGTGCGTGGATCAGGTGGACGCCGTCAACAACCCCGAAGAGCCCGCGGCGGGGACGCGCAAGCTGCCGTTCTCGCGTGAGATCTTCATCGAGCAAGACGATTTTCGCGAGGTGCCGCCGCCCCGGTACCACCGGATGAGCCCGGGAGTCGAGGTGAGGCTCCGCTATGCTTACCTCATCACCTGCACCGGCGTGGTCAAGGACCCGAGCACCGGCGAGGTCGTCGAGGTGCGCGCCCGCTACGATGCGGCGACGGGGACGGGGAATCCGCCCGACGGCCGCCGGGTCAAGGCAACGATCCACTGGGTCTCGGCCTCGCAAGCGGTGGAGGGCGAGGTTCGGCTCTACAATACGTTGTTCGCCGCGGAGCACCCGGACGATCTGCCCGAAGGGCAGGACTTCACGGCGGGGCCCAATCCGGCCTCGCTCGAAGTCGTACGCGGCTGCAAGCTGGAGCCGTCGCTCGGTTCGCCCGCGACCGGCACGCCCTATCAGTTCGAGCGACTCGGCTACTTCTGCGCCGATCGCGAGGACTCGCGCCCCGGTGCACCGGTGTTCGACCGCACCGTGACGCTCAAGGACGCATGGGCGCGAATCGAGAAGCAGCAGGGGAGGAGCTAGCTCCCGTGTCCGTTCGCGTTCGCTTCGCGCCCAGCCCCACTGGGTTCCTTCACGTCGGCGGCGCCAGGACTGCGCTCTACAATTACCTGTTTGCTCGCGCCCGTGGCGGCAAGTTCATCCTGCGAATCGAGGACACGGACGCCGCGCGGTCGACCGAGGCATCGGTGCGTGCCATCCTCGACAGCCTGCGCTGGCTCGGATTGTCGTGGGACGAGGGCCCCGACGCCGGAGGCGCCCGCGGTCCCTATTTTCAGTCCCAGCGCCTCGAGTTCTACCTGCGTCATGCGACGACGCTGCAGAACGCCGGCCGCGCGTACCCCTGCTATTGCACGCCCGAGGAGCTGGACGCGATGCGCGAGGTGCAGGCCGCGCGCAAGCAGTCGTTGCGCTACGACGGCCGCTGCCGCGGACTAGGGCCGGCCGAGCGCGAGCAGCGCGAAGCCGACGGTCGTCGTCCCGCGTTGCGGTTTGCGCTCGACCCGTCCGGCGAGACGGCGTGGAACGACCTCGTGCGCGGGCGCGTGGCGTTCCAGAACGAGCTGCTCGACGACTTCGTGCTGCTTCGCTCCGATGGGCTGCCCACCTACAACTTCGCGTGCGTCGTGGACGACTACGAGATGGGGATCACGCACGTCATCCGTGGCGACGACCATATCTCGAACACGCCGCGGCAGCTGCTGCTGTACGACGCATTCGGGTGGACGCCGCCGCAGATGGCTCACGTGCCCATGATCCTGGGCCCCGACGGCTCGCGACTGTCGAAGCGCCACGGCGCCACGTCGGTCGAGGCGTTCCGCGATCTCGGTATCATACCGCCAGCGCTCGTCAACTTCCTGGCGCTGCTCGGCTGGGCGTACGACGGGACGCGCGAAGTGTTCACCCTGGCCGAGCTGGAGCAGGTGTTCCGGCTCGAGCGGGTGGGAGCGAATCCCGCGACGTTCAACCGCGAGAAGCTCGAGTGGATCAACGCCCAGCACCTGAAGCGCGAGAGCGAAGAGTCACGCGCGCAGCTGGTACGTCAGTTTCTGGCCGCGCGCGCCGTGGACGTCGCCACGCACACCGAGGAGTGGTGGCGCCTGTTCGTGCGCGCGCTCGGCGACCGGCTGAGAACGCTCGCCGACGCGGAGAGCTACGGGAGGTTCGCGCTCGACGAGGCGCTCGAAGTCGAACCCGAAGCGTGGTCCGGCGTGATCGAGCAGCCCGGCGCGGGCGACCGACTCGAGGGACTGGCCGTGCGCATCGAAGCCGACTCCGAGTTCAGCCTCGAGAGCCTGGAACGGATCACTCGCGGCTATGCGGCGGAAGCCGGGCTCAAGGCCGGCGAGTTGATCGGGATCGCGCGCGTCGCGCTCACCGGACGCACGGTGAGCCCCGGGATCTTCGACGTGATGACGCTGCTGGGGAAGCCGCGGGTCGTCAGCCGACTGCGCGAGGCCGCGGCGCGTTGGCGATCGGAAGCAGGGGCCGCGCGGGCTTGAATCACCGACAGAAACGCGCCGAAGGCGCGCTTGAAGCGGTCCGGCGGCTTTGTTAGCTTTCCGCGCCGCCTTCTGCTGCCCGGTAGTGTAACGGTAGCACGACTGGCTCTGGACCAGTTAGTCGAGGTTCGAATCCTTGCCGGGCAGCCATCTCATCCGGCGACGTGCCGGCTTTGAATGTCGGCACTCGGCACTGTCGCACGAGTCGCGGCGCGCCGGCGGCAACACGTGTGGCGCTATCGTCTAGGGGTCCAGGACAGATGGTTCTCAGCCATCAGACCGGGGTTCGAATCCCCGTAGCGCTACCAACGCCGATTCGGGGCCAGCAGAATCGCCCAAGCCGTTGAAGGCGAGGCAGGTTGCAGCGGTTCGTAGACCGCCTCGCGCCCCCGGTTCGTAGGTCACGCCCTCGGGGAACAGAGTGCGTTGGAGCCGGCGCTTATGGTCCGGCGTCGCGTGCTCCCACACGCGGCTTGCTTCGCAGATCACTCCCTCTGCGAAGCCGATGATGCGCTCCACGTCGAGGTGTTCGACCACCGTGTCGCCGAGCGCATCCTCAGCCAGCGCGAGTTCCTGATCCAGACGGTGCCGCTGACGCACATAGTCGGCGGCGTCGAGCGTGCCGTCGGCCAGCAGGTCGGCGATGCGGTCGCGCTTTGCCCTGATCTCCCCGACGCGCCTGTGGCACTGCTCCCGATCCTCGCGCATCGTCGATTCACGCCGGCTCCAGACGTCCCAAACGACTTCCGCGAACAGCTTGAAGTACTCGCGCCGTGGCTGCAGTCGTGCGAGGAGACTCACGAACTCGCCTTCGAGGGTCGACTTGCTGACCCGGACCTGGCCGCAGCGGTGGCACCAATAGTGCCCGTAGTACTTCGAGCGCCCCTTCGACCAGGCCGCTGTGAGCGGACCGTCACAGCTACTGCACCTCACAAGACCGCGGAGCGGGAAGTCATCGCTCTCGCGGACGTGGACCTTGGGTCGGCCACCGCCCCCAAGGCGGGCCTGCACGAGGTCGAACAGCTCTTCGCTCACCAGCGGTTCGAAGTCGCCGAGTGCCGATAGCTCCCACCCCGGCAGCGCCACGCGTCCGCAATAGATTGGATTCCGGAGCGTCTTGCTGATGGTCTGGAGCGAGACTGGCTTGCCGTTCGGCATCGTGAAGGCACGGCTGGCGAGCTGCCGCTGCAGCTCGCGCTCGGAGAGCCGGCCGACCGCGAACATCTCAAAGCAAGCACGCACCATGTCGGCCGTCGCGGGATTCGGAATGAGGCTTGGCCGTCCGCGCTCCCCACGGCCGCCGTTGATGTAGCCCAGGGGGGCGCGGAACACCCATCGGCCAACTTCGAGCGCCCTGCGCATCCCCCCTGTAGTGCGGTCAGCTCGTAGCTGGTTCTCGAACTTCGCCACGCCCGCAATCACTGCCTCCATGAGCTGCCCGGCCGGATCATCGCTGATCGGCTCCGTCGCGCTGCGCAGAGAGATTCCCCACTTGGCGAGCAAACCGGTGAGCGCAAAGTGGTCGCGTGTGTCGCGGCTCCAGCGAGAGAGGCTGTGTACCACGACGGCGTTGATCGCCGCCTTGTGCTCGCGACAGTAGTCGAGCAGTTCGTTGAGCCGGGTCCTGTCGGCTGACTTGGCCGACTCACCTTCCTCGCGGAACACCCGGGCCACCGTCCAGCCCTCTCGCCGCGCGTAGGCGCGACAAGCCTCCTCCTGGACGCCGAGGGAGAAGTTCTCGACCTGGCGCTGGCTGCTAACGCGCACGTAGACGACGGCTGCCCGCCGCGCTGAGCGCGATTTCCGCGAGGACGTAGAGGTCGTCACGAAGTTGCTCCAGCTCGCTGTCAGTGATGACGAAACCGGGCGGCAAGTGCTCGCGGCACCGCCGGAGGGAGAGCCGCGCTACCCCTTGCTGCGCGGACGGTGAGACAGCCACTCCGCCAGTGCCTGCCTCACGACCTCCGTCGCAGCCGTGTTCGTCTCGACCGCGGCGATCAGGAGACGACGGTGCATCTCCTGCGGCAGAGCCACCGTGGTGACCACCATTCCCTGGCGACTCTTGGCCACCTTCCGCTTCTGTCTTGCCATGCAACGACGATACTGTGGCATCGTGATTGCCGTCAATACCGTTGGAGGGTCGGGTGGCCGGGGGGGCGCGCAAGCCGGGGTCGGAACCGTTGCTCGGTCGCCCTGCCCTGCCCAAAGCCCCTGGTTTCACGACCGGTGGCCGTCAAGGCACGCGAGCCCGTCCGCCGACGGCGATCCGGATTGCCCCGACTGCCGAGCCTCGAGTCCGGGGTTTCGTGGCCGTGCTGCAAGGGAGTGGCCTGTGGAGGGGGCTTCCTGATCGACCGGAAAGCGGAGGTGACAGGACCTACAGATCATCGCACCGGGCCCATGCAGAAGCTGGCCGCCGCACGCTGGGCAGGCTGGCTCAGAAGCGGTTTCTCCGCAGGCAACCCCGGTTAGCATTTGGACCTCAGCTGGCGCGGCTTCCAAGGCGTGCGTCTCCTGCGGGCCGCCATTGGTGCGCTGCGCAGGAGTCGATGCCTCTGGAAGCCGCGTGGGGGCTGGGGTCTCGGATTCTTGCGGCTTGCCCGTGGAACAAAGGGGAAGGAGGACTTCCGGGTCGCTACGTCGGCCTCCCCCCTCCACGACCCAGTCTCGACCGATTCCCTCCTGAATGAGCTCGCGGCCGACATCGCGGGAGACGCCAAGACTCCCGAGAAACGGGATTGCATCGGCGTTCTTGCGCATGGGGCCCCCGTTCGCCGCCCACTGGGCGATGCGCTCGCGCAACGTCACTTTGGCACGATCCAAGAGCGCAACCTGGGCCCTGGCGCGTTGCTCGCGGCCTCGCTCGCGCTCGCGTTCTTCGGGGTCTGCCGGGATCGCAAGGAGGGTTGCCGGTGTGTGCGCGGACTCGCCCTCCCAGTGGACCGAAGGGGGTTCTGACCCCGAGGCCGCAACTATTCGCAGGCGAAGTGACGGTGGGCGAGGGGCGAGGTTGGACTTGGTCACGGCAAGCACGCGCGTCTCGCCCGTCGGGTCGTCAGGGTCGGCGGCCAGCATGATTCCCGCTCTCGCTGCCCCGATGATCCCGATGCTTCCGCCACCGCGATAGAGCGGGTTCGGGTTGTGCGTCTTGTTCATGTGCCGAACCACAACGACCGCCGCACCGGAGCGCTCGGCGAGCCGGCGGAGCATTGATAGGGTCCTCCTGACGTCCTGGTCGCGGTGCGAGTCGACTTGGCTGGGCAGGAAGGCCATGAGCGGGTCGATGATGACCAGCAGCGCCCCGTACTGGACCACGGTCCCTTCAAGAAGGACCACATTCTCCGGGCAGATCGTCACTTCCCGGTCGTCTTGGCCTTCCTGAATTGTCGGCGTCAAGACGCGCCTGACGTCGGCACCGGCGGCATCGAGTCGCGGCCGGATTACGCAGGCCGGGTCATCCTCGTCCGACAGGATGACGACCGTGGCCGCAGGAGGGCCGGGGGACCGGTCCGGCATCGTGTCGCCACGCGATAGGCGAGCTGCGAGGTCCAGGGTCACTGTGCTCTTCCCTTGACCAGGGTCTCCGTCGAACACCGTCAGCATCCCGAGGGGGATCCAAGGGCGCCACAGCCAGCGCACTTCGCGCGGCTCGACGTCCGCCATCCGCACGATGTGCAGACGCCTCGACGACCGACTAGCGGCCATGGCGCGCCCTCAGCTCGAACTCGATGAGCGCAAGGCGCTCAAGGTCGTCTCGCCGCGGTCGACTTGAGATCTGGATAGCCAACCGAAGCCGCCAGCGTTGGCGGAGCAGCGTTGCGGTGCTTTGCGCGGACACATCCTGGTTGAAGGCACGCTCGTCGGGTGCCGTGGACCGGGCGGCCAGCCAGTCGGCCACCTGTTCCATGATGTCGCGTTGGCGGCTCATCGCCGTGCCTGCCTGCTCAGCGCGGCCTTGGCCGCCTTCCGCTGCCTGGCGCTGGCCACGGCGCTCCTTTGTTGTTCGTCGAGCCACGCCTCCCATGCCGCACGCGGTACTCGAAGCGCCCGGCCGACACGCGTTGCGGGAATGATTCCCTGATCGATCATCTGGTAGACGCGCCCAGTGCTCAGCCCGAGCTGCGCAGCGATCTCTGACGGCTTCAGGATTGCTCGCTCGACCATCGTGGCCTCCGTGTCCTTGGAAGGAACTGTCTAGTGGTGCCCACCGACATCCTGTACTATCAACCAGACGATTCATTAGGAGGAGATATGGACTGGCCAAAGGACGAGCACCAGGTTCGCGTCTGGCTGGCAGAGAGGCTAAAGCCGAAGGTACTCACGCCGTCCCTCTGGCAGGAGCTCCTGGACTACTCGCGTGTCGGGGATGCAATTGAGTCGCAAAGCAAGGAGGGGTTTGCGGAGCTGGAGGAGAGGGCTCGCTCGTATCTTCGCGCGGCACGGGGGATGCGGCTTGCGCCTCCCAGATCAGGGTCAGGTCGGACCCGGATGAAAAAACTGCTGACCGACGAGGAGATTCGGCGGGCGGAGGTGTACTCGCTGTTGCTCGGTAGCCTCGCGGCCAAGGACGTGGGTGTCTCGAGGTTTCGTCAAGAGGTCTTGGGCGACAGACTCCTGACGCGTACCAAGGCACAGGCACTGCTTGCCTCGCCGGTTCCCTACATGATGAGCACGGATGAGCTCCGGCAGTCAGCGATCCCGCTCTTGGACCACAGGGCTGAAGTCACACACGCGCGGCGGAGAACTGCTCCCGATCGATGGGTCGAACGAGTCACCCTCAAGCTCATGGCGCGCCGCAGGACAAGGACATTCAACTGGAGAGTTGCCAGGTTCATCGGCGATGGGATGTCGCTGGATCTCCCTCCCAGCCTTTGGGGGGCCATGCCGTTTCCCGGTGTCGAGCCCTTCGTGCGTGAGACTTCAGTCTTTGGACGGTTGCTCGAGCTTAGCCGCTCCTTGTCGGGCCACTATCCGTGGCAGACGTGGGAGGCAGTCTGGTTTGTGCTGACCAACGAGCCCCCGCTGCTGCCACCGGTCCAAGCGGGAATGAAGTTTTGGGGCAGTCAGCCCGGTGCGAAGTACCGTAGGACCGTCCTGACGCTCGCTGTTGAGCCATGGCTGTCCGCCAGGTCACAGAAGCGAGTCTTCCGTGCCTACCAGCGCAAGATGCTCGGCGCTAGGAACCGCGAGCTTCACCTCAAGAGTCTTGAGCTGTTTGTGTTCGTGAAGGCTCGAGAGGGGAGGCTTGGCCGCGTCCGGCTGTGGCGAGACCTCATGGGAGAGTGGAATCGATGCCACCCCGAGTGGGCGTATGGCGAATACAACAACTTCAGCCGCGATTATGCGCGAGTGCAGCGGGCTCTCTTGTTCCCGAAGCCGTCGGTGATCGGTCCGATTCCGCTCTGGTAAGTGTCGCGGCGGCTGGTCGGCTCCGGCCCGGGCCGTCACGCCGAAGGGACGACCGTGATGCAGCCATCGGCACCCCGCCTCCCAATCGTGGCGGGCCTGGGCTGAGCCACGGGAATCCCGTTCGATTCTCGTTCTTTTTCCCTTCTTTCTTCCTTGTTTGTCTCTTGAATTTCAGTGCGTCTCGCGGTGGACCCTCCGCTTGACACAATTGAAGCTGGCTTGAGGCTGCTGCAATCTCGTGGCACGGCCTATGAGGGGTTGCGCCCTACCCAGCCCGAGCCCCCGCCTGTCGGACCCGTACTTCAGGGTCTCCGGTCGGGTTCGGTGCATGGGAGCGACAAGTTTGAAGTGGGCTCTAATCACCGGGTCCTGCACGTTTGCTTCCCTCGAGACCGGGGTCGAAAGGTGGGCTGCACGCGCCCGATACCGGCCCATCGACCCCGCCCGCGACAGACCCCGTGACATGCTCCGTGACATGGTCCGTGACACGTTTCGTACACGTTCCGTACACGTTTCGTACACGTTCCGTACACCTTCCGTGACATGCTCCGTGACATGGTCAGCAGACCTACCGCGCCAGCCCTCTCCTCACCCATGAGGTCCACGGTCCGGGTTCGCACCGCGGCAGCCGCGCCCGTGTCGCGGCGGTGCTCTCGGAGCCCCAAGCCCAGAGAATCGGGCCCCACCGCGGGTTGAGCTGCCGCCTTCCCCACGCGTCCTCCACTGGGGAGGACACCACTACTGCCAACTCGACCCAGTTGAATCTGGCTTGAGCCTGCTCCAATCTGCTGGCGGCACGCCCTTAGGGAAGTGGCGCGGCCCACTTGCGGCAGACGGGTGGCGCATCGCCTTCTGGGTCAGTCACTTGCATGTCGCGTGTACGGTGTTGCTGCCGAGGTCGCCAAGGATGAAGCCACAGCCTCGCCAGATCGCAAGGGTCCGCTCGCGCCGCTACCTGGTGGAGCAAGTCGTCGATCCGCCGAACCCCGGCGATCAGACGCTCGTTCGGCTCTCGTGCCTCGAAGACGACGCGCCCGGCGTCCCCCTCGAAGTTCTGTGGGAGACCGAGCTGGACGCCGTCGTGCTGGAGCCCGCGAGCTGGGACATCGTGGCGAAACGCGGCTTCGACCCGCCCGAGCGATTTGCCGGCTACCTGAACGCGCTCCGTTGGAACTGCGTCACGGCGACCGATCCGACGCTCTTTCAGGCGCCGTACCGCGCCGGAATCCAGGTGAAGGCCTATCAGCTGGAGCCGCTGCGCAAGGCACTCCAACTTCCGCGCGTGAACTTGTTCATCGCCGACGACGTGGGCCTCGGCAAGACGATTGAAGCGGGCCTGATCCTGCGCGAGCTGATGCTCCGGCAGAAGGTCCAGCGCGTCGTGGTCGCCGCGCCGCCGTCGGTCGTGCTCCAGTGGCGCGACGAGCTGGAGCAGCGGTTCGGCATGTCGTTCGTGGTCTACAACCGCGACTACGTCGCGGCCAAACGGGCGGAGCGTGGCTTCGGGGTCAATCCCTGGAGCACACACTCGCGATTCGTCGTCTCGCACGCGCTGCTTCGCTCGCCGGATCATGCGCGCTCGCTGACCGACTGGCTGGGGGAGAGCCAGCCTTGCCCGGGCTCGCTCCTGATTTTGGATGAAGCCCACAACGCCGCGCCCGCGAGCGGCAGCAGGTACGCGGTGGACTCGAACCTGACGGTCGCGATCCGCGAACTGGCCCCGCACTTCGAGCACCGCCTGTTCCTATCGGCAACGCCGCACAACGGCCACTCGAATAGCTTCGCCGCGCTGCTGGAGCTTCTCGACCCGCAGCGATTCTGCCGTGGCGTCCCCGTCGTCGATCCCGCGGTGCGCGACGCCGTGCTCGTTCGCCGCTTGAAGGAAGATCTGCGTCAGCTCGGCACCGGGTTTCCCGAGCGCATGCTGTCACGCGTGGACATCAGCGGCCTTCCCGCGGACGCGCCCGAGCTGAAGCTGGCCGAACTGCTCGATCAGTATCGCGCGGCGCGCGAGGAAGGAATGCAGGGACTCACGAAGCGTCAGCAGCGCGCCGCGGGTCTCATCATTGTCACACTGCAGAAGCGCCTGCTGTCCTCGGTCGAGGCCTTCTATCGAACGCTGGCCGTGCACCGAGAAACGGTCCGCACGGAGTTGACCCGGTCAACGGCTGAGCCTGGCCCGACCACCGAACAGCTCGCGCTGCTGCGGCAGGCGCCAGGAAGCGACGACGACGCCGGCGAGCTGGACGACGAGACGCTGAAGCAACGCGAGGACGAAGCAACCCGCGCCGCCACCCTTGGCGCCCGTGGCGCCGCAGGAGCGCGTGAGCTGGCCCTGCTCGACGAGATGTTCCGGATCGCATCGGCGACTCGCCACCTCCCGGACGCGCGCGTCCGCCACCTCGTGCAGTGGATCCAGAGGAACCAGTGCCCCGCGGTCGCGATTCCCGGCGAGTCCGCCCGGGCGGGAGCCTCAACTGCCTGGTCGGATGTCCGCGTGATCGTGTTCACGGAGTACCTGGACACGAAGCGGTACCTCGAACAGCAGCTCGGCGCCGCGATTGAAGGCACCGACCGCGCCGAGCAGCGGATCGACTGCTTCACGGGCGGCATGGGGGACGACCGCCGCGAGGCCATCAAGCGCGCGTTCAATTCGCCGCCGGACCAGCACCCGCTGCGTATCCTGATCGCCAACGATGCCGCCCGCGAGGGCGTGAACCTCCAAAACCACTGCGCCGATCTGTTCCACTTCGACCTGCCATGGAATCCGGCGCGGCTGGAGCAGCGAAACGGCCGGATCGACCGAACGCTTCAGCGAGCCCCCGAGGTCCGCTGCCACTACTTCGTCTACGAGCAGCGCCCCGAGGACAAGGTGCTGGCCGCGCTGGCTCGAAAGAGCATCACCATCGAGAAGGAGCTAGGCAGCCTGACGCCAGTGTTGGAGCGCCGCGTCGAGCGCCTTCTGGACGAAGGAATCCGGAGGTCCCGCGCCGACGAGAAAGCAGCCGAGGTCGAAGCCGATCACCTGTCCCCCGAAGAGCGCCAGGTGGTCCGCGACGAATTCGAGTGCGTAACGCCGCGGGGGAATGAACTGGCGACCCAGCTCGGCGAGCTGGAAGACCTGCTCAAAAAGTCGAAGGACTTCCTGCACTTCCAAGCCGAGAGCTTCCGCGGCGTGCTGTCGTCGGCGCTCGGGATGATGGGTGCGCCGGGCCTCGAGCCCGTGCCGAACGGCGCAGCCGGCCGGTGGCGGTTCCCGGACATTCAGGCGCTGGAGCACGATCCCAGTTGGTCAGCGACCCTCGACTCCCTTCGCGTTCCTGATCGCTCGGGCCGAGATGGCAGCCGGAAAGAGCCCTTGCGCGCAATCGTGTTCTCCGATCCCGGTTCGCTCGACGAGGATGTGGTTCACCTGCACCTGGAGCATCGCCTCGCTCAGCGGCTGATGAATCGGTTCCTGGCGCAGGGATTCGTGCACGAGGACCTGTCGCGGGCATGCGTCGGGCAGGTGGACGACGCGATCCCGCGAGTCGTCCTGCTCGGGCGGCTGTCGCTCCACGGATCGCAGGCAGCCAGACTGCACGACAAGGTTCTGGCCGTCGCCGCGCGCTGGGTCGAGCCGCAGGGAAGAAAGAACGGCCTGAAGCCGATGGACGAGGCGGGCAGGAACGAAGCCCTCAGCCTGCTGGAGCGCTCCATCGTCGATCCCACGCGGCGCAAGGTACCAGCGGCCGCTCAGAAGCATCTTCAGCAGTTCGCGGCGCTCGACGTGGGAGAGCTGCTGCCGCATCTCGCGCAGCAGTCGAAGTCGCAGATCGAAGAGGCAGTCGTTCAACTTCGCGAGCGCGGCAAGGCCGAGGCCGAGGCCATGCGGCGAATCCTGCGCGCGCAGAGAAGGCGTATCGAGGATCGGCTGAAGCAGGTCGAGACCAACCAGCTCGAATTCGAGTTCGAGTCGGAGCCCGAACGCAAGCAGCTCGAATCGGACCGGCGCCATTGGCGCCGTCGCCTGGGCGAGATCGATCAGGAGCTGGAGTCGGAGCCCAAGCGCATCCGCGACGGGTACGAGGTGCGAGTATCGCGCTTCGAGCCCGTCGGCATCGTCTACCTGTGGCCTACGAGCCGGTGAACTCGTGAGCAAACTCGACCCCGCCATCGAAGCGCATCGGCTGTGGCTGGGCTTCGCGCAGCCGGTCGGGCTCGTGGTGTCACCTCATGCGCTGGTCGCGGCCCAGGCGCACCCCGACAAGAACATCGCACCGCAGCAGGCCGCGCTCCTTCGGCTGACGGAGCCACCCGAAGAGGCCGCGGACGACGCGCCCAGGGCGATTCGCGACCTCGTGAGCTTCCTGACCGACTTCTTCGGCTGGCAGCGGGAGATGATCGCCGGCGCCCCTGGTGGGAAACCGCTGCCCGATTCGCTCACAGTGGCGATCCCGGACCGAAACGAGCACTTGCGCCCGAGCTACGCAGTTTCGGACGCCGACGACCCGGGTCGATGGGTGATGCTGATCGAGGAGCTACCCCTCGGCACCGACTTCGACCGGGTGCTGGAGGACGCGGCGTGGGCCGCGACCCCGCAGGCAAGAACGGAGCGGTTGCTCCGTGACGCCGACGTGCCCATTGGCCTGCAGAGTAACGGCACGCACCTGCGGCTGACCTACCGCCCGCGCGGCGAGACTCCCGGCTTCGTGACCTTCGGCATGGAGCATCTCGTGCGCGTCGATGGCCGGCCAATGGTCGCCGCCCTGCACATGCTGTTGTGCGCCGAGCGCGTTTTCACGCTTCCAGCCGAGCAGCGACTACAGGCGATCCTCGCGGCGAGTCGCCGGTACCAGAACACCGTCTCCACGCGACTGGCCGAGCAGGTTCTCGTTGCCCTGTCGGAGCTTCTTCGCGGTTTCCAGAGCGCCGACGAATTCACGCAGGGCCAGCTGCTCGGAGCCGCCCTGCGCGAGGAGCCGGGGCACGTCTACGGCGGCCTGCTCTCGACACTCATGCGGCTCGTGTTCGTCCTCTACACCGAGGACCAGGGGCTGATGCCCACCGACTCGGTCTACACCGAGCACTACTCCGTATGGAAACTGTTCGAGCAGCTCCGCGAGTACGACGCGCTCTATCACGACAGCATGGACCAACGATATGGGGCTTGGGGGCGACTCCTCGCCCTGTTCCGGTTGATCCACGATGGCGGCACCCACGGAACGCTGCGAACGCCTCCCAGAGGTGGGCGCCTGTTCAACCCCGACACCTACCCCTTCCTAGAAGGGCGCCCGTACCGAACCAATCGGAGCATGGGCGAGACCCTGAAGCCACCGCACATCTCGGACGGCGTCGTCTTCCGAGTGTTGGAGAAGCTGCTCGTGCTCGATGGCGAGCGCCTGTCCTACCGCGCCCTCGACGTTGAGCAGATCGGATCGGTCTACGAGGAGATGATGGGCTTCGTAGTCCAGGTCGCGAAGGCGCCGTCGCTCGCTGTTGGGAAAGAGCACGTCGTCGTGGACCTCCAGGCGCTCCTCGACACGCCCGGCAAGGACCGCGGCAAGAGGCTGAAAGAGCTGAGCGAGACCGACCTGTCCGGCAGGGCGGCGACTGCACTCGCGAAAGCGAGCGCGCTGGACGAGGTCGAGGCGGCACTGGAAAGGAGGCGCTCGCCATTAACGCCTCACCGCATCGGGGTGGGTGGGCTGTATCTCCAACCCACTGACGAGCGCCGCCGTTCGGGAAGCAACTACACGCCGCGGACGCTCACCCAGCCGATTGTTCAGCGAGCCCTGGAACCAATCCTCGCCGACCTCGGAGAAAAGGCGGAGCCGGAACAAGTTCTTGGGCTCAAGGTCTGCGACCCGGCAATGGGGTCCGGGGCATTCCTCGTTGAAGCGTGCCGGCAGCTATCGGAGCGTCTTGCGCTCGCGTGGGATCGGCACCAGCGGACTCCGGCGATCCCGCCCGATGAAGACATACTCCTCCATGCTCGGCGACTTGTCGCGCAGCAGTGCCTGTACGGAGTCGACAAGAACCCCTACGCAGTCGATCTGGCCAAGCTGTCACTGTGGCTCGTCACGTTTGCGAAGGAGCATCCCTTTACTTTCCTGGATCATGCCCTCCGCGGCGGAGACTCGCTTATCGGGTTGTCGCGGGAGCAGATTGCGAGCTTCCACTGGGAGCCGCAGAAGCAACTGCAAACCGTCCGGAGCCGACTCGAATCCGCAATCAGGGCAGCGGACGATGCACGAACGCGAATTCACGGGCTCGGCGACGCAATTGATATCCGCCAGAAGTCGGACCTGCTCCACGACGCGGACGAGTCAGTGGCTGAGGTCCAGTTGGTCGGCGACCTGTGCGTCTCAGCGTTCTTCACCGCAGAGAAGAATCGAGATCGTGAAGCGCGGCGGCTCAACTTCAACGATCAGGAGCTGGACCAGTTTCTTGCAGGGAAGCTCGACCGTAATGCAATCGATGCCCTGGCAGCGGAGGCAGCGGACGGAGCCGGCCCGCTCCGGCCCTTCCACTGGGAGCTTGAATTCCCGGAGGTTTTCACCCATGGCAGAGGAGGGTTCGACGCGGTCATCGGAAACCCACCATTTCTCGGAGGCAAGCGGATCAGCACTGTGCTCGGCGAGTGCTACCGTGATTGGCTCTCCGTTCTGCACGAGGGCTCCAGCAGGAATGCGGACCTAGTCGCACATTTCTTTCGGCGCGCGTTCGCGCTCCTACGCGCGGGCGGCACCATCGGCCTCATCGCGACCAACACAATTGCCCAGGGAGACACGCGAGTAGGTGGGCTCCGCTGGATTTGCACTCACGGAGGAGAAATCTACGCGGCACGCAGACGCGTGCCATGGCCCGGGGCAGCATCAGTGGTCGTGAGCGTGCTGCACATCATGAAGGGAGGTTTCCGCGGCCCGCGCATCATTGATGAACACTGCGTGGAGTACATCACTGCCTTCCTGTTTCAGCGAGGAGGCCACGATGATCCTGAGAAACTAATAGCCAACATCGACAAGAGCTTTGTTGGGAATTACGTCCTTGGCGTCGGATTCACTTTCGACGACACCGACCCCGAGGGCTTGGCGACGCCATTGGCCGAGATGCATCGGCTCATCGCCAAGGACTTGCGCAACCAAGACGTGATCTTCCCCTACCTCGGTGGCGAGGAGATCAATAGCAGCCCCGAATGCCTGCACCACCGTTACGTAATCAACTTCGGGGCGCGAGGCGAGGCGGAGTGTCGCGAGAACTGGCCGGAACTCATGGCGATTGTTGAGGAAAAGGTCCGGCCGGAGCGGATGCGCGTGAAACGAAAGGCGCTCCGAGATCGGTGGTGGCAGTTCGCAGAGAAACAGCCAGCACTACAGGTCGCTCTCCGCGGCCTGGACCGGGTCCTGGTGATCTCCCAGACGAGCCGGACGGTTGCTTTCGTCTTCGTGCCCACAGGATTGGTGTACAGCCACAAAGTCATCGTTTTCCCTGTCCGCCAGTACGGTGCGTTCTGCGTGCTTCAATCGCGACTCCACGACATCTGGGCACGGTCTTTCGGTTCGACCATGAAGGATGATGCAGTGTACACGCCGTCTGACTGCTTCGAGACCTTTCCCTTCCCGAACGGCTGGGAGCAGGATGACCGACTGGATGAGGCAGGGAGGACCTACCACGAAGTGCGGTCAGAGCTGATGGTGACGGCCAATGAAGGTCTCACAAAGACCTACAACCGCTTCCACTCAAGGAACGAAAGGAGCACCGAGATTCAGCGCCTTCGTGAGCTGCACACGGCGATGGACCGGGCTGTCCTCAACGCCTACGGATGGCACGACTTACTCCCGACGCACGAGTTCATCCCGGACTTCGTCGAGGAGGATGACGACGGTCGCATGGTCGAGAAGTCGTTCCGCTACCGCTGGCCCGACGGGTTCCGCGACGACGTTCTCGCGCGCCTGCTTGCACTCAACCAACAGCGAGCCGCGGAGGAGCGCGCCTTGGCTGCGCCTGCCCCGTCCAAGCGCCTAAGGGCGAAGCATGCGCCCGCGGTGACACGGAGCCCCAGTAGCGGAACGTTGCAGCTCGACCTGCCTGGGGAGATGACGAAGTGAACGCACCCGAGGTCCGCGGCGAACTCGAACGCGCTCTCCGGCTCGATCTCGTCGGGCCTGCTCCGGGGGACGAACTCGCGGCCGAGGCGCTGCCGATGCCGCCCTCGCGCTGGTACCTGACGGGCTTCCTGGTTCCCTTCGAAGCCGCCGACCAGCGTCACGATCCCCAGTCCTCCGAGCAGGTGGATTCCCTGCCGGACGGCGAGGGCGGCGACGACGATCAGGCGCCGGAGCCGGCGTCCGCTCGGAAGGTCTTCCTGCCATCGTCCATGGGGCTCAGCTTCTTGGTCCCGGAGGAGTGCCGTCAGCTCGAGGTCGGCGTGGATTGGGGCGACTACCGAAAGGAGCAGCTTCCGGCTGAGGCTGGCGGCCAAGCTCAGGATGTCTGGAAGCGCACGCCAAAGCACGCAGTCGTGGCTGTTCCAATCCAAGCGGCAGGCGCCAGGCAGCGGACGATAGATGTCTCCGAGAGCGGTGGGCTGCGTGTCGCAATCGCCGCGCGAACCGTTCCGGCCGTTCTCGACGGACGACAGCTTCTGCCGCCGGGGACTCGCTCCGTCTCCGTGTTTCTCGTGAATCACCGGCCGAAGGCCGACCGCGAGGTGGCCGACGAGGCCTTTCTGTTCCAGGCCCAGCTCACCGTGCGCCCCGAGAGGGCGCTCGTGCCGCGGCCCGATCTCCGCAGCACCCGCGAAGACTGGGACCAGCGCGTGGCCCATCTCCAGTTCGCGGACGCGGTCGAGTTCGCGGTCGGCCACGGGGTCGCCACCCACGCTCACGTCGAGAATGGGTCGTGCCGCGAAGTGCGCACCGAATGGCTGCCGCGGCAGGCCGTGCCCCGCGTGGAGCCGTTCCGAGCGCCTGGACTCGAGCTGGGCATGGAGGCGTTGGCGGCGGCACCGGATCCGACCGGGCTGCAACGCCTGCTTTCCCCGCTTCCACGTGCCTACGACGAGTGGATCGTTGGCCAGCGCGCCGCGGCCCCGAAGTCTGGGGATGACGGGGAGACGGCCACCGAGCTGCTCGCTGGCGCGGAGCGCGCGGTGCGCCGCATCGAGGACGGGATTGGTTGCCTCTCTGACGCCGCTGTTTTCAAGGCATTCGTCCTCGCCAATCGCGCCATGGCAGCCGCGGCCAGACGCCGAGAGGCGCAACTCCGCGGCATCAAGCCGGAGACCGTCGCGCCCCCCGAGTGGCGCACTTTCCAGCTCGCGTTCCTGCTGATGAACCTGCGTGGCGTTGCCGAGCCGGGGCACAACGACCGCGAGATCGTGGACCTGCTGTTCTTCCCGACGGGTGGCGGCAAGACCGAGGCATACCTGGGACTCGCCGCCTTCACGCTGGTCCTGCGGCGGCTCACGCACCCGGGAATCACGTCCGCCGGGCTCAGCGTGCTCATGCGCTACACGCTCCGGCTATTGACGCTGGACCAGCTCGGTCGCGCGGCCGCGCTGATCTGCGCCCTCGAATTGGAGCGGCAGAAGGACAAGGAGACGCTGGGCGACTGGCCGTTCGAGATTGGGCTCTGGGTGGGGATGAAGGCCACGCCGAATCGGATGGGGCGTAAGGGGGATGACGACAAGCACTCGGCGCGAACCAAGGTCAATGCGTTCCAGCGGGACTCGTCGAAGCCGTCGCCGATCCCCATCGAGAACTGCCCATGGTGTGGGACCAAGTTCGGCAAGGAGTCGTTCCGCCTGCATCCCGGCCCCGACGCGCCGAGCACCCTGCAGGTGCTCTGCGCGAACTTGAGCTGCGAGTTCCGCGGCAAGAACCCGCTGCCCATCCACGCCGTCGATGAGCCGGTCTACCGTCGACTCCCGTGCTTCATCATCGCGACGGTGGACAAGTTCGCGTCGCTACCGTGGACGGGCCCGACGGGAGCGTTGTTCGGCAAGGTGAGCCACTGGGACAGCGACGGCTTCTACGGGCCCTGCGACGCCGTGCAGGGCAAGCCCATCGGTGGGCCGCTGTTTCCGCCGGACCTGATTATCCAGGACGAGCTGCACCTGATCTCCGGACCGCTCGGTACGATGGTCGGCCTTTACGAGACGGCCATCGAAACGCTCTGCACGCAGCGCGGAGAGGGCCGGACGATCCGCCCGAAGCTCGTGGCGTCCACCGCGACGATCCGTCGCGCGGAGTCGCAGATTCGCGCGTTGTTCGGCCGCACTCAGGTGGACGTGTTCCCGCCGCCAGGGCCGACGCGCCACGATTCGTTCTTCTCGCGCACCTCGCGTGATGGCGACCACTCGTCCCGGCTCTACCTCGGCGTCGCAGCCCAAGGCCGCAGCCCGAAGGTGATCCTGCTGCGCACCTACGTCGCGCTGCTCGCTGCGGCCCAGAAGCACTGGAGAGCCGCTGGCGGCGACAAGGTCGAGCACAACCCGTCCGACCCGTACATGACTCTGCTCGGCTACTTCAACAGTCTCCGCGAGCTAGGAGGGTGCAGGCGCATCGTCGAGGACGAGGTCAATTCGCGGCTTCGCAGCTACGCTGGGCGGCGACGTGTCGGAGAGGCGAGCGGACCGTTCGAAGACCGCACGATCCAGTACGACATCCGCGAACTCACCTCGCGTGAGTCCACAGCCAAGGTGTCCGAGACGAAACGCCGGCTGGCGCTCGCGTTCTCCGACAAGGAGTGCGTGGATGTCGGGCTCGCGACGAACATGATCTCGGTAGGCCTCGACATCATCCGACTCGGGCTCATGGTCGTGTTCGGGCAGCCCAAGACCAGCGCCGAATACATCCAGGCGACGAGCCGCGTGGGCCGTGACCCCGGGCGACCGGGCCTCGTGGTCACGCTGCTCAACGTGCACAAGCCCCGCGACAGGTCGCACTACGAACGATTCGAGGCCTACCACGATTCGTTCTACCGCGCCGTCGAGGTCACGAGCGTCACGCCATTCGCGCCGCGGGCCATTGACCGCGGGCTCCCTGCAATCGTCGTCGCGCTGGCGCGCCAGGGACACGCGGCGCTCACGGGCGCGCCCCGCGCGCTCGACGTGGAGCAGCACCTGGCCGAACTGAACGACGTGGCGGATGCGCTCATCGACCGCGTCGGCCGCGTCCATCCCGGGAATGACGACGGAGACGTGCGCCTGCTCCAGCAGACTCTGGCCATGAGGGCGAAGGACCTGATCGACGCCTGGGCGAAGACGGCCCGGGCGCAGCGCGACGCCGGCGCCGGGCTCCAGTACGGGACCGAGGAAAAGGGGAAGGGCCAGCCGCTGCTCCACGATCCGCTGGAGGATGGGCTCACGCACGAGCAGAAGAAGTTCCGCGCGGGGCGGTCACTGCGCGATGTCGAGCCCAACGTGAACCTGTGGATGAAGCGCCTCGACGGCATCCCCGTCACCGAGGAGGTCGTCGAGTGAACCCGGGATGGGGGAAGAAGCCGCATGGCGAGATGCGGCGCAGTCATCTCGTGAACACGTTCGGCCCCGGCGCCATGGTGGACCTTCCGAAGCACTCCGTCCTGATCGGCGGACTCGAGGATTGGTCCTGGGACGGCGACGGCAAGGTCGTGGCTGAGGAACGGCTCGCCTCCAAGGTCGCGTGGCTGCTCGGCAAGAAGCACATCGACCTTCGGCTGCCGCCGCCGGCTCCGGAGCACGAGGGCCAGGCGCAGACCGGCGTCCGAGTCTGGCAGTTTCCGGAGTGGTTCGTGACCGAGCCGCTGAGTCCGCCATTCGGGGGCGCCGGGCGGTGGCGACGGCTGGTGAAGATCAGGGGGCTGGAGAAGAACCTTCAATTCCTCGATCCAGCCACGAAGAAGAAGAAGGATGTCGTGCCCGTCCGGTTCGTTCAATCCTGCGTTCGCGGCCATATCGACGACATCGACTGGCGTGGTTTCGTTCATTCTGGCAGCGCCACCTGCCAAGGAGATCTCTGGCTGGAGGAGCGGGGCACGAGTGGAGAACTCAGCGACACGCACGTCCACTGTGAGGCGTGCCGAGCGACTCGCCCGCTGGTATCGCTGACTTTCGCGGGTGCGCCCAGGGCCCCCGATGGGGAAGCCTCCACGCCGCTGGGCTTCTGCCGCGGCCGGCAACCTTGGCTCGGACCAAACGCACGGGAGAAGTGCGGCGGCGATGGCGGCAAGGCCCAGCCGAACCGGCTGCTGATTCGCTCGGCCAGCAACGCCTACTTCGCGCAGACGCTGAGCGTGATTTCGATTCCCGACCGCGAGTCCGAGCTGCGCAACGCCGTCGCCAGCGTCTACAACAGCCACCTCCTGGTGGTGGAGACACTCGAAGAGCTTCGCTACGAGCGGAAGAAACCGACCGTCCACGACGCCCTGGAGGGCTTCGGCGACGACGACGTGCTCGCGGAAATCCTCCGCGTCCGCGCCGGAGTCTCGGAGCGAGGCACTCCCATTAAGGACGCCGAAATCGCGACGCTCATGACGAGCCAGGACTCAGTGGGCGACGACAAGCCCGACGGCGATTTCTTCGCTCGCCGCTGGGAGGTGCCGAACGCCGGGCGAGGCCCCCTGAGACTCGTTGACCGCGTCGTCCTGGTCAATCGCCTGCGCGAGGTCGTCGCGCAGGTCGGATTCACGCGCTTCGAACCGGTCTCGCCCGACATTGACGGTGAGTTGGAACTAGAGGTGCAGCGCGCCCCGCTCGCGCTGGAAACCAGCTGGGTTCCCGCCATCGAGAACCGGGGCGAAGGGTTCATGATCGCGTTTCGCGAGGATGCGATCAGGGACTGGGCGGCTCGTCCTGCAGTGCAGAAGCGGCAAGCCGAGCTGGAAGCAGGCCATCAGGCCTGGCTCCAACTGCGCCAGGGCGACGACGACCCGAAGCTGAACGTCCCCGGCATCACTTACACGATGCTGCACTCCCTCGCGCATCTGCTCGTCACGACGGTGGCTCTCGAATGCGGCTACGCCGCTAGCTCGGTGCGCGAGCGCATCTACTGCGGCGATTCTGGCTACGGCATCCTGCTGTACACGGGTACATCGGATTCCGAGGGGACGCTGGGCGGCCTCGTGGAGGTCGGGAAGCGGGTGGACCGAATCCTCGCGAGCGCGCTCGAACTCGGCAGGCTCTGCTCCAACGATCCCGTCTGCGCGCAGCACGATCCCAAGGATATGCACGAGGAACGGTTCCTCCACGGCGCCGCCTGCCACGGCTGCCTGCTGATCGCCGAGACCTCGTGCGAGCAGCACAACCAGCACCTTGACCGCGCCCTCGCCGTGCCGACCGTCGAGGCCCTTGGCGCCGAGTTCTTCCGCGATGAGGACATGACGTGATCGAGGTGCTTCGGTCGCTCACGCCCGAGGCGCTGGAGACGTTGGCCGGTGCGTTGGAGGGAGGGAGGTTGGCGCAGCCCTATGGGCCGCTGGCGCTGCGGTCGCTCGTCGCGGAGGCACAGCGCGCGTCTCTTGCTGAGGCGCTTACACGACTGGATGGGGCCGGATTCGGCCCTCAGCAGCTCGTGGTGCTCGCGCGGGTCTTGGCCGCGGAGAAGAAGGCCAGTCGAGACGCTGCAGCGCTAGAGCTGGTGTGGACCGGGCCCGAGGTAGCGGGATCCGCAAGCCGTGACACGAGCGTCGTCGCCGAGGAGCTATTCCGAAGGGCTCGGGAGCAGATTCTCGTGGCCGGCTTCGCCGTCTACCAGGGGCGAAGGGTGTTCGCTGGCCTCGCCGAGCGGATGGACCGAGAGCCGTCACTTCGCGTGCGCATGTTCCTGCATGTCGGGCGCCCGCACGGTGACACGAGCGCCGCCGAGCAGCTCGTCGATACCTACCGTCGCCGATTTGAGTGCGAGGAGTGGCCCGGCAATCGCCGACCTGAGGTGTTCTACGACCCGCGCTCGCTTGAGCCCGGCCGCGGTCCTCGGAGCGCCCTCCACGCCAAGTGCATCATCGCCGACGAAGACGCCGCGCTGGTCACTTCGGCCAACTTCACTGAGGCCGCGCAGGAGCGGAACATCGAGGCGGGCGTGCTCGTCCGTGACGTGGCCGTCGTCCGGGCGCTCAAGCAGCAGTTCGAGTCGCTGCTCGATCACGGGTGGTTCCGGAGCTTGCCGAGGGGCAAATAACCCGACCACATGTTTGGCGGTCGTCCGGACGCTGTTTAGTCAAAGAAAACCATCTAGTTGCTTCACTTCGCGGCCGATGGGAAGTAGAATGGGAAGCGTGATCGAGACCCCGTTCGGTCCCCCTGTGGCAGAGGTCGCCCTGCCTCGAGCGCCTCTCGTCTTCGTTGTCGTTCAGGCTCGTTTCGAGCGAGTCGCGTCGATCTCCTCGGAATCCTTCATCGGAGGATTCCAGGAAGCGATCCGTGACACGTACCCGGTGATGAATCGGGAGCAGCAAGCCGGAATCCTGCTCGGTCCAAGCGGCCCCATTGGTCAGCCGGAAGGCGTGACGGCGTGGCGATTCGCTGTTCGCCCCGACGACTGGCAGGTCACCCTTGCCTCTGACTTCGTGGCGCTGTCAACGACCAGATACACCAGCAGACGCGACTTGATAGGTCGGCTTGGTACGGTGCTGGCCGCGGCGCACGCGAACCTCAAACTTCGGTACTGCGACCGTCTTGGGGTTCGCTACGTTGATCGAGTCGCCGAGAGTGGCTTGCTTGCTCGACTGCCAGAGCTCATTCGGTCCGAGGTGCTCGGAGCAAGCGCGGTCTTCCCAGGAGAAACGGGAGTTGAGCAGGTTCACTGCACATCCGATTCTGTGTTCCGAGTCTCGGGGTCGGCGGACTTGCATGCTCGCTGGGGGCTCATGCCGCCGCAAACGACGTTCGATCCGACAATCGAGGCTAGCGAACAGCCGAGTTGGGTCTTGGATCTTGACGCCTACACTCGCGAGCGACGCGACTTCATGCCTTCGGAACTCACTACGCAGGCGGAATCGTTGTGTGAGCGCGTGTACCGGTTCTTCCGCTGGGCGGTGACTGACGAATTCCTTGTTGCACACGGGGGCAGAGTCCAATGACGCTTCTCGACGAACGGCAAACCACCGCCGCTATCGAGCGCAGGGTGTTGCGGTCGGATGTTGCCGTTGCAACGGGCCTGGTTTCTGATCTGGACTTCGGGACTACGGCAGGCACGTCATCACTCAGGCGGCTCCGTCCAATCGTGTTCTTTGTCACCGCGATTCCTAGGACCGTGCCAGCAAGGCCCGAGCAAGAGGATGTGGCCCCTGTGGTGCGCTCACTCCGTGATCGTATCGCCAGCCACAGACTCTCGAGGCAAGATATCGCTCGTGCAATCGGCGTGGATCGACGGTCGCTGTCAGGTTATGCGAGCGGCGAAATTCGCCCTACCGCCGAGCGCCTTAGCCTTCTCCGTGCAGTCGCAGACCTCGCGGAAGCCATTTCTCAGGAGTGTCCGGGACGAGTACGAGATGTCTTCCTGACTCGACGAGGAAGGCTGGCACTGATTGACCAAATTGAGGCGCTGGGCCCGACGGCCCTGACCACATGGCGAGGCTGGCTGGCCCGCAGCGAAGCCGTGGTTGTGGTCAGTGCTCGCGCCACGCCGTCGCAGCCGATTTGGGCAGCGGCCGCTCAGGCCCTCCGAGAGGGTCGGCTGGCAGCACCTCATCGACCGCACGTCGTCCGCCCCGAATCCACCTATGAGATGGATCTCGGCGAGGCCGCGGCGTTCGTCGAGCCCGAATACAAGAGTGGCCGGCGGGGCAATCGGTGATCCCTGCGGACCGATTTTATGCTTCGGACGCCGGCCCCATGAAGCAGGGGGACATCCTGCTTGCCGGTGTTGCTCGGCTCGTCGCGGATGATCGCCACACTCCACCTGCATGGAGCCGGCTCGATTCGCATGATCTAACTGTCCAGAACGCGCTAGAAAACGGGGAGGACCTGAGGCTCTGCGCGGGGCCGGCCCTTGTGATGGTGACCTCGCACGACTGTCATCTCGACAAGGAGTGGAATCGACGACGGAATGCACTGATCAAGGAAGGTATGGACGAGACGGCGGCGGGCGATGAGGCAGAGAGCGACGAGACTCTGGACCGCACCTTCAACGGGAGCCCGTTGATCTATCCGAACGAGCTCGACATTGATCGGGGCAACCTGATGGCCGGCAAGATTGTCGGCTACCTACCGATTACTCCTTCGGGAGATGGTCTTGTTCCAGAAGCCGTCGTGGACCTGACCTATCGCGTCACCTTGGATCGCCTGGATGTTGTGAGGGTCAAGGGAGTGACCGACGAAGTGCGGGCACACCTTCGCTATTCGCTTGCGCGCTTGGAGACCCATCGGGCCACTACCCTTGGATTCGACGTGGAAGCTGTCGTTGGTCGCCATATCGAACAGGTGACCATTCCAAGATCAAACCCGCTTCTCGTTCAGCTGCATCTCGAAGGTGGCGGCGTGATCGAGTTGCTGCAGCAGGCTGCTGAACCGCCCCCAGCGCCGGCCCGACGGCGGACGCCTAGAGGGTAGGGCACACGGCGCCCGCTTTGAGCGATACCCTCCACGCTGTCACACAGCTAGCGCACGACGACACGCTCGTAGCCGTCGCGCGCGCAGTTGGCGCCGCGGCGTCGAACGTCCGCGTCGTTGCCGTGCACGATACCGTTGTGCGGTTCGCAAGCGCGTCGCTCGGCTGGTGGGCGGAATTCTGGCGCATCTTCGCGCAGGTCATGGTCGCGGTCCTTAGCCTCCTCGGCGGAGCCCTCGTGCAATGGCACTTCAAGAAGCGTGACGAGCGCAGAGCCGAGGCGGAGGCTGCCCCAACGCGCCGCTGACTCCGCGGCCACGGCTTCACGTCGAGACGAGGAGGTCGAGACGCGAGTGGCCGTCGCGGTTCGCGGCCTCTGCGAAAGGCTGCGGCCGATACACGGCCGGGCGAAGGCACGCCAGATGATCGGGCGCGAAGAGATCTCGGAGATGTCTCAACGCGTTCGGGCGATTGAGATACTGTTGCCCGAAGTGGCGCATCACGGAGATGTCCTTTGGCGCTCGCAGGTGCTCACGTGGTTCGCGGATGTCGACTGGATTCCCGACGACCTTGAAGTGATCGCCGGGAACCAGTCGCATCGCTCAATCGAGAGCCAACCACAGTCAAGCGACCCGCGAGTCCGCCGGATCAGCGCCGAACTCAGCGAGGCGTTCGGTGTACAGCCGCCTGCCCCGAAGACCCGAGGGGAAATCGCGTATGATCGGATCGCCCGAGTTCTCGCTCAGGAATCGAGCCTCGGACCGAGGATCCACGTGTTCGACAACGGCGAGCATCTAGTCACGACCTATGGAGGTCGCACGCCTATTCCACCGTCGGGGCCGGCAGGTGAGGGTGAAGGGGCTGGTTGACGCGCCTAGCCTTCGTGAGGGGGCGTGTCCGCCTACGCGGCAAGCGCGCGCTGGAGTCCATCCATGGCCGTCAGCCACGCCAGGATCGGGTTCGTATCGCCACTCCGAAGCCCTACCACAACGTCGGTCTCTCCATGCGGACGAATACAAGCTCTCCGTAGCCGAACGGGCTTGCGGCGGTTCGAGGACAAGTACCTCGACCTACGGTCGTTCCAAATCAGAGTGGATGGAACGACCGGCTCGCGGTCGTAACGTCGTGCCGTCTCGCGAGAGAGGCCGACAGTGGCGTCGTAGCGCCAACTCGATCGCGGGTTAACGCCTCGCGGCGTCAGAGCC
>JACXTT010001940.1_pt1 | contig 33703 bp, 33 predicted proteins | sample 9270951 | NCBI WGS metagenome assembly JACXTT01 (sample SAMN15532306, study PRJNA645909) | rock metagenome | isolation source: weathered quartz diorite | place: Puerto Rico | collected 2017-06-21
GCTGCGCCGGCAGTCGTGGCAACCATCCACGCTGCTGCCATCCAGAAATCCCGCCCGGCTTCGTGCCACAGGCGCCAACCGAACACGTAAAGGATCGCCGCCGGCAAAACCGCGCCGAAAGTTATCGCGATTTTCCGCAGCCATAGCGCGCGCCGACCGATGGGTTGGGCCAGCAGCATCGGCAAGGTTCCATGCTGAAATTCACTTCCAAGCGGCAGGGCGGCCAACAGAGGAATGCCCAGGAGGCAACCAACGGGGAGAATCAGTGCTACAAAATCCAACGGGCCCCAAGAATACTGGTCGTTCGACAGACGGATCACAGACATCAGGCCGCCAAGTGTTACGGCGAGCCAAGGCCAGAGGAGTTGGCGGGCTTCTTTCCGGAGTTGGGTGGCTTGAGCACTCATGCGCGGCTCCTAGGATTTGAGGGTGGCGACGAAGATTTCTTCGAGGGTGAGCGATTCGATGGAGATCTCTTCGGGATTTTGCGCGCGCAGGCGGTTTTCGATGGACGGCGCGGCGCCGTTGGCGACGACTTCGAGTTCGCGTCCGTTACTTTTCACGTGCAAGGCGCCTTCCAGGTCGAGTTTCGGAGGAGGCGCGGAAAATCGCGCACGGATTTTTTGGTAGCGTTCTCGGGCGTCGTCGGCTTCCAGAGTTAGCACGGCGCGGCCGGCGTCCATGATCGTGAATTCATCGATGAGGCCTTCGAATTCGCTGATCAGGTGAGTGGAAACGAAAATGGTGCGGCTACCGGGATGCCCTTCCTGATAGGCGCCGATGACGGTTTCGATGAATTCGCGGCGGACGATTGGGTCGAGGCCGGAAGTCGGTTCATCGAGAACGAGGAGTTCGGTCTCGGGACAAACAGCGGCGATGAGCGCGACTTGCGTGCGCTGGCCTTTTGAAAGAGCGTCGGTGCGCTGCGAAGCATCGAGTCGAAAGCGATCGAGGAGTTCCTGCTCGGTTTTGCGGTTCCAGTTTTCGCGAAACGAGGCGAGGTAATCGAGCGTTTCGCGGATGGTCATCCACGGATAGAACGCGACTTGGTCGGGGACGTAAGAAAGGCGTTTTTTGACCGCGACGTCTTGCTTTGCTGGATCGAGGCCGAAGACGCGGACGTTCCCGCTTTTGGGCCGCAGGAGATTGAGCAGACACTTCATCGTGGTAGTTTTGCCTGCGCCGTTGCGGCCGAAGAGCCCATAGCAGCGGCCCGGACGCACGGTCAGGCTCAGGTTGTTTACGGCTTCGGCCCTTCCGTAGGCGTAGCTGAGATTTTCGACTTGGATGGCGGGAGTAGATTCGCTCATCGCGTTCAAGCCTCCTCGTCTTGCTTGTCTTCATAGGCGCGCCGCTTGTTTTCGAGGGCGTCCATGCGTTCATGAATTAATTCCAACAATTCCTTGCGGGGAACCTGCAGGTGATGAGCCTGCACAAGAGCCTGATCGATTTCGGCGAAGAGCAGCTTGCGGCGGACTTCCTTGCGCAACGCACCGTTGTTCGACTTGAGAAAGCAGCCGCGGCCAGGCTGAGTCTCGACGATTCCGAGATTTTCTAGTTCCGAATACGCTTTGGCGATAGTGTTTCGATTGACGCGAAGCTCTTCGGCGAGCGGCCTAATAGAAGGAAGGGCCTCGCCTGTGCGCAAAGCGCCAGAGGCAGCGGCGGCTTTGACCTGGTCCACAAGCTGAAGATAGATGGGTTTGCCGGATTTGAAGTTAATCTGAAACAGCATCCTCGGCCTACTGTCATAGGACAGTAGGACAGTTAACGCAGCTTGTCAAGCGAATTCTTTTTTTAACCGGAGCTTCTCCTGTCTTTCAGCGAGGTCTGTAAAACCTTCCCGGTACTGGCGAGTTTTGCTTGCTTCCTGTGCAAAAACTGCCCAGGTGAATCCTGTAACCTACTAAAAATACAGATCTTACTTGTGGCACGGTCTTTGCGGTATCAGACCTTCGCCTGAGTACCCCTGTGTAATGGGCAATCGTAAAGTGGGGAATTTTTGGCTATTCAGTAAGGAGGGAAGTCCGTATGAAACGAACCTATTTGGCAGTTTTTGTGGCGGCTCTTTTTGCTGTTGCCACAACTGCACAAACCCAAGCCGGCGCTCAAGCTGGGGCGCAAGCCGGAGCGCAGGCAAATGTAGGTGACAACAAAGCGCAAGCCTCGGGAAGCGCTTCAGCCTCAACTTCCGCCGGAGCGCAGAGCAACGGCTCGAGCGCAACGATCGCGGACGGCACGGCGATGAACGCCTCACTCACGTCGTCGCTTGATTCGAAGAAATGCAAACCGGGTGACGAAGTGACCGCTCGTACCACAGAAGCAGTCAAGTCTCAGGGAAAAACCGTCGTTCCGAAAGGAACTAAACTCGTTGGCCACGTCACTCGCGCCTCCGCTCGAGGCAAAGGTGACGCAGATTCGGCTCTTGGAATCGCATTCGACAAGGCCATCCTGAAAAACGGGCAGGAAATTCCGTTGAACGGGAGCATTCAGGCGCTGGCTTCAGCAGAATCTGCGGCGAGCGTTGCAGGATCCGATACGGACGCGTTTGCCGGTGCGGGTGCCGCAGGCGGTGCGCGTGCAACGTCGGGCGGCCGTGGAGCGCTCGGTGGAGTCGGTTCGACTGCAGGCGGCGCGGTTGGCACAGTCACGAACACTGCTGGCGCGGCAACAAATGCGGCTGGCGGGGCTGTGGATGCAACGGCGCGTACGGCCACGGGAGTCCCTGGCTCGACGAGCGGAGCGGTTGGCGGTCTGAATGCCGCGGGGCAATTCGCTTCGAACAGCCGCGGCGTATTTGGATTGAACGGGCTCAACCTGGGCGCCGCCGGTTCGAACAGCACCGAAGGCTCGTTGATTACGTCTAGCGGCAAGAACGTTCATCTCGACAGCGGCACTCGAATGTTAATCGTCTCCGGCGCGCAGTCCGGTGAAACAAAATCGTCTCCGGCCGGCGCGCAAAAGCCCCAACCCAATCAGGGTTCCACCAGGCAGAAAAACCAACAATAAGTCAATCGGGAGAGCAGGGGCCGCCCGTAAGGTCACCACGGGCGGTCTCATTTTTTGTAGGTCCATTGCCGCCTGGGGAGCGAAGTGCCTTTGCTATACTCGCCCGATGCCTTCTGAGCGCAAGAAACTCTTTCTCGTTGACGCCATGGCGCATGTCTATCGCGCGTTTTTTGCACCGATGCCGATGCGTCTGACCGGCCCTGACGGTGTCCCGACGAATGTTCCTTACCTTTTCGGAAATATCCTGCGCCGCCTGATTAAGGATTACCGGCCGGATTACGTCGGCATTGTGTTTGATCCTCCTGGCGCAACCTTCCGCGACAAGCTTTTCGAGAAATACAAAGCGCAGCGCCAACCCATGCCGGATGAAATGCGCGTGCAGCTTCCGCTCGTGCGGCGCCTCTGTGAAGCATTGCAACTGCCGATACTCGAAGTGAAAGGCTACGAAGCGGACGACGTGATTGGAACGATGGCCATCAAGGCGGGGAATCAAGGATTCGACGTGCTGATCGTTTCGAATGATAAAGACATGATGCAGCTCGTGGGGAAAAATGTGCGTACGCTGCGTACAGGCTCCGGCGGACTCAAAGGCGACGTCATCGTTGACGAAAAAAAAGTGGAAGAAATTCTCGGCGTGCCGCCCGAAAAAGTTGTGGATTATATGTCGCTTCTGGGCGACACGATCGACAACATTCCCGGCGCGAAAGGTATCGGCGAAAAGGGCGCAGCCGAGCTGATCAACAAATATGGCAGCGTCGAAAAAGCGCTCGATCATGCGGACGAAGTGCCCAACAAGCGCTACCGCGAAGCACTTCAACAGCAGCGCGAGCAAATCATGATGTCCAAGCAGCTAGCCGCCATTGCCACAGACGCACCGGTAGAAATAAAAGTCAAAGAATTGGAATTGCGCCCCCCGAATACTGCCGCGCTCGGCGAACTCTATCGCGAGCTTGGTTTCAGTTCGTTGCTGCGCGAACTGGGAGCAGAAGCACGCGCGTCGGTTCCCGTGGAAAGTGAAGCACCGTCCAAAAAAGACTACGCGCAGTTCGCGGACGTAAAGGAATTCCGTGCATGGCTAGAAAAACTCCCTGCAAAAGCGCCGCTTGCGATTTGGCTACAGCTGGACACAGGCGGCAGAGAGGTCGAGGGTTTCGGCACGCGCGTTACTGGAATCGAAGTTTCCAGCAAAGCCGGGGAAGGGCGCGCCATTTGGACCGAGGAAAAGGGAGAAGCGATCGAGACGCTCACTCCGATTCTCGCAAATCCCAAACGAGCGAAAATTGTTCACGATCCGAAGCTGTCGCAACTTTTAGCGGGCCATGCGGAAAACATTCAGGACGCGACGGAACTTTATTCCTACCTTTTGCGACCGACCACGTCCAAGCACGATTTCGCCGATGTCGTTTTCCGCCAATTCAATGTTCCCATTGGCGGAGGTCCCGGTGAATGCGCGGATTTTCTGCAGCGGCTCGCGCCCGTTTTGCGCGCGCAAATCAAAGAACAGGATCTCGAAAGCGTTTACGAAAAAATTGATTTGCCACTCGCGCCGGTTCTCGCGGACATGGAGCGCATCGGCGTTCGCGTGGACCCGAAAGCGCTCGAAAAAATGTCGGAGTCCATGGAAAAGGAGGTCCGCCGGCTCGAAAAAGAGATTTGGGAACTGGCCGGAACGGACTTCAACGTCAATTCGCCGCCGCAACTTGCGGAAATCCTTTTTGACAAACTAAATCTCGCGCCGGCGGCGAAACACGGCAAAGCAAAATCACGCTCGACCGCTGCGGACGTTCTGGAAGAGCTTAGCGCCATACATCCGCTGCCTGGAAAAGTAATCGAGTACCGCGAAATCGCAAAACTAAAATCCACGTACGTCGATTCGCTGCCGAAACTGATTCATCCGGAAACGGGACGCGTGCATACGAGCATGTCCCAAACGGTCGCGGCCACGGGCCGGCTCAGCTCGAGTGATCCGAATCTGCAGAATATTCCGATCCGCACAGAGCTCGGGCGCGAGATACGCGCAGCCTTCGTCGCCGAAAAAGGGAAAATCTTACTCTCCGCCGATTATTCGCAGATCGAACTGCGGGTCATGGCCCATTTTTCTAAGGACCCCGTTTTGATCGAGGCGTTTCGCAGTGGGGAAGACATTCATGCGCGTACGGCGCAGGAAGTTTTCGGAGTCGGCCCGCTCGCGCAAACGGCGGAGCACCGTCGCGCGGCGAAAGCGATCAATTTCGGGATCATTTACGGCCTTTCTCCGTTCGGCCTTGCGCAACAGCTAGGCATCGAGCAGCGCGAAGCCGCGCAATTCATCAACGCATATTTTACGCGGTACAAAGGTGTGAAGGGTTACCTCGAAAACGTTCTCACCGAAACGCGCAAGACGGGCGTGGCAAAAACCTTGTTCGGGCGAATTCGGCCAATTCCAGAAATTTCTTCGCCACAAATGCAGTTGCGCAATTTCGCCGAACGCACCGCGCTCAATTCTCCGCTGCAAGGAACCGCTGCGGATTTGATCAAACTCGCCATGATTTCCATCGACCGCCGGCTCGCCGAGGAGAAATTCGAGGCGAAAATGATTTTACAGGTGCACGACGAGCTTCTTTTTGAAGCGCCAGAGAAAGAGAGGAAGAAGCTCGAGAAGCTTGTGCGCGAAGAGATGGAAGGCGTCCACAAGCTTGCAGTCCCCCTCGTCGTGGAAGTCGGCACCGGCCCCAACTGGCGCGACATTGAGTGACGTCCGTCACATCTTTTTTCAGCCCGCACCAAATAAGAAACGCACGCGAAATGTTTCTTGCTCAGCCTTCGCCGCATGGGTGTAGAATCCGCCTAAGTTGGTGGTTCTTACCGGTTAAATTCCGGCGACAGCTCGAGGTGAATCGCCAGTTCTGCCCGTTTGGAGGATGCGATGCGGCCTGCCTGTTTGAGTTTAATTATCCTTGCGGCAGTCTCGTTGGGATTTGGCCGGCAAGAGCCCACACAAGAAAAGCCGAAGGACAATCCGACTTCTGCAGACGCCGCAAAGCCCGCCGACGCTGCGAAACCAGCCACCGCAGAGCGAAAAAATCCCGTCGCGCCAACTCCTGAAGGCCTTGCCGCCTCAAGAAAAATGTACGGCTATGACTGCGCGATGTGCCACGGCGCAAGCGGAGACGGTAAAGGCGATATGGTCGAGTCCATGAAACTGACGATGAAGGATTGGCGCGATCCGGCTTCGCTGAGTGGAATTTCTGACGGGGAAATGTTCGACATTATCGCCAAGGGTAAAGGAAAAATGACCGGCGAAGGCGACCGGCTGCCTCCCGATAAAGTTTGGAGCATGGTCAATTACGTGCGCTCTCTCGCGAAAAAAGGAAATGCCGGGACTGCTGCTGACGCCGCGCCCAAGCAATAGGTTTTTCTTCGCTCTCAACCTCCCACCTGGTTTTCACTGTGCTAGCCTCATTGTTGCCATGCCTAGGAGCCACCCATGCAACATTCGCCGCAGTTTCTGAAACTTGTAAACGACGCAAAGACTCGCGTGAAGGAAACTAATGTCGCCGACGTAAAGCGGCGGATGGACGCAGGTGAAAAGTTCTTGCTGGTGGATGTTCGCGAAGACAACGAATGGACAAATGGACATTTGCCCGGGGCAGTGCATATGGGACGCGGCATCATCGAACGCGACATTGAAACGGCCGTGCGGGATACTTCGACGAAAATGATTCTTTATTGCGGCGGCGGTTTTCGTTCGGCGCTCGTTGTGGACAATCTGCAAAAGATGGGCTACGCCAACGTGGAATCCATGGACGGCGGATGGAGGGGTTGGCTAGAAAAGGGATACCCGACACAGAAGGATTAAGGTAATTGCGGCAGACGGCAGCGAAAGCAGGACACAAGTAGAATGCTCCGCGAAGCTGGGCTGCCTATAGTCTGGTACACCTCGAGGTGTGGCCCACCCGAGGAGGCGTCATAGCGCAACGCGTCGAGAAGGTGATTGACGCCAGCTGCGCGGACAACTAGGATTTTCGGCATTGAGTTTTCGACGGGGAGGAAGTCATGCCCCAGTACAGTTTTCTCTGTCGTGCCTGCAAGAACGAATTCTCTAAAATCCTCACACTTTCGGAGTTTGAGAAGGGCGGGATTGTCTGTCCGCACTGCAAAAGCAAGGACGTTGAACAGCGTTGGGCCGCCTTCTTCGCGGTGACCTCGAAGAAGAGTTAATAGGGTTGAGTCTCTGGGACCGCAGCAGCGCTCGAGAAACTCCAGGCAAAGAAAAGAGTAAGCCGGGCGGGATATTCTGCCAGGCCGTCTCTCCCTGGGATGAGCCGTGCCTCGTTGTCGCCACTAAGTATTGCGAACGGTGTAATCGCTGGTTCTGCCAGACACACTTCGGAGATCCGGACTGGCACTCCTGCACAGAGGAGGAGCAATGACGCATGCGCGTCGAACGGAGCGGCAGAAGACGATTCGCAGTTGGAAAAGCGCAAGGCCGTTCCTCGAACACTGGAGGAAAGATCTAAAGACACTAACGGTAGAACTCAAACAGCCACGGGTGATTGATGCGGTTCCGATTGACTTTGTGAGCGGAGAACCGGCCGAACGCGGGGGAACGCCCACAACAAGATTCCGGGGACAACTGATTTACTTCACGAACGCGGACCTGACAATACGGCGTCCGTCTGGAGCAATTCTGGTGATTGACCGCTACGAAGTCATCAGGATCTCGGCTGGAAAAACGCGGCTGGAACCACGTTAGAGCGCTCTGGCTTTTTCTTCACTGAAAATCAGTTAAGAGAAGGGCCAAGGAAATTGGCTGGGGCGGAAGGATTCGAACCTTCACCATCCTCATTAACAGTGAGGTGTCCTACCGGTTGGACCACGCCCCAGCGGGCTCGGCCGCAGGGCGGCCGCGAATACAACATCCGAAAGGTAGACTTCGCCGCAAAGGAGCGACGAAGGATGCTTCTAAGATAGCATGCGGCGGAATAGGTGGAAACGCACAGGGGAGAAAATTTGTATAAATTCCGCTTTGCTTTTGCATAAAACCGATTTTGGGAAATTGCGGGTGAATTTTTTTGAATCATTCGAAAAGTTTGTTTCCTTTGTTTCACAAAAAGGAAACACATCGCAAAAACGATTTTCCCGAAGAGTTGCATTTCGAAAAGTTTTGATGGAAACTATCGCGTCAATCACGACCCGGGCTTGCGCTGCCCGGTGACTGAGGGTGGAGTCTCCTGGTGCCGCAGCCTTCATAGAGGAGATGCCCGCCATAGCGCAACGCGAATATGGCCCAGATTTTTCACCGCAGCACGAATTTCATCGCCCGTTTCAGCCTGTTCTCGGCAGTTTTTTTGGCGGGATTAGCGCTAACTGGAATACTGGCGCTTGCGCGTTCCCCTTATTTCACGCGGCAAAATGTTGTTCGCGAGCAGCCTGTGCAGTTTAGTCACAAACATCACGTGGGCGACGACGGCATAGATTGCCGCTATTGTCATACTTCCGTAGAAAACTCCGCGACGGCCGGCATTCCTCCCACCAAGACCTGCATGAATTGCCATTCTGTTTTGTTCAATAACTCCGGCTATCTGGAGCCGGTGCGCGAAAGCTATCGCACAGACGAATCGATCAAGTGGGTGAAGGTGCATCGCCTCGGGGATTTTGCGTATTTCAATCACAGCATTCACGTGAACAAAGGCGTTGGTTGCTCGACGTGCCATGGCGCGGTGAACCAGATGCCGCTGATGTTTCAAGCAAACACACTGCTGATGCAGTGGTGCCTCGATTGCCATCGCGATCCGGAAGCGGTTTTGAGGCCGCTGGATCAGGTTTACAACATGGATTGGAAAGCCCCGGCGGATCAAGCGAGCATCGGAGCGCAATTCGCGAAGGAAAGACATATCCGATCGACCATCGAGCTGACCAGTTGCTCGACGTGTCATCGTTGACGGACGGCATGAGCGATCACGAGCAAAAATACGACCGGGACGTTGTTAGTTCAGAGTTTGTAAGTACAAACCCTGACGACCCGCACCCGCCCACTGCGGAAGAGCGCGAGTTGCGTGAATATCCGATGGACATGGCCGCCGCAAATGCGAAGGCGAAGAGCGGCACGGGCAAGAAATACTGGCGCTCGATTGAAGAACTCGCGGGCGATCCTCACTTTGAGGATTTGCTTCATCGCGAGTTTCCCCGCGCCGCTTCCGAATGGGACGAATCCGTTGACCGCCGCGATTTTTTGAAATTGATGGGCGCCTCCATGGCGCTGGCGGGAATGGCGGGATGCAGTCGCGCACCCGAGCAGCACATTGTTCCGTACGTAAAGCAGCCGGACGGCTTGATTCTCGGCAGGCCGCAGCAATATGCGACGGTGATGCCGTTTGGCGGGGACGCAGTTGGCATACTCGTGGAAAGCCACGAAGGTCGCCCGACCAAGATTGAAGGGAATCCGGATCATCCATCGAGCCTCGGCGCGACCGATACATTTGCGCAGGCCGCGATTCTCGATCTATACGATCCCGATCGCGCGAAGACGCCGACGTACGCCGGCGACATTCGCACGTGGGCGCGATTCCAGGAAGAAGCACAAAGCCTGGCGACGTCGCAAAAAGCTGTGAATGGTGCGGGAATGCGGATTTTGACGGGGACGATTACATCGCCGGTGCTAGCCGCGCAGATTGAATACCTTTTGAAACTCTTCCCGCAAGCGACGTGGCATCAGTGGGAGCCGGCGGTTAGCGACGGCGCGCGTGAAGGCGCAAAGCTGGCGTTCGGACGTTACGTCAACACGGTCTGCCGCATGGAAAAACCGAATGTGATTTTGTCGCTCGATGCGGACTTCATGACGAGCGGGCCCGGCCACATCCGCTATATGAAGGATTTTTACAAGCGGCGCCACTTGACCGGACCGAACGATGAAATGAACCGGCTGTACGTTGTAGAGCCGACGCCAAGCGTGACAGGTTCGGCAGCGGATCATCGTTTGCCGCTGCGTGCGTCGGAGATCGAGCTTTTTGCGCGCGCGATTGCAGCCAAGCTTGGTTTGGGGGGATCGGCGACGTTTTCTTCCGCAACGGAAAAATTTGCGGAAGCTGTTGCGAAAGATCTTCAGGCGAATCGCGGGACTTCGCTGGTGGTTGCAGGCGAGCAACAATCGGCGGAAGTGCACGCGCTGGCGCATGCGATCAACGCGGCACTTGGCAATGCGGGCGCAACGGTTTATTACACGGAGCCAGTCGAAGCGAACCCCGTCAATCACGCGCAATCCCTCCACGAGCTTGCGGCGGACATTCACAAAGGCAAAGTGGATTTGCTGCTTATTTTGGGCGGCAATCCTGTGTACGACGCGCCGCGCGACTGGGCTTTTTCGGAATTCGAACAAAAGTTAAAAAAGGTGCACACAGTTGTGCACCTGAGTTCACATTACAACGAGACGAGCGAGTTTTCTCGCTGGCACATTGCGGAAACGCATTTCCTGGAGACCTGGGGCGACGCGCGGGCGTTCGATGGCACGTACAGCGTGATTCAACCGCTGATCGCGCCGCTCTATCAGGCGCATTCGGCGTTTGAAGTTCTCGCGGCGTTCACTGACAAGCCTGGCGTAAGTTCTTATGAGGCGGTTCGCGAACGCCTGAAAACGGTTTTGGGCGCAGGCGATGCGGAAAAGAATTGGCGCAAGTCTCTGAACGACGGCGTTGTGGCGGGCACAGCGTTCGCCCCGCTAGCGATTTCCGCTAAGTTCAATCCGGCGGATTTGCCGGCACCGAAAACTCATGGCACAGACGAGTTGGAATTTGTTTTTCGGCCCGATCCGACCATCTATGACGGACGCTTTGCGAACAACGGTTGGTTGCAAGAGTTGGCGAAGCCGATCACAAAAATCACATGGGACAATGCGGCGCTCGTGAGCCCCGCGACCGGACAAAAGCTGGGCATCGGTCGTACCATCGCATCACGCGGCGGCGAACACGGGCAGGTGCGCTCGTCCGTCGTAGACATTGAGCTTTCGAACGGAAAAGTGACGGCGGCGGCGTGGGTTGTGCCGGGCCAGGCGGACGGAGTGGTTGTGCTTCCGCTGGGCTACGGCCGGAAGAAAGCCGGCGCGACGGGCACAAACAAGGGATTTAGCGCGTATGCCGTGCGCGCGTCGACCGCGCTGTGGACGGCGACGGGCGGCAAGATAACGGTCTCGAATGATGAATATCCAATCGCGTGCACACAGTTCCACCATAACGTTGAAGGCCGCAAAATCGTCAGCTCCGCTTCACTTGAGGAATACAAGAAGAATCCGAACTTCGCTCACGAAAAAGACGAAACGCCGCCAAACGGCTTGACGCTCTATCAAAATTACGAAGAACTCGGCTATTACAAAAATTACAAGTGGGCGATGGCGTTCGACCTGACCAAGTGCAACGGCTGCAGCGCTTGCGTCGTGGCATGCCAGTCGGAAAACAACATTCCGGTGGTCGGCAAAGATCAGGTGATGCGCGGCCGCGAAATGCACTGGATCCGCATTGATCGTTACTACAAGTCCGGACTCGAAACGCAAAAAGACGACGATTCCGAAATCCCGGCGCTCGCAAATCCGCCGACGTACTTCCATCCGGTGCCCTGCCAGCAGTGCGAAAACGCTCCTTGCGAGCAGGTTTGCCCCGTGGGCGCCACCGTGCACAGCGCGGAAGGCTTGAACGACATGGTCTACAACCGCTGCATCGGCACGCGGTATTGCTCGAACAACTGCCCGTACAAGGTGCGCCGCTTCAATTTCTTGCGCTTCCAGGATTGGGAAACGCCTTCGCTGAAGTTAATGCGCAACCCAGAAGTGACCGTGCGCAGCCGAGGCGTCATGGAAAAGTGCACCTACTGCGTGCAGCGGATTAACAACGTTCGGATCGGCGCGGAAAAGGAAAATGGCGGAATCGGCCGCGAGATTCGCGATGGCGAAATTGTGACCGCTTGCGAACAGGCTTGCCCATCGGAAGCCATCGTGTTCGGAAACGCGAACGATCCAAACAGCCGCGTTTCGAAATTGCGCGCCCAGCAGCGGAATTACAACATGATGGGCGAATTGAACGCGCGTCCACGCACTACGTATTTAGGCGCGGTGCGTAACCTGAATCCCGACTTGGAGAAAGCATGAGCGAGGAACCGGTAAACTCGCCCGAAATTCCGCGCCTGCCGCGTGTGGTCGAACCGGGGCACGACTTTGCCTCGGTTACAGACAAAATTGCGTCCATCGTTTTGACGCGGCCGGTTTCGCTCGGCTGGCTGGCGGGTTTCAGCATCTCGTTCATCATCCTGATGGTGTTGCTCGGTTCGATTGCCTGGCTGATCGTCAAGGGCGTCGGAATCTGGGGCATCAACATCCCCATCGGCTGGGGCTTCGCGATCGTCAATTTCGTGTGGTGGATCGGTATTGGCCACGCCGGCACGCTAATTTCCGCGATTCTTTTCCTTCTGAATCAGCAGTGGCGGACTTCCATTAACCGCTTCGCGGAAGCAATGACACTGTTTGCGGTGGCTTGCGCAGCCATTTTTCCCGGCATTCACGTTGGCCGTCCGTGGATGGCGTTTTATATGTTTCCCTATCCAAGCACAATGGGTGTTTGGCCGCAGTTCCGCAGCCCGTTGATCTGGGACGTCTTCGCGGTTTCCACGTACGGCACGGTTTCCGCTTTGTTCTGGTTCGTTGGTTTGATTCCGGACTTGGCGACGCTGCGCGATCGCGCCACCAACAAGACCGCGCAAATTATTTACGGAATGTTGGCGATGGGCTGGCGCGGCTCGGCGCGTCACTGGCATCGCTATCAGTCTGCCTACTTGTTGCTCGCGGGCCTCGCTACGCCGCTCGTGCTTAGCGTGCACTCGGTCATCAGCTTCGACTTTTCCGTCGGCATCGTTCCCGGTTGGCATACTACGATTTTTCCGCCGTACTTCGTCGCCGGCGCGATTTACTCCGGTTTCGCGATGGTGCTCACAATTGCTATCCCGCTGCGTAAGGCGTATGGCCTCGAAGCTTTTATCACCATGCGCCACCTGGAGAACATGGCAAAGGTCATGCTCGCCACCGGCCTCATCGTAGCGTACGGCTATTTCATGGAATTTTTTCTGGCGGGATACAGCGGCAACAAATTTGACATGTTCCTGGTGGATCAGCGGCTTCACGGACCGTATAGGTACTACTATTTCGCACTCATTCTCTGCAACATTTTGACGCCGCAGGTGCTTTGGATACAGAAAATGCGGACCAATGTTGCGGTTTTGTTTGTCATGTCGCTCGTCATCAATTTGGGTATGTGGCTCGAGCGTTTCGTTATCGTTGTCATCAGCTTGACGCGCGATTTTGTTCCCGGGGCGTGGGGCCGCTATCAAGCCACGTTCTGGGACTACAGCACGTTTATCGGCACGATGGGCTTGTTTGTTTCGCTGCTTTTCCTCTTCGTGCGAGGATTGCCGGCCATCTCCATCGCGGAGATGCGCGAACTGGTTGCGCATACATCTGAGGAACACGAATGAGCGAGGCGCGGCAAACTCTTTATGGCGTCATGGGCGAATTCGATTCGCCGAATGCCCTCAAGGCCGCGGCGCGCAAAGTGCGCGAAGCCGGCTATGAGCACTTCGACGCTTTTGCTCCGTTCCCTGTTCCCGGGCTTTCCGAGGCGGTTGGTCTCGAATACGGCTTGAAAGGCTGGAAGCGCAATTTCGTTCCGCAGCTCGCTTTGCTCGGTGGAGTCGGCGGCGGGCTGACCGGTTTCTTCTTTCAATACTGGGTCAATGTCTTCGCTTACCCACTCAACATTGCGGGCCGTCCGCTCAATAGCTGGCCTGCATTCATCCCTGTGACGTTCGAGCTCACCGTTCTCGGTGCGTCCACATTCGCTGTTTTTGGCATGCTCGCGTTAAACAAGCTTCCTCACCCGCATCATCCGCTTTTCACCGTACCGCGTTTCAAGCGCGCCACGGACGACGGCTTCTTTCTATGCATCGAAGCTTGTGACAAGAAATTCGATCTCGCGGCCACAACCAAGTTCCTCCAAAGCATCAACGCACAATTCGTGACCGAGGTGCGCGATGAAGATTAGCGCCTCCTTCACGCGCGGGTTGTTGCTCACTGCCGGTGTGCTCTTGTTTGCGGGCTGCAACGAGGAGCTTCTCCGCCAGGACATGGCGAATCAACCGAAAAACAGGCCGCTGTCCGAAAGCGATTTCTTCTCGGACGGCCGCTCCGGGCGCCCTCTCATTGAAAATACAGTTGCGCGCGGCTCGATCGCCGATGACGAGTTGGTTGTACCGAAAGATTCGAACGCGTTCCCGTTGCCGGTTGATGAAAAGCTGCTCGAACGCGGCGAAGGACGTTACAACATTTACTGCACTCCGTGCCACGGTTTGCAGGGCGACGGTAACGGCATGATTGTCGTGCGCGGCATGAAGCGCCCACCGAGCTATCACATTGACCGCTTGCGCCAGTCGCCGAATGGCTACTACTACGATGTCATCACCAATGGATTTGGGTCGATGTACAGCTATTCCGCGCAGATTCCGCCGAAGGACCGCTGGGCCATTATCGCGTATGTACGCGCTTTGCAGTTGAGCCGCAACGCCAAAGCCAGCGAATTGCCCGAATCGCTGCGCGCAAAAATTTCGAGCGCGGCAGCGGAAAAGGGCGCCGCCGCCAAGCCTGAGGGGGCGAAAGAATGACCGCGCAGGAATACAAAGCGCCGGAAAGCGTAACCCGCCTAGAGAAACGCGCGCTCGTTGTGGGCGTCCTCGGTCTAGGAGGCTGCATCCTTGGCTGGCTCTGGCAACCGGAGACATTCTTCCGGTCGTATCTCTTCGCGTTTCTCGCCGTGCTTGGCCTTTCGCTCGGCTCGCTCGGCTTGCTCATGCTCCAACATCTTACCGGCGGACACTGGGGCATCCTGATTCGTCGGCCGCTGGAATCGGCCACGCGCGTCTTGTGGCTCGTGGCTGGCTTTTTCATTCCGCTGATTTTCGGCATGAAGTACCTTTATTCCACGCACAACGTCGCCGGTGAATCGCGCATCGGGTGGCTCGATGCGCCCAAGTGGCCTGTCGAAGGCGGGCTTTCAAAAATGCAGTCTTGGTGGCTGACGCACAACGCATTTCTTCTTCGCGGCGCGATCTACTTTCTTATCTGGCTCGTCCTCATGTGGCTATTTAACGCCATGTCCGCGGAACAAGACGTGAACAAAGATGACCGGAAACTGCGCGCCCGGATTAAGTTCTATGCCGGTCCGGGCATCATTCTTTACGTCTTTGCCATGACCTTCGCTGCGATTGACTGGGCTATGTCACTTTCGCCTCACTGGGCGTCCACAATTTACGGCTTCATGTTCGTCGCCGGGCAGGCCATATCCGCAATGGCGCTGATGATTCTCGTCATCGTGATGCTTTCCTATAGCGAGCCGTTCTCGCACTTCATCCAGCCGCGCCATCTGCACGACCTCGGCAAGCTCCTTTTCGCTTTCAACATGCTTTGGGCGTACTTCTCTTTCTCTCAGTTGCTTATCATCTGGTCCGGAAACCTGCCGGAAGAAATCACGTTTTATCACCAGCGCCTTCAGGGAGCCTGGGGATTCGTCGCCGTATTTGTTCTTGTGCTGCACTTCCTGTTGCCGTTCCTGGTTTTGCTTTCGCATGACGTCAAGCGCAATCGGCGCCTGATTCCCATCGTCGCCGGCTGGATGATCGCCATGCGCGTTCTCGATCTCTTTTGGCTCACTCGCCCGGAGTTCACCGCGCAAGCGATGCCCAACTTGTGGGATGCTGCCGCTATTCTCGGTCTTGGAGGGTTGTGGTTTTGGTTTTTTGCCGGACAGTTGAAGCGGAGGCCGTTGCTACCGCTTGGCGATCCGAAACTTGAGGAGGCCATTGAGAGCGATGAGCACTGATCCTCACAAGTCCGGCAGCGGCAATCTGCCCGTGCATGGTGACGTCTCGTTCGAGACGCGCGACATCAGCATTACGTCCGTACTTTGGTCGCTGTTTTATCTCGCGATTACCGTCGTCGTCTCCCTGGTGATCTGCCTCTATTTCTTCAAGTTCAGTACAAAGCTTTCGGCGAGTCAGGAGACGCACCGCCCCATCGTTCGCCAGCAAATGTCAGCCGCGGACGAAATGGAAATAAGCATGCCGCCGGAACCGCGCCTGCAAGGCGTTCCCGGCCACATTTCCGACCCGCAGCAGGATATGCGGGACAAAATCGCAACTGACACCAAGGCAAACGAAACTTACGGCTGGGTGGACGAAAAAGCCGGTATCGCTCAGATTCCCGTGAAGGAAGCGATGAAGATCATCGCGGAAAAAGGATTGCCCAGTGCAGCTCCGGCTGCTCCGGAAAAGAAAAAGTAACTCGATGCGTGTGACCCGCAAACTCGGACTCGGTATGTCTCTGCTCTTCGCGGCAACGGTGTCTCGCGCGCAAATGGCGCCGGATAACGTTGGGCAGCCCGCGAACGGCATGCCGAAAATTTTGCAAGGCGTGACCTTCCGTCCGGAACTTAATGCGCAGATGCCGCTCGACGCTGCATTCAAGGATGAAACGGGCAAGGACGTCCGCCTCGGGGACTATCTCCACGAGCAAAAGCCCGTCGTTGTGGCCTTTGTTTACTACGGCTGCCCGATGATGTGCACGCAGCTCGAACAGGGTGTGGTCGGCGCGCTACGGATGCTCTCTTTCAATCCCGGACGTGACTATGAGGTCGTGTTCCTCAGTTTTGACGACCGTGACACGCCGCAAATGGCTGCGGAAAAGAAAGCCACGGCAATGTCCAAGTTCCATCGCCCGGAGACGGCCACCGGTTGGCATTTTCTTACCGGCTCCAAGGAATCCATCTTCGCCGCGACCAACGCCGCGAACTTCCATTTCAATTTTGACTCGAAACAAAATCTTTTCGCCCACGCCAGCGGCCTACTGCTCCTCACGCCTGATGGTCACATCTCGCGTTATTTTTACGGAGTGGAATTTCCTGCGCGCGACCTTCGCCTCGGGCTTGTGGATGCTTCCGCCGGAAAAATCGGCACGCCCGTGGATCATGTACTGCTCTATTGCTTCCAGTACGATCCGGCGACCGCCCGTTATAGCGCCACGATTCTCGGCATCGTGCGTCTCGGCGGCATCATGACTATCGCCGCCATGATTGTCGCCTTTCTGGTTTTCCGCCGCCGCGAACGCGCGGCGGCAAATGTGAATTTGCACCACCAAGGAGCACACTAGACCGTGCAGTCGCAATTGCCACTTTATCCGGAGTCGGCCTCCAACTTCGCTCCTGACGTTGACGGCCTCATGCTGTTCATTGTCGGCGTGTGCTTCTTTTTTGCCGTGGTCATCACGGTTGCCGTCGTTTATTTCTTCTTCCGGTACAAACGCAAGACTCCCGACGAAATTGGCGCTCCCATTCACGGCGACCTGCGCCTCGAGATTACCTGGATCGTGCTGCCATTCTTTCTTTTGATGGCCATGTTCGGCTGGGGCGCCGTCATATACGTGGACTACCGCCACACCCCATCGGATACGCTGGACGTCTACGTCATCGGTAAGCAATGGATGTGGAAGCTCGAGCATCCCAACGGCCGCCGCGAAATCAACGAACTTCACGTTCCTGTGAACCGCAACGTCCGCTTGATTCTCGCCAGCGAAGACGTCATTCATGACTTCTCTGTTCCCGCGTTCCGCGTGAAGATGGACGTCGTTCCCGGCCATTACAATTCGATGTGGTTCCGTCCGACGAAAGCGGGCCGATACCATTTCTTCTGCTCGCAATACTGCGGCACGAGCCACGCCATCATGGGCGGCTGGGTAACCGTCATGGAGCCGGATGAATACGCCGCCTGGCTCGCGGGCAGCACGGGATCGGGCGACCCCGTCGCCCTTGGCGCCAGGCTATTTAACGACCTGGCTTGCAACACGTGCCACCTCCCGGACGGCAAAGGCCGCGGGCCCTCGTACAACGGAGTTTACGGTTCGAAGGTAAGGCTCGCGGACGGCTCGACGATCACGGCCGACGATGCGTACATTCGCGAGTCCATCCTTCAGCCGAACGCAAAACTTGTCGCTGGGTTTCAGCCGGTAATGCCCAGCTTCCAGGGCCTCGTTTCGGAAGACCAGATTCTTGCCCTCACGGCGTACATCAAGGCCCAAAAAGACCAGCCTGCTCCGGGGAAACCCGCCGCGGGCGAGCCGGCAACGGGGAAGAAATAAGCTATGAGCGGGACACCAAATCCGGGCAGCGGCGAATTCCAGCTTCCGCGCGAACACTATCTGAACGCGACGTACGGTATTCGCTCGTGGTTGCTCACCACCGACCACAAGCGCATTGCGTTGCTCTATCTCGCCTCGGTCACATTCTTCTTTTTCGTCGGCGGCATTTTCGCCACGCTGATTCGCATCCACTTGCTTACGCCGGAGGGCTTGCTCGTTACCCCGGAGACTTACAACAAGCTCTTCACCATGCACGGCGTGGCCATGATCTTTTTCTTCCTCATTCCGTCCATTCCCGCCGTTCTCGGAAACTTCTTGATTCCGATCATGGTTGGCGCAAAGGATCTTGCCTTTCCCAAAATCAATCTTCTGAGCTGGTACATTTATCTAATCGGTGGCTGCTTTGTGCTGTATTCCTTCGCTACGGGCGGCCTCGACACCGGTTGGACCTTCTACACGCCCCTGAGCAGCATCTATTCGAATTCGGCGGTGACGCCTGCGGTCATCGGCATCTTCATCAACGGTTTCTCCTCGATTTTGACCGGACTGAATTTTCTCGTAACCGTCCACACCATGCGCGCTCCGGGTATGACCTGGTTCCGCTTGCCGCTCTTCGTTTGGGCGCATTACGCCACCAGCTTGATCATGATTCTTGGCACGCCGGTTATCGCCATCACGCTGCTTCTTGCCGGACTCGAGCGCATGTTCCACTTCGGCTTCTTCAATCCGGCCATGGGCGGCGACCCGATTTTGTTCCAGCACCTCTTCTGGTTCTATTCGCATCCGGCCGTGTACATCATGATTCTTCCGGCCATGGGCGTGATCAGCGAAATCATTCCCACGTTCGTCCGCAAGCCTATCTTCGGTTATAGCTTTATCGCCGCGTCCAGTATCGGCATTGCGGTCATCGGCTTCATCGTTTGGGCGCACCACATGTTCGTCACGGGCGAAGCGACCTACGCGGCCATCGCCTTCTCATTCTTGAGCTACCTCGTCGCAATTCCCTCCGCCGTCAAGGTCTTTAACTGGACCTCAACTCTTTATAAGGGCTCTGTTTCGTGGGACACGCCAACTCTGTATGCCCTTGGCTTTATTGGCCTCTTCACCATTGGCGGCCTCACCGGACTTTTCCTCGCTTGCCTCGGCCTCGACATTCATCTCCATGACACCTACTTCGTCATCGCCCACTTCCACTACATCATGGTCGGCGGCGCCGTTATGGGTTACGTCGGCGGCTTGCACTTCTGGTGGCCGAAGATCACGGGTCGCCTCTATCCGGAATATCTCGCGCGCGCTGCGGCCATCATTCTTTTCATCGGCTTCAACTTGACGTTCTTCCCCCAGTTCATTCTCGGCGGCCTCGGCATGCCCCGCCGCTATCACAATTACCCACCGGAATTTCAAGTCCTTAACGTGCTGTCGACCGCAGGCGCCTCCATTCTCGCAATCGGCTACCTGCTGCCGATGGTTTATCTGACGTGGTCCATGCGCTACGGCAAGATCGCTGGCCCGAATCCCTGGCCTGCGACCGGCCTCGAATGGAAAACGGCTTCGCCACCCCTCACGGAAAATTTCCATGAAACGCCAGTCGTGGATTGGGAGCCGTACGATTTCGTCCACCGGCCGGATTTGGGCCTCAAGGGCACAAAGGCGCCCGGAAAACTGGCGCCTGCCCATGGCGATGACTAGGTTCTGGGTTCCTGTAGTAGCCGATTCTTTAGATCGGTATTCGGTGGAACGACCACCTCAATTTGTCGGAGGGAGCACCGCGTGCATCGCACCGGAGAGCTGTACGGACAGTACAAAACGCTAGAGCAGCAGAAGGAAACTGCCACTCTCGGCATGTGGATTTTCCTGGTCACGGAAATTCTGTTTTTCGGCGGGCTGTTTCTCACCTACACCATTAACCGCCACGAATTTCCCACTGCCTTCGGCATCGCTGGCAATATGTTGGACCTCAATCTCGGCTTCGCCAACACCGTTGTACTGATCGCCAGCAGCTTTACGATGGCTATGTCCGTCTGGTCCGCGCAGACCGGCAAGAAACAACTCGTCACTATTTTTTTGATTTTGACGCTCCTGCTTGGCGGCGTCTTCCTTGGCGTAAAAGTCGTCGAATACAAACAGAAATTCGACCACCACCTGATTCCGGGCCGCAATTTTGACATCACCTATTGCAGCAACAATCCTGCCGCCTGTGGCCTCAGCGGGGAAAAAAAGCAAAAGGAACTAGCGGACGAAAAGAAAGAAGTCCGAGAAGCGATTGAAGCCGAGAAAGAGTACGCCGAAAAATTGAGGCTCAGCGACCCGGGTCTCACTGGCCTGACTGCCGTGAACGCTCACGCTCAGCTCTATTTTTCTCTGTATTTCGGCATGACAGGTTTGCATGCCCTGCACATGGTCGTCGGTGCTGGTCTGTTGTTGTGGCTTATCCTTGAATCCCGCAAGGGCCGCTTCGACCAGAATTACAATACGCCGGTGGAAAATGTCGGCCTCTATTGGCATTTCGTAGATATCGTCTGGATTTTCCTGTTTCCGCTGCTGTATCTGATCAACCGCCATTTGGTGTGACTGGAGAGATTCACGTGTCAGAAAATTCGCATCACGTCGTTTCGCCAAAGATTTACGCCATAATTCTCGGCGCGCTGCTTCTCGGCACTTACCTGACCGTGCAGGCTGCCAAGATCGATCTCGGCCGCATGAATATCGTCTTTGCGTTGCTCATCGCCACGATCAAGATGTCTCTCGTTATCCTTTTCTTCATGCACGGCAAATACAGCCCCAGGCGCACGCAACTGGTCATCATCTCCGGCTTCTTCTGGCTCGCCATCATGCTCGGCCTCACCCTGACCGACTACACCACGCGGCACGCCGAGCCGAGCCGTACTGCAAACCCGTCCCACTTCTATCACCATCATGTTTGATCTGGTTTTTCTTCTAACTTCGAACCGCTAACTTCTAACATCTGTCTTTACACACTTCCGCCGTGTTCGGTTTTTTTCTTGGGGTGTTTCGGAGGGTTGGTGATGACCGGAAGGTTTTCCGGGTCACCAGCGGCGAAAGTGCGGGATCAGGGTATCTTGAAAATCAAAGGGGAGAAGCGAACCGGCCCAGCCCTCAATCCCCTAAAGGGATCCTCGGCTCGCCTCCCCCACGTCTTCAGAGAAAAGCAACCTGCGCGCCATTCTTAACTCTTCTGTTTTCAATGCCATGCCACTCTCGCGATTGGTAAAAACGTGGTACCCCCCGCGAAAATTTACCCGTCAGGTTAAACCTGTAGTGGCTTCGCGCGTGTCTTCGGCTTGATTCTCTCCTTCTCTCCCTGTTATCGTGAAAAGTTATTCTGGCCACAGTGTACCCACTGAGCGCCAGGGCTGCCGTGGAGGGAGCACTCTCGCGACATGGGCCTGACTAAACTCGTCGTGCGGGGCGCACGGCAACACAACCTGAAGAATATTAGTCTCGAAATTCCTCGTAACACGCTAACCGTTATCACAGGTCTTTCCGGTTCCGGCAAGTCTTCCCTCGCCTTTGACACAATTTACGCCGAAGGCCAGCGCCGTTACGTCGAATCTCTCTCTGCTTACGCCCGCCAGTTCCTCGACCAAATGGAACGCCCGGACGTGGACGTGATTGAAGGCCTTTCCCCCTCTATCGCCATCGAGCAAAAAACCACTTCGCGCTCGCCGCGGTCCACTGTCGGCACCATTACGGAAATTTACGATTACCTTCGCGTCGTTTACGCCTCCGTCGGCGTCCCGCACTGCCCCAATTGCGGCAAACCCATCACGCGTCAGTCCAGCGAAGCAATTGTCCAGGCTATCCTGCAAGGCGAACTCGCCCAGCCCGACGATCGCGTCATGATCCTTGCGCCTATTGTGCGTGGCCGCAAAGGAGCCTATCGCAAGGAGCTCGAAAAGCTTGGACAGGATGGCTACGTCCGCGTCCGCATCAACGGCGAGCTTTACCCGATGGACGATCTCCCCGCGCTCGATAAGCGCAAGAACCACACCATCGAAGTCGTCGTGGACCGCCTCCTCGTCAAGCAGGGCATCGCCTCGCGTCTCGAACAATCCATCGCCACTGCACTCAAGCTCGCCGGCGGCCTCGTTACCGTTTCCGTCGTCGGCGGCAAGGAACACGTCTTTTCGGAGAAACTCGCTTGCCCCGATTGCGGCATCAGCGTTCCTGTGCTTGAGCCGCGCTCCTTCAGCTTCAATTCGCCTTACGGCGCTTGCCCCGCCTGCAACGGTCTCGGCTCCAAGTACGATTTCGATCCCGGCAAAATCTTCCACGATTTCAGCCGTCCGCTTTTCGATGGCGGCCTGGGTCCCGGCTCAGCCTCGACGATTCTCAAGCGCACGCTCGAACTCGCCGCTTACGCGTACGGCTTCGATCTCGAAACGCCCTTCGACAAATTCCCCCCGAAAATCCAGAACCTGATTCTCTACGGCTATCCGCCTTCCGGCGGCCCGAATGGAAAAAATGGCGAAGCCCCTAAGGCTAAAGGAAAAAAAGAAAAAGCCTTTCGCTTCAACGGCATTCTCAAGTTCCTCGAAAAGAATTTCGAAGAATCAAACTCCGACGCCTATCGCGAGTGGATGACGCAGTATATGTCCGCCACGCAGTGCAGCGTCTGCCACGGCAAGCGCCTCCGCCCGGAATCGCTCGCCGTTAAACTCGCCGGCTGGTCCATCGCGGATTTTACGGCGCTCTCGCTCAGCTCCGCGCGTCCCGCGGTGGACAAAATCATTTCGCAGCTCACGTCGCGCCAGCGCGAAATCGCCGCGCGTCCGCTCGAAGAGGTCGCACAGCGCATCGAGTTTCTCCTTGCCGTTGGGCTCGGCTATCTCAGCCTCGACCGTTCCGCGGCCACGCTTTCCGGCGGCGAAGCCCAGCGCATCCGCCTGGCCACGCAAATTGGCTCGCGCCTCCGTGGTGTTCTTTACGTCCTCGATGAGCCGAGTATCGGCCTTCACGCGCGCGACAACGAACGTCTGCTTGGCTCGCTCGAACGTCTCCGCAATCTCGGCAATACGGTTCTCGTCGTCGAGCACGACGAAGACACGATTCGCCGCGCTGATTTTGTCGTGGACCTCGGCCCGGGCGCGGGCAACGCCGGAGGTTATCTCGTCGCGCAGGGCAAGCCGCAGCAGATCGCGGACAGCGCGGAATCCCTCACCGGCCGCTATCTTTCGGGCCAACTAAAAATCCCCGTTCCCGATTCGCGCCGCTCCACGAACGGAAAGAGCATCCAAGTCCTCGGCGCCACCGCCAATAATTTGAAGGATGTCGACGTCACCATCCCTCTCGGCTTGCTTACGGTCGTCACCGGCGTCTCCGGCTCCGGCAAATCCACACTCGTCAACGACATTCTCTATCGCACGCTCGCGCAAAAACTCTACCGCTCCAGCGAGCCTTTTGGCGCACACCGCGAAATCACCGGCATCGAATTCATAGACAAAGTAATTGAAATTGACCAGGCGCCTATCGGCCGCACACCGCGTTCGAATCCCGCCACCTACACCGGCGTCTTCGGCCCCATCCGCGAACTCTTCGCCATGCTTCCGGAATCGCGCGAACGCGGCTACCGCCCCGGACGCTTCAGCTTCAACGTCAAAGGCGGCCGCTGCGAAGCCTGCCAGGGTGACGGCCTTCGCCGCATCGAAATGAATTTTCTTCCGGATGTTTACGTCACTTGCGAAGTCTGCCGCGGCCGCCGCTACAATTCGGAAACCCTCGCCGTCCGCTACAAAAATCATTCCGTGAGCGACATTCTCAATCTGCCGATTTCCGAAGCGCTAAAACTTCTCGAAAACATTCCGCAGATTCAGCAAAAACTTTCCACGCTCGTCGAAGTCGGCCTCGGCTACGTCCAGCTCGGTCAATCCGCGACGACGCTTTCCGGCGGCGAAGCCCAACGCATCAAACTCGCGCGCGAACTTTCGAAGCGCCAGACGGGCCGCACGCTCTACATTCTCGATGAGCCCACCACAGGCTTGCACTTCGACGACGTTCGCAAACTTCTCGATGTTCTTCAACGCCTAGTCTCGCTCGGCAATACGGTCCTCATCATCGAGCACCATCTCGACGTCATCAAACAAGCCGACTGGATCATTGACCTCGGCCCCGAAGGCGGCGAAGGCGGTGGCCGCGTCGTCGCGCAAGGCCCGCCCGAACAAGTCGCACGCTCCAAAAAGTCCTACACCGGCCAGGCGCTTGCTCGTGTATTGTCTATCCCGCCGGGAAACGGTTCCGGCAAATAGTTCGCGTCAGCCGCTAAGCATGGGATGCTTCGCCAATGAGTGCCCTGGATAGTCCGCTTTATTTCGTCGTCAAGCTGATTGCGTATTGCATCTGGTGTTATGTCGGTTTGCGTTTGTTTCAGCCTGCGGCAAGACTTTTGCCCCTTCGCGCACTCGGTTTCGGAATTCTTCGTTTGTTCATGGGATTCTTTTTCGGCATCTTGATCTATCTGCTCAGCAGCGCGCTCATCACTCATATTCGCGCCGGTCTTCCGGAAAACACGATCACCTATCTCGCGGTATACGTGCCGACTCGTTGGATCGAGTGGAGCATTATGTCGGCACTCCTGTCGCATAGCCTGGGGAGCACTTCTCCGTGGATACTCGGCTGGAATCCGCGTGACCGTTTTTGGCGCTTCGGCGGAATCGCCATCTCCTGCCTCGCAGACATTCCCTTGATCATTTCCCTCGGCGGAGTAATCCCTACCGGCCGTTTCATGTGTTGAGCTGCGTTCGTCCGCTTGGATTTATCCGCGCGACCACGCTAATCTTAAACGCTCACCCATGACCACCTACTCCATCCTTCCGCTCCAATTCGGCGATATCGCTACATATCCGCTCGCTTCCCGCAAAAGTAAAGTCACCGTGGCCGACTTCGCCAAACCGCTCGTGCCAGATTCTTCTTTGACGAATTTCCTCGACTCCCTCCCCAATTTCCTTGCCGCAAACGATCTTCGCGATCTCCTCTCTGCCATTCACGCCGCAAAACGCGCTCGCAAAGCCATCCTCTGGGGCATCGGCGGCCACGTCATCAAGACCGGTCTTGGCCTCGTTCTCAACGATCTCATCCGCCGCGGTTTCATCTCTGGCATCGCCATGAACGGCGCCGCTCTCATCCACGATTTCGAAATCGCTCTTTGCGGCAACACTTCCGAAGACGTCGAAGCCGGCCTCGGCTCGGGCGCTTTTGGCATGGCCCGCGAAACTGGCACGTTTCTCAACAAAATTGCTTCCACTGCTGCGTACACCGGCATTGGCTACGGCGAAGCTGCAGGAAAATTTCTCGCAAATCGCAACCTCAACCCCAAGCATGCCGCCGCTAGTGTCCTCCTCGCTGCCTATCGTCACAAAATCCCCGTGACCGTCCATCTCGCCATCGGTACCGACATCCCGCACATGCACCCCGCCGCGGACGGCGCCGCGCTTGGTAGCGCCACACATCTCGATTTCCGTCTCTTCTGCACGCTCGTGAAAGAAATGCACGCGGGCGGCGTATACCTCAATTGGGGCTCCGCCGTGCTCTTGCCGGAAGTTTTCTTGAAAGCTGTTTCCGTCGTTCGCAATCTGGGTGTGCCTCTACGGCCAATTACCACCGCGAACTTCGATTTCATTCAGCACTACCGTCCGTTGCAAAATGTAGTGAAGCGCCCAACGGCTTCCGCAGCCGGCAAGAGCGCAACTGGTTCCCATGGCTTTGCCATCACGGGACACCACGAATTGCTTTTGCCTCTCGTTGCCGCTGCGCTCACAAGCGGCTGGCCCGGCAAACCGGCCAAGCGCCGCTCCGCATCCTCGCGCAAAGGAAAGCGATGACCCTTTTCGACGACAACAACGGCTCTACCGGCGTTCCCCAGCCTCCGAATCCCTTCGCTCCGCCGGTTTCGCAAATTTCCTCTGCGCCTGCGTTCAACGAAGTTCCCCCCGGCGATCCATTCACCTACGGGGCCGCCCACCCCCAGCCGTACAAGTTCGCTCCGCCGCCGCCCGCCGATTTGCAGGTTCCCTGGTCGTGGGGGCACATGACGTTGTTCGGCTTTTATGGCTTTATTGCGTTGGTTTTTGTTCAACTCATGTTCACCGCGTATTACATCCACGCCAAAGCCATCTCTCCGCGCCCCACGCAAAAAGAATTTCAGCAGTTTGCTCTATCCCATCCAGTCTTCGCCATCGGCAGCATGGTGCTCTGGTATGCGCTCCTCTTCTTTTTTCTCTACGCCACTCTGACCTTTTTTTACCGCGCTCCCTTTTGGCAATCGCTCGGCTGGCGCAGACTCAACCGCGAAAATCGCAAAGCTCCCTCCAAGCCTTGGATCTATTTCTTTCTCGGCTGCGGCCTATCGGTGCTTGTCATGATTATTACTGCCACCAGCAAAGCCCCCGAGCATGCCCCGATTCAGGACCTTCTAAAGAATCGCAACACGGCCTACGCGTTCATGGCTATGGCCGTACTGGTCGCGCCACTCGTGGAAGAAACCGTTTTTCGCGGCTATCTTTTTCCACTGATGGCTAGGTGGTTCGGAATCATGCCCGGCATCGTCGTAACGGGGGTTCTGTTTGGTCTCATGCACGGTTATCAATTGGGTTGGGCCTGGGCGCCCGTCGCGACCCTTATCGGCGTCGGTATCGTTTTCACCTTTGTCCGCGCACGTTCGCAGACCGTCGTCGCCAGCTTCTTCATGCACCTCGGATACAACTCCGCCATCGCGTTTCTCACGACAATTGGCCTCCTTTTTGCCAAGCACATGAAGATCCCACCCCCGCACCCTTGAATTGAACATTAGGCTCGGTTTTCTTCACCGGGTCGGGTTTCGCTACAATAGAAGCCCACAACACAACAAATATGCTCACGATTGAAGAAGCTCGTCAGTTCGCAGACCACTGGATCAGTGCGTGGAACACGCACGACTTGGACGCCATCATGTCTCACTATGCGCCCGGCGTCATCCTGACATCCCCCGTCGCGGCAAACCTCTTGAATGAGCCGTCTGGAACGGTGATCGGCAAGGAAGCACTCCGCAGTTATTTCGAGCGTGGGCTGGAAGTTTATCCAAACCTGACCTTCGCTCTGCATGATGTCTTGCGGGGCCTCACCACCGTCGTCTTGTACTACACAAATCACAAAGGCACGAAGACAGGTGAATTCATGGAGCTCGATTCTGACAGGAAAGTCATTCGCGTTGTTGCAAACTACGGCGCCTGACCCTTCCGTTTTCGTTCGATCGTGCCCGTCGGCTACAATGGATAGAAAGGGAATTGCTCAATGTACGTAGCCCAACCCATCGAATGGACCGACAGCGGCGTCGTCATGCTCGACCAGCGCCGTTCCATTTTCTTGTCATTCCGAGCGAAGCGACCTGGTTTTCTCTTGCGCCCAGGATTTTGGGCGCCGGCTCGCGCAGTCGAGGAATCTCGGCTTGCTTTCCACATTTCTGCAGACGATCCGAGGAATTAATTCCATGTACGTAGCCGAGCCGATTCGGTGGACAAACGATGGCGTCGTGATGCTCGACCAGCGCCGTCTTCCCACTGAAGAAATCTCTCACACCTACACTGCTTATCAGGACGTCGCCAAAGCCATCCGCGAAATGGTTATCCGCGGAGCGCCCGCGATTGGCGTCGCCGCGGCAATGGGAGTCGCCATCGGCGTACAGAAATCCAGCGCCAAATCGCTCGCCGAACTGAAAGCCGAATTTCCCGTCATTGTGGAAACGCTCGCCAAAACGCGCCCCACGGCCGTTGACCTATTCTGGGCGCTCGAGCGCATGAAGAATCGTTTTGCCGAAGTCACCACGCGCACTTCCGATCCTGCGCAAATCAAGCTGGCTATGATTGAAGAAGCGAAAACCGTTCACGCCGAAAAGCGCGCAACAGACGAAGCCATGGGCCGCTTTGGTGCGGAATTCATGCCGCGCGAAGGCCATGTCATGACGCAATGCAACGCGGGCGCCTTGGCTACCGCGGGAATCGGCACCGCGCTTGGCGTCATTCAGGTCGCCGTCGAGCAAGGCAAAAAGCTTCACGTTTTCGTTCCGGAAACGCGTCCCTATCTCCAGGGCGCGCGCCTCACCGCGTGGGAGCTGCACCGCAGCAATATTCCGCTCACCCTCATTACTGACAACATGGTCGGCCATTTCTTGAAATCCGGAAAAGTCGGCGCCGTCGTCACCGGCGCGGATCGCGTTGCCGCAAACGGCGATACCGCAAACAAAATCGGCACCTATCAAATTGCAGTTCTCGCGAAAGAAAACAACGTCCCGTTTTATATCGCCGCGCCCATTTCCACGTTCGATCTCTCCATTCCCGACGGCGATCACATTCCGATCGAGGAACGCTCCTCTGACGAAGTCACGCAAATTAAAGGCATTCGAATAGCGCCGGACGTTCACGCTGCTCACCCGGCTTTTGACGTCACACCCAACCGCTACATCGCCGCCATTTTCACCGAACGTGGCGTCGCCCGCGCTCCCTACACCGAATCGTTGCGCGCTCTTGCCGCAGACGCACACGCCATCTCGGCGAAGTAGCTACTATGTAAAATCCCCGAGATCCATGCATCGAATACCAGCCCCCGATAAGGTTTTTGCAGCCGTGGCCGTGTTAATTCTGGTTTCCGGCGCTTTCGCAAATTTCGCAAAGGCGCAAACAACCGAGTCGCCCGATTCTTCGACTCATGGCGTTCCTTTCTCCGACTTCATTTCGCAAATTCGCGCAAAAGCCAAGTCTCTCGAATCCAGTTCCGGTATGCGCGGTGAGTTCGTTGCCTTCCTCACCGCTCATCAGCTTTCTCAAGACAGTGTTCGCTATTCGGATTTCGTGGTCGTTCGCTTGCTGTTCGAAGCCACGCGCGACGCCGGCTATTGGAACGTTCATTGGAGCGTCACAGACAAGCCGCCAAATTCCGATGAAGTCTGGCGCCAGTGGAAGTCAATCACGCGCCCAACTTATACGCAACAAACTGCGACCGCCGAGTGTGACGAACTCTCCGCACTCTTCGCATTCTTAGCGGAACGCACTGGAGTAAAATCCGTCGGCCTCTTTTGGCCCTATCTCAATCACACTGTTGCCGTCTGGACGCTGCATCCAAAAAATTCTCAAGTGATTCGCGTCGTCATTCCAACATCTCAGATTTTTCTCAGCGATACTGACACCTTCGACACAAAAAAGTTTGATCCTTGGCGTCAGAAGGCGATTTACGAATACACGCGGCGCGACGTTTTGGATTCCTTTGAAATTTCCAAACCACTTTTTGATTTCTTCCTTCGCCAAGTCGACAAGTATGGCGGCGCATCCGCGGATGCACTCCAGCAGATCCGCAACCTTCGCGACGCCATCTTTCAAAAATCACTAACACGCGAGCAGGCTGCTCGCGAAGCGCTCCGCCGCAGCGCTGCCTATTCAACTTCTGCGGAAGATCGCGCAAGTTTCCAATATTTCGCGGAAGACATGCGCTCCGAGAAGTAGTTCTGCAGCTTAGCGGCCGAACATGGAGTAGGAAATCGGATGCGACTGTTCACTGGTTTTCGGCGGTGGAAGTTCGGACGACCGCGCGTTCTGCAAAATGTTCCTGGATATTGCTTCTCCGCCGATCCGGTCCAGCGTATCGGCAATTCTCCCCAATTGGATCGCAATTTCATCCGTAACAACGGAGCGTTGCACCGAAATCCGCTTGGCCCCCGCGAGGGCCATCAACAATGCCACGCTGAGCAACACAATTCCCGCGCCCAAAAGTTGTACGGTCGTGATCGTGTGTCCGGCGAAGGTAATTCCTGAGTCCGAGAGCATTTCTCTCCTCCCGGCTGGGTCTTAGTGGTCTGTCGGCTGGTTTCATTGATTATATGCTCATTTCCGGCCAAAAGTTGCACCAGCAGAGGCGTGCACCCGATTGCCCGCACTCGATTCTTGTGTTGAATCTTCTTTCACTCAACGTTTGGGCGTAAACTACTACTCTCCGCAAACCGTCGCCTGCCTGAGGTGTTGCATGGCGCTCCTTCTTCGCAGCAAAGTTCGCGTGTACTGCGCGCTTCGTTGCATTTTTCTCCTCGCCTCGTCCTGCCTGAGCATCTCTCTCGCCGGATGTGCTAACTCTTGCTTCGTCGTTAATTCCAATCCGCCGACCGGCACGGTCAATATCAAAGTCAGTGATTCCCCACCGTCCTGCACGGCCACTACTTCTACTGGAGCGGTTCGCGTCCTGGCTCACGTAGTTTCTCCATGCAGCTCTTGCTCGGGTGCGGATCAGGTCCGGCACATTTTCATCAGCCTTCGTGGCATTGCTTTGCGCGAGCCCGCATCTGTGCCCGGTAACGCGGATGAGGTTTCTTCGAATTGGCAGGAATTCTTACTCGAGCTTGGGAGTCAACCGCTTCAAGTGGATTTGATGAACTCGCCAGGTGATCTGTCCGCGCAACAGCCGTCTGGAATCGGTCCGGCTGCCTTACAGCAACTGGGACAAGCGCACGCCATTCCCGCCGGCACCTATCGTCAACTCCGTTTGCTCTTTGTGCCAAATCAGCCGGGTCCCAACGACGCCTCCCTCGAAAAAAATGCATGCGGCACGGGATTCAACTGTGTCGTACTGAAAGATGGCCGCGTCCTGCCGTTTGCGTTCGATGGCGCCGCGCCGGAGCTGCACGTCTCCTCAGGCAGTCTCGCCGGCGGTTCGCTTCTTGTTCTTCCGGATACCACTGCCAACCTAGTGCTCGATTTTCATATGTCCTGGATACTCTCTCATTCGGACGCGGAAGGCGTCCGTCTTGTCCCCGCCCTGAGCACCACCGCGTCCCTCAGCTCTCAATCTCACGAATAGCGCCGTTCGAATGTTACCCATACAATAAATATACCTTGACAGTTACCCAGATCCGCGCTATCATTCCCTGTGAAGTTTGAAAGTTCCTCCCTCACCGGGCATCCCCTCCCTCTTCAAAATTCTTCCGCGCCAATAGATTTTTCCGCTAACCCCTCTGGAATGAACACTTGCAAGAAATGCGCTTGCAACCCCTTTAGAATGAACACTTCTGGCGCAAAGGACTTAAAGCTCCTTTCTTTTCAACACTTACAAAAAAGAAGGGGAGGGGGGTGGTTATGGTTAACCACCGCGCCCTCCCCAGTGACAGCTGCAATTTGCGAGCGGCCCGCCTTACATCTTCGGGAAGTTCGGGTCCGCCTTTACTTCCAGAATCTGCAGCGTATGCCGCCTCGTGTGCCCAGAGATCAGCAATACCCACTGGTACCCGTCCAGCGTCCCAATGGCCGGCGCCGGATGGTCGAACATGTGGTCCCGCAAATCTTCCTGCGTCGTCTTGATGAAATCTTCTGTTTTTGCCCGGGCCTCCAGGAATTTCTTCACGGATTCTTCTGGCGTCATCGGAGTCTTGGTTGGGTCAATCGGTTCCGGCGCTTTGGCCTTAAAGCTCCTGTCCTGCAGCATGACCACCAGTTTTTCGTCTTTCCCGGCCGTCGCTGCGCGCTTTTCCGGTGTCAGCGGGCTCTTCAGCACGCCCTCGGTTATGCGTCCGAAAATGAAGCTTTCGGACAGAGCAATATGATCCGCACATTCGGCTACGGACCACCGGTCCGGCGCGGACTTGAAGTTCCATTGTGCCGGAGACAGTCCCTTGGTCGCGTCGAGGAACATCTTTTTCGACCCTTCGAGTTCCGCGATCGCCTTGTCTCTCTCTTCCTGTGTCAGCGTCGTCGTTGCCGGCGCTGACGCCATGAGAATTGCTGCTGCCAAAACTATGCTCTTTATCACGGTAGGTACCCCCTCGAGGCTAATACGCACGCCGCCCGAAATTGTATCGCGTTATTTCACTCGAACGTAGGTCACATCTTCCGTAAACGAATCTTTTTGTTCCTTGCGGAAAGTCCAATTTGTCTTGAAATGATCATTGTCCAGAAACGTGTACAGTGCGTGGTGCATGTGCCCCGCATCGGGACTCTTCAAGTTGGATACGCTCACAAAATCGAACTTAATCGTTTTTGTTGCTGGATCGTAGCTCCCGGCCATCGTTGGCTGATTTCCCGCCATGCAGTAATGCGTCAACTTCAGCTTGTCGCCGTCCAGATAGTAAAGCGTGATCATCTCCACGGGCTTCCCGTTTTCTTCCATGCGGAATTTCTCCAGGAGCGCCGTTCCTCCGGAAGTCAGCTCCAGGTGCAGCGTCGCCTTCTGCATGTTTGTCGTTTCCGTCTGCCAGTCCCCCACCAGCGCTTTCATCTTCTCGAACGCCTCCGCGCCATTTCCTCCCACGGACGCAGAGCGCAGGCCCACGACTCCCATCGCCAAAATAGCCAAAGCCGCCATCGCCACTCTCTTCGTCAAAAACATCGCCTTTCTCCTTTCGCTAACCTGAACTAAAAACTCCTTGGTTTGAAGCCGAACTATTGCGTCGCAGGCGCCGATTCAGCTTTCCTTCCGAATTTCTGCGTCGCGAGCTGGTTTCGATAGACTCATCGATTCACTCGCAGAAAAACAATTTACTTCGCGTTGGTATCCGCTTGCATTACGCCAAAAAGATTGCCTTCCGGATCTTCGCAGTACGCAAAATATCCCACTCCGGGAATTGGCGTTTTCGGCATGATGAGTTTGCCGCCCGCTTTTGTCACCGCTTTGACGGAGTCGTCCACGGAATCCACGCCAAGCGTGTTCGTGGTGGTCTGAACGTTGCCGCGTTTCATGATGCCGCCGTTGATTCCCGGCGCCTTCTCGTCGCCTGTGTTCACCAGCCAATACTCCATCGGCCCGGGCCACTTTTCAATTTTCCAGCCGAACACATTCTTGTAGAACGCGATTGCGCGATCGGCATCGTTCACCGGAATTTCAAAATGAATGACTCGGGCCATGACACTTCTCCTTTTAGTGTTTCGGTTTCTGTTGCGAAAATCTTTTGTAGAGCTACGCCTGTTTTGGCTGGACAGCCGCGCCGTACTTCTGCGTTGCAAATCCCACAATCAATCCCACCAGGCTGCCGGGAATGATGATTTCCTTGTAATAGTGTTTTCCCGTGATCGCGTCCGGCATTGCGGCAATCGCAAACGCCAGCAACGCTCCGATAAACAAGCCAAACAGGATTCCCAGCGGCACCGATTTGACTTTGCGCGCGAAAAGTCCGATCAGCACGCCACCAACGAGACCCTTGAACGACGACCCCAAAATAATCGTCATCATTTCCGGCCGCACTTCAGGTGTAAACCATGCCGACGCTCCGTCCAGCGCCCCCAATATTGTTCCCAACAGCAAGCCCAGCAAGATCTTGTTCATTGCGAATCCCTCCACTCATTCGAGGTCATGCCCCAAAGCCGCCGCATTTTCCCTTGCTCTAACGTTCTGTACATCAGGGAGGAGGATTTGTTTATACTATCGGTGAAAATTATAAACAACGACTAACCGCATCCCGAACTGTGACGTTACCAACAGTATGCCGTACAGAGACGTTTTGTAGCTTCGCACAGCCGTCACCACCGGGTGGTCTAA
>JACXTT010001941.1_pt1 | contig 33700 bp, 26 predicted proteins | sample 9270951 | NCBI WGS metagenome assembly JACXTT01 (sample SAMN15532306, study PRJNA645909) | rock metagenome | isolation source: weathered quartz diorite | place: Puerto Rico | collected 2017-06-21
TGAAGAGAAAAAGAAAAACCCCGGCGTCCGATTCAACGCCGAGGTGCGATTTGATTTACAGAAAACTGACCACCACCGAGCGGTTTAGTTCAACTTGTTTTTAGCGAGCGCTAGCGCACCCCATCACGGGAGGTGCGCCTGCTAGCACGGCTGCGCCTGCTAGCACGGCTGCGCTCGCTAGCACGGCATCAATCAAACCACTTCCTGCTGTGACTGTCAAGAAATTTCCCCAATTTGATCTTTTTCTACTTGCATACATTCGGATCATATGTACACTACGATGCAGTTCCTATTTCATGGAGGCCATTGATGTCCACAACTGCCGCCGACCCCACCGGCCAACGGCCCCGACTGCTGGATCAACTGCGCGATCTGGCCCAAGGACGATTTGGTCGGCCGGAACCTGGCCAACGTTACGCCAACTGGGCTTTGCGTTTCATCCTGTTTCATGGCAAACGGCATCCGCGCGAGTTGGGGCTGGAACAGATCGATCAGTTCCTGGAACAGCTGGCGCACACCGAGAAGGATCCGCTCGGCGCGATCGAGCTGGCACGGGAGGCGTTGACCTTCTTGTATGAGGAACTTTTACACGTCGCGATCGGCGAGTTGCCGTATCCAACGCCGCCGAAATTGCTCGATCGGTTGCGTCGCGTAATCCGGTTGCGGCATTATTCACCACGCACCGAGAGCTGTTACGTGGATTGGTGCGAGCGATTCATTCGCTTCCACAATCTGCGTCATCCCAACACAATGGGAACGGCAGAAATCGAAATGTTCTTGACCGATCTGGCGTTGAACGCGCACGTCTCGGCGAGCACGCAGAATCAGGCTTTTGCCGCGCTGTTGTTTTTGTATCAAGAGGTGCTTGGAATCGAGCTACCGAAAGTTGATGCCGTCCGCGCCAAGAGGCCCAAGCGTTTACCGACGGTGCTGAGCGTCGAGGAGGTGCGCCAGCTTCTGGATGCGGTGGCCGGCGGGGAAGGAGTGTTTCGCATCATGGCCGGGCTCTTGTACGGCGCCGGGTTGCGCCGCGAAGAGTGTTGTCGGTTGCGTGTGCATGACCTGGATTTGAACCGAGGTCAGATCGTCGTGCGCCATGGCAAGGGCGGCAAGGATCGCGTCGTGATGCTGCCCAAGTCGTTACGGCCGGAACCGGAACGGCAAATAACCTGGCGGCGTGACTTGCACGAGCGCGACCTCAAGGCCGCGCTGGCCCGCGTGGCTTTGCCCGACGCACTGGCACGAAAGTTTCCCAAGGCGGCGCAGGAATTCGGCTGGCCGTTTCTGTTCGCCTCCCGCCAGCGCAGCCGAGATCCAAAAACGGGCGACATCGGCCGGCATCACGTCGATCCCGGTTCCCTGGCACGCGCGGTCATCCGGGCGCGGCAACGCGCCAAGCTGATACATCGCGTCGGTTGTCACACGTTGCGCCACAGTTTCGCCACCCATCTCGTCGAACGCGGCATCGACCTGCGCACCATCCAGGTCCTTTTGGGTCATGAGAGCTTGGAAACAACCATGATCTACACGCACGTGGCGCGCAAGGGCCCGGCGGGCGTGACGAGTCCACTCGATTTGCTGGGAGATGTCAGTGCGGACGAGTTGCGTGAAGCGACGGCGGCGACCCGCCGGTTGCAATGACGTGAGCAAGCCATGACAACGTCCGAACCCCGAGGTTCGGAGTACCTCACCTCGGGGCTTCCCACCCTGCAACCTCACCCCAGGACGCTCGGAATCACTTCCCCCTGGCACAGGCGCAAGGGTCGGCCGAACGCATCGGTGAGCTCGGTGTCGATGCCGATGCCGAGGCAGTGGTAAATCGTCGTGACCAGGTCTTGCGGGCTGACCGCGCCATCGACCGGGTACGCGGCGCGGCGGTCGGATCGGCCGTGGACCATCCCCGCATTGATGCCGGCGCCGGCCAGGACCACGGAGTAGCAACGCCCCCAGTGGCCTCGACCTCCCTCCCTCTCGATCAGCGGCGCTCGGCCGAACTCGCCCATCCATACGACCAGGGTGTCGTCGAGCAGGCCGCGCGCCTCAAGGTCGTCGAGCAAGGCGGAGAACGCGCGGTCGAGGGGACCGGCGAGAGGCGGGAGCCTTTCAGCGTTGCGATAGTGCAGGTCCCAGCCACCGGGGACTTCCTCGCCGTTCCAGTAGACGGTGACCAGCGGCACGCCTTGCTCCACGAGGCGGCGCGCCAGCAGTACTCCCTGACCGAACTTGTGCCGGCCATAGCGATCCCGCACCTGGCTCGGCTCCGCGTTCAGGTCGAAGGCTCGCTGAGTCTGCGGCGCCAGGATCATGTTGAAGGCACGCTCCTGGTGGGCATCCATCATGCGGCGGCCAAGCACACCGTCGCCGTGACGCTGGATGTGTTCGAGCAGGCCGCGGCGAGCGCCGAGTCGGTCCAGTGGAACTTCGCGCGGCGGCGTGAGCGCCTGGACGCGGAAGTCGGGCCGATTCGGGTCCTGCAGGATGCGAAACGGATCGCAGGTCTGACCGAGGAAACCGCCCCCCTCGCCGGCGAAGGACCGGCGGTGCATGTCGAGCAGCCAGACATGGGGCGGCAGGGCATGGCCGTTGCCGCGCAATCGCCCTATGGCCGAACCCATGCAGGGATAGTCGTCCGTTGCGGGGCGGATATCGTCGCCGTTGACGCGCGGGTTCTTGTGGCCCGTCAGCGCCAGGTAAACGCTCTGGCCGTGTGCGCCGCCGGTGTATTCATCGCTCACCGTGCGGATGATCGCGTATCGGTGCGCCTGCTGCGCCAGCATGGGCAGCAGCGAACTGATCTGGGTGCCGGGCACGCTGGTGGCGACGGGGGGGAATTCGCCGCGCACTTCGGCCGGGGCGTCGGGTTTCAGATCGAAGGTGTCCATCTGCGGCGGGCCGCCGCCCATGAAGAGCAGGATGCACGCCTTGGCCCGGCCGGCGCCGCGCGCCGCCGGCGTGGACGCCTTGGCGCGGGCGCGGAAAAGTTCCGGCAACGCCAGGCCTGCGGCGCCCAGGCCGCCGATTTGCAGAAACTCACGCCGCGAAATGCCGTCGCACCAGCGCGAGGATGAACCGGGTATCGAAAGCATGGCAAACTCCCAAGAGGCAGGTCGGGCTGGAAGGCCTCACCTGCGCCATCAACGCGGCGACCGGAGCGGCTTTTCCACAAGCTGGCGAACGAGCCACTGCGTGCCTTCGTTCCACATTCTATCGGTTATCGTGTGTCCCGTCTTTGGCACTTCCAGGAGGGCAAGCCGGTCGGGATAGGCCTCGTAGCTTGGCAGCGGTTCCTTCACGAACTTCTTGATCGATGCAATGTCGATCAGGGGTGGCGTGGTGTCAGCTGCAAACGGCCGCAGGCGACAACGCGGCCATCGCAACACACGTCGGTCCGAGGAAGCAATGTTTGTATTACAGCGCCAGATCGACTCCTGCATCGTATCATGCATCGTGCGGAAAAAAAACTCCCAAATTCATGGATCGAGCCGCGCTCGTTAGAAAGCGGGTCATGTTCGCCGTTGGCTAACGGTCGCGGCTCTTAGACGAAACATCAGCTAGGTCCGAAAGCCGCGGCGGTAAACAACCGGCACGCCGCGGCTGTTTCCATGTGGCGGGTGCTTGTGGCGACCAGTAGAACGATCAAATCGCGGCGAGAACTTCTGTCACCTTCTGAAGTCGTACGCCCGCTTCCCGCCGGCTCACGGAGTGTTGCTGATGAAGTTTACCTTCCGTGTTACTTTGCTGACCATCCTGCTGGGGCTACTTTTCCTCACGGTCGGCGCGCTCGGCTACAGCTTCTACAGCTATACCCAATTCACCACCAAGGACCTTTCGGAGCGCATCCTGCGCGAGACGTCGCTGCGGATTGACCATCAACTCAACGACCTGCTGCTCGTCGCCAATGAGCAGGGCGAGCTCAATCGCCGCATTCTGGAATCAAGGCAATTCGCCTGGCCGAACTTTCGCAAGTCGGGGCAATTCACGGCCGAGGATTTTCGCAAACTCGTGCCCTACTGGCTCGAGGTGATGCGCGTCCAGCCCAAGTTGACGCGGATGTCGCTGGGGCTGGAAGCGAACGGCGAATGGTACTACCTCCGGCGGACACCCGAGCAGCGGCTGGCCGTCGGCGAACTGCACCGCAACGCCAAGACGGGGAAGCTCGAACTCACCGACACCTGGGCCGACGACTTCCCGGGCAAGCCCTTTTACTTCAACCCCGATTCAAGCGACGAGGACCCGCGCCGGCGGCCCTGGTACATCGGAGCGCGTAAGGCGAATCGCCGGACCTGGTCGGAAACCTACGCCTTCTTCGGCGTGGGTGGCATCGAGGACGCGCCGGGAGTCAGCAATGCCACGCCCATCCACCGCGAGGACGGCTCCCTCGTCGGCGTCTTGACCGCCAGCTTCGATCTCCGCGCGCTGTGCGATTTTCTGAAGACGCTCCAGGTCGGCAAGACCGGGCTCGCCTTCGTCGTCGAACATCGCTCCGATGACAGCCGCTGGGTGATCGCCCATCAGAACCCCGAGATGCTGTTGCGCTCGGCCACGAGGAACGGCCAAAAGGTCAACGAGCTGGTCCCCACGGCGGAGCTGCGCGATTCGCTTGTCACGCGCTTCCTTCAGGAGATCCCGGCCGGGTTGAATCCGAGCAACCTGGTTGGGCTGAAGGAGGTTCGCTTCAAAGTGAACGGCACCTGGCACCTGGGAAGCTACTCCTGCCTGTCCACGAAGGAGACGCCCGACTGGTTCATCTGCATCGTCCTCCCGGAGGCCGACGTGCTGGCGGAGGCCGACGAGGCCGCCCGGCGGACGGCATTCCTCGGCAGCGCGGTTTTCGCCCTGGCTGCCTTGATCGCCATGTTCCTCGCGGCCCAGGTGGCGTGGCCCTTGGAACGTCTGGTCAAGGAAGCCGAAGCGGTCGGACATCTGGACGTAACGGCCCGGCCGGTCGCTCACTCATTCGTCAAAGAAGTCGATCGCCTGGCGGTGGCGATGGAAGAGATGAAGGTCGGCCTGCGCTCGTTTCTGAAATACGCGCCATCGGACCTGATTCGCGCGCTGCTCGCCTCGAAGCAGGAAGCGCAGCTCGGCGGCGAGCGGCGCACGGTGACCGTCTTCTTCTCCGACATCGCCGGCTTCACCACCATCGCCGAGGGAATGGCTCCCGAGGCGCTCGTACACGATCTGTCGGAATACATGAGCGCCATGAGTACGCTGATCCTGGCCGCAGGCGGCACCGTGGACAAGTACATCGGCGACTCGGTGATGGCCTTCTGGGGCGCCCCGGCCGTCAACGCGGACCATGCGCTGGCCGCCTGCACCGCCGCCGTGCGCTGCCAGGCCCGCCTTCACGAGCTGATCGAGCAGTGGCGCATCCAAGGCCGGCCGGCCTTCCACACGCGCATCGGGCTCAATACCGGCGAAGTGGTCGTCGGCAACATCGGCAGCGATGCCCGCATGAGCTACACCGTCATCGGCGACGCCGTCAACCTTGCCAGCCGCATCGAGGGCCTCAACAAACACTGGGGCACGCAGGTCCTCATCAGCGAATGCACCTGCCTGGCGGCACAAGCCGGCATCGTCGCCCGGCCGGTCGGTTGGGTCGCGGTCAAGGGCAAAGCCGAGCCGGTGCTGATGTATGAGCTGCTCGGCCTCAAAGGGGAGGCGGACCCGACGACCGAGAAGGTGGCGGTACTCCACGCCGATGCCCTGGGCCGTTATCGCCATCGGGATTGGCCAGGCGCCATCGACGGGTTCCAGCGGATTCTCGACCTACGCCCCGGCGACCCGGTGGCTGGACAGATGCTCCGGCACTGCCGGCAATACCTTGCCGAGCCGCCGGGCGAAGATTGGACCGGGATCCATTACATGCAGGAAAAGTAGTAGCCGACGCGATATCTTCCGCAAGTTCAACGAGGGGAATCATCATGCGAGCCACGAATTTGATTGGCGGCGAGTGGGTGCAGGGCGACGGCGCTTCGACGCGGCGCAGCTGCAACCCGGCGGACACCACGCAGCTCATTGCCGCCGTGCGCGAAGCGTCGGCCGAGCAAGCGGACGCCGCCTGTGCCGCCGCGAACGCGGTCTTTCCCGCCTGGCGCGCGACGCCGCCGACCGAGCGGGCACGCGTTCTCTTTCGCTATCGTGAATTGCTGGAAGCGCACTTCGAGGAACTGGCCGAGCTGGTCGTGCGCGAGAACGGCAAACTCCTCAGCGAAGCGCGCGGCTCCGTGCGCCGCGGGCTCGATGTCGTCGAATTCGCCTGCGGCATCCCGACGCTGCTGATGGGCAAGACGCTCGCCGACATTGCCCGCAACGTGGATAGCTACGTCGTTCACGAGCCGATCGGCGTCGTCGTCGGCATTCCGCCGTTCAACTTTCCCGCCATGATCCCGCTGTGGATGATGCCGCTCGCGGTTGCCTGCGGCAATACGTTTCTCCTGAAGCCCGCGGAGAAGGCGCCGCTCACCGGCACGCGGCTGGTCGAACTGTTCGCCGAGGCCGGGCTGCCCGCGGGCGTGGTCGGCGTCGTCCAGGGGGGCAAGGAGGTCAGCGAACGGCTGATCGCCAACACGCACGTGAAAGCCGTCTCGTTCGTCGGCTCGTCCGCGGTTGCCGAGGCGGTCTATCGGCTGGCGGCAGCGCACGGCAAGCGCGTGCAAGCGCTGGGTGGAGCGAAGAATCACCTGATCGTGCTCCCCGACGCCGACTTGCCGCGCAGTGTGCCGGCGCTGATCGGCTCGTGCTTCGGCTGCGCCGGGCAGCGCTGTCTCGCGGGAAGCGTGCTGGTCGCGGTCGGCGCTCGCGCCCGCCAGGACGAAGTGATTTCGGCGTTCGTGCAAGCCGCCCGCGAGCTACGCCTCGGCGATGGCCTGGACGAGGCGGCCACGCTCTGCCCCGTCGTCAATCCAGAGCAACGCCGGCGCATCATCGACGCCGTCGGCCGCGGCATCGAAGAAGGGGCCACGCTGCTGCTGGATGGCCGAGCGGCGAGCGTCCCCGCCCGGCCGCACGGTTGCTTCGTCGGCCCCAGTGTCTTCGGCGACGTGCGCACCGACATGTTCGTCATGCGCGAGGAGATCTTCGGTCCGGTCGTCAGCATCCTGCGCGCCAAAGACCTCGACGAGGCGATCACGCTCACCAACCAAACGCGCTACGGCAACTCGGTGTCGCTGTTCACGCAATCGGGCGCCGCCGCCCGCGCCTTCCGCGAACGAATCCAGGCAGGCATGCTCGGCATCAACCTCGGCGTCCCGGCGCCGATGGCGTTCTTCTCCTTCGGCGGCTGGAAGCATTCCTTCTTTGGCGACCTTGGCGCCCACGGCGCCGACGGCATCGCGTTCTACACGCACAAGAAAGTCGTCAGCGAACGCTGGTTCGGAGCCGAGACGCCGAAGGAAGGTTGGGTCTAACCAAGGAATAGGTAGTGTCTCAGTTTCGAAAGTAGACCTCACGCTCCGCGTGAGGAATCCTCACGCGGAGCGTGAGGTCTACGGTAGCGAGGTCAAACTTCGACACTACCAAGGAATACCCATGCTTGACAGCGCCGTCAATGATCTGCTCGCATTGCTCGCGATTCCAGGTCCGCCGGGCAGGGAAGGCCAGGTGGCGGACCACCTACGCCGCGTGCTCATCCAACTCGGTGTGCCACCGGACTGCATCGTCAGCGATGAGGCGCATCGGCAAAGCGAGTACGGCGGCGAGTGCGGCAATCTGATCGTTCGCCTCGACGGCAATGCCCGTGGGGCGCGGCGCTTGTTCAGCGCTCACATGGACACGGTGCCCGGCGCCGCCGGCGCCAGCCCAAGGCTAGACGCCGACAAGATCGTCAACGACGCGCCGGGAAAGGCGCTCGGCGGCGACAATCGCACGGGCTGCGCGGCCGTCTTGCAGGCGGCGCGCACCTTGTTTGCGCGCAACGGCGATCATGCCCCGGCCACGCTGGTCTTCTTCGTACAGGAGGAGGTCGGCCTGGTCGGCGCCCGCGGACTCGACGTGGCGAAACTCGGACACCCGCAGCCGACGCTTGGTTTCAACTTCGACGGCCATCACGCTGACGAATTCATTACCGCGGTCACCGGCACCGAGCGATTCACCATCGATTTGGCAGGCATCGCCGCCCATTCCGGCATGAACCCGGCCGACGGCGTCTCGGCGGCGCTGATTGCCGCCGACGCGCTTGCCGACCTCGATCGCAACGGCTGGCACGGGGTCATTCGGAAGCCCACAGGCTGCGGCTCCGCCAATGTCGGCATCGTGCAAGGCGGGACCGGCAGCAACGTGGTCATGCCAGCCCTGTACCTTTTGGCCGAGGCGCGCACGCACGATCCCGCCTTTCGCCGGGCTATCATCGCCGCCTGGCGCGACGCCTTTCAGCGCGCGGCGGCGCTGCGACACAATGCAGCCGGTCGTCGCGGGGACGCGCGTTTTGGCCCCGGCCCGACTTATGAAGCGTACGCTCTGGACGCCGAAGCCCCGGTCGTCGTGACCGCGCTGGCAGCCGCGCTACGGGTCGGCTTGAAACCGCGCTGCCTGAGCGACGACGGCGGCAACGACGCCAACTGGATCGTCGCCCACGGCATTCCCGCGGTGACCATCGGCTGCGGCCAGCGCAACATCCACATGCCCACCGAGGAGATCGACGTGCCCGAATTCATCCGCGCCTGCCGTCTGGCCGTCGAATTGGCCATTGCGTGAGGTTGTCCGTCGCCACATAGCTGTCTGCGCGTGGTTCTCGAATTTTTTCGCGAACCCGAGGGCGGGGTTCCCTGTCTCTTCCCATGCACGGCCCGCTGTCTAACTTTCGAGGGGAAAATGGGTACGTCTTGCTGCAAGCGGAACTTTACGAAGATCGCGTGGGCATTGTTCGCGCGCAGGCTTCGCTGGTGACGTCTGGTTTTCCGTGCAAGTTTTTGCAGGCCAGGCGTCCAGGAATGCCTGGCCTTTTTCATTGCTCCGGTGCGGCTCGAAGGTCGAGCGTCCCGCTGAAGCCGGGAGGGAGCTGGTTCGATTCCAGCCGCCGGAACTGTGCGTCCATGATGTAGTCTGGCAGCCTGCCACCTTGCCATGGTGGAAGCGGGAGTTCAAATCTCCCTGGACGCTTTTTAGGCAGGAGTCAGGAATCAGGAATCAAAGATCGGCCGCCCATTGACTTCCGATTCCTGACCACTGACTCCTGTGGTGTGGCGTAACGGTAGCGTACCTGGTTGTTACCCAGGGGGTGATGGTTCGATTCCCTCCACCACAGCTTGACAGCGACGCGAATGCGAGGCGCCGGGCGGGCGCTAAACGAAGAGGCAGATCACAAGGTTGTGCTCCTGGGAGAGCAGTCGGCCTCCAAAACCGGCGGAGTGGGTTCGAATCCTACCGACCTTGCTTGGGTGATTGGCGACATCGGGCCGGGGACCGGGCGGTGAGGCAGCCGTCTGATACGCGGCAACAGGCAGGTTCGACTCCTGCCGGCCCGACTTGGTCTCGTGGAGCAGCCTGGAGTGCTCGCCACCTTGACATGGTGGAGATCGCTGGTTCGAATCCAGCCGGGACTACTGTTTGAAAGGATGAAGGCGGAAGGTTGAAGGATGAAAAAAGGAACACTCGACGCGCCGTTCATCCTTTATCTTTCATCCTTTGATTCTTGCGGAGTGGACTGGAGTCTGGTTTCCAGCACGGTCTCATAAGCCGTACGACGCCGGTTCGAATCCGGCCTCCGCAACTTTGGCCGCTTGCTAAGCCGCAAGCGGCAAATGATGGGCTGCTGGTCCAACCTGGCACGACACCTGGTTTGCACCCAGGAAATCGGGGTTCAACTCCCCGGCGGTCCACTTTTGCGCAGTTGCCCGGAATCGGAAATAATTTCGCCGGCGATTTGCCTTCCGACCAAGTGTGACCTAGTTTTGTTTGTCCTCAACTTTTGGGGAGAAGAAGAGGACCTCGGGGCCGTCCGGCAGAGAGGGGATTGTCGGCGGCCCATTTTTCCCCTTTATCGTCAAGCCCATCGGCGCAAGCGGGTGGGCTTGACGATTTTGTATTTGCGCAGCACGGCGTATAATAGGGCCATGCGCATCGCCGTCACTGCCGACCTGCACTTCGGACACAATCGCCTTGGCGACGATGCGACCCAGCTGCTGCTGCAGCATCTGCAAGAGCAACCGCCCGACCTGCTGCTCCTCGGCGGCGATATCGGTACCGACGATCACTTCGGCGAATGCCTCGCGCTCTTTCAACAGCTGCTGTGCCGCAAGGCGGTGGTGCCGGGCAATCACGACATCTGGGTCGCCGACAACGACCAACGGGGCGATTCGCTGGCCGTCTACGAGCAGCACTTGCCCAGTCTGTGCAAACAGCACGATTACCACTATCTCGATTTCGCCCCGCTGATCCTGCCCGAAGCCAACCTGGCCGTCGTCGGCTCCATCAACTGGTACGACTATTCCTGGTCGCTCGAACGCCTGAAGGCCGAGGTGCCCAAATGGGAATGGCACCTGGAGAACAAGGCCTTCACGCGCGGCCGGCATAACGACGGGCGCTTCGTGCAGTGGCAGACCGACGACGTCGGCTTCACGCGCCAGGTCGTCACTAACCTCGAACAGCACCTCGATCAGTCATTGGCAGAAGTCGAACACGCCATCGTGATGACGCACCATCCCGCGTTTCACGGCCTGAGCTTTCCACGGGCAACGCCGGCGCAGGGACTCGACGAACTTCTGTGGGAAGCTCTGTCCGGCAATCGCACCCTGGAGACGGTGCTCGAAAAGCACGCCGGGCGCATTCCACTCATCCTGTCGGGCCACACCCATCGCGCCGCGGAGGCGCCCTTCGGCCCGGCGCGCGGCATCAACATCGGCGGCGACTATCACTTCAAACGAATGCTGACGATCGATTGGCCGAGTATGGTGATCGAGACACACATCTTCGGCGATCCGAATCGGCGGCGTTGAAGAAGAAGAGGCAAGGAGACAAGGAGATAAGGAGAGGCGGGGAGACGACGAATGCATTTGTCTCCCGTCTCCTTGTCTCCTTGTCTCCTTGTCTCACTCCTTCACCGGCACCAGCCAAATATTGCGAAACTGCACCGGATTGCCGTGATCTTGCAGCAAGATCGGGCCGGGCGTACACGGGTCGCCGCCGAGACCGGAGGTGGTGTTGGTGACGAACTCTTCCTTGTCGCCTTTCTTGCGGGCGAGGCGCTGCTTGTCATGGATGAGGATGCCGTTGTGATGGACGGTCATGACGCCGGGCTCGCTGATCTTGCCGTTGGTGCATTTCGGGGCCTGAAAGACGATGTCGTAGGTCTGCCAGACGGTGGGCGCCTTGCAGGCATTGACGAGGGGGGCGGCGACGCTGTAGATGCCGCCGCAGTCGTTGTCATTGCTCTTGAGGCCGTAGCTGTCGAGTACTTGCACCTCGAAGCGTCCCTGGAGGTAGACGCCGGAGTTGCCTCGGCCCTGTCCGGAGGCCTTGGGCAAGTAGGGGACGCGAAATTCGACGTGGAGCTTGAACTTGCCGTCGAACTTTTGCTTGGTGATGATATCGCCGCCGCCGGCGACCTGCATGATGCCGCCGTCGAGCAGCTTCCAGGCGGCGGCCGATTTGCCGTCGCGCTTGACCCAGCCGTCGAGCGTTTTGCCATCGAAGAGAATGACCGCGCCCGAGGGGGCGGCAACGCTCGGCGCATCCTTCGCATCGGCGTCCTTGCGCAGTTTCAGGTCGGCGATGCTGCCGTACGGGTCCTGCGCGAAACTGCTGGCGGGAGCCGCAAGAATGAGAACCCAGGTCACGATGGTGCGCGAATAGGTCATGATGTCTCCTGTTGGTGGGAATTGACCATTTCCAATTGCCGAGGGCGTAGACCCACTTTCAATTGCCAACTGGTAGATGTCAATGAAATTGTCGGTTATTCCTGGTTTTCGTCCACCGAGATCCCTTGCAGCAGCCCCAGTTCGGCCGCGTGCGGCTTGAGGGCGTCGATGATAAACTGAATGTGTATCGTCAGATCGACGCCGAAGTCGGCGCTGCCGCGCGTGATGTCGTCGCGGTTGACGGTGCGGGCGAAGCCTTTCGACTTCATCTTCTTTTTGACGCTGGAGGCCGCCAGGTCGGTGATGCCTCCGGGCCGAACGAGGGCGGCGGCGGTGATGAAGCCGGCCAACTCGTCGCAGGCATAGAGCGCCTTATCGATCAGATGGACGCGCGGGTAGTCGGGGAGATAGTCGGCATGGGAGAGAATGGCGTAGATGACGTCTTCGGGATAGCCGTGTGCGCGCAGGATCGCGGAGCCCTGGAGCGGATGATCGGGCGGGTTGGGCCAGCGTTCGTAGTCGAAATCGTGCAAGAGGCCGACGAGGCCCCATTTCTCCTCGTCCTCGTTGAGTTTGCGGGCATAGGCGCGCATGGCGATCTCGACGGTGAGCATGTGGCGCACCAGGCCCGGGTCCTTGACGTATTCGTTCAAGAGAGCAAAGGCAGCCGCGCGGATCATGTTGCCTCTCCGGCCCGGCTTGTACAGATGGCGCGCCAGGTAGGGGTCAGCACCACTCTGCAAGGAAAATCGATTGTAGCCGCCAATCGCCCTTGTTTCCGGCGAAATTTGGATGCATGTTAGTATAGGCGCGTGTCAAACCTACGTCCGTTGCGTGCGCATTCGACACAGGTTCTACCCGAGGATCGAAGCCAGACGCGGTCCGAGTCGCACTGGTGGAATTGAAGCAATCTTCCTATAATGGACAAATCCTCCAGAAACCGGTCTGGGGCCGTTAGGACCTGGATGCTTGGCGGAGATCGGAGCCAACGGGATGCCCCAATTCGATTTACGCGTCGGAAGCCGCTCGGCACAGGGCGCGCGTTCCAATAACGAAGACAACTTCGTTGTCGATCTTCGACAGCGGCTGTTCGTGGTCGCGGACGGCATGGGTGGACAGGATCGGGGGGAGATCGCCAGCAGCATGGCGGTCGAGATCATCCCACGCGTCGTCCACGCCCACCTGGCGGTCAATGAGAGCCCCGAGGAAGCGCTGCTGGGGGCGCTGCTGGAGGCCAATGAGTCGATCGTCGAAGCGGGCCGCAGCCAACCCGAAGGCCGGCGCATGGGGACCACGGCTGTCGTCGCCTTGCAGCACAACGGCCAGGTCTATGTCTCGAACCTCGGCGACAGCCGGGCGTATCTCATTCGCGGCGCGGACGTGCATCAGCTGACCGTCGATCATTCGGTGGCGCAAGCGCTGGTCTCGACCGGCGCCTTGAGCCCCGAAGAGGCTCGCTACAGTCCTTACCAGCACGTCCTGCACAAGTTCCTTGGCTGCGTCGATTTGGCCTCCGCCGCCGAAGTATACCCCTTCACTCCCCAGAATGGCGACCGACTCCTGCTCGCCACCGACGGCATGACCAACCACATCAGCGACGAAGACCTGCGCACCGGCCCCAAGCTCTTTCCCGATCCGCAAGTCTGGATCGAACATCTCGTGCAAAAAGCCCTCGACCACGGTTCCCGCGACAACGTGACGGGCGTCATCATTGCGTTCGACGAGACGTAGAGCAACGAACCGCGACCGTCAGGGAGCGGACGCTCCGCGCGTGCCATCGTTCCCTGACGGTCGCGGCTCGCCAAGGATCGTGATGGCTTCATTCACAGGCGTCGCTTCTTTCTGGCCTTCTTCACGCTCCCTAGTGTCCTTACTGGCTGCATGCGCCGGCACGACCCAGCGCAGCCCTTGCAGCGCCAGGAAGGCGCCGAAGACCGGCACGATAAATAGCGCCAGCCACGGAATCCACACCGACACGATCAGCACGATCACCGTCAGCCAGATCAGGCTGCAGCCGACCAGCGTCATCGTCCCCTTGAACGTCGCCTCCTCGGTCGTCTCCTGCAAGTCGAGCGTGTTGCTGCGGCCGCGCTCGACGCTGCGCCGGGCGGCATCGTCCAACTCGAGAGCGCGCAGCTCGTCTTGCCAGCCGAGTGCGCACGGTGGCTTGGTCAAGCAGGCGTCGGCGGGCTGTCCCGGCTGCGGCTTGCGCAGCGACGCTTCCACGATGGCCTGGTCGAATCGCTCCAGGAGCGCCATCCAGGGGTGATAAGCCTCCCACGATTCGGCTTGACTCGCCCCCTGCTCGTCGGTGAATTTCAAGTGCGCTGATCCAGGCCAGCCTTGCGCAAATGTCAACGAGGCCCGTCCGACCGAAGTCACGAGCGATAGCCGGAAGAAAGCCTCGGCCTGATTCGGAAAATAGGTCGCCTGAAGGAGCACGCCGTCAAGGAATCGGCCCGACAGGACAATCGGCACGCCGGGAAGCAATTCGGCCTGCGCGGATTGCAGATAGATTTCGCCGATCTCGCCGCCGACAAGGCGCAGCACATCCCAGCCCGGCAGGCTCGGCCTGTGTCCGGGCTGCGTGAAATCGAGCAGCACTTCCTCGGTTGACCAGATCTCCAGCTCGACAAGACGCGCGGCCCCGGCCCATGCCAACCCCGCCAGACGCGCGACGCCCGGATGCAACGCCATCGGCAAGAGCGGCAGCAGCACACGCCCCGTATCCGCCTGGATCATGGCGGCTTCATACGCCACGTCCGGCGACGGGTCGGCCGGGTGAACACACAGCACATGACACTCCGCCTGCAAGGCGCGGCGAAGCTGGGCGGGACGCGCCGATTCGCTGCCGGCCACGATCACGACCTCGGCTTCGGCATCGGCGAGCAACTCTTCCGGATCGGTCTGCACGCGCGGCTTGAGCCCGTGCCGGTGCAGATGCGCCAGTCCCGCCGCCGAGCCGCAGTAGAGGCGCAGCTCATGCCGGCCCGACGCCGCAATGGCACACGCCAAATCGAGACCATCACGATGATCGCCAAGGAGTGCAAAACGCATGGGAGGAGTTCATCGTCCGTGGTCCGTAGCCTCAAGACCACGGACCACGGGCAATGGATCGATCTATCCCTTCTTTTTGATGCCCAGATATACGAGATCGGCGCCGGGCGGGTTCTGGTTGCGATCGCCGCGCAGTTGCGCCGGCAAGGCCAGGCGGTCCAGTTGCAGGAGCAGGTCCGCTTGCGTTTTGCCTTCCACGGCAATCGTCTTTACCGCCGGGCCGTCCAGCAACAGCGGCTCTTGCTCGCCAGTCTGGCCCCAGATTGTCTGCCAATCGCTGCGTGCTTGCTTCATGCCGATCGTTTTTTCAGGCCCCGCGAAGTAGGCGTGCATGCGCGCGTCATACACATTGAAGCGTCCCTGCCAACTCCAGCGCCCTCGGGCGACCCACGCGTCGGCGCCACGCAACAGCGTCCCCTTGTCGGCATCCTCGGCGAACGGACGCAGGAAGGCATTGCTGTTGGCGTGCAGCAGCACCGGCTCGGCGGCTTGAAAGTCCGGCCCTGTTTTCAGGGTGAAGAACGTGTGCCGAACGGCAAAAGTGTTGTGATCGAGCAGGTGCAAGAGCGGCATCGAGGAGCTGTTGGCCTCGAAACGCACGCCGTCGCCGAGCGCGAGGAACACGTTGTTGCGGGCCTTCAGTTGCACGTGATCGTGCAGATGGATCAGCAGGCCGCCCGCCACCAGGGCATTGTCGCGCAGGAGCAACGTGGTCGGCGCGGTCGTGCTATTCTCGACGGCGATCAGGCTCTCGAAGGCGCCGGTGACCTTCGCGTGCGGGCCTTGCAGCGTGCAGCGCGTCAGGCTGAGACTGCCGTCCTTGACCTGGATCATCGTCGGCACCAACGTGATGGGATTGAGACGGATGCGAGCGCCGATCAGTTCGAGATGCCCGCCGGTCATGTCGATCAGCGCGGACCGGTTCAGGGCCGCGCTCGGCCTGACTTCGAGCGTCAGCGGGTCGCGGAAATCCTTGGCCGGCTCGAAGTGCACGACCAGGTTCTCCACCCCCTTGATGCGCAGCGGACTGGTCTGGCACACGCCTTTGCCGGCCAGGCGCAAGACGACGCGCGGCGCCGGCCGTTCCTTTTGCAGCTTGTCATTGAGGTAGACACCCAGGTCGGGCAGCTTGTTGAGGTCGAGATACTCGCCGTGGTAGTAGCCGACTCCCGTGCCGATGCGCGGCGCCTCGATGTCGCTGGCGGGGATGATCGGAACCGTACGCGGTTCGAAGGCGCGCTCGATCCACGCCTCGGGCGCCGCCGGCAGCAGGCCGATGACGGAGCCGATCGAGCCCGCGCCGGTCAGGGACGCGAATGCGACCGGCGATTGGCTGGGCAGGAACGTACCGGCAGGATGTTCTTCGAGTCCCGACGGCGGATGGTTGGGCCAGGAATCGGCGACGGCGCGATCACCTTCGCGGTAGAGCCAATGGTCATGCCACTTGTCCAGATCACCGCCGGCGATGGTCTTGGTTTGCGACGCCAGCAGATTCTTCCAGCCCGCGTAGACTGTATTGGCGGCACGCCAACTCAGCTTGCTGATCTCCACACCGTCGGCAATCTGTACCAGGTCTCCCTGCGGGGCAGTCGTATCGTCCCGGCTCAATATCGAATCAAGCACCCGGCAGGCGATCGTCGGTCGCACGCCCTGCCCTCCCGGCGGCTGGCTGCGCAGCAGGACCTGCCCGGTCACCAGCGTCGAGCGCACGCAATAGAATTCGAGCGTATCCGCGTCGCGGCCGCGCAGGTCGATCAGCGGCTGCTGATAACCGGCGATCAGCGATTCTTCGACGAGGAGAGCGCCGGAGACTTCCTTGATACGCAACAGCACCGCGTCGGCGCCGCGCACATAGCAACGCCTCAGCGACGTTCGCACCAGGCGGTTTTCGGCGCCGGTCCCGTGACGGCGCACCAGCGCGACCCCTTGCCCCTGCGGCGACTTGCCGCCGATCGAGAAGGTGCAATCGCGGGCATGGAAATCGGCATCGGGAACATCGAAGATCGCCGCGGGGGTCTTGTCGGACCATTGCATCACCAGATCGAGGTTTTCCAGAATCAGCGTTCCCTTGGCAAGCGCGCAGAACGTCGTGACCAGCTTCGCCTCCACGGATTTCTTCGTCTCCCAGACAATCAGCGGACGGTAGCCCTCGGCGCCGCGCACGAGAATGTCGCGCTGCGACAGCGGCGCCAGGGCGGGCACGTAGATCGGCCCGTTGTCGTGGATTTCGATGACCGTGAAGGCGTTCGGCTTCGTCTGCGCGACCGCCTCCGCCAGTGTACGAAACTGGTTCGGCCCGGCGCCGCCAAGCCGGCTGAGACGCAGCACCGTGGCGTCGGCCGGCGCCTCGGGGAATTTGCCGAATGGGCCGTGGAACTCACGCCGCAACGCGGCTTGATCCGCCTGGTCGGAGGGCGTATCCATGATCGGCAGTACCGGCGCGGCGACCGTCATCTTTGCCGCCGACGTGTCGATGCTCACCACCGGCGCCGGATCGATCTTGATCTGCGGCACCCCTGTGATCGGCGCCGGCGGAGGCAGCGGCGTGTCCGGGTCCTTCTTCGGGGGCGGCGTGCGGCCGCCGAAGATCAGCGTGATGATCAGTACCAGACCAAGCACCCCCGCGGCGCCGGCCGTTACCACCATCCATCCCGGCGAGCTCTGGCCCGACTTTTTCCTCGGTTCGTCCTCCGGGGCTGTCTCCTCGCCGCTCGGATCGGGGACATCGCGATCTTCGTAGGGGGGCGGCTCGTCCGGAGCCCGGTCGTCGATGTCTTCGTCCCTGTCCGGGAAGCGGTCGGCAGCGGGCTTCTTGACTCTGGAGTTCTTGCTTTGCTTCGCGTCGCGTTCCTCCCCTTTCCCGCGGGGAACGGGCCGGGATGCGATGGCCGAGTCCAGCTCCTTTTTTTCGAGGATCTGGGTCGGTTCGACCGGTAGCTTGCGCGCCGGCCCTCGCTCCAGCTTGCCCGGCGCCGGGCCGCGCTTGGCCGGCGCGCCGACCTTGTCGGGATTCTCCAGGTCGTTCAGCAGATCGGCCGGGGTCTGGTAGCGGTCGTCCGGTTTCTTCGCCAGCATGCGTTCGATGATGGCGACCAGCGGCTCCGGCACGCTCTTGTTGAGCTTGCGCACGTCGGGAGGCGCCGACTTCATGTGCTGAATGATCCGTTCGGGCAAGGTGCCGCGCGCGAACGGCGCCAGCCCCGCGAGCATGTGATAAAACGTGCAGCCGAGCGAATAGATGTCGCTGCGGATGTCTGCCGATCGACTGTCGCGCGCCTGCTCGGGCGACATGTAATCGACGGTGCCGACGGTCGTCTTGTCCTTGGTGATGCGAAACTCGGCATCGCTCTCATTGCGGATGGCCAGGCCGAAATCGGTCAGCTTGACGATCAGGCGATTGTCCTTGTGGGTGAGCAGGAAGTTGGACGGCTTGATGTCGCGATGGACGATGCCGTTCTCGTGGGCATGGACCAGGGCCCGCGTCGCCTGGATCATGATCTGGCGGGCCTCCTCGGGGTCGAGCCGGCATTTGCGGTTGATGTAGTCTTGGAGGTCGGCGCCTTCGACGTATTCGAGCGCGATGTAATAGGTGCCGTTCGACTCGCCGACGTCGAAGATAGCGACGATGTTCTCGTGCCGCAGTTGCGCCGCCGCCCTGGCTTCGCGTTGAAAGCGAATCAAGGTCATTTGCTGGGCAGCCAGGTCGGGCGCGAGGATCTTGAGCGCAACATGCCGATCCAGATCGACATCGAGCGCCTCGTAGATGATCCCCATGCCGCCGGTGGCGATGTGCTTGAGGATTTCGTAGCGCCCGATGCGTTCGGTTCGTCGAGCCGGTTTGTTGGTCGATTCCTCAGCCATGGCCAACCGCTCGGTATTGAAGGGGCAACGACGCACCGCTGCAATGATATCAGAACACCAGTCATTTTACGCGCAATTTCGGTTAAACGTCAACGCTCGTACCACCGGGACGCCTACACGCCGGGACCATGGCTGATAGAGTAATCCTGCGAGCGAGTTCGCGCGTGCCCAGGGAGACGCCACATGAGATATCTACGTGCCAGCTCCACCCTTTTGTTCGCGGCCATTCTGGTCGCGATCGTCTCGTTCACCAGTGTCCAGGCTGGCGAGAAAGCAAGCGAATTCCGCGGCGGCGTCGTTGTTGCCGTCTCCGAGCCTGGGGCCGAGGCGGGCCTGGCGATTCTGAAGCAAGGGGGCAATGCCGTCGATGCCGCGGTCGCCACTGCCTTCGCCCTCACCGTCACCCATCCGGCCGCGGGCAACATCGGCGGCGGCGGCTTCATGATCGTCCATCTTCCCAAGGGGAAGCCGACCGTCTTCGAGTATCGCGAGACCGCTCCCGCCGCGGCCACCAGGACCATGTTCAAGAAGGACGATTCACCTTATTCGCATCGCGTCGTCGGCGTTCCCGGCACCGTGCGCGGCATGGCCCTGGCCCATCAAAAGCTCGGCATGCTGCCATGGAAGACGCTCGTCCTGCCCGCCGTCGAGCTCGCCGACAAAGGCTACCTTCTCGACAAGCATCATGCCGACTCGCTCAACAGGATGCTCGCCTCGGCCAAGAGCTTCCCCGAGTTCCAGCGCGTCTTCGCGAAGCCGGACGGCTCGGCCTGGAAGCCGGGCGACCGCCACCTGCAGCCCGATCTCGCCAGGACGCTGCGGCTGATCGCCGAGGACGGCCCCGACGCCTTTTACCAGGGCAAGATCGCCGACCTGCTCGTGGCCGAGATGAAAGCGGGCAATGGCTTGATTACCAAGCAGGACCTCGCCGACTACAAGGCCATACAGCGCGAGCCGATTCACGGAACCTATCGCGCTTACGACGTCTACGGCCCGCCGCCCCCCTGCTCCGGCGGTACGTGCCTCGTGCAAATGCTCGGCATCCTCGAGAACTTCGACCTGAAGAAACACGACCGCTATTCGCCGCAGACCTTGCACCTCATGACCGAGGCGATGCGCCGCTCCTACTGCGATCGCGCTCGCTTCCTCGGCGATCCGGCGTTCACGAAGATCCCCGATCATCTGCTGTCGAAGGACTACGTCGCCAAGCTGGCCAAGAGCATCGACCTCGCCAGGGCGACACGCAGCGAGGACATCTGCAAGGACATCGATATCGCTCCCGAAGGCGAAAACACCACGCATTTCTCCGTCATCGACAAGGACGGCTTGGCCGTCGCCAATACCTACACCCTCGAGCACGGATTCGGCTCCCGCATCGTCGTCAAGGGCGCGGGCTTCCTGCTCAACAACGAGATGATGGACTTCAATTGGCGCCCCGGCGTCACCACCAAGGCCGGCGCCATCGGCACCGAGCCCAACACCGTCGCCCCCGGCAAACGCATGCTCAGCTCGCAAACGCCGACCATCCTCGCCAAGGACGGCAAGGTCGTCCTCGTCACCGGCAGTCCCGGCGGCCGCACCATCATCAACACCGTCCTGAACATCGTTGTCAGCGTCGTCGATTACGACATGCCCATCCAGCAGGCGATCGACGCGCCGCGTACGCACCATCAGTGGTTCCCCGATCGGCTCACGTTCGAGGGCACGACGCAACATCGCGCCACTATCAAGGCGCTGGAGGCGATGGGCCATCGCGTCGTCTATACCCGGCAAGGAGACGCCCATTCGATCTGGGTCAATCCCAAGACCGGCGGCTACGTCGGCGCTGCTGATAAGCGCCTGAGCGGCAAGGTTTCGGGCTATTGAAGATTCGGTCCGAGATGCCACGCTAGCGTGCAACGAATTATGGATCAATAACCCTTGAGCCATCAACGCCTTGCACGGATTCATCGCGCACACAGTGAGACACCCCTCCGCGTGCAACGAATCCTGCATGCAGAAATTCGCTGAAGGTCATACGATGGAATACCAAACCACAGCCCCGGCGATTGAACGGGGGCGCATCATAGCTCGCTTGGCGGTTTCGCGCTCATGATCCCACGTCGCGGCATCAACGTACTCGAAGTCCTGGTCGTCCTGGCGATCGCTGCATTCGTGGTCGGCGTCGGCGTGATGTTGCTGGCCCGCGTTCGCGAAAGCGCTCAACAGGCACAGTGCCGCAACAACCTGCGCGTGATCGGCCAGGCCTTCACGGCCTACCATGACGCCTCAGCCGCCGACAAGGCCGCGCGCTTTCTGCCGCCGGCGCGCCTGGCGGACGGCTACGCGACCTGGGCGGTCTTCCTCGCACCGCATTTGTTCAGAGACCATCCGCTGCACCAGTGGGACCAGCACGAAGCCTACTTCGCGCAGAAGCAAGAGGTGCGCGAGGCGCGGGTGGTCATGTACTTCTGCCCGGCGCGCCCGCGCACCGACACGCTGAGCCAGGCCGGCGATGTGGACAAGGCCAACACCCACTTCCCCGGCGCGCTCGGCGACTATGCCTGCGTCGCCGGCGACGGCGCAGCGTGGCACGATTGGACCGGGCCCAAGGCGAACGGCGCCCTGGTCATTGCCGACGGCATCGAGTGGCATGGCGAACGCATCGTGAAATGGCATAGCCGCACCGGCCTGAGTTCGTTCACACGCGGGACCTCCTACACGCTGCTCGTCGGTGACAAACATGTGCCGGTGGGGCATCTGGGCAATGCGGCATGCGGCGACGGCTCGCTCTACAACGGCGCCAATCCCGCCAGCTGCGCCCGCATCGCCGGGCCCGGCTTTCCGCTCGCCCACGCCAGGGACGCCCCCTTCAACAAGAACTTCGGCAGCTATCACCAGGGGGTCTGCAACTTCCTCATGGCCGACGGCAGTTTCCGGGCCATGACGATCAACACCGATGAAACCGTGCTCGGCCAACTGGCCCGGCGAGGAGAATGACCCATGCACCGCATCATCCTTTTGCTCGTGTTGTGGTTCGCGGCATGTGCAACTTCGGCTCATGCCGACGCGCCGAAGACGAAGCGACCGAACATCGTCTTCCTTCTCGCCGACGATTTGCGCTGGAACGTGCTGGGCTGCACCGGCGACAAGCTTGCCAGGACGCCGCACCTCGACGCCCTGGCGCAGCGCGGCGTCCGCTTCAGCAATCACTTCGTGACCACGTCGATCTGCGCCGTCAGCCGGGCCAGCATCCTCTCCGGCCAGTACGCCCGTCGGCACAAGATCAACGACTTCGCCACCGATTTCACCCCCGATGCCTACGCCCGCACCTATCCGATGCTGCTGAAGATGGCCGGCTATCGCGTCGGCTTCATCGGCAAGTTCGGCGTCGGCAACAAGCTGCCCGCGGCCTCCTTCGATTACTGGAAGGGCTTTCCGGGCCAGGGCGCCTACTTCGCCAAGGGCGAAACCGTCCATCTCACGCGCCGCATGGGCGATCAGGCGCTCGAATTCCTGCAAGCCTGCAAGAAGAACGAGCCGTTCTGCCTGTCGCTCAGTTTCAAGGCGCCGCACGCGATGGATGCCGCCAAGCGCGAGTTCCCGCCCGATCCGCGCGACGAGGAGCTATTCAAGGACGTGACGTTCCCCATCTCGAAGACCGCCGATCCGAAGTACTTCCTGGCCCTGCCCGAGTTCGTGCAGAACTCGGAGAGCCGTAAGCGCTGGGAGCGCCGCTTCAAGACGGCGGCGATGTATCAAGAAGTTGTGCGCGACTACTATCGGCTCGTGACCGGCGTGGACCGCGAAGTTGGCCGCATCATCGCGGAGCTGGAGCGGCTCGGATTCACTGACGACACGATCATCATCTTCACGTCGGACAACGGTTTCTTCTTTGGCGAGCACGGTCTGGCGGACAAGTGGTATCTGTACGAGGAATCGATCCGCGTGCCGTTGATCGTGTTCGATGCGTCGACGCCCAAGGAGCGGCGCGCTCGCGTTGCCGAGGCGATGACGCTGAACATCGACCTGGCGCCGACGATGCTCGACTGTGCCGGGGTGGCTACACCAAAGACGATGCAGGGGGCCAGCATTCGCCCCTGGCTGCGCGGCGCGACGCCGGAATGGCGCAAGGACTGGTTCTACGAACATCACACGGCCAGCAAAATCATCCCGCCGTCGGAAGGCGTGCGCACCACGCGCTGGACTTACTTGAGGTGGCTGAAGGACGCGAGCAATCCGGTCGAGGAGCTTTATGACCTGCAAGCCGATCCGTTGCAGGAACGCAATCTTGCGCCGCTTGCGGAACATCAGCAGACGCTGCGGCAACTGCGGGCGCGCTGGCAAGAATTGGGCAAGGAGCTGGAATGATTGATGTTGCCACTGTCAACGTGGATTGCGCGATTCCGGTGAACTAGACCTATAACGGTCTAACCTTCATTCGGCGCCCAGTAGTCCGCCAGCCCTTTCATGCCGATCAGGGCGAACCCCGCCGCGAACAAGTACTGGAACGGATCGATCAGCAGGCGCCGTAGCGGGGCAATCACGGGGACGACGAAGCCGAGGCCGAGACCGACGATGAGCCAGGAAAGCATGGCGAACACGATCCACAGGATGAGATAGCCGAAGCCGCCGTGGGCGCCGATGATGACATGCCAGAGAGCGTGCGGGAGCAACTCGCCGACCAGGAAGAAGGCCGCCAGGGTAGCGCTGACGGCGAGCCCGGCCACGGCGCCGGCGATGATCGCGAAGGGAGTATCGAGCGTGCCGCCGCCGCGGCGCAGGACCACGATGGCGCCGACAACGGCGCCGAGGAGGGCGCCGGGCAGCATGAAGCCGCGAATGAAATAGCTGGCGAAATAATTGCGGAAATCCAGCGTGCCGACCTCGGCGTTGCTGCCTGGTTGAAAGACGCTCGCCGAGAAGCGCGCATCGGCCCCGCCGAGAATCGGCAGCCACGGCAGGTTGAGCCAGCCGCCGAAATGGGCGAAGTCGCTCTTCTCGTCGGGCTTGATGCCCAGCTTCTCCGCCGCCGCCGCCGCCGCACTCGAACGGCCCATCATATCGCCGAATGGAATCAGGATCAGCCGCATCACGAGGCAGAGCAGCAGCATGGTCGCAAATGCGGGGATGAACTTCACGCCTCCGGCCGACGCGGGCATTGGCGGAGCGGTCGTGGCTTGCGACACGGTAGGCGCCGGACGATACGGCGGCAGACCGGCGGCCACTGGTGACGCCGGCGTCGCGGCGGGAATCGACGGCGATGGGGCCGGCTGCGGCGCCGGTGCAGGGACCGGCGCTCGCGGCTTCTGGATCGCGGGCGCGCCGGGCACCTCGACCACCACCTTCAACGTCAGCTTCTGCCCGCCGTTCGCGACCAGCGACACTTTGCCGTCGCCGAGCGTGCCCAGGTTCCACAGGTTGGTGTCGATCTCGAACGGCACCGCCGCATGTTGCGGCCCACTCACCGACGGATTGCCGATCTTGAGCCACGGGCTGTCGCTGATCACCTGGGCATAGACCCATTTCTTGGAGGGCGTTTGCAGGGTCACCTGTCCCTTCACGGTCTCGCGGTACTTGCAGGTGAAGCGCATTTCGTTCTTGGACAGGTGCACCGCCGGCGGCTTCGAGACGCCCATCCCCTCGAAGAATTGCTGGACGCTGGCGACCCCTTTGATCGGCGCGCCCGAAATCGGATAGGTCCAGCCGTTCAAGGCGAACCAGCGCTGCACCTCGCCGCTCTCCAGGATCGGCACTGCTGCCTTCGGGGCGCCGCGCATCTTCTCCGCCAGCTCGCGCTGCGTGCGCACCCCTTGAAACGGCGCCTTGGCAAACGGCTGAGCCGACAGGTCCATGCGCAGCGGCACCTCGACGACGCCGCCGTTGGTGACGACGGTGAGCCGGGCGCCATAGGTTTGCCCCGCGGCGACGCCCCTGGTGTTGATCGTCAGCTTGGCGACCTGCTCCCGTGGGGCATTCACCTCGATTTCGTGTACCGGCTTCGAATCGCTCAGGCTCAGCCAGTCCTGCCCTTCCGAGACCGTCACCGTTCCTTGCAGCATGCCTTGCCCCTGGTTGGTGATCGTCAGCGGCATTGTCTTGGTTTCGCCGACAGTCACCTTGCCCAGGAGGATGCGGCGCGGATTCAGGTCGAGCTTGGGCGTCTGCGTACGCGTGCCGGGCAAAGCGCCGAGAAATGTCGTGAGGCCGATGTCGGGATTGGTCTGCGCCCTGGCGTCGTTGGCGGCCCGTTCGAGGTCGGCCCGGTTGCACGAGCGGAAGAACTGGGCGAACACGCCGCGCAGCAGGAGATCGCGGGCGGCGCCCCATTCCTCCTGGCAGCCTTGCGCCAGCTCGTCGAATGTCTTGCAGCGCCGGCCCGACGGAAAGGCAAACTCGCTGGGCAGACGATGCACGGCAGCATGTTGATGGGCTTGCAGCACGACCCCATCAAAATGGCAGTAGATCGCGTAATCAGGATTGGGTTGCTTGCAGCGAGGGCAAATCGAGACCGGCATACGCCTTCCGCACTTTCTTTGGGCTGCGGTTCGTTATACCAAATCGGTTCGCGAGTGGTGAGTGGTGATTGGTGAGTGGTGTCTCGCGTCGAACTCGTGCCACGCGCTTGCGGTGTCGCGCGGTGCGAACCCTGCGACCACGCGACACCGCAAGCGACAGCGTGTCGCTCAATCCACCTTGGTCGGCAGCACCGCGGACGGGCGATTCGCCGCCCACGGGTACGGCTGCAAATCGCGCGAATAGTAGGCGCCGTGCGGCGTCACGATCACGCGCGGCACGAATCGGCCCATGCGATTGACGCCATAATGCTGCCAGACGTCGCGCGTATCGGTGCGAGGAACGTATGGAACGATCGTGATCGACGGCTCGGCCTGGACTTTCGGAGCCGGAATCTTCTCGGCAGCGGGCTTCTTCGGTTCATCGGCTCGAGCGACCTGGCACAGCAGGATTGAGAGAAAGAGAGTCCAGAGTAGCCGTAACATGGAACAACCCTCAAAATCGGAAAAGTCGCGCCGTCTTACCCAGTCTAGCTTATTTATCCGTTTTGTGAAGGTACGCCTATCTGAAACAGGCCCAACTTTCGCCCGCGCTTCAGGCTCAGGAAAACGAAAAAACCCACGAGGATTACTCGTGGGTTCGTTGACAGAGCGTTGCGTAGTTCAGCGGCCCGTCTTGCGCGGCGCCGGTACGATCGGCTCTTCGCCGTACGCGGGATAGGTCACGCGCGGCTGGACGGTGTTGCGCGGCGAAGCTGGTGCCCCGACCTGGGTGGTGCCGCCGCTGATCTCGGTCGGCAGCGATACGAGCCGGCCATCGATCGGAATGATGCCGCGCGGCGCCTGCTCGGGGTTCGGCATCGGAACCGGGCTGCGCGGGCCGCCGTCATAGGGGAACGTGCCGCTGCCGTTGGCGGGCGGCATCGGCGGCACATACTGCTGCGGGGCCGGCGCTCGATAGTACGACGGCGCCTGCAGATTCGTGGCGGGCGGCGCGAGCGCTTCGCCGGCAATCGGATAATAATAGCTGCTCGGGTAGTAGGCCGGGCGGTTGTATTCGTAGTACGAATAGTAGCTCGGATAGTACGCGGGGGCGTAATAGACGTACGAGCGCGGATAGTAATACGGCCGACCGTAATAGCCGGCATAGTACGGCCTGTAATAGGAACGGTAGTAGCCGTGGTGCCGCCAGCGCACCAGTTCGGTGTCGATGCCCCCCTGGATCGCCGCCTGTGCCGACGGTCCTCCCAGACGAATGGTGTCTTGCGCCGCTGCGCCGCCAACGCTCGTAGCCATGAATCCCACCGCGAGCGCGGCCCAGATCAGATTCCGCATGGTCATGCCCTCCCGTAAAAAGTGCCAAGTTGCCCGAATACGACACATCCTTGGTAGACGGCGGCTTCCGCTGGCATGCCATCTATTGCCCATTCTAACCAGGCGTGCGTGGGTGTCAACTCGATGAATTGGACTTGTCGAATTATTCAGCAAATGGCATAAGCTGGGCCGGTTGCTGTCGAACCCGAAAGGAGCCCGCCATGCGAATGCCGTCGCAGTCTCGGTTGATTCTTCCCGCGATCCTGCTCGCATGCGCTGCGACCTGCGCCGGCTGCAATCGCAATGATGCCGAGTGCGTCTCGCGCATTGGCCGCAAGGTTGCGACGCACACCAAGCACAACGCCGGCGATCTCGGCGCCAAGCTCGACGTCAGCTGGCTGGGCAAGAAAGAGCCGACCTTGCAAGAGAAGATCCAGGACCGTTTGCGCTGGGAAAACACGTTGACCGACGTTACGTTCGAGGTGATCGCAAAGGACAAGGAAATCGAGCTAAAGGGGACCGTCAAGACTGCGAATCAACGCTTGCGAGCTATCGAGTTAGCGGAAACGACGGTCGGCGTCGATAAGGTGAACGATGCGATCACGGTAAAAGAAGCGGAGGAAACGGCGAAGTGAAATACCGCTTGCGGCCTTGCCCTCGCATGGCAGCACGCGAGCGCTAAACCGCAAGCGGTGGAACGGGGTTAGTCCATGTCTTCGCCGCCGCCCTTGGGCTTCTTCTCTTCCTTCGGCATTTCCGCAACGAGAGCATCGCTGGTCAAAAGGAGCGTGGCGACGCTGGCCGCGTTTTGCAACGCATAGCGGACGACCTTGGTCGGGTCGATGATGCCGTCCTTGACGAGATCGCCGTAGGCGCTCAGGCGAGCGTCGTAGCCGAAGTTGACGTTTTTGTTCTCGAGGATGGCGTTGGCGACGACCTCGCCGTTCTCGCCGGCGTTGCCGACGATCTGGATGAGCGGAGCCCGGCACGCACGGACGACGATCTTGTAGCCAGCCTCTTCGTCGGGGGACAGGCCGTCGATCTTCAAGCCGGCGCTGGCGCGAAGCAGAGCAACGCCGCCGCCGGGGAGGATGCCTTCTTGATAGGCAGCGCGGGTGGCGTGCATGGCGTCCTCGACGCGCATCTTCTTTTCCTTCATTTCGCTTTCGGTGGCCGCCCCGACGTTGATCTTGGCGACGCCGCCGGACAACTTGGCGATGCGTTCGGAGAGCTTTTCCTTGTCGTAGTCGCTGGTCGATTTCTCGAGTTCGCGCTGGATCAAGGAGACGCGGCCGGTGATGTCGTTCTTCTTACCGGCGCCTTCGACGATGACGGTGTTGTCCTTGTCGATCTTGACCTTCTTGCACTTGCCGAGATCCTTGAGTTCGACCTTTTCGAGCATGATGCCGAGGTCTTCGAAGATGGCCCGGCCGCCGGTGAGGACGGCGATGTCTTCGAGCATGGCCTTGCGGCGATCGCCGTAACCGGGGGCCTTGATGGCACAGCACTTGAAGGTCCCGCGCAGCTTGTTGATGACGAGGGTGGCCAGGGCTTCGCCTTCGACTTCCTCGCAGATGATGACGATCGGCTTGTTCTGGGCGAGGACCTTCTCGAGGACGGGGACGAGGTCCTTGTTGTTGGAGATTTTCTTCTCGTAGATGAGGATGTAGGGGTCTTCGAGATCGCATTCCATCTTCTGCGGATCGGTAACGAAGTAGGGCGACAGGTAGCCGCGATCGAATTGCATGCCTTCGACGAACTCGTTGTTCGTCTCCATGGTTTTGGACTCCTCGACGGTGATGACGCCGTCCTTGCCGACCTTGTCCATCGATTCGGCGATGATGGAGCCGATCGAGGTGTCGTTGTTGGCGGCGATGATGGCGACGTTCTCGAGGTCCTTCTTGCCCTTGATGGGAATGCTCATCTTCTTGAGGCGTTCGACGATGTCGTCGACGGCCTTCTCGATGCCGCGCTTCATCATGACGGGGTTGACGCCCGAGACGACGGCGCGGAGGCCTTCGTTGAAGATGGATTCGGCCAGGACGGTGGCGGTGGTGGTGCCGTCGCCGGCGACGTCATTGGTCTTGGAAGCAACTTCCTTGACCATCTGGGCGCCCATGTTCTCGTAGTGATCTTCGAGTTCGATCTCCTTGGCGACGGTGACGCCGTCCTTGGTGACCGTGGGGGAGCCGAAGCTCTTTTGCAAGATCACGTTTCGGCCCTTGGGGCCAAGAGTGATCTTGACGGCGCGAGCGAGCTTGCTGACGCCGCGGCGCATGGCTTCACGGGCTTCCTGATCGAACGCAATTTGCTTGGCTGCCATTTCGTATGTCTCCGGTGAGGTTTTCGTTAGGGACGGATGATGTTACTCCAACTTCAGTGTTTTTTCCTTGATGGCGATCGCGATTTCGAAGGCCGTTCTCGCTTGTGTGGCGCTTCCACACTTTTCGAGATACTTGTCGGCCTCCTGGACCATTTTCGAGGATTGCTCGAAGGGAATCTGCTTGTGGAATGCATCCCAGTATTTTTTGAACTCATTTTGTGACATAACGGTTTCTCCGTTTTTCCGAGCTTGTCGAGATCCTTAGCCGATTTCGACAGTCACAAACTGTGGGGCTCGCGGATAGAGCTTCCCGTTCCCAGAGTCCACGAGAAAATCCAAGTCATTCAGTACAATACGCCCAATCACCGGCTGGGCCCGCTTCGACTCGAGATGGGCTCGATACAATCCATGTCTACCGAGAATCTCCACGTAAACACCTTCGACTCGGTCGCACTTTCGGATCCTGCCGTCGCGGTGTTCGACCTTGATCTTCCCTGCCACCCGAATGCCAAGTCGCTTTGCAATTGGCATCGGCAACATTAACCCGCTGACCTTGGGGTTCACTATCGCCGTTGTTTTGAACCGCCGCACTTTTCCAGGTTCCAGCTTCCCGTGCCGCGCGGCGACCAAATCATCGTTGTTCGCCAACTCAATCGCGACTTTGATTGCAGTCATTCGAGTCTTTCGTTTACTTGAGCCTTACTCGATCTCTGCGAGAATCGCCTCCGGATCGCGCGGATAGATTTTCCCGTTCTTGGAATCAACCAGGAAATCAAGTTCCTCCAAAACGAGGGCGCCGATCAGGGCCGTATCGCGTTTCGGCTCCAATGTGGCACTGAAAACGCCATCCCGGCCTTGCAATTCCAGATAAACTCCTTGGACTTTTTCGCGCCAAGCTATGCTAGTATTGGCGTATTTGACCTTTACCTTCTTGGCGGCCGGCAAGCCAAGCTGCTTCGCCACCGCCGACGGGAGCACCAAATAGGCTCCCCCAGAATCCACTACCCCCAAGATCTTGACCCGACGAACTTTATCCGCTACCAAATTGCCGCGCTCAACCGCAGTCATGTCGCCGAAGTTCGCAAGTTCGATTTCAACTTTGAATCGGCCCACTTTTTTCTCCCGCGTGGCAGCCATGGCCAACCCCTCTTATTCATCCACCACCGCGAGGATGTCTTCCTCGCGCATGAGGAGGATGTTGCCTCCCTGTCCATCTTTATATTCATCGCCGGCCCAGGCGGTGAACAGAACGGTCTCGCCGACCTTCACCTGCACCCCCTTGCGGGTGCCGTCCTTCAAGGTTCGGCCCGGACCGACCGCGAGCACCTTGCCTTTCTGCGGCTTGTCCTTGGCGGCATCGGGCAGCAGAATGCCGCCGGCGGTTTTCTCCGACGCCTCCTGACGGCGAACGACAATGCGATCCCCCAGCGGCTTGACCTTCATGGCGCTATCCTCACCTGGTAGACAAAATACGACGTCCTGCTGACTTAGCAACTCGCGTGCCCTTGTTATACAACGACGCAACCTAAACGTAAACCAATGGTTGCAGCATTCGAATTGCCTGGACGAATCGAGCGCCCCCTGCCAAAATGCACCGGGGACGCGTGTTTGGCTGTCGGATTGGCAGATCGGAGGTACCCATGATCAAGGGCGTTCACACGATGTTCTATTCACCAAAGGCCCCGGAGTTGCGCGCCTTTCTGCGCGACAAGCTCGGCCTCCCGTTCACCGATATCCACGACGGTTGGCTTATCTTCGACTTGCCAGAAGTGGAGATGGGCGTCCACCCGTGCGCTGAAACGGAGAGCCAGCTGTCGGGGACGCATGACATCTCATTTTACTGTGACGACATTCACAAGACGGTTGCCGAGCTGAAAGCGCGCGACGTGGTGTTCACGGATGAGGTGAAAGATGTCGGCTACGGGCTGGCGGCGCATTTTCTTGCGCCGGGCGATCTCACGCTGCAGCTGTATCAGCCGCGCTATCGCAAGAATCCGAAGTAGAATTCCGCATGGTTTGGATTGCGTTGTCATCGCGGCGCCATGGCGCGCGGCGATCTCGTTCCAGTGGGCCAAGAGTACGAGACGCCGGCAAACCGCGCGTCGGGCTTGCACCGCGACGCATGCCAATTGAATTATCAGGAAGACGGGAGTTTCAAGTTGCAGTCGATCCCCGCCAACGTTATCCTAAACGCGTGAATTCGTTTATCCAGGAAGAAAACGATGACCGTTCAACTGCGCATCCTAGCGACCATTTTCGTCACCCTTATTGTGGCGGCATCCGCGTCGGCGCAATCGGCGCGCGACGAGGACGCCCTGCTCGACTTCTTCGAGAAGAAAGTCCGGCCGGTGCTCGTGGACAATTGCTACAACTGCCATTCCGCCAACACGAATTCCAAGGGAGGCCTGCGCGTTGATGACCGCAACGGCCTCATCAACGGCGGCGGGCGGGGGGCGGCGATTGTGCCGGGCCAGCCCGAGAAGAGCTTGCTGCTGGAGGCCGTTCGCCACGCTCATGAAAAGGTGAAGATGCCGCCGGCGCCGGCGAAACGGCTGAACGACGAGCAGATCGCCGATCTGTCGAAATGGATCAAGGACGGCGCCGCCTGGCCGAAGCCGCGCGTACCTGCATCGATCACGCGACCCAATCCGAAATATGACCAACTGCGCAAGGAACACTGGGCCTGGCAGCCGCTGCGCAACGTAAAGGCGCCGCCGGTGAAGAACGGCGGGTGGCCGTACGACGACGTCGATCGCTTTATCCTGGCGAAGCTGGAGGCAAAGGGTTTGGCGCCGGTGAACGATGCGGACCCGGTGACGCTCGTGCGCCGCCTCAGCTTTGATTTGACGGGATTGCCGCCGACGGTGGAGGAAGTGAGCGATTTTGCGAAAGCGTGGGACGACGCGGGCGCTAAACGGGGAGCGGCTTATGAGGCGCTCGTGGATCGCCTGCTGGCATCGCCTGAATTCGGCGAACGCTGGGGCCGCCATTGGCTCGACCTGGCCCGGTATGGCGAATCAACCGGGTCGGCGCGCAACCTTCCGTATCCTCATGCATGGCGTTATCGCGATTACGTCATCGACGCCTGCAACAGCGACAAGCCATACGACCAGTTCATCCGCGAGCAGATCGCCGGCGACCTCATGAAGGATGAAGGCGGAAAGACGAAGGATGAAAGACTCATTGCAACGGGTTTCTTGGCCATCGGCGTCAAGGACGTCAATCAGCGCTTCAAGGTCCGCTTCGTCATGGACAACATCGACGAACAGATAGACGCTGTCAGCCGGACGGTGCTGGCGTTGACCGCGAGTTGCGCTCGCTGCCACGATCACAAGTTCGATCCGATCTCGACGCTCGAATACTACGCTCTCGCCGGCATCTTCCACTCCAGCGACAACTGCGGCGGCCTGCGCAACAAGATGGGCGGCGGCGGACTCGACTACTACGATCCGGCCATGCTGCTGCGGCTCGGTGCCGGCACGAAGACGGATCCGATGCTGGCCGACAAGATCGCCAAGACCAAGGCCGACCTCGCGGAGGCCCGCGCCGAGTTGAACGCCTTGATGGATGACCCGAAGAAGAGCAAGGCCGGCCCCGAGCGCGAGAAAAAGCTGGTGGCCGTGCGCAAACGCATCCTGTCGATTCAGGGCGAGCTGGTCAACCTGACCGATCCCGCCGCTGCCGGCCCCGTCTGCATGGGGGTGCGCGACGCCAAGACGGTCGGCGACACCGAGATCCGCATCCGCGGCGAGGCGGAGAAGCTTGGCCCCACGGTGCCGCGCGGGTTCCTCAAGATGCTCGATTTCCCCGGGGCGCCGAAGATCAACCCGCAGCAAAGTGGTCGGCTCGAGCTGGCGCAATGGCTGACCCATGTGAACAATCCGCTGACGCCGCGCGTGATGGCCAATCGCGTCTGGAAGCACTTGTTCGGCCAGGGGATCGTGGCGAGCGTCGATAACTTCGGCGTCACCGGCGAGAAGCCGTCGCATCCGGAGTTGCTCGATCATCTGGCGACACGGTTCGTCAAGGACGGCTGGTCCGTGAAGAAGCTAGTGCGAACCCTGGTGATGAGTCGCGCATACAAGCTCGGCGGTGACACCACCGCCGCGCATCTCGCTGCCGATCCGGGCAATCGCTTGCTGTGGCGGCACAGTCCGCGCCGGCTCGACGCCGAGGAAATCCGCGACGCCATGCTCGCCGTCGCCGGCAAGCTCGATCGCACTCGGCCCAAGGGATCGGCCGCGATGGATATGAAGGTCATCGAGTTGACGAACGTCGGCCCGCTCGCCAAAAAGCTCGACGAAGAGGGCAAGACGAGCCTCAAGCGTAGCATCTACTTGCCGCTTCTGCGCACTTTGACGCCGCGCTCGCTGGAGGTCTTCGACTTCGCCGAGCAAGGTCTGGTCGTGGGCAGCCGCGATACGACGACGGTGGCAACGCAGGCGCTCTACTTGCTGAACGACCCATTCGTCCGGCAACAAGCGCAGGCATTGGCAAACAAGCTCATCCTGCACAGCGTGGACGAGCATGGCCGCATCGACCTGGCGTATAATTTCACGCTGGGCCGCCCGGCGACCGAGAAAGAAGTCGCCCGAGCGGAACGTTACTTGAAGGCTTACGAAGCCGATGTCCGCAAGGAAGGCGTGAAGGACGGCTACACCGTGGCGTGGGCCAGCTTCAGCCAGGCTCTTCTGGCGTCGGCGGAATTCCGATATCTCAGATAGCGTTTTCTCGTTTCCTCGTTCCCAAACTCCGTATGGGAACGCAAGCCGCGAAACTCTGTTTCGCGGGCCGTTGCCATGGGAGACGTTATTGCGCGGGACGGGAAACGGAGTTTCCAGACTTGCGTTCCCAAA
>JACXTT010001942.1_pt1 | contig 33688 bp, 27 predicted proteins | sample 9270951 | NCBI WGS metagenome assembly JACXTT01 (sample SAMN15532306, study PRJNA645909) | rock metagenome | isolation source: weathered quartz diorite | place: Puerto Rico | collected 2017-06-21
CTATCGCACCAGCAGCAGCGCTTTTGCGACCTTTATTTGACACATTTTAATGCTTTTAAAGCTGCTGTGGAGGCGGGCTATAGCGAGAACACCAGCCGAAAGGGGGCGCTTTTGCATGTGCCTAAAATACAGCGGTATTTAAAGGAGGCCATGACGAGGCGCAGCCAGCGGTTGGAAATTACCCATGATATGATACTGCGGGAGCTCTCCAAAATAGCCTTCGCCAATATGGGCAATTATTATGATGAGGATGCGATGATCAAACCGATGAATAAGCTTACCGTTGACGAGAAGGCGGCCATTGCTTATTACGACGTTATTGACCACCAGGATGCGGATGGTAACTATTGCGGTACGCAGAGTAAGATCAAGCTGCATAATAAGATGGCGGCGCTGGACAGGATAGCGCGGCATGTGGGGTTTTATGGGGTGATGAGCGGAAAGTTTAAAGCAGAAAGCGAAAAGCCAATGGCGGAAAGTAGCGAGAGCACAAAGCTTAGAGCGGAAAGCCAAAAGCGGGAGATAGTCGTTGTGGACAGGAGTGCCAATAACCTTCCGATGGATTACCCGGAGGTGGAAGACGACGCTGCTGAAATTGAGGGGATTGATTTGAAGACTTTGGTGGCGCTGGAGGATGTGAATATTAGTCCGGGGGCGCGGTGGAGGGATGTTCCGGATGAGTGTTTTGAGCCGGAAGCGGGAACAAGTAGCAGTTGCAGTGGCAGGGAGATAGATAGCTGTAAAGAAGGCAGAGGGACAGAGAACATTGAAAAATTTCTTACAATTTCCCCCCTTTCAATAAGTCAAAAGTTAAAATTCAAAAGTCAAAATGACTGGCATGGTGGTGAAAGGGTGCGGGAGGTCGCGACCGCATAATTGGTCCAGTTTGCACACTGTGTTAAATCTCACGCAAAGCCGCATAAGACGCAAAGAAAGGGCTTAAAAGACTTAGCGCCTTCGCGCCTTTGCGAGCATCAAAAATATCCTACTATTTCCCCCCTGGTCAAATAAAAAATCACCCGCACATAAATCCGAGATCGAAATTCCGAAATCCGAAATCACCCTGTAGCGTTTTAAACCCTATCTTCGTAATGCCAATATATAACCACGATATGAAAAAGTTAAGTTATTTGGTATTGATGATAATGTGCGCCTTTGCCGCCTGCAAAAAGGGCGCGCCTAAAGATGATGGGCTCCAGATCTGCTGGATTGAGCCGCCCATTGATACGGCAAATATTGCCGATGGCTGCATCAGCAAATACAGCACCCCGGTAAACAGCCGGTTGACTGCCGCTAACCTGGCTATTGCAACGCAACTATTCAACCAAAACAGCCTATCCACAAGCAACCTTAGCTTTACCGATATCAGCTCAAGCACCAATTACCTCAACCAAAGCTTACAAAGCATCCGGGCCGACCAGTTATACAAAGGTTTGCCGCTGTTTTATTCGGATATCATCTTTCATTTTACGGCCGGTGCTTATACCAGCACCAGCGGTACGCAGTTTACCAACCTCAGCCCCGACACGGTACCCGCAACCAAACTACAGCCGCTGTACAAGCTGTTTAAAGCCCAGCTAAACCATGATGCCATGCTGGGCTTTACGGGCAAAAGCTATAAAGATTCGTGTATGAAAGCCGAGTTTGGCTATTACGACCTGCATAACCAGGTGAGCAGTTTGCCCGTGGGCAGCTTTGTAAAAGCATGGAAGGTAACGCCAGTGATCCACGACTACCCGGTAGCCTTTTTCAGGGACGACCAGCTCAACGGCCTCATCTATTATTTTAACGGGATCATTATTAATTGATGGCATGGCGTTGTTCGCGCAAAGGCGGTAAGGCGCCAAGAAGAGGTCAAAAAACTTCGCGCCTCTGCGAGCAAACCGTCTTATGGCTGGGTGAGGTTATTCACCGCCGCCTTTAGCGTCGGGTCGTCTTTATTGATGGTTTTAAAATAAGCATCATCGCCCCATTTAAACCGGGCTGCAAAAGCTTTGATATACAGCTTCATATTCTGTTTCGACCGGCCGATCTGGTCCGAATCTAACTGCTTGAGCGTTTTTGTGGCATAGATGATAAAGTCCGTCAGGGTGGCTTCACTTACGTTATAACCTTTATCAAAATCTTCAAACCGGCCATACTTTTTTAAAACGCCCTGCATTTTTTGTACCGCGTAAGCCATAAACAACTGTCGGTTGCCCAGTTCATACAGCAGGGCAGTATTGCCTGCGGTATCGGCAGGCACAAACACATCGGGCATAATACCGCCGCCGCTAAACACCTTGCGCCCGCTGGCGGTATGGTATTTGGAGGGTTGCTGGAAAATGCTGTCGTCCATATTGCTCTTGGCCGAAAACAGCTCGCCCTTTTGCATCCGCGCGGCCAGCTCGTTATGGTACTCGTCAACCCCGTTTTTATACGATTTCTGTATCGACCGGCCCGACGGTGTATAATACCTGGCAATGGTCAAATTAACCGCCGAGCCATCGCCAAAAGCAAACTGCTCCTGCACCAGGCCCTTACCAAACGAGCGGCGGCCAACAATGGTAGCCCGGTCATGCTCCTGCAGCGCCCCCGCCAATATCTCACTCGCCGAAGCCGAATATTCATTGATGAGCACCGCCAGCTTGCCTTTTTTAAACAGGCCGGAGTCGGTAGCCATATAATCGGTGCGCGGCTCATGCGCCCCTTTGGTAAACATAATAAGCTTACCTGGTGGCAAAAACTCGTCGGCCATGGCGGTAGCGGCGCTCAGGTAACCGCCACCGTTGTCGCGCAGGTCAAGCACCAGTTGCTGCATACCTTGTGCTTTTAGCTTGAGCAGGGCGGTTTTAAAATCGGCATCGGTAGTAGCGGCAAATTTGCTTACTTTAATATACCCGGTAGTTTTATCGGCCATGTAGGCGGCATCCAAACTGCTCAGGTTAATATGCCCGCGTTTAAGCAGCACCGTTTGTATACCGGTTTTGCCGGGACGTAAAACGCCCAGGCTCATGTCGGTATTTTTAGCGCCCCTAAATGCCGTGTTAACCCGTTCCGCATTTAAATGCACACCGGCAAAGTTTTGCCCGTTTAGTTTAAGCACACGGTCGCCGCCACGTATGCCCGCCTTATCGGCCGGCCCGCCGGGGTATACCTGGCTAATGTACAGGGTATCGTTTATCAAAACATATTCAATGCCCACGCCGTCAAAGCCGCCTTCCAACTTCTCGTTGATAGAGCGCGCCCGCTGCGGCGGCAGGTACAACGAGTGCGGGTCAAGGTTTTGTAAAACCTGGTTCACGGTCTGCCCTTCCAGGCTGTCCATGTTTACCGAATCTACGTAATTATCGCGCACCAGCTTAACAACCCGCTGCAATTTGTCATCGCGGTTAAAAATAAAACGGTGCCCGCCCAGGTTTTCGTTGCTGAACCAAATACCCATCAGCGCCCCGGCAAACAGCAGTGTGAGTGTCCTGATAAAGGTTATCGCGTTACTTTTCATCCGTTTTAAAAGCCCCTAAATTAAGCATAAGCTAACATAGCCAATAATTTTATGCCGATAGCTTTAAGTATTTGCTAAAATTTACCAATTTTGCTATCATAACCTTTACAACATTGGAAATAGTTACCGAAAAGGATTCGCATTACAACAACCTCGAGCAGATGTCTGTTCAGGACCTATTGTTGAATATTAATAAAGAAGACCATACTATTGCCGATGCTGTTAAAAAGGCTATCCCGCAGTTAGAACAACTGGTTACCATTACCGCCGACCGTATGAAAGCCGGCGGCCGCCTGTTTTACATAGGCGCGGGCACCAGCGGCCGTTTAGGTATTGTCGACGCTTCCGAATGCCCCCCAACTTACGGTGTGCCCTTCGATTGGGTTATCGGTATCATAGCCGGGGGCGATGGCGCCATCCGCAAAGCCGTCGAATTTGCCGAGGATGATAAAAACCAGGCCTGGAAAGACCTGCAGGAATATAATATATGTGATAAGGATGTACTGGTAGGCATCGCGGCATCGGGTACCACGCCTTATGTTATCGGCGGCTTGCAAACAGCCAATCAAAAAAACATCGTTACCGGCTGCATCGTGTGCAATACCGGCAGCCCCGTGGCGGCAGCCGCGCAATACCCGGTCGAGGTAGTAACCGGCCCCGAGTTTGTTACCGGCTCCACCCGCATGAAGGCCGGTACCGCCCAAAAGCTCATCTTAAACATGTTGAGCACCGCCGTAATGATACGCCTTGGCCGCGTTAAAGGCAATAAAATGGTCGACATGCAGTTATCCAACAATAAGCTCATCGACCGTGGCACCAACATGGTCATGCAGGCCACCGGCCTCGACGAAAAGACCGCCGCCGCCCTGCTCGAAAAGTACGGCAGCGTGCGCAAAGCGGTCGAGAGTGCGTTGAAAAAAGCTTAGATAATTTACAGGGAAGGCGCAGGAGAGGGATGCACGAGATAGAACCATATTACCGCTGGCGCGATGATTATATAGCTGCCGAAGACGAGCTTTCGCCGTTTTACGCCACCGAATACAACGAGTTTGAGTTTGATAAGCAGGTATACAATTACCTGCTGCACCCCCAGTGGGACTCGTTTGGATCCAGCACACTTTACCTTAAGGTTTTATTTGCCGACTACGATCGCGGTTACACCATCATCGAACTCATCGGCGAGTGGAACGACGCTATCGACAACGACATTATGCTGCTCAAGCGCGAGATCATCGAACTGATGATCAGCGAAGGCATCAATAAGTTCGTCCTCATCGGCGAAAACGTGCTCAACTTTCACTCGAGCGACGATTGTTATTACGAAGAGTGGTTCCAGGAAGTGGAAGACGGCTGGATAGCAGGCATCAACTTCCGCGACCATGTTATCCACGAGTTCAAACAAAACAACATCGACTATTACATTAACTTTGGCGGTGTGTTAGACGATCTGAATTGGCGCACCCTTAAACCTTTACAGGTATTTAAAAAGGTTGAAGAACAATTGGTAAAACGCTTGAATTAAAATTAAATACTTATTGCTAACTTGCACTAAATAACACTACAAAACGTTTATATACTAAAATTGAATAAAAATGGAATCGAATAATTTAAATTACAAATACGATAACGTTATACAACTTGACGAGGCCGATAGCGCCCGTAAATTTATAGCCAACGTTTTTTTATGGATGTTCATCGCGCTTGGCTTATCTGCCGCATGCGCTTACGAGTTTGCGAATAACGATCAGCTACAGGCCTTAATTCGCGACCCGCAAACACTCCGCCCAACTGGCCTGGGCACTGTAGCCATGCTATCACCTTTTGCGTTTATACTGGCTATATCATTTGGCCTGAATAAAATATCGTATCCTGTATTGGTTGTGCTATTTGTAGCCTTCGCGGCCATAATGGGTATCAGCATAAGCGGGATATTGTTAGTTTACACATCCGGGTCGGTATTGGGCGTTTTTGTTACCACATCGGTTGTTTTTGGTACGATGGCCATAGCCGGGTATACCACTAAAACCGACCTCACCAATTTTGGCTCTATCCTGATGATGGCTTTATTAGGCATTATCATCGCATCGTTTGTGAATATGTTTCTGGGTAGCACCCAGCTTGATTACATCATCAGCTACGTAGGCGTTGCTGTATTTGTAGGCTTAACCGCTTACGATGTTCAAAAACTAAAACAATTGGGCGCATCCGAAGATATGGACGGTACCTTAAAAAGCAAACTGGGCTTAATAGGCGCTTTAACTTTATATCTTGATTTTGTTAACCTGTTCCTGATGCTGCTGCGACTTTTTGGCCGTCGCAGGTAATCGGTACCAACCCTATTATAATTTGCCGGTAAAAAGCATGTACAAATTTGTTTGCAGTTTTTTACCGGCATTTTTATTGGCCGTCCATAGCTACGCCGCACATTGACACCCTCCGCGCACAGCAAAAAGCAAGCGAGGCTTTAATCTTTTGTAAACAAAAAGGCTATGATACCAAATACTGCATCCTCATAGATATGGGCCTGCCATCAGGCGTAAAACGCTTTATGCTGTGGGATTTTAGCAAAAAGGCGATACTCACATCAGGCCTCATCAGTCATGGTTGCGGCGCAATGCCATGGTCGGGCAAATGGAGTAAAGATAAGCCGCAGTTTAGCAACGCCGATGGCAGCCATTGCACGGCCCTGGGCAAATACCGTATAGACCAGCGTGCCTATAGTGCCTGGGGCATCAACGTCAAATATTACCTTACGGGATTAGAAAGCACCAACAACAATGCCCTTAAACGCCAGATCGTTTTCCACTCCTGGGAAAGCGTGCCCGAAACCGAAGTATACCCCGACGGCATCCCCGAAGGCTGGGGCTGCCCGGCCATATCCAATGGAGTGATGAAGGTTGTCGATGCTCTGTTGCGACATCAGAAAAAGCATACGTTGTTGTGGATATATGCCTGATTACGTGAGTAGAGAATAGTTATAAGACGAAGGATAGTAGATATGATCAGCGATCTGTAAACATTTTATCTCACTACGCAATACGCACATCGCAATACACATATCGCAATACGCACATCTCAATACCCAACCACTCACCAAATCAACCGCTCACCACTCACTTCACACTTGCACTTTACAACTTTATTATGCACCTTTGTAGTGCTTATAGAGAAAGACGGAGGGATTAGACCCTGCGATGTCTTAGCAACCTGTACTTACAAGGTGCTAAATTCTACTTAAACCTCACTTCGCGGTTTAGGAAAGATAAGCGAAAGTCAAACCCGGCACCCGACTTTTCGACGTAAGCATTTTTTTAGGATTACACCGATTTTTTAAATTTGATTGCACCGATTAATCTGTGGAATCATCACATAATCGGTGAAATCACAACATAATCAGTGGAATCACCATCATAACATGGACATCAGACAAGAACTCAAAAAACGTATCCTCATCATCGACGGCGCAATGGGCACCATGATACAGCGGTATCAGCTCACCGAGGCCGATTTTCGGGGTGAGCGCTTTAAAGATCACCCATCCGACCTGAAAGGCAACAACGACATGCTGAATATCACCCGCCCCGATGTGATCAAAGCTATACACGCTGAGTATTTAGAGGCTGGTGCCGATATCATCGAGACCAATACCTTTAGTACACAGCGCATTTCCATGGCCGACTATGAGATGGAAGACCTGTCTTACGAGCTAAGCTACGAGGGTGCCCGTATAGCCAAAGAGGTAGCCGAACAATACACCGCTAAAGACCCGGCTAAACCACGGTTTGTCGCCGGTGCTATGGGCCCTACCACCAAAATGGCTTCCATGTCACCCGATGTGAACGATCCCGGGTTCCGCGCGGTTGCTTTTGACGAACTGGAAGCCGCTTTTTACGAGCAGGTAAGCGGCCTTGTTGATGGCGGTGCCGACGTATTATTGTTCGAAACCATTACCGATACCCTCATCACCAAAGCAGGCATTGCCGCCGTGAAACGCTATGAGCAAAAAATAGGCCGCAAGATCGAGATCATGATATCCGGTACCATTACCGATGCTTCCGGCCGTACACTTTCCGGCCAAACGGTCGAGGCATTTTACAACTCGCTGCGCCACGCCGAACCTTTGAGCATCGGTTTAAACTGCGCGCTGGGGGCTAAAGAAATGCGCCCGCATATCGAGGAGCTTTCCGAAAAAGCACAATGCTTTATATCGGCTTACCCCAACGCGGGCTTGCCAAACGAGTTTGGCGCGTACGACGAGCAGCCGCACCAAACCGCGCACCTGGTCGAAGATTTTATTGAACACGGCTTTGTAAACATAGTGGGTGGCTGCTGCGGTACCACGCCCGAGCATATTAAATGTATTGCCGATAAAGCGGCTAAATATCCCCCACGCCAGGTACCCTTCCACGAGCCGCATTTGCGGCTGAGCGGGTTGGAAGCCGTGACCATTACACCCGAAAGCATTTTTGTGAACGTAGGCGAACGGACCAACATTACCGGTTCGCCAAAATTCAGCAAGCTGATATTGGCCGAAGATTTTGAAGGCGCCCTGGTGGTTGCCCGTCAGCAGGTTGACGGTGGCGCGCAGGTCATCGACGTGAACATGGACGAAGGGATGATCGATTCGGAAGCCACGATGGTCAAATTTTTAAACCTCATCGCTTCCGAACCCGATATTGCCAAACTGCCCATCATGGTCGATTCCAGTAAGTGGACGGTGATCGAGGCCGGCTTAAAATGTTTGCAGGGCAAAGGCATCGTTAACTCCATTTCGCTTAAAGAGGGCGAAGATAAATTCCGCGAGTACGCTACCCGCATTTTGCAATACGGCGCGGCTACCGTGGTGATGGCTTTCGACGAGCAGGGCCAGGCCGATAGCTACGAACGCCGCATTGAGATATGTAAACGCAGTTACGATATTTTGGTTAACGAGATAGGTTTCCCGCCACAGGACATCATTTTCGACCCGAACATCTTGACCGTTGCCACAGGATTAGAGGAGCACAACAATTACGCGGTCGATTTTATTAATGCTACCCGCTGGATCAAAGAAAACCTGCCTATGGCCAAAGTGAGCGGCGGTGTAAGTAATATATCGTTCTCCTTCCGGGGAAATAACGTGGTGCGCGAGGCTATGCACTCGGCATTCCTTTATCACGCCATTAAGGCGGGTATGGATATGGGCATTGTAAACGCCGGTATGCTCGAGGTTTACGAAGAAATACCGAAAGAGTTATTAGAGCGTGTTGAAGATGTACTCTTGAACCGTCGCTCCGATGCTACCGAACGCCTGGTTGATTTTGCTGAGACCGTAAAAGCCAAAGGCAAAGAGGTAGTAAAAGATGAAGAATGGCGTAAAGACCCTGTTGAGCAGCGCTTATCGCACGCGCTTGTAAAAGGCATCATCGAGTATTTGGATGATGATGTGGAAGAAGCACGACAGAAATATGCTAAACCTTTAGAGGTTATCGAAGGCCCGCTGATGGATGGCATGAACATCGTTGGCGACCTGTTTGGTGCCGGTAAAATGTTTTTGCCCCAGGTAGTAAAATCGGCCCGGGTAATGAAAAAGGCCGTGGCTTACCTGCTGCCATTTATCGAACTCGAAAAACAACGGGTGATAGATGCCGGCGAAACTACCGGTAACGAGCGCGCCAATGCAGGCAAAGTGCTCATGGCTACCGTAAAAGGCGACGTGCATGATATTGGCAAAAATATTGTGGGCGTGGTACTGGCCTGTAATAACTTCGAGATCATCGACCTTGGCGTTATGGTGCCTGCGCAGCGCATTATCGACGAAGCCAAAGCCCAAAATGTAGATATCATCGGCCTAAGCGGCTTGATCACCCCATCGTTGGATGAGATGGTGCATTTTGCCAAAGAGATGGAACGCCAAAACTTTACCATCCCTTTGATCATTGGCGGTGCCACCACATCGCGCATACATGCCGCAGTTAAAATAGCGCCAAACTATTCGGGCCCGGCCATCCACGTTTTGGATGCCTCGCGCAGCGTAACCGTGTGCAGCAGCCTGATGAACCACGAAACACGCGACGAATACATAAAAGGCATCCGCGAGGAGTACGACAAAGCCCGCGAAGCACATCTGAATAAAAAATCCGACAAGCGTTTTGTGACTATCGACGAGGCCCGTAACCAAAAGATCGAGCTAAACCTCAACGGTGCCGTGCCGCCAAAACCAACCTTTACGGGGACTAAAGTTTTTGAAGCATTCCCGCTGGAAGAGCTCGTGCCTTATATCGACTGGACGCCTTTCTTCCACACCTGGGAGCTGCGCGGCAGTTATCCAAAAATATTTGACGATAAGGTAGTAGGCACCGAGGCAAAAAAACTGTACGACGATGCTCAGGCTTTGATGAACAAGATAGTCTCCGAAAAGCTTTTACAGGCAAACGGCGCTATCGGTTTCTGGCCGGCAAACAGCATTGGCGATGATATTGAACTATATACCGACGAAAGTCGAACCAAAGTTTTGGATACCATCTACACCCTTCGCCAGCAGGCCGAAAAAGTGAAAGACGAGCCTTACTATGCGTTGTCCGACTTTATCGCACCTAAAGAGAGCGGTGTAGCAGATTACTGGGGCGGCTTTGCCGTAACCGCCGGTATTGGCTGCGATGAGCTGGTTGCCAAATTTGAAGCCGATTACGACGATTACAACAGCATTATGGCCAAAGCCATTGCCGACCGTTTTGCTGAGGCTTTCGCCGAAAAAATGCACGAGCTGGTACGTAAAGATTACTGGGGCTACGCCAAAGAAGAACACCTGGAAAGCGAAGACCTGATCAAAGAAAAATACCAGGGCATCCGCCCTGCGCCAGGTTACCCCGCCTGCCCCGACCATACCGAAAAAACGACCTTGTTTAGACTGCTAAAAGCCGAAGACAATGCCCAAATGCACCTGACGGAAAGCCTGGCCATGACGCCCGCCGCATCCGTAAGTGGGTTTTACTTTGCCCACCCGCAGTCGCGCTACTTTGGTTTAGGCAAGATCAGCAAAGACCAGGTAGAAGATTACGCCGTGCGTAAAGGCATGCCGTTGGAAGATGTAGAACGGTGGTTAAGCCCTAATTTGGCATATTAACCCCCTAACCCCCTAAAGGGGGAACAAAAGCCTATAAAATTTTGTCATCTCGAACGAGCGGTAGCGAGGAGAGAACTTCTTCTTCATGCCTATCTACAGCAGAAGTTCCCTCACTATCGTTCGGGATGACATCGTTTTATCGGCGCAACAGTCGCCAACAAAATCTGTAAACACTCTGGATTTTTCATCAGATTGTTTATCTTTGAAACAACATCAGCCCTTCCCCGCGGCTGCTTAACCTAACTTTCACCGTATACCTTATCGCTATGAAATTTATTGTTACTTTCCGTAGTCCTATTTTTTCAACCGGAGCTTACAAAGTTCCGCCAAGCAAACCAATCGAAGCCGTGGTTATTAGTGATTACGCCATTAATGGTGATTTTTTAACCTGCACCAGTACCGATTATAACCGTAAATTAATTATCCCGCTGGCCAACATCCTGGGCATTTGCGAGTCTTTCGAGTAACTACAAATATTGCGATAACTGCTTCTCAAGCTCCGCCGCCGATGTAAAATGGATCGACGCGATGCCCATTTCGCGCGCCGCCAAAACGTTGCGGTAATTATCGTCAATAAAAAGCGCTGTTGCGGGTTTTATCTGGTAACGGTCGAGCAATAACCGGTAAAAAGCACCGTCCGGTTTGCGTATGCCCTCCAAACCCGATATCGCCATCCCGTCAAACCAGCTTAAAAGCTCATATTTGCTTAGCGCGATAGGCCAGGTCTCGGCCGACCAGTTGCTTAACGCGTAAAGTTTATACTTCCCGCTTTGTTTAAGGTCTTCAAATAATTCGGCCATACCAGGTATGGTGCCGTTCAGCATTTCGTCCCACCGGCCATAAAACGCCCTGATGCTGGCTTCATGCTCGGGGTATTGCGCCACCAAAATTTCGGTGCCTTCGGTTATCGGCCGCCCCGCATCCTGCTCCTCGTTCCACGCGGATGTACAGATGTTCGCCAAAAAGTTATCTATCTCCGCCTCATCGGTAAACAGCTTTCGGTACAAGTGTTTCGGGTGCCAGTCGATCAGCACGGCGCCGAGGTCAAAGATTAGGGTGGTGATCATGATAAGGTAAATATCAATCTTTTACAATAAATATACCGCTCTTAAATTATTATCGTTAATTTTAGGATAAATCATTTTTGTTATGCTGATTAAAAACGAGGTTTTAAAAACGATCGGAGAGCTGCCCGAAGAATTTAGCTTTGATGAGGTGCTCGACAGACTTTTATTGTTGGATAAAATTGAAACCGGCTTAGCGCAATCGCAATCAGGGCAAACCCTCACAACTGATGAAGCCAAAGAGCATTTATCAAAATGGTTGAAAGTTGATTGATTTTAAAAGACCGACTGCCTGTTCTTACAGCTATACGATAAGTTCAGTCCCCGTTAAAAAGCTCTAAAATAGAGTTCCCCTCTTGAGAGGGGTTAGGGGTGTGTTCTACGCCATGGCAATTAGGTCCCATATTTCTTCCCATCCCCAAAATTCTGTACATTCGTTAAAAATCAAAATTTTATGTTCAAGTTAATACAAAATACTTTGCTGTTTGCAGGTTTGGCCGTAGTTGCCGCATCGTGTAATTCGGGCAAAACAACCGTCGACGAGCAGGACGGCCTGGCGTCTTTCAACAAAGACAGCCTCATACAAAAAATTGTCACCTTATCGTCCGACGATTTTAAAGGCCGCCGCCCCTTCACCATCGGCGAAACCAAAACCATCGCCTACCTGCAAAGCACCTTTAAAGGCATGGGCCTTGAACCGGGCAATGCCGACAGCTACCTGCAGGAAGTACCGATGGTCGAGATCAGCCCCAGGTCGGTATCCGCGCTAAGCGTAAAAGCGCCCAAAGCAAGCTTTAGCCTGCAAAACCTTAACGATTTTGTAGCCTGGACTGAACGCACCGATACTGTAAACACTTTAAAAGACGATGACCTGGTATTTGCCGGTTACGGCGTTGTAGCGCCCGAATATAACTGGAACGATTATGCCGGCCTTGATGTAAAAGGCAAGGTAGTAATGGTGATGGTAAACGACCCTGGCTGGGACCTTGGCGACAGCACCCTGTTTAAAGGCAAAGCAATGACCTACTACGGCCGCTGGACATATAAGTTTGAAGAGGCCGCCCGTCAGGGTGCCAAAGGCTGTATCATTATCCACAATACCGCCGCGGCATCATATCCGTTCAACGTGGTGCAAAACTCCAACGGCGGGGTTAAACTACACCTCGATAAAACCGCCAGCCATGCCTACCAACTGGCCGTACAGGGCTGGGTAACGCACCCAAGCGCCATTAAAATGCTGCTTGCTGCCGGTAAGGATACCAGCGTACTGGCCGACGCAAATAAACGCGGCTTTAAAGGTTTTGACATGAACACCAAGCTTTCGGTTACGCTCAACACCAAGGTGGTGTTCAATAAATCGCATAACGTGATCGCTAAAATACCCGGCACCAAGCGGTCCGACGAAGTGATTATTTACACCGCCCACTGGGATCACCTGGGCGTGGGTAAGCCCGACGAAAAAGGCGACAGCATTTACAACGGTGCCCTGGATAACGCCAGTGGCGTAGCCTCCATATTAGAAATTGCCCGCGCCTTTAAAAGCATGAAAACACAACCCGAACGCACCGTTGTTTTCCTTGCGGTGACATCAGAGGAGCAAGGCCTGTTGGGGTCCGAATATTACGCCCAACACCCCATTTACCCGGCCGATAAAACGGTGGCCAACATCAATATCGACGAGATCAACAACTTCGGCAAAACCAAAGATTTCACCATCGCCGGTGCAGGCCAGAGCGAGCTGGAAGATTACATCGTCGACGAAGGCAAAAAGACCGGCCGTTACTTAGCCCCCGAAACCCATCCTGAAGCCGGCCACTACTTCCGGTCCGACCATTTTAACTTCGCTAAAGTGGGCGTGCCATCGGTAAGCTTTGGCGCGGGTGTTGATGTGGTTGGCAAAGGCAAAGCGTTTGGCCAGAAAGCCGAAGACGATTTTAACCAGAACCGTTACCACCGCCCCGCCGATCAGTACAACGCCACCTGGAACCTCGACGGCGCCATCGAAGATATCGAAATGCTTTTTCAGGTAGGTAAACGCTTAGCTTCCGAAAGCACTTTCCCAAAATGGAAAGCCGGGTCGGAGTTTAAAAAGCTGAGGAAAGACTGAGCATAAAACTAACAAAGCGATTTTCACTGTTAAGATAATAACAGCCCATCGCAAGACAGCCACGTTTTAATTCCCTCCTTGGGGAGGGGCGCGTTGGGTTGCGACATGGAGGGAGGGGTATATACGGTATGTCCGTGCGAATAGCCCCCTCCCTGCACCCTCCCCGTGGGAGGGAGTCGCACAAGTCCGCCGCTCTGTAGCCCTTGTTGGTGTTATCACCAACAAGTAACGGATTTTATGTTCACTCAATCGATAATATGCAGGCGTTGTTGGTGATAACACCAACAACGGCGGAACAAACAAGCCCGGAGTTACTTCCGCCTTTTCATTTGCACATCTGCACATTTTCATATTTGCACATTCTCTCCCCTCCCCCAAATTTTATTTCAACATTTTCAACAAAATTGAAATTTATACTTCCTATTGAGTATATTTAGGCTTTTACCAACTGACGTCATCACAATTAACAAAACCATGAAACTATTTGTCCCGATAGTTGCATTGCTGCTTGCTGTACCTGCCGCTGCCTTTGCCCAGCGTAGCGATGGTGCGGGCGCCGGCACACCCAATACCGAAACGCGTAAACCCGCGACCATTGCTTCCTTTACCGAAAACTTTAAAAAATTCGACGGCTTTTTTACTTTTTATTACGATCAAAAAACCGCCAAAATATACCTTGAGCTAAACGGCGGCCAGTTTAACAAGGAGTTTTTATATTTCAGCTCACTGGTTGATGGTATTGGCAATGGCGGTGCCGAGCGCGGGCAAAGTTCGGGCGTGGTCACCAAATTCATCAAAGTTGGCCCCAAAGTATTCTTGCTCGAACCTAACTTAAACTACCGCTCGGTTAACGGCAGCGCTAACGAAAAGGCCGACGTGGATAACGCCTTTGCCAGATCCGTCATCTTTGGTTTTGCCCCGGTTGTTACCGATGGCGATAAAACACTGGTTGATTTGACCCCCTTCATCGTCCGCGACGCGCTAAAAGTTGGCGACCGCATAGGCAGTGGTACAGGCAACCCCGGCAGTGCAGCTTCAGGCGGCCGTGCCGGTGCCGCAGGCGGCGGTTACCGTGTAGACGATAGCCGCTCGGCAGTATACCTCGATAATACCAAAAACTTTCCCAAAAACACCGAGTTTGAGGCCATGCTCACCTTTGCGGGTAGCGGCCGCGGCAACATCGCGCCCGATGCAAGCTCGGTAACATTAAACATGCACCAGAGCTTTGTGGAGCTGCCCGATAACAATTACAAGCCCCGTAAATTCGACCCCCGCTCAGGTTTCTTCGATTTTAGTTACCTCGACTTTTCGGCCCCCATGACCGAGCCGCTCGAAAAACGTTTCATCGAACGCCACCGCCTCGCCAAAAAAGACCCTGCCGCCGCCATAAGCGAGCCTGTTGAACCCATAGTATATTATATCGACCGTGGCGCACCACCGCTCATCCAGAAAGCATTGGTGGAGGGCGGCTCCTGGTGGAACGAGGCTTTTGAAGCCGCCGGTTATAAAAACGCCTTTATCGTAAAAGTACTGCCCGATGGCGCCGACCCGATGGATATCCGTTACAACGTAGTCAACTGGGTAAACCGTTCGGCCAAGCCAACAAGGGCGTTCTCGTATGGTGCATCCTACATCGACCCGCGCACAGGCGAGATCATCAAGGGTATGGTTACCTTAGGTTCCGACCGTCACCGCGAGGACTACCTCATTGCCGAAGGCCTGCTGCAACCTTACGAGGACGGCAAGCCCGTACCCAAACAAATGGAAGAAATAGCGCTGGCCCGTATACGCCAGCTATCCGCTCACGAGATAGGGCACACCCTGGGCCTTACGCATAACTATGGTGCCAGCACCCAAAACCGCGCATCGGTAATGGATTACCCCTTCCCCAGGTTTAGCATGAAACCCGGCGGCGAACTTGACCTTTCGGATGTTTACGCCCGCGGCATTGGCGGCTGGGACAAACGTGCCATTGTATGGGGCTATTCCGATTTTGCGCCCGGTGCTGATGAAACTACCGAACTGGATAAGATAACCAAAGAAACCCTGAAACAAGGCTTTATTTACGCGCCCGACCAGGCCGTAAGCGTAAACCCCATAGCCAACCAGTGGGACGATGGCGCCGACCCCGTATACCAGTTAAACAAGCTACTGACGGTACGCCGCCACGTACTGGAAACCTTTAGCGAAAAGGCCATCCCGCAAGGCGCGCCAATGGCAACTTTAGAAGAGGTGCTGGTACCGATGTACCTGCTGCACCGCTACCAGGTTGTAGCCGTGGCAAAATCCATCGGCGGCTTATACTATACACATGCTATAAAAAATGATGGCCAGGTACCCACCAAAATGGTCGACCCTGCCCGGCAATGGGAAGCCCTTAACGCGCTTATTTATACCATTACACCCAATGCCCTGGCTTTGCCGGAGGCATTGATACAAAAGATACCACCGCGACCGACCGGGTATCCGTCATCTGTTGAAACATTTGGCGGGCACACCGGCTCTTCGTTCGACCCTATTGCCGTAGCCGAAACCGCTGCCGACCTCACCCTCACAAACCTGTTTGATGCCGAACGGGCCGCGCGGTTAATTGAATACAAAGCCCGCGACAACCGCCAGCCAGGCCTGATGCCGATTATCGACAAAATAATAGCCCGCACCTGGCAGATGCCCGTAACGGCAGACTATAATGGTGAAATACAGTTAATGGTTGATAACCTGGTGCTCAAACATTTATTAGGCTTAGCCGCCGATAACAATGCCGCCGCCAACGTAAAAGCCGAAGCCTTGCTAAAGGTGATGGAACTAAAAAAGTGGATGGCCGCCAAAACAGCCGCCGCAACACCCAAACTCAAAGCCGCCTTATACCTCGGCCTGCAGCAAATAGCCGAATTTGAAAAAGAGCCATCCAAATTTCAATCGCCCCCGGCAATAGAAATGCCACCGGGTGCACCGATAGGGGATTAGAAAGAATATCATATAGCGATGGGTTTCAAACCCATCGCTATCCCCCACCCATTCCCTACTGAATCCATCTGCTTTATCTAAAAAATTTAAAATTACCCTTGCACATGTAAAATATAAGCACTTACTTTACCGCAGCTTACAAAAAGCAATAAAAAATGAACGTAACAACAACTACATCAACAACCACAACCACCGGGGTAAAACTGGAGGAAGGATAGTTTTTGTAGCAAATTGAAAAATATAAAACAACAAAAAAGCCTTCCTCCAAAAGAGAAAGGCTTTTTTATTTTACAAAAATGGCAGGAACGAGCGGCAGGACACTATGCAAGTCTCTAAATACTCGGTACTAACTACTAAATACTAACAATGAAAGTTCTAAAATTCGGCGGTACATCGGTTGGTTCGGCACAAAGCATCAGCAGGGTATTGAGCATCCTTGAAAAAGAAACCCAAAATGGCCAAAACCCGGTAGTGGTATTATCGGCCATGAGCGGCGTTACCAATCAGCTCCTCGAGATGGCCGGGCAGGCCGCTTTGGGCAACAGCTTTACGGAACAACTGACCGCTTTGGAGAAAAAGCACTTTGATGTGGTGAAAGCTTTGTTGAGCGTACAGCAGCAAAATCCGGTATTCACCAAATTAAAAATATACTTTAACGAGCTTGAAGACCTGCTGAACGGCATTTTAAGCTTACGCGAACTCACCGCCCAAACCCGCGACCTGGTTTTAAGCTACGGCGAACGCTGCTCAACTTTTATGGTGAGCAAAATAGCCGCGCAGCAATTCCCGCAGGCGCAATTTGTAAACGCCGCCGACCTTATCAAAACCGACAGCAGTTTTGGCCACGCCAAAGTGAATATGGAACTCACCGAAATGCTGGTGCGTAATTATTATTACGAAAATACTGGTCGTTTACTTTTCGTGACCGGTTTTATCTCCAGCAACGATGCCGGCCGAATTACCACACTTGGCCGTGGTGGCAGCGATTATACAGCAGCTATTTTAGGCTCAGCGCTTAACGCGGACGAGATACAGATATGGACCGATGTGAACGGCATGATGACCGCCGACCCGCGCCTGGTAAAAAAAGCATTTTCGTTGCCCGAACTATCCTACACCGAGGCTATGGAGCTTTCTTTCTTCGGCGCCAAGGTGATCTATCCGCCAACCATGATCCCGGCGTTTTTGAAAAAGATACCGATCGTCATCCTCAATACTTTTGATACCGCTTTCGGCGGGACTTATATTAAGCACGATGTTGGTACTTCCAACCTGCCTATCAAAGGCATCTCATCTATCAACGAGGTGAGCATCATCAACCTTGAGGGCAGCGGCATGGTAGGTAAAGCCGGTTTTAGCGGCCGCTTGTTCAGTATGCTGGCACGTGAGCAGATCAGCGTGATCCTCATCACCCAGTCATCATCTGAGCATAGCATCACTTTCGCTATACCCCCTGCCGACGCGGTAAAAGCCCTGCACTTAATTGAGCAGGAATTTGAACTGGAGCTGCACGCCAAAAAACTGGATAAGCCGCAGATCGAACAAAACCTGTCGGTATTGGCCATCGTGGGCGAGAATATGAAGCAAACCCCCGGCATATCCGGCAAGTTGTTTCATGCTTTAGGTCGTAACGGTATCAATGTTCGTGCCATAGCGCAAGGCTCTTCCGAGTACAATATCTCGGTTATCATTTCCCGTGGCGATCTGGCCAAAGCCTTAAATGCTGTACACGATGCTTTCTTCGTATCATTAAACAAAACCCTGCACGTGTTCTGCTTAGGCACCGGCAACATCGGTACTACTTTGTTCCGTCAGTTAAACGAGCACGCCGGGTTTTTAGAGAAGCATAACGGCATACAGGTAAAAATAGTCGGCATCAGCAATACCCGCAAAATGGTGTTTAATGAAGATGGCCTGTCGCTGGACAACTGGAAGGAAACTTTGGACGCATCGGACCTGACCGCTAACCTGGATGAGTTCATCGCCAAAATGCAGGCCATGAATTTGCCCAACTGCGTATTTGCCGATAATACCGCCAGCCCGGTACCCATCGGATATTACGAACGTGTTTTTAAATCGAATATCTCCATCGTTACCTGCAACAAAATAGGCAACTCTGGCACATACGCGCAGTATAAAACCTTTAAGGATACCGCCCGCAAACACGGTGTTGATTTTTATTACGAAACAAACGTTGGCGCGGGTTTACCGATAGTACGCACGCTCAAAGACCTGATGATGAGCGGCGACAGGGTTATCCGCATCGAAGCTATCCTTTCGGGGACCATCTCGTTTATCTTCAATAATTTTAAAGGCGATGTAAGCTTTCACGATGTGGTAAAAACCGCGCAGGATAAAGGCTATACCGAACCCGATCCGCGTGATGATCTGCGTGGCACCGATTTTATGCGTAAAATGCTGATACTGGCCCGCGATGCCGGTTATGTTTTAGAACCCGGCGATGTGAACATTGAAAGCATGCTGCCAAAGGCTTGTTTGGATGCCGGCACCGTAGCCGATTTTTATAAAGAGTTAAACAACGAAGGCAAGTTCTTCGCCGATATGAAGGCCAAAGCCGAAGCCGCCGGAAAAGTATTGCGCTACATAGGTAAGCTGGAAGACGGCAAGGTAAGCATAACCCTACAGGCTGTGGATGAAAACCATCCATTTTATACCCTTTCGGGAAGTGATAACATCATATCCTTCACCACCGAGCGGTACAAAGAGCGGCCGTTAGTAGTAAAAGGCCCCGGCGCAGGTGCCGAGGTTACCGCCGCGGGGGTGTTTGCCGATATTGTGAATGTGGGAGCTTAGCCCCCTAACCCCCTAAAGGGGAACGGATGGTTTAATAAAATAAGAAAACAATAACCAAATTGTCATTTCGAAGGAGGCACGACTGAGAAATCTTCTGCAAGCGATTTGCAAAGCGACAGGTCTGCAGCAGAAGATTTCTCGTTATCACTCGAAATGACAATTATAGAATAGGAAAATATGACAGTATTAAACTCCCCCTTTAGGGGGTCTGGGGGGCTCAAAGTATTCGCACCTGCAACGGTTGCCAATGTAGTATGCGGGTTCGACGTTCTGGGCTTCGCGGTTAACGCGCCCGGCGACGAAGTAGTGATGCGCCTGGTTGATAAACCGGGAGTGATCATTACCAAAATTGAAGGCGATAATGGTAAGTTGCCTTTGGCAGCTGAAAAAAACACCGTGAGCGCCAGCGTACAACATTACCTAAAGCACGTTAACCGCACCGATGTTGGCGTGGAAATAGAATTGTATAAAAAAATGCCGATCGGCAGCGGTTTGGGCTCAAGCTCGGCAAGTACAGTAGCGGGGTTGTATGCCATCAACAAACTAATGGGCGATCTGCTCACGCCGATGGAAATGGTGCCCTTTGCCATGAAGGGCGAAGAACTGGCTTGTGGTTACGGTCATGCCGACAATGTGGCACCTGCGATGTTAGGTGGTTTTGTACTCATCCGCAGCTACGAGCCACTGGATATCATCAAACTGCCTGTTCCCAAAGGGTTATATTGCGCCATTGTATTCCCCGATGTTGACGTGCCAACCCGCGATGCCCGGCAGATGATCCGCAAAAGCGTACAACTGAAGGACGCTGTAATACAGTGGGGCAACGTAGCCGGTTTGGTAAGCGGTTTGTTTATGAACGACCTCGACCTGATCGGCCGCAGTATGCACGATGTGCTGGTTGAACCGGTGCGCTCCATCCTCATCCCCGATTTTTACAAAATGCGCGAAATGGCCATGGAAGGCGGCGCTATCAGCTTTGGTATCTCCGGCTCCGGCCCGTCGGTTTTTGCGTTTACGCGCGACGAGCAAACAGCATATAACATCACCAATAATATTCAACAACATTTAAAAACCCTCAGCATTGCCAGCTATACTTACGTATCGGCGGTTAATGAGCAAGGCCCCCAAATATTAGGTTAACCGATAATGAAATTTTACAGTACCAACAGCCCGGCAGTACACGTGCCTTTTAAAGAAGCCGTTTTTAACAGCTTACCGCAGGATAAAGGCTTATATATGCCTGTTAGCATACCAAAATTAGACCCTGCTTTTTTAGCTAACCTGGCTAAATATTCCCTTCCGGAGATAGCTTTCGAAGTAGCCAGAACCATGCTCAGCGATGCCATCCCCGAAAAGGACCTGAAAGCCATTATTGACGATGCCATTAACTTTGAAGCGCCCATCGTTAAGCTTGAAGAAGACGTTTACGTACTCGAGCTTTTCCACGGGCCATCGCTGGCGTTTAAAGATTTTGGCGCGCGTTTTATGAGCCGCGTGATGAGTTACTTTTTACGCGATGGCGAACAACTGCTCGATATTCTGGTCGCCACGAGCGGCGATACCGGTGGTGCCGTTGCCCTGGGCTTTTTAGGTGTGCCCAATACCCGTGTTACCATACTGTACCCCAAAGGCAAAGTTAGCCCCATACAGGAGCAGCAACTCACCACCAACGGTCAAAACATCCGCGCGGTTGAGGTTGACGGCACTTTTGATGATTGCCAGGCCCTGGTTAAACAGGCTTTTGTAAATAATGAACTGAACGAGAAATTCAGACTGACATCAGCTAACTCCATTAATATTGCCCGGCTCATACCGCAAACCTTTTACTACTTTAACGCCTATGCGCAATTGCTGCGTGAAGGCAAAAGCGAAGTGGTGTTTAGCGTGCCGAGCGGAAACTTTGGCAACTTAGGCGCGGGTTTACTGGCCTGGAAAATGGGCTTGCCGGTAAAGCAATTCATCGCCGCTACCAACGCTAACGATACCGTTCCGCAGTTTTTAAGCACCGGCTTTTACAAACCCAAACCATCGGTGGCAACACTAAGCAACGCTATGGATGTAGGCAACCCAAGCAACTGGATCCGCATAGCCCACATCTTCCAGGACCCTGACAAGTTAAAACAGTTGGTAACCGGTTGCAGCTATACTGACGAGCAAACCAAGCAAGCCATCGAAGCTATTTACGAACAATACAATTATGTTGCTTGTCCGCATACCGCTATAGCCTGGCAGGCTTTAAAGGATTATCAGAAGACCAACGCTGGCGATAAAGCCGCAGGCATATTTTTATCTACCGCGCACCCATGCAAGTTCCCCGAAGTGTTTTCGGATGAGATAGCAGCGAAGATCGTAGTGCCCGAACAGGTAAAAGAGCTGCAAGGCAAACCCAGCCGATCAGTTGCTTTAGGTACCGATTTTGCCGGGTTTAAAAAGTATTTGCTGGAGAGCGCATAGTGTGCATAAATTAAAAATATGCGTATCTTTGTTTTATGAAAGCGCGCATCAATTTAACCATCGAAGAAGCCCTTGTCCAAAAGGTAAAATCGTATGCAGCAGAAAAGCAGACGAGTGTTTCTGAATTGGTGGAAGAGTATTTTACCAAGATAACGAAGCCGAAGAAAGAGAAAAGCTTTCTGGACCTGGTGAAAGAATTGCCAAAACCAGATATTGACGATGATCTTGATCTAAAAAAAGCTTATTACGAGGAAAGGGCTTCTAAATATGGTTTCTAAAGTTTTTTTAGATGCCAATATTTTATTAGATAGTGCACTTCATCGTGCGAACCACCTTTCGGCCGAAAAAGTTATTGATAGCGTTATAACAGGGCAGTTTAGAGGCTATATTACACCTTCTGTTGTACATACAGTTGATTATTGGCTATCTAAATCCTTTGGAAAAACCAAATCAAAGCAAATTATCATTGCCTTGCTAAGAGATATTAAGGTTATAGACTGCGACCATCCAACCGCACTTAGAGCGTTACACTCCCATATTACCGATATCGAAGATGCCTTGCAGTACTACGCAGCTGTTGAGCACGGACTGGATTGTTTTATCACATTAGATAAAAAGCTGCACAAGTCAGCTATTCCGACGTTGCCCGTTTACTTTCCTCAGGAATTTGTAAATGATTTTTTAATGTGACCCCTTCCCTTAACATCGTTAAGACGCTGAGAGTTGCTACTCCGCCTGCCTGATCAGCTCAATGATCGTACTAAAGTCCTCCTGGCAGGGTAAATAGCGCTGGGTGGAGTCGGTTGCGGTATTGAGGTATATCCGGCTTTTGCCCGTAAGCACCGTGCTCATAAAATCGTCAAGGTTTTTAATGTGGGTTATGTTGCGGGTGTTTACTAAAGTAGTTACATCTTTTCCGTTATCGGGTACGGTTACGGTTATCCAGCCTTTCATGCGCTTTGTATAAAATTAGAAAACCCAAATTTATCGTTTTAAGCGTATTATCAAAAACCCATAGGGTTTTGTTACACTTCATATACATATCTTTGCACCCTGCATGAATGGGATCATCACAAAATCGACCGGGAGCTGGTACGAAGTTCAAACACCCGATGGGCGCAAATTGGATTGCCGCATCAAAGGCAAATTCCGTATAAAGGGCATCACCACCACCAACCCTATCGCCGTTGGCGACCATGTTGACTTTGATATGGAACCCGAGCAGGAAACAGGCGTGATCACCACCCTGCACGAACGCAAAAATTACATCATCCGTAAATCCATTAACCTGTCACGGCAGGCACAGATCATAGCCGCCAATCTCGACCAGGCTTTTTTGGTGGTTACGCTCGCGTCACCACGTACTTCGCTTGGTTTTATCGACCGTTTTTTGGTCACTGCCGAAGCCTACCATATCCCGGCAAAACTGGTGTTTAACAAACTCGACCTGTTTAGCGATGAGGGCCTGGAAATATTAGCCATCTATCGCGGTATCTACGAAAAGTTAGGGTACGAATGTTTCGAAGTTTCAGCACTGATGGGCACACGTGTTGATACGCTTATCGCCGACTTGAAAGATAAGGTAAGCTTGTTTTCGGGGCATTCGGGTGTGGGTAAATCTACACTCATCAATCGTATTCTGCCCGATCTTAACCTGCGCACCAACCGCGTGTCCGACTGGCACGATAAAGGCATGCACACCACCACCTTTGCCGAAATGTTCGGCCTGCCGCAAGGCGGCGCCATTATTGATACGCCCGGCATTCGCGAATTAGGCATTGTAGATATTGAAAAAGCCGAATTAGGCGGCCTCTTTCCCGAAATCAGGGAATTTATGGAACAGTGCCGCTTTAAAAACTGCCGCCACATTAATGAGCCGGGCTGTGCGGTAATGGCAGCGGTAGAGAGTGGCGGTATAGAACCTTCCCGTTACGATAGCTACCTGAGTATTTATCATGGTAACGATACCAGGGCGTAGCTTATTTTTCTATAATATAATCCTTCAGGTAACTGCAGTCGCCCACCGCGCGTTTGTAAAACGCTGTACGTTTATAATTAGCTTTTAAATCGGCAAATAACTCGCTGCTGCGCAATTGTAGCTGATACGTTTTTTGAAGCTCGTCAAAGTCGGGCGCGGTGTAACTGGGTGCTTCGGCCTGTTTTTGACGGCATTTGGCCGCCATAAAAGTGCATTTGGCTTTAAACTCAGGAGTTTTTCCAAACTTGCGGGCCATTAAATAATACTTTTCGGCGTTGCTTGTCTTAATGTAATCTGCATCGTAATAAATATTTCTGGTGCGGCCAAAGTCGGTGCCCGACCAGCTGTACGATATCAGATACCAGGCATTGCCATAGGTTGAGGTATTATACAGCCCGGTGGCCATTTTGTAATAATACGAAGCCTGGTTGGCAGGGTCAGATTTAATTTGCAGTTCCAATGCAGCCATGGCCTGCGCAAATTGCAGTTTGGTATATCCTTTGGCTTTGCCGTAAGTATAAACCCTGGGGTAATCGTTTATCCGCTCAATAAAGGGGTCTGCAGGTGTATAATCCTGCGGCTTTTCTGTAGTAACGTCAATCAGTTTAAAGGCCGCCGCAGCTTTACCGTACTGATGCTCGCGCAGGTAGGAGGTACCTAAAAGGTCGTTGTAATAATTTGGTGCTAAGCCGCCGACTTTATTGACCAAAAAGCTGATGTAAGGATTTGACGGAGCGGTTTTCAAGTGGATGATCGTCCGCACGTTATCCGAGTGAAGTTTCGTTTGCCAAAAATCGTATTCCGTTCCAGCCGCAGCCAGTGCAAGCGCCGCCATGCTGGTATCCTGCTGTTTTAAATAAACAGGTGCCAATACATGCTCATAAAAATTACGTTCGGTAGCGGTAAAAGGGTAAACCTTATCTTCATTCCAGATGGTTGTGGTATCGCTCTTATTTTCGGCTTTGGCCTTTTTATCCAGCCATTGTAATGCGGGTAGCAAAATGCCCTCGTTAACGCGGTTGTACTTTTGTAAGCCCTGCGCCGACAACAGCAGTTGGATGATCTGTTTCTGATCTTCAAAATCTGGCTTTAAGTTAACGGCGTATAATTCCTTAAGCAGTGCAGCGCCTTCCGTTGTGCTGCCCTGCATCCAGGCCAGGTAAGCCGCCGCCAATGTCCCAATTTCAGCATCCGGGTATTTCTTCTCGCCGGCCAGTTGTTTGCTAAAATCTTTCAGTTGCTGCATCGCCGATAGTGTGGCGTTTTGGCTGCCGGCCCGCATGGTCGCATCAAACGAGTAAAGCACAGGTTGATCGGGTTGCAGTTTTGGGGTCAGGTAATATTCTTCCAGTTTATTGATCTCGCGGATAAGCAATACACCCACCATTGGCGATTGCGGCGCTAAAGCGTAAACCTTTTGTAGAGGGATGATATTCAGTTGCGGATCGGCAAAACCGTCAATCGCGAAGATATTCGACCGTTCTGCATCATTGGCGGCCAGCTCGAGCACCTGTCCTATTTTAGTGTGCATGTAGCGGTAATTACGGTAGGCCTGCACACGCCTTTCGGGGTACTGGGCAAATATTTTAGAGAACAGGTATGCGGCCTTAACCGTATCTCCTAACTTACGCAGCTCACCCGCTTTAAGCGACAGCGCCCACCCTTTAACATGACTTGAAACATTTATTGGCGCCAGGTACTTATCATAAACATCGCTGGCCTGGCGCCAGGTTGCGCCATAATGCAGTAAACGCTGTGCCTGGTAATAATACCTTAGTTGAATAAATTTATCCTTTTCTTGTGAGGCAAAAACAAAAGCCTGTTCGCCTTGCGTACGCAGGGCAACAGTGTCCATCGGGGTTGGCTCCCATATACGCGCCTCCACATTGGCTATCTTTTCAACGCTTTTGGCAAACCGGTAATACTTGATGGCGCTTTTATTGCTAACGATAGTTTTTAAAAACGTATTGCTGGCCAGGCTATCGGGCAGAGAGCCTTTTTGGTTTAAATAACCAGCATATAAAACCGAATCGGTTGCATGGTTAAGGTGGTACATCGCTTTAAGCACATCAGCGCTTGTTACGTCCTTACCCAGGTACGTTGCCCACTCTTCGGCGTTTATATCCGCTTCGCTGGCAGGTTCGGTATTGCTGTACAAAAAAAGGTTATTGGTAAAATAAAAAGCGCCGTAATCTTTTTGGCCCTGTATATTGTTATGAAAAAATGAGGTATAATAATCATACGGGTCGCCCTCATCTGCGCAAGCCAAAATAATGGCCACGCAGGTAAAAAAGCAGCCAATAAAACTAACGCAGTATATTACCGATGTTTTCCAGGTCCTCATATTTATAATTCTTCAACACAGCTTCATCTAAATGAAACCAGATCACATTCAGGCTATCTGTATTAATACAACCCGACAGGTATGCCGCCACCGAACTGAGATCGTCCAAAGGCGCGTTTTCCCATCGTACCATATCACCTTTTTTTAACCCGTATTCGGGCAGGTCTGTTTTTGCCGCATAAAGGTTATTCCCTTGCGACATAAATTTATTCTGATCGTTTAAAATAGTAAAATTTATTCTCCTGGCAATACCAATATATTGCTTATCGCGAAAAGCCACCGCCCAATTAAACAAGGGCAGGCCGATATCCATTTTTATGGGATAACGGCTTAAGTTATCATTTAGGTATTTCTTTAACTCCGTTACTTCCAGTATCGAGTTTTGGTTGCCATACCTGCGCAAATTGCCCATGTTGTAGCACATCAGCATTACCCGGTCGGCAGGGGGTACGCCGCTGGCCCTTTGGTTTTTAACCTGGTGCAGCCTTAATGTTGCCGAAAGCGTTTTATGTGGAAGCACGGTTTTTATCTGCTTAAGCAGGTAAAAGTAATTGTCGCGCGTTTCGGCGGTCCAGTCGCAATCCATTTGCAGCTCGTTATAATTTGTCTTTCCGGCCTGCTGTACCTTGCCATCCACAAAGTGCACAAGCTTATTGGCCAGATCGGCCAGTTGGGGTTTGCCTACGTTGCGTAAAACATTATTCACAACAAATACAACGGGTACAATGGCTACCGTGTCTGGCAGTCTATCCTGAAAGGTTATTGGTGATACGGGTACGGGGTTAATGCCGCCCTCATCCATATCCACATCCATCATCCTTACATAAAGCTTATGCGTTTGCAGATGTTGCAGGTATGCGTTTTCGGTTGAATTTTGGTGGTAAACAGTTTTCCAATAATAAAAAGAAGTGTTTACCTTTCTGCCCGGCTTGCAATCCACTAAAAAGATTACCACAATGAATAATAACCAGGCCCTGCGCATTAACCAAAGGTATTTAATAAAACAAATATAATGAGAGCAGTTATTCAACGCGTAACCCATGCCAGTTGCACAGTCGACGGCGCGATAACCGGCCAGATACAAACCGGTTTGTTGGTGTTGTTAGGTGTTGAGGATGCCGATACCAACGACGACCTTGAATGGCTGGCCAATAAAATAGTGAACCTGCGCATTTTTGGTGATGGGGATGGTTTGATGAACAAGGCCCTACCCGATGTGGACGGCAATATTTTGCTGATATCGCAATTCACATTATTCGCACAAACCAAAAAAGGCAACCGCCCGTCGTTCATCCGTGCAGCCAAACCCGATAAAGCCATCCCAATGTACGAGCAAATGATTGCGACACTATCGACACTCCTCAACAAAAAAATAACCACCGGGATTTTTGCAGCGGATATGAAAGTTAATTTACTGAATGATGGACCGGTGACTATCATAATGAACACGCAGGACCGGGAAAACTATTAGTTGCAGTAGCAGGGGCAGTAGCAGTAATGCCTTTTTTGTCATTTCGACACAGCGCAGCGACGGAGAAATCTTCTGCTCCATTACTGTCTGCCGTAGACCGGCTTGATGCAGAAGGTCTCTCTCTATCGTTCGAGATGACAAAGCTTATATTGAAATACAAAGACCATGACCATACAAGAAGCACAGAAATTAGTAGACAACTGGATCAACACTACCGGCATCCGCTACTTTAACGAACTGACCAACACCGCCATTTTAATGGAAGAGGTTGGCGAAGTAGCCCGCATCATGGCACGCCGCTACGGCGAGCAATCCTTTAAAAAATCGGACGAGGCGGTCGACCTGGGCGACGAAATGGCCGACGTGCTTTTTGTACTCATCTGCCTGGCTAACCAAACCGGTATCGACCTCACCGCCGCACTCGAAAAAAACATGATCAAAAAAAACATCCGCGATGCCGACCGGCATAAAAATAACGAGAAGCTAAAATAAGCTATAAAACCCTGCCTAAATCAGCCGGACCAACCGCTCCCCATCCAACACCGGGATAGCCGTAGTGGTATCCACATTTAAGCAAAAAGCAATATCGGCTTCAATGCCTAATTGTTTAAGGCGTTCGCTGTGCGATGTTTTTTTGAGGTAACCGTCAAGGTCGCCTTTGGCTAACTGGTAAAGGTCGAACGCGGCGATGGCGGCATCATCGGTTACGTAGCCATGGTGGATCAGCTGATCGGTTACGGCCCCGGCAAAAAGGGTATCCTCCAGGTTAAAGTTGTTTTTCCAGCCCGCGCAAACCAGCAAAACATCTTCGGGTTGTGTGTTTAGCCAAGTGCAAAGCGCCGTCAGGTTTAAAAAAGAACCGATCACAATGCGTTTTGCTTTGATTGACTGGTGCAAGGCGTGCGTGCCGTTAGTTGTGGTGAGCACAATGGTTTTCCCGTTTACTTTTTCGTGGCTGTAAGAGAACGGCGAGTTACCAAAATCAAAACCTGCAACTACCTCACCATTACGTTCGGCGGCTACCAGATATTCCGGATGCTGGCCGCGGTAAGCTATACATTCGGCTACCTCGGCTACGGGTATAATGGCTTCGGCACCGTTTTCAATGCCATAGCAAATGGATGTTGTTGCCCTGAATATATCAATGATCACCGCTATCTTGCCATCAAGGGTAAACAATGGCAGCAATGCAGGGGTGAGGCAAACTTCTAATCTTTTTTTTTCTGTCATGCTGAACTTGTTTCAGCACCCCTCGTGATCGGTGTACGTGGGATGTGAGATCCCGAAACAAGTTCGGGATGACTTTTGTGTCATTTATAAAACGGCGGTTTAACTATCTGCGCTTTAACATGGTTATCGCGAATTTTGATAAAGATATCGGTACCCTCTTTTGCAAAAGCGGTATCCACATAACCCATACCAATAGCCTTTTGCAGCGATGGCGATTGTGTACCCGATGTTACTTTGCCAATGTTGTTGCCACCGGCATCAACTATCTCATAATCGTGACGGGGTATGCCGCGTTCTATCATTTCAAACCCAACAAGTTTGCGCTTAACGCCTGCCGCTTTTTGGTCGGCTAAAGCTGCCGAATTGGTAAACTCTTTATTAAATTTTGTTACCCAGCCCAGCCCGGCTTCCAGTGGCGATGTGGTATCGTCAATATCATTCCCGTAAAGGCAAAAGCCCATTTCTAAACGTAAGGTATCGCGTGCGCCCAGGCCAATTGGTTTTATGCCAAAAGGTGCTCCGGCCTTAAATATGGCCTCCCAGATATGATCGGCATCTTTATTATCAAAATAGATCTCAAAACCACCTGCGCCGGTATAACCCGTTGCCGATACTAATACATTATCTATCCCCGCAAACACGCCTTTTTTAAAGGTATAATACTCCATCGAAGCCAGGTCAATGTCGGTTAAGCTCTGTAATGCATCGGCTGCTTTAGGGCCCTGTATGGCCAACAGCGAGGTTTGGTCGGATATGTTTTTCATCACCACACCTTTGGTGTTATACTTGCTTATCCAATCCCAGTCCTTATCAATATTGGAGGCATTAACCACCAGCATGTAGGTCTTTTCATCAATGCGGTAAACCAGCAGGTCGTCAACTATGCCGCCGGTTTCGTTGGGGAGGCAGGTATATTGTATTTTACCATCGTAAAGTTTTGCCGCATCGTTACTGGTAACACGTTGTATCAGATCGAGGGCATTGTCGCCTTTTAAAATAAACTCGCCCATGTGGCTTACATCAAAAACCCCGACCGCCTTGCGTACGGTTTCGTGTTCTGCATTAATGCCGGCGTATTGTACGGGCATGTTATATCCGGCAAACGGAACCATTTTAGCGCCCAATGCGGTGTGCACATGGGTTAAGGCAGTGTTCTTCATAAAATTTTTGAACTTGGTTAAATACCCTGCAAAAGTAATAAAATGCCCCGAAACATCAGCCTTTTAGTATCTCCTGGTAAAAGGCTATCATTTGGGCGGTAACCACGTTGGTATCATGCTCCTGCTCTACCAGCATACGCGCGTTAAGGCCTATCTGCCTGCAAAAGCCCTCATCGGTAATGGCGCGCTTTATGGCGTTGTAAAACTCCTCGCGGTCATCGGCAATTAAAATATTGTGGCCGTTTTGGTAACGTATGCCTTCGGCACCCAGGGTGGTGGTAATGATACATTTTTGCATGGCCATACCCTCCACAATTTTAACCCGCATACCACCGCCCGATAGCAGAGGTACGATCATGATGGCCTTACTATTCACAAACTCCAAACCATCGTCAACCTCGCCCTGGATAAATATTTTACCCAGCACCTCGTAATCGTCAAAGGCTTCGGGTATGTTGTGCCCGGCAACGTAAAAGCGCACTTTAAGGTCGCCGTCGGTCAGATCATTCGAAAAATTATCCAAAAACCACTCCATGCCTTCGCGGTTAGGCATCCAATCCAGCGCGCCTAAAAAAAACAGGCTTGGGTATTCGGTTTTTTCGTAATCAGGTTTGTAGCGGGTCAGATCAATACCAACAGGCAGTACCCTTACGGGTATCTTAATATCATAGTCCAGCATGGTTTGCTTGTCCTGCCCGGTCAGCGCGGCAATGGCATCAAACTGATCAAGGTAACTTAACTCATACTTTTTTATGCGCTTGGCCAGCATACTCAGGTACGATCTTTTGATCGGGTCGCTCTTTTGTTCCGATAGGCGCTTCCAGATCAAATGCTCAATATTATGCGCCCGGTAAATTAATTTGGCCGTGGTATTTTTGCGTACTGCCGATAGGTAGGTCGACATAAATATCCCCTCAAACTGTACAATATCATATTTAACCCGTTTTAATTCGGTAACCAGCAAACGTTCAAAGCCAGGGTCGTAAAACCGGTCCACATTATAGGTACGGCGGCCAAACAGGTTTAGCACAAAATCTTTAAACGATAAGCTCAGGTCAACATCAAACGATTGGTAATGTATCCGCCTGATGAGTTCGTCGTCGGTCTGTATATCGGTCAGCTGCTTTTTGTTGTTCAGCGTAAATACCGACACCTGGTGCCCCTCGTTAACCAACCCCAGTATGGTATTGCGCACCACAATAGGGTATCCGCCGTTTTGCGGAAAGGGTACGCGGTTACTCAATATTAATATCTTCACTTGGGGAGGGCTGCTTACTATCTCATCAAAAATAGCAAGCCGGAGGGCTTAATCAAAGGAATGGCTAAAAAATCGTCAACTGTGGGTCGGTAACCCTAAAAGTACGCCTGTGGTAACGGGTGTAACCATGCTCCAGCACGGCGTTACGGTGTTTAATAGTTGGGTAACCCTTATTGCTATGCCAGTCGTACTCCGGGTGCTCAGCCGCTATTTGCAACATAAAATCGTCGCGGTAGGTTTTAGCTAAAATGGATGCCGCCGCAATGCTGAAGTATTTGGCATCGCCCTCAACAATACAATGGTGTGGTACCGTGTTGTACCTGTTAAATCGGTTACCGTCGATGATCAAAAAGCCAGGTTCGGTTTTCAATTTGGCGATAGCGCGGTGCATAGCCAAAAACGACGCGTTTAAAATATTGATTTGATCTATTTCTTCATTGTCGACAAAAGCTACGGCAAAATCAATAGCCGTGTCTTCAATTTCTTTGCGCAGGTCGTACCGTACCTTTTCGGTGATCTGTTTCGAGTCGTTCAGTATCTGATGGTCAAAATCGTGCGATAAAATTACGGCGGCCGCAAACACCGGCCCGGCAAGGCAGCCGCGCCCGGCCTCGTCGCACCCGGCTTCGGTCAATTCATATTGAAATCTGGCTAACAGCATGTGTTAAAATATCCGGAGCGTGAGCAACGTTACGTCATCAATGGGTTTACTCTTAACTAACGTCGCCAACTCGTTTAATATTTTCTGGTTAAACTTATCCGGACTAAGATCGCCGTTCTGCAGCAAAAAATCCATCATAATATCCTCGTTCCAAACCAAAGCATCGGCAGGTTCATAGTCTAACAAGCCATCGGTATAATTAAATATCATCGACCCCGGCTCAATGTCAACCTCCCCCTGGTTTATAAAAGGCAGCTCTTCAAATACCCCCAGCATGGTAGTGCCCAGTTTAAGCGGCACCGCTTCGCCCCCGGAGTAAAGTATCGAGGGGTTATGCCCGGCATTGATATAATCCATCCGCCGGGTCTCCTCGTTATATTTTGCCAAAAACAGGGTGATAAATTTTTCCCCCTTGGTGTTTTTTATAACGATCTGGTTTAACCGCTCCACAATATTGGTCAGGTCGTCCTCAACCGTGGCCCATGCCCGCAAACTTGCCTGAAAGTTGGCCATTAGCAAGGCGGCCGAAATCCCTTTGCCCGATACATCGGCAATGCACCATAAAAACTCCTTATCATTAAGGCGCATAAAATCAAAGTAGTCGCCCCCTATGTTTTGGTGGGGCAAATAACGCGCACCAATTTCAACCCCGGTCTCTTTGTGCAGCCTTAGCGGGATGAGCATATTTTGCACCTCAACGGCAAGTTCCATTTCGCGCTGAAAGCGCTCGGCAGCTATACGCTCCCTGAACAGCTTTTTATTCTCTAACGCTACCACAATTACGTTCATCAACGTTTGGATAAAGTTGAGATCGTTGCCCAGCATCTCTTCCGACGTGTTGAAATCGCCAACCAGCGCAAATGCCAGCAATTTGCTTTTATGGTAAATGGGGATAAAGTAATCGTAAGCGGCTAACAGCGGGTCCGGGTGCTCTGCCAATGGTGCCGGCGATTTAAACCGGTTCATTTTCATGCTGGCCTTTTGCAAAGTTGGGTTGGTTTCAAAAGGGCCGCCGTATTTGGATACGCAGATGTAGCCGCCAAATTTTTCGATCATAAAGCGCAGTTTGCCAACGCTCAGGTAATTTTTCAGGATAACCTCTAACATCTCAACCAGTACCTGGGTTGACGTGTTTTTGTTGATAGCCTTGGTTACTTCGAGTAATGAGTTTAACTCCGACTGCCGTTTAAGCAGCAGCCTGATCAATTCATCTTCGCCGTTATTGGTGTTTAAGCTATCCATTCAGTTTATAAATATATAGACTATAGGATACATTAAAAATTATATGCGTGTATTTTGCGATTTTACGTCGAAAGCGTCGCGTAAGCCAATAGTAACCAGGTTAAAGGCATAAACCATCAGCATAATGGCCAGGCCCGGCAAAACGGCAAGGTAAGCCGCGTCCATAATAATATAACCGTAATGCTCCTTGATCATGCCGCCCCAGGTAGGCGTAGGTGGCTGTGCGCCAAAACCTAAAAAACTCAACCCGGCCTCTAATAAAATAGCCGAAGCAAAGTTGGATGAAGCCAATACCAGTATAGGCCCGGCAATGTTAGGCAAAATGTGGCGGGTAATAATGCGGTAGTCA
>JACXTT010001943.1_pt1 | contig 33657 bp, 32 predicted proteins | sample 9270951 | NCBI WGS metagenome assembly JACXTT01 (sample SAMN15532306, study PRJNA645909) | rock metagenome | isolation source: weathered quartz diorite | place: Puerto Rico | collected 2017-06-21
CGGAGCGCGTTTTGACCTGGCGAGGCGACGGCTTCAGAAGGGCGCCGTCGCGTTAGCGAAAGGCGCGACTCCCTCCTTCAAGGATTCTTAAAGAATCCTTCTAAATACTTCTCCGGAGCGAAAGCTAATAAGCCCTGCGTTTTCATATTCATCTGTTTCGGATGTAGCTGAAATCGCGCAACTTGATGCCCCACGCAGGTATCGACAGGTCGAATTCGAACCGCCCGTTTCCTCGAGCGCGCCAGTCTTCGATGATGACTTCGGGTAGTTGTTCACCGCTCAAAGGCGGCCGCAGTTTGCTCCTGTCGGGTTTGTCGGGTATGCTTTCCATAGCGCGTTTCCTAATCCGTAGTCGTGGTCAAATGACCATGCGCCCCCGGGGGGTTTTCTGGCTCACTGCACAAGGTACGGTTCGGCGCCTCTGTCGGTCTCGCGATATTTTCCGCCGCCGCGTTTAGGGTCGCGAAGATGCGGATGGGCCGCTTCCAGCTTGGCCACTTCGGCCTCGAGTTCCTGGTCTGATTTCCGCGGTGTCATTGCTGCTTTCAACTCCCGATCGGCCTTGCGCTCGCCGGCGGCGCGCCCGCTGGCCATCCACTCGCATATCGAAAACCAGTTCTTCATGAATTCGGCTTCTAGTTGCCGCGTCTCTGGTATCGCGATCGGTTTCACGCGCGGCTGGAACGTGCACACGCAGCGCAGTTGTCCATCCGGCCGCCAGCCTGTTCCGAAACATTGCTGGCAATTCTTGTTTGGCGGATATGATGGCGCCGGAACTAGCGCGCCTTCCATCTCCTCGATCTTGGTCTTAATTTTTCCGCGCACGGACGTGACGAGGGCTGTGCATTCGGCCGAGTCTGCGGTTTCCGAGTTTCCCTCGGGTAGTGCGAGCAGTTCGGGCCCGGCAATACCCAGCACCCTCACGCCTTCGATGCCGTTGCGGCCCGTGACTACTTCGAAGCGCATTCGCGGAGCTGGTGTCGGGTTGCCGGCGTTGTCGCCCGCTGGGCCGTGCTGATTAGCCTCTACGCCGTCTTTGGGCTTGAACCTTCTGCAGAACAGCGCGCGTAGCTCGTGAGGGCCGCGCCATTCGTCCTATTCGGCATATACGCGCTCACGCAGCCAGACGGCCTCTTGCTCGGTGGCGCACATGCTCATCACCAGGGCCATGATGGCCGTGCGCGTCTCTGGATCCGCCGGGAAGTACTTGAGTGCTGCGAACGCGCGGACTACGTCGTATGCGAGCTCTTTGGTTATCGGGTTTGTCGTCATCGTCCACCTCCTCCAGCCGCCCTGGCTTGTTGTTTGTCGAACAGCGCCATCGTCTCCTGGCGCTCCCGCTCCTCGGGTGTTAGCGTCTTGATTAGCCGCGGCCCGGCGCGCCGTTTCCAATACTCCCTGAACAGATAATTCGCCGGCGTGGGCATGTGTGTAGCATCGGACCAGTATCCGGAATTGATCAGGCGATGCAGGTTGGCGAAGATTGGTTCGTGCTCGGAGCTGGCCACTTTACTCCACTTGCCTTTCGCCTCCGCGATATCGCGCGGCGAGAGCGGCACGCCGGTCCAAATGAAAATCTGTATGAAAGTCTCGAATGGTTCAGGGCCGTTCTTTCCCCGCTCCCCTTCTATGAATTTTCGGGTTGACACGCATCCCTGGCGGTCGGCCTCTGGCTTTTCCGCCGGCGCCGGATTTTTTCCGTCAGCCGTGGGTGTGTTCAAACCTGTATTCAAAGCCATTAAAGGTAGCGGGGCGGAAAATTCCATCAGCGTGGACTCTTTTTCCACCAGCGCGGAATCTTCCTCGCCTGTTTTTCCACCAGCGTGGACGCTATCGTCCGCCAGCATGGACGGATCTCTGCTGGTTTCGTCAGTTGCGGATTGCATCGGCTTCGGCGAGATCGTCGCCAAATCTCCTACGCCGTAGGTAACGTACCCGTCGGTCCTGGTGCAGACAATGAGGTGCCGGCGCTTGAGTTCCGCCAGCGCTTGATACGCCCGGCTGCGCTTAATGCCAAATTCGGCCGCTAATTCCGGCGCCGAGATCCGCACGGCATCTCTATTCCAGCCCGCGGTTTGCCGAAATATCCACAAGAACACTCGCCCGTCGATCTCATTGAGCCGACAGAGAGCTTGCTCGAGCACCAGGTTGGGAATCTGGGTGAACTTGCCTGCCCCTACCGGCCGCGGTGCGAGCGGATCGCCGCATGCCTTGTTTCGGACACACTTATCCTGTATTCTGGACGTAGTCAAACTCGTTACCCTTTCGGGGCGCCGCCGGAAATCGACGCCCCCTCAAAGTTCAAAAACGCATCGAAATTTCCTTGATAGCGAGCGCATCTGCGCGCCGGATATCTCGAGTGAGCTGGGCCTTGGATCGGCGCTGTGCACGCGCCTCACGGAGCGCAAGTTTTCCAGCCCAGGCGCGATAAGCGGGATCGGGGATGCCGCGGCCGGGGTCGGACGGAATTATCCCAAGGTCGGACGAAACATCGGAATTGCGTGGGTTATGCGTGGGCGAAGGAAATTGCGAGCCTGGATAACCCTTTGAAACTAGTGGTGCGCCCGGGGTGACTCGAACACCCGACCTTCTGGTTCGTAGCCAGACGCTCTATCCAACTGAGCTACGGGCGCAATTGCGGGGGACTCCCTCCAATCTATCGGGTCGGCGGCCATTGTGCAACCGTGGCCAGGCCGCGATTGTTCATCGACAAGTGGCGTCACGCCCAGGCGACAAAATGTCACCCCCGGCAATGCTAACCTCGCGGCGTTATCCCTTCGGCGGCTGATTGATGCGAAATGGCTTACACATGCCTCCCCAGCTCTGAACTCTGGCTGCCAACTTGCGTTTACAGACGCAGGCATGAGACTTTTACCGCCCGTAATGAGCTTTCCATTTTTCAACAGAGTCGCGCGGCCTCAGGCCGTGCGTCATTCTGTCCCGGGGCGGCAGTGTGCGGAACGAGACTGATTGACTATCTGATCGGATAGCCCATGACACCAAAGGATAGATTGACGACGTTATCGGCACAGGAAATCATGGGGCTACACAGCCTAAGTTCCACGTTTCGATGGCCGATCGCGGCAACCGGCCGCCGGTCGGCGATGGTACTGCGATTGCACTGAAATAGTATTCAAAATATTCAAAACGTAATCAAAAGTGATTTCGCGTACGAAATTTGAAGGATCAATAAGAAAGCAACGGGAGGTTGGTCATGCTGGATTTGGTGCTGAACGCGTTATTCGGATGCAGTCACAGTCGCACTACGTTTCCCATCACGCCTGGGCGCAGGCCGGTGGTGGCCGGCGTTCACCGGCACGGAACTTATGTAGCGTGCCTGGAATGCGGCAGGGAATTCCGCTACGACTGGAAGGAAATGCGCATCGGCGAGCCTGTCAGCGTTCGCTCTCGTACGGCGGCAGCCGAGTCATTTTCTCCGGCCAATCAGTAGCGCTTGGCTGCTTGGTGTTTTTTCCGCTTTCTCGCAAAAAAAAAGCCGGAGATCCGCTGAACGGATCCCCGGCCGGTTTAATCAAGATTTACTCTAACTTTTCTTGCTGGGATTCTCGACCCGCAGGTTGTTGATCACTTGGCCGAAGCTCAGGCCGGCCTGCGAGGCCCGCATACCCGCGACGTTCTTTTCCAACTCATTGTTCACCACGCCCTCGAGCGTCACATGCCCGTTGTCCACGATGATGTGGATGGGCGGTACGGCCTGAATGCCGTAGCGCGAGAGCGCCGGGTCGCGATAGATGGCGCGTGCCACCTGCAACCGGATGCGGTCATCGAAAAATGACGTTGGCAGAACTTTGAGCTCGTTGGTCACGGCATGTACGCCTGCGACGCTCTGCGCGAGCCGGCCCAGATCCGCCTTCTTGAACGGCTGGTTCACCTGTCCCGTCAGGTCCACTTCGCCGTCGCGAACCTGCACGTTCACGTTGTCCCAAATCGTATAACGCGGGTACATGCGAATTTCGTGGACTACCTTCTTTGCAATCTGCTCATCGGCGCTGGCGACCGCGGTTCCGGTGGCGGCGGCCATCACAGTTCCGGCCGCGACCAGCATCGAGGCCAGCATCAGCTTGAATGGAAATCTGTTTTTCATAATCTCTTCCTCCCTGCTCACTATGAATTACGTTTTCTTAACGCAGGCGGTTGCGGCGCCTAAGGCCGAGATTTGTAAGTGTTCGTAAAGCCGCCCGGGGCTATCCTTTGCAATGGTTCGGCTTAGAATAGGGCTACAATCGCCTGGAGGGAAGGGGACGTGCGCCGAGATCTAGCCCTGACGCTCTTTGTTGCCTTTGCCGTCACCGCCGAACTAAGGGCGTCCGATCTGCCCAGAGTGGAGGGAACGGTGGTGGACGCCGTTACGGGACAGCCTGTGAAGAAAGCGGCTGTAAGCTTCCAGAGAGCCGGACAGGGGCCACCCACCAGCTATGTCGTGCTGACGGATGGAACCGGTCATTTCGCGTTCGCCGGCTTCGCGGCTGGCGACTGGGGTGGCTCCGTCCAGCGCGATGGTTACGTCGATTGTTGGGAAATTGGGACGGGTTCGGATGCGAAGCCATTACGCTGGCGGTTCGACGCCGAGACGGTCATCAAGGACCTGACGATCCACCTCATTCCGACTGGTGTCATCGCGGGACGTGTGGTGGACGCCGACGACGAACCGGTTGTGGGCGCAAGTGTGGCACTCACGGGGCTTGGGGCGAAAGCACGAGGGCAACAATTCCCCGAGGTGCAAACCAACGACCTGGGGGAGTATCGCCTTTACAACATTCCGTCGGGCAAATACATCGTAACCGCCACCTATCAACCACGGTGGCAAAATCCGAACACCAGGCTGACGCAAGCGTCGGGGGAGCGGTACATAACCACCTATTACCCCTCTACGGCCGATCGCGGGCAGGCCACACCGGTGGCCGTAGGCATGGGGGCCCTGGTGCAGGGAGTGCAAATCCGCCTGGTCCGGGGAAGCGTGGTTCGGGTGCGCGGGCAGGTAATGCAGGCGGCGAGCGCCGGCACTGTGTCATCCCAGAGAGTCTTCGAGGATTTATCCGAAGCACAGGAAGGCATGTCTGGTCGAGGAAGGGCTTTCGGCGCCATGCCTCAGCCGGATGGCGTATTTGAGTTCAATGGTGTACCTCCGGGCCGGTATCTCGTGCGCGGTCGCTCGGTCCTCGGTACCGAACGGCTGCAGGCCTCGACGGTTGTGGATGTGGGCGATACCGACGTTGATGGGATACAGCTCATATTGAGTCTCCCGGTCACGATTTCCGGCCAAGTCACGGTTGAAGGAGAGGCTCACCTGCCCAAGGAGCTTCATGCCGCCCTGACGTCACGTAGCGGTAACTACCAGGACGGAGCTCGCACCGCTCTCCGGCCGGATGGATCTTTTACGCTAGGGCAAGTTTACGAAGGCCGCTACGACTTCATGCTACAGGGCCTGCAAAACGGCGAAATCGACCTGTATGTGAGATCGGTGCGGTTTGCGAATGAAGATGCTCTGAGCGAAGGCCTCCACGTCGGACAGGGGCAGCAGGGCGAGAAGCTGGATGTTATCCTCAGCGACGATGGCGCGACCCTTGCGTGCCATGTCGTCTCCGACAAAGGCGAACCCGTACGCCGCGTGGTTGTGCATCTTATTCCGGATGAGCCAAGAAATCGCTTGCTCAGTCTTTATGGACAAACGTGGATTGGTGACGACGGCATTTGCAAAATGCGGGGCGTGGCTCCGGGTTCCTACCGCGCCTTCGCATTTACGCCGGAACAGCAAGTCGATGTGCGGCACGCGGATGAATTGAAGCCCTACGAGAAGTTCGCGAAACAAGTGCGCTTTGCCCCAAAGGAGACCGTCCAACTGCAGCTTCAGGTAATTCCCGCGCCAGCCGAGCCGCAATAATGATCCGTTGCACGTGTTCTGGGGTTGAGCCGTCGCCGCCGCACTCGCGATCAACAATGCTACGGACAGCGAGTTTCGCATGGCGATCAAACTATCACGCGTGCCTGGAAGCTCGTAACCGCGAGCCTCTTAACATCCCGCTAACCAAAGACAACTGGCCCCATCCACCCTGGACGGGGAACAATGAGGAAATGTGGCTTCTGAAGCAGCGGCCTTCCCTGAGCATCTTCGTCTTCCTTCAAATTCTCGATATTCTGACCACGCTGATCGGCCTTAGCCTGGGAGCCGGAGAAGCCAGCGCTTTCGTCGCGACCCTGATGCATCTGGGCCCCATCCAGGGGCTGCTGATCTCGAAAATTCTGGCCGTGATTCTGGTCCTGATCGCGCTGCGGCGCCGCCAGCCGCGTATCGTGGTGCTCGCGAATTTTTGGTTCGCAGGCCTCGTTACCTGGAACCTGGCGCTGATCTTCACGCAGGCCTGGCGTATCGTGCAGGCGTAGGCCGTTCGCCGGCCCCGAGGCGCTCCCGATGTCAACCTCGGTATGCTTTTGGGAGGCATGCAAACCAAGGTTCGCCGGACGAACATCCGATGAAGCACCTTAGAAATCTGCCGGCCTGGGTTCTGGCTGCGCTGCTGGTGTTTTGCGTCGTTGCGCTGTATTTGACCCGCGACACAGACGCAACTCGAGCCGCGGCTAAGAAGCTGCCATCTGCTAGCACGACATCGCTCATCGACCAGCGAATGTTACAGACCGCGCAGCAGATGGCGGCGGATGCCGATACGCCCCAAGAGCAGGCTTTCGCACAGGAGGCTCTCCGCCTTTCCGATCACGAGCTCGACCAGGCTTTCGCTAGCGCGCTACGCGAAGCTTCTGCAACTAGCGCGCCCGCCAGCGGACCGTTGAAGGAACTGGGTGACCGCATTACGGGTCTGAAATCGGGAATCAACGCAGATCAGCAGCGGATCGCGAAATTGACCAAGGAGGCGGCGGCCAACAGCGCATCCGCCGACCGGCTGGAGCTCGCCAAGGCGCAAATGGCGCTCGATGAGGACGAGCTCGAGGATGCGCAGCAGGATCTGGCGCGCCAAGGCGGCGACCAGCACGCTGATCTGGAGCGCGCGCTCGCGGATCACGAGGCTATGCAAAAGCAGGCGGCGTCCGTACCCAAGGCTCCCCCGGCGGCGCCCACGGCGACGCTGAGCCAGCAGACGCAGGCGTGGTTCTTGCTCGGAGACAGGCAGCGCCAACTCGATGCTGCCCGCCAGCAGGCGGAGAACAAAGCCGCAACACTTGAGCGCGAACACGACGCCTTGGAAAAACTAGCCGGCAACAAGCCGGCGCCGGCGGCCGCCACAGGCGCAGCTGCGACCCCAGCCAGCGACTCCTCTCCTACTGATGCTGACTCTGACGAGGAAGAGGACACCGCCACCATGGTGGCGCGTTTGCAGCACCTATCCGACCAGAAAAAGACGCTCGCCGAGCTGGATAAACGCATCCAGGACAGCCGGCAACTGGCTGATATATACAAGCGCTGGGACGCCGCGGCCGAAGCCAGGCGGCGTGGCGTCATGCACCTGCTGCTCCGTTCTCTCGCCGCGGTTCTAGCTATCCTGCTGGCCGTAGTCCTGATCGACGGCGCCATCCGACGCGCCTTTGACCGCCAGTCCGAGCGCAAGCGCCTGCACCAGTTGCGCGTCATATCCACCATCGCGGTCCAGTTGATCGGAGCCTCGCTCATTGTATTGATCATTTTCGGTCCGCCGAATCAGATCTCGACTATCATCGGCCTCACGACCGCCGGGCTCACCGTCGCCTTGAAGGACTTCATCGTAGCCTTTTTCGGCTGGTTTGCGCTGATGGGCCGTAACGGCATTCGCGTCGGCGATTGGGTCGAAATCAACGGCGTGAGCGGCGAGGTGATCGAGATCGGCCTCCTGAAAACAGCATTGCTTGAGATGGGGAACTGGGCGACCACGGGCCATCCGACCGGCCGCCGAGTGGCGTTCGTGAACAGCTTTGCCATCGAAGGCCACTACTTCAACTTCTCGACGGCCGGGCAATGGCTCTGGGACGAACTGCAAGTCAATCTGCCAGTCGCTGGTGACCCGTATGAGATGGCGCAGCAAATCCGCCAGATGGTGGAGGAGCAGACCAAAACCGAAGGCACCGCGGCTGAGCAGGATTGGGAGCGCGTCACCCGTCAGTACGGCATCCGTCCGTTTTCCGCCAAGCCCGCGGTGGACCTGCGGCCTTCACCCACCGGATTAACCGTGGTTGTGCGGTACATCACGCGCGCTCCGCAGCGGTACGAGGTGAAGTCGCGGCTGTTCGATGCGATTGTGGACCTTTTTCACAAACCCGCCGCCAGCCCGGCAAAACTGTCCTGAGGAGGGATGAGGCTCAGGCGTTCGCAAGCGCCGCCACCGTTTTCCGCACATCTTCTTCGGTGTGCGCAGCGGAGACGAACGCGGCTTCGAATTGCGAAGGCGGCCAGTAGACGCCGCGCTCCAACATCCGGCGATGAAATTCGGCGAACCGCGTTGTATCGGATGTCTTCGCGGAATCGTAATCGGTGACCGGTTTGTTGGTGAAGAAGATCGTGAACATCGAGCCCACCCGATTGACGGTTGTGCCGCGCGGTGCGCCGGCGCAGAGGGTGGCGGTTCGCGCTTCAAGCTGCCCGTATGTTTCCGGGTGGGATTTCAGATAGCGCAGCATGGCCAGCCCCGCCGCGACCGCCAGAGGATTGCCCGAGAGCGTTCCGGCCTGGTATATCGGGCCTGCCGGCGCTACGCGGCTCATGATATCAGCGCGTCCGCCATAAGCGCCGATCGGCAGCCCGCCGCCGATCACTTTGCCCAGCGTCGTCAGGTCCGGGCGGATACCGTAGAGCTTCTGCGCACCGCCGAAAGCCACGCGGAAACCGGTCATCACTTCGTCCATGATCAGCAGCGCGCCGTGCCGCGAGGTGATGTCGCGCAAAGCCTGCAGGAAGCCCGGCTCCGGCGGCACGCAGCCCATGTTGCCCACCACCGGCTCGACGATTGCGGCGGCAATGCGGTCGCCATGCGAACCAAACGCCCGTTCGACAGCATCCGTTGAATTAAACGGCAGCGCGATCGTCGTATCGCTGAAACTCTTCGGCACGCCCGGCGAATCCGGCAGTCCCAAAGTGGCCACGCCGGAGCCCGCCTTCACCAGCAGCGAATCCACATGCCCGTGGTAGCAGCCTTCGAATTTGACGATGAGGTCACGGCCTGTGAACCCGCGCGCCACCCGGATGGCGGACATCGTGGCCTCGGTGCCCGAGTTCACCAGACGCACCATTTCGATAGACGGGACAGCCTCGCAGATGGCTTCCGCCAGGTCGATCTCGCGCTCGGTAGGAGCGCCGAAGCTGGTGCCGGATACGAGCGCTTCGCTCACTGCCTGCACGATGGCCGGATGCGCGTGGCCCAATGGCAGCGGTCCCCAGGAGCCGACGTAATCGATGTACTCGTTGCCGTCCGCATCGAAGATGTGCGAGCCTTTACCGCGCGCGATGAACAGCGGGGATCCGCCGACGCTGCGGAAAGCCCGCACCGGCGAATTTACGCCGCCCGGGATGTGTTTCTGGGCCCTGGAAAAGAGTTTTTCGGAGATCTCGCGCGTCATGCCCGGACCCGGCCCGGCACCAGGCGGTGGAGGCTCGCGTTCATCGCGACTTCGAGCAGGCTGCCGTTGAGATTTTCGATCAGCCGGCGTTTCAAGCCGAGATACGATTGCGTTCCCGCGAACAGGTCCTGCATGATGCCGGCGAATTTCGGGCTGCTGCGCGTGAACTGCACGATGCGGCCCGGCACGCTGCCGAACAGAAAGCGTCTCAAGAAAACGCGCTTGGCGAGCCGCGAACCGAACTCCAGGTCGCCCGCGAAATCCCGCCGAAGCATTCGCCGGTAAGCCTGGCCCGCCAGATCGCCGATTTCCGAAAGCAAGGCCTTGGCCGCAAGATCGGCCGAGCGGATCGCGTAATACAAGCCTTCGCCGGTGATCGGGTCCACCAGGCCGGCTGCATCGCCCACCGCCATCCAGCCATCGCCGGCCACGCGGTTGCGTTTCCACGAGGGCGTCTCGAGCGACGGCAGCAGGTGGCTATAGAAGGACGCGCCTTTCCAGGAGATGCCCCTTTCCATCATGTAGGCTTCCAGCCGTTTGCGCAGGGCCTGCGCCGGCTCGCCCTTTCCGCAGATGCCGACCGAAAGGTGCCCGCAGCGCGGGAACACCCAGATGTAGCCCTCGAGCCCGGGCAGGAACTGGATGTCGATCTGTTCGCGCTCTCCGGGCACGTAGTAGCCCAGCGCCGACATGGCGTCCGATCTCGTCAGTTCTGTTCCGACGTCGCGCAGCGGATTGCGCGCTCCCGTGGCCACGATGCAGAAATCGGCGGCCATCGCCCCTGACTTAGTTTTGAGCTGCCAGCCCCCGCCTGTCCGGGTCATTTCCGTTACCCGTGCCTTCTCAATGCGCGCTCCGGCCCGCTCGGCGCGCTCGAGCAGCATGCGGTTCAGGTCGAAGCGCGAGTAGATCAGGATCGGTTGGCGCAGCCGCAGCGTCACGTCCCCGGCTTTGGGCGCAGCCAGCACGGTTTCCGCGATCAGTTTCTTTGGCGTGTTGTTGTCGATCAGGAATGGATACTGCTGATAGGCCTTGAAAGTGAGGCCTCCGCCGCAGGGCTTCTCCCAGGCGAGCTTCTCGTCGAAAACGACGGTCTCCAGGCCCGCGGCGCTGAGCTGCTCGGCGGCAAAGGCTCCAGCCGGCCCGCCACCCAGAATGGCGATGCGCTTCATTGTTTGGGTGCGCCGCCACCGACGGCCGGATGCCCCGCTGGTAACTCCGTTCCAGGCGCCGCTGCTCCGCCGTGCGGGCTCCCGCCTGCGTCCGCGCTTTCTTTCACAGTCCAGTGATCGCCCTGGCGCTCCAGTGTATAGCGCCTCGACATCGGCTGCCCTGGGTTGGCGCCCCGCGCTGTGAAGGCCACTGTGGCGTCGGCGTCGTTTTCCCGGCACGTCAGGGACGTCACCTGAACATTCAGTGCCGCCACGTTCAGCCCCACGCGCTTGGACAGGTAATCGATCACGCCCTGGCGGGTTGCTTCCTCGGTACACGAGCCCCCGCGCTTGCACGCGGCGCATGCCCCCATCACGAGCACCATAGCCCAGAAGGCCCTGTATCGCTTCACCATTCGATTATACTTGTGCCGCCGACACGCTCTCCAGCGTCCCAACCTTCGCCCGCACAAGCCCTGCTAGCGCGGCGATGAACGCCGGCGAATCGTTCAGACCCGGCATCATGCGGTAGTCTTCAATTCCCAGGCGGCGCGCCTGCTCGCGGTGCTCGATGTCGATTTCGTGCAAAGTCTCGACGTGGTCGGAGACGAACGAGATGGGAACAATCAGTACGTGCCGCGAGCCCGCCACCGCAAGGTTCTCGATGGTTTCGTGCATCGACGGCCGCAGCCATTTCGAAGCCCCGACCTTGCTCTGGTAACAGATGCGGCGCCGCGCCGGCCAGCCGCCGCGCTGCCAGACCAGCTCGACTGTGCGCTCGATCTGCCGCTGGTACGGATCGCCATGGTCGATAACGGCCACTGGCACGCTGTGCGCGCTGAACACAATGTCGAGATCGCAACGATCATCGAGATCGCGAACACACTCATTGATGGCGGCAACTACAGCATCGAGATATCCCGCGTCTTCGTAGAACTCCGAAATGATGTGCGTAGACGGGTTCCAGCCGTTTTGATGGAAGCGCCGCTTCCATTCATTGATGCTGCTGCCGGTGGTGGTTTTCGAATACTGCGGGTACAGGGGAAGCAGCACGACTTCCTCCGGCGCATGTGCAGCCAGCTCAGCGACGGCCTCATGCGTGAAGGGGTGCCAGTAGCGCATCGCGACAACTACGCGCGCGTCGAACTCGCGCCGCAGTTCAACTTCGAGCGCGCGAGCCTGCTGGCGGGTGAATTCCAGGATCGGCGATTTGCCACCGATCTCCGCGTAATGATGCGCCACGTGTTTGGCCCGCCGCGTCGAAATCAGTTTCGCCAGCGGCTGTCGCGCGATGCGCGCGAACGGGAAATCGATGATGTCGGGATCGCAAAAGAGGTTGTAGAGGAATGGCTCGATCGCCTCCAGCGAATCCGGTCCGCCCAGCTGAAATAGCACCACGCCGATTTTCTTCCGTATCATGTCCCGAAAGCGTTGAGTTTACACTATTGGCATGGGGCTAAGCAGGCTTGTATGGTCGGCACTGTTCGCATCGATCCCTCTTGCGGCGCAGACCATCTGCGCCCCGACTCCCGCGTACTCGCCCTGCGAAGTCGTCTTCGAGCTGAGTCCGGCGGAGGCGGCCGCGCACCCGAATCCCTATAAGACCGTCGAGCTGCGCGCCGAATTTCGCTCGCCGCGCCACCGCACGTTCCTCATGCCTGCATTTTGGGACGGCGGCCCGCGCATGGTCATCCGGTTCACGCCCACCGAGCCGGGCGCCTGGGATTTCCGCGTCACCAGCAATCTCGAGAGTTTTAACGGGAAGACCGGGCAGTTCTCCGCCACCGAGTCCGAAGCCCCCGGCTTCGTGCGCGTGGCTAACGTGCATCATTTCGCCTACACGGTGCGCGACGGCAATACGCCGCACCTGTGGATGGGTGACACGCTCATGCGCCTGGCGCTGGTTGACGAAGCCGCATTCCGGCAATTCGTGGATGCCCGCGCGTCCCAGAAGTTCACGCACATTCGCGCCAGCGCTCTGGGAACGGCAAACGACACCGCCCAGGCCTTTCCTTCCTCCGATGGTCCCGATCTTGCCTATTTCCGCCGGCTCGACGAGCGTGTTCGCTATATCCATCAGAAGGGAATGACGGTCGATCTGCTCCTGGCGGGTGGCGGCAATCAGTTGCGCAAACTATTTCCCAATTGGGAAGACCGCGCACGCTACGTGCGATTTCTGATCGCGCACTATGCGGGTATGAACGTCACCTGGGGCGGCGTCGAGAATTTTGAAGAGTACGACGACGGCCGCGGCCTGCTCAAAGAGATCGGAACGCTGCTCAAGCAGGAGGACCCCTATCAGCACGTGCGCTCCACGGGCACGCACGCCACTTCGGCCGGGCTTCTCGACGATGGCTGGATGGATTTCGTCACCGAAGAATCGGCGGAGGATGCCGTGGGCGCGATCGAGCACCAGCTTTACCCCGTCCCCTTCGTGAACATGGCGTTCGCCGGCAAGCCGAGCGTTAAAGGCAGCGAGTTCCGCAGGTGCCTATGGAACGCCGCCATGAACGGCCAGTACGTCACGGCCGCGGGAGTGGATGACGCCGGCGCGTCCGAGATGAAGATCTGGTTTGAATTCTTCGCGGACAACCGCCACTGGGAGCTCGAGCCGTATTTCGACGTGGATGGCGGGCGCGCCGTGGCGCTCGAAGAGGTTGAGTACATTGTTTACGTTGACAAGCCCGGCCCGGTCGAGGTGCGGATCGAAAGGCACGGTTACGACACCGTCTGGCTGAATCCGGCCAACGGCGAGACCGTGAAGCTGAAAGACGTGAAGGCCGAGCATTTTGCCGGCGAGCCGCCGGACAGGACGCACGACTGGGTGCTGCACCTTTCGCGCGAAGGCCATAAGCAGGGAATGCTGAAGTCGTACAAATTCGAGTCGCGGCGTATTTTGATGCAGGAGGTCGAGGTCGACGCGCAAAAGGTTCCATTCCAGATCGCGCAGCCGGCGGGCGATACGGTTTCGTTGCCGGCGCCGCCCGCGTACGCCGTGAAGCTCACCCGCGAGACCCACGCCACGCGCTCCGTGATGTACCTGTGGACTGCGGAAATCGCCGACGACTCGCAGGGATACCGGGTCATCGGCACCGGCGAAAAAGGCACTTTCCAGATTGACCCCAACATGGCGCGCCACTTTCCGGCGGTCTTCCACGTGCGCCTTTTCGGGATAAACGCCAACGGCAAAGTCTACTCGGCGGATCGCACCTACCAGCTCACCCAGTGAACCAATTCATTCTTTCGCTCGACACCACGCACGAGTTCGGCAGCATCGCCCTGCTGGATGGCACGCAGGTCCTGGAAGAGGTGCTGTTGCATTCGCCGGATGGCTTCGGCCACGTGTTGTTCGAGCACCTGGCGCGGCTGCTCGATCGGCATGGCCGGCGCGTGGATCAAATCGCATGCTTCGCCGCGGCCGCCGGTCCGGGCTCCTTCACCGGCGTGCGCGTAGGCCTGGCCTGCGTGAAGGGGCTGGCTGAGGCGGCGGGGCGGAAGGTCGTGGCAGTGTCGAATCTTGAAGCGCTGGCGCGTTTCGGCTCGGCCGGACAGCGGGCCGTCGTTCTGGACGCGCGCCGCGGTGAGATTTATGGCGCAGTTTACGATGCCGAGGGCGAAGTGCTCGGCGAGCCGGTCGTGGCGCGTTTTCCGGCGTGGCTCGAAACCCTACCCACGGGCGAAATCGAGTTCCTCGCGACCGATTTCGCGCCGTTCCGCGCCGCGCTCGAAAACACGCGGTTCGCGAATTCCAAAATCACCGCGGCTCCGCGGGCGCTGGCCGCAATCATAGGCCGTATCGCACACGAGCGCTTTCTCGCCGGCCTGGCGCGCGACCCCGCGGAGATCGACGCCGATTACGTCCGGCGCTCCGACGCGGAATTGCTCTGGAAAGACCGCTAGCGGCTACGGCGTATCCACTTTGACGATCGCGTAGGTAAACTGTTTCCCCGCCGGAATCTTCACCTGATGTGGCGTCTTTGCCGCCACGTGTACGATGTCCCCCGGACCGAGCTGCTTGCTAACGCCGTCTTTGATGGACGGCCCGCGGATTTCGTGCGGCCCGGTGGTTTTTGGTTCCACCACCGTTCCACCCACCACCAGAGTCGCTTCGCCGCTCTGGACGATAAAGATATCGGCCTGCGTCTCATGCAACTCGGCTTCGCCGCTGCCTTCACGGTGGATCACGCTGAGCGAGTGATTTCCGTAGCTGGCCAAGGCTTCTGAAGCAATCTTGTGGGCATCGATCTTGGTGCAAGTTTCTTGGCGGCTTCTTTCAGTTCCGCTCCTTTCCACTGGCCGAAGCCCCCGGGATCGGCGGCGGCCATCCAGGCTGCGGATGCGATGAACAACGCGATGAATTTCATTTTTGCTCCTCTACTGAGTTGTGATTGACTTACGCCGGCTGCGCGCCACCTGGCCCCGGCACAGCCTTCAGATTGGGAATGCGGGAAGCCGCGGGCGGCAGCGGCGGAAAATCCGTGTACGGCTCGGATTGATACCAATAGGCCACGGAAAAGAAATTGTCAGCCCGATCGTCGGCATGCCCGTGTTCCATGGTGTGCTTCAGGTAGCGCGTGAACGTCACCGGGTTGTCGCCGTGCCAGCGATACAGGCAATAACGGCCGCCGGCGCGTTCCGGTGCGATCATGAGCGGCGCTCCGTTATACAGGTGCGCGAAAGGGATGGCGCCGTCGCGCCCTCCAAAATCCCAGGCCCCGTTGAAATAATCTTCCGAACCCGTGCCCGTGATCGCGGGATTGCGCTCGTCGTCGATGAAGATCATATCATCGCCCTCGCCCATCCAGCGGTCTGTGTTCTGCAGCACGCCCAGCGTGACGCCCATCAGGTGGCCGCGGCCGTGCGTTTCGACATACACATAGTTGTAGCGGCCATCCGGATTCTTATCGGATTCGTGGTGCGCCGTATTGGGCGTTGCCTGGCGGTATTGCGCGTGAAAATACAGCGTGTCATCCGGAAGCGACGGAACAAGATGATAATCGATGTTGGAATAAAACGCGCCGACTTTCCGCGAGCTTTCGTTGGTAGCGGTCAGCCGCGCCGACTTGCGAAATGGCATGGCGAAATAGCAGTTCAGCGCCTTGATCGACGAACAATTCAGGAACGCCGACTGGTAGACGAAATACTGCCCAAGGTTTAGCCCGAAGAAATCTCCCACCGGAACCTCGATGCTCGGTTTGGCGTTCCCGTCCCAGTACGCGCGGATCACGATTTCCTTGAGGTGATCGGCGCTTTCCGCCGCAATGGTGAACCAGATGTGCGTGATGACGCCAGGGCCCGTGGAGTTGAAAAGCTCCTGCGTGGCGCCGGGAGCCATCGGCCAGTAGTCGGCATTCCCGCCGCTGCGGTCGAAGCTCGATTGCTTCAGCGATTTGTAGTTTTGAGCCCGCGCGTATCGCGAAAGAAAGCGGTTCTCGCCCGCGCCTTCCCGCTGCTGGCCCTGCGCCGCGGCAGCCGCCGGCAGTCCGGCGAATCCCGCCAGGCGACGCAGAAAGCTGCGTCGCGGGGCATCTGAGGCTGGCATGCTTCCTCCCTTTTGGAACTAAACATCATAGCTGAGAAGGAAGGAAACGGCCGAACTAATTAGCGGGTCAGGAGCCTGGCGTCGGATTGATCGCGATGTACGTTGGCAGGCTGGTTCTGCCGTCGATCGAGACCGTCACCGGAACTTTCGCGCCGGTCGTTACGGCGGGATCGAGCGTAAACTGCACCTGGTAGGTGGCCGTGTTCGATACCTGCGAAACCATCGCCGTCGGGATATCCATCCCGCCGACCGTTACGTGCACGCGGCCGGGATCGACGGTAGCTCCGGCGGCAGCGAGTCCGGTTACGAGCAGAGTCAGCATGTCGCCCGGCAGCGGGGCATTCGATGCGCTGATATTGGCGTGCGAGGCATTCTGCACCGCCGTAATCACGGGTGGCAGGGGATTGATCGAGATCACCACCGGGTAAGCGTTGGTGGTTCCGTTGTTCAGCTTCAGGATCGCGGGTCCGGGCTTGATCGAAGCGGGAATCACTAAATTGATCTGTGTGGCCGTAGCAGCCAGGATGTTCACGGTCTGGCCGTTGATGGTGATAGTCGTCTGCGCTCCCAGGTTGGTGCCGGACAGGCTCGCCGTCGATCCCGGAAATGTCCCGCTTGCCGGCCATATGGCATTAACGAGCGCCGGCTCGACCACCGGCAGACTGGCGTTGGGGCCGCCCACCTGGAACGCGGCTGGTTGCGAGAACACCTGGAACCCTGAGATTACCGTGGCCAGCGACGCGCCCTGCCCGGCATTGGGCGCGACCTGGACGTTGGCGAGCGCGTGCGTCGGGCTGAGTACCCATACCTGCCGCACCAGCACGTCACTCGAGCCAAAGCCCACGGCCGTGAATCCATCCACGAAATTTGTGTTGGCGCCGGCGATGTCGATCATGGCCTTTGCGCCCGCCGGTAGCGAACTGGGCGAGAACGTAACTTTAGGGGACACCGACGCAGGATAGCTGTAGGTCGGCAGCGGCGAGGGTCCGTAAAACATGGAGCTCTGGCCGTCGCTGTTGAACACCGTCACCGCTACGGTTTGACTGCTCGCTCCTGGTGGCGGAATCGCGGTGGCATGCGAACCGTCTGTCACGTTGGTGTCCGCCGGCAAGCCATCGAAGTACACCTGGCTGTCCGATTTGAAGTTCGCGCCGGTCACCACCACATTCCCGTTGCCGTCGGCCGCGACGCCCGTCACCGAAGGTGGATTGTTCTGCACCAGGTTCACGCCGCTCGGAAGCACGTAGATTCCGCTGCCCTGGGAAATGATGACGTGCTGCGGTCCGCTGGTCGAGCCCAGAGTGAACTTGAGATCCAGCGCCAGGTATGTTGGGGTCGAGCCATAACCGCGCACGCCGCCCGCCGGGATGAAGGCCGAGCCCAGAATCGACACCCCCAGCCCCGCAGCGGCTTGCCCGTTGGTGCCCAGTCCCACGCCCGCGGCCGCGATCGTGGCCGAGCCCGGCACCAGGTTCACATACGCCGGATGCACGCCGTTCTGGCCGTAATAGCTGTAGAGTGACACGTCGTAAATCGGCACCGATCCGCGCGGTCGCACCGCGAAGTTGATGTTGCCCGCGGAATTGCCGCTGGTCACCGACACCGCCGTTGCGTTCTTGATATCGGTTGCGTTGGGGTAGAAGACGCCGTCGAACGGCCCCGATGGACTTACGTCGTTGCCGCTCAGATCTTTGGGCAGAATGATGTTCGCCGTCGGCGGCAGAGGTTGCACGTAGACGAAGTATGTCCCGGGTGGCACGCCGTCAATTTCGTACGTCCCGTCGGGGTTCGTCAGTGAGCTGATTGCCGTTCCGTTGTGCCGCAGCGCCACTACCGACGCCAAATGGACGCCCTGATTTCCGGCCGTCACCGTGCCTGTGATGCTGCCGGTCTGCGCTCCGAAATTGCGCGGGTAGAGCAGGGAAATCCCGGCGATATCATCGGCATCGAGCGGCCGCACCGCCGAAGTAGCGCGCGTCATCGCGGTAGACATCACGCTCGAGGTGAACGTGTGTTGCAGGCCCAGCGCGTGTCCCATCTCATGCACCATGGTCAGGTAAAAGCTGTCCGTGTATGTGGGCCCGGGGCTTTTGGTCAAATCGCTGTGGAGATGGATGATCGACTGCGTGATGGGGAAGAACGATCCGTCCGCCCGCGTGACCATGTCCTTGGCCGGCATGGGTACCGTGTACGCCAGCAGTCCCGGGGGAACCTCATCATCGAACACCACTTCGGCACTGGGAGTATTGTCCGCGGTTCCATCCAGGTAGAGGCCACCGAACGTGACGCGCAAATCCGAGGTCGCCACTCCGTCCCATGCCTGCGTGGCCTGCCGGATCTGGCTCAACAGCGAAGGAAGCCCGTCGTTTTGCGCAAACTGCTTCGGCCCGGCGGTGGAGACGAACACGGAAACGGTTTTGTTGGGCAGCGCCGCCAGATCGAATTTCTCGGGCACCGGATTATAGGGCGCCGTTTTGCTGGTGTAGTGGATGAAATGGTAATGCGCGCCGGCGGAGCACACATAGAGCGCCCAGCCGATGATCAAAGCTGCGGATCGCCGGCGCATCGGTTATTGCCCGCTTCCTGCCGCCAGAGTGGCGGCAATCTGCGCCGTGATGTCCGCATAGCGCATTTGTAGGCCTTCGTCCTGCACCGGAAGCCATGTGGCCGGATCGAGCATGGTCTCGGACGCCGGTGCTCGGGATGCCGTCAGGTCGCCAGCGCCGTTCCTCGACAAGCTGAAAACTCCCTGGCCCCATCCCGTCAGATAGATCGCCCCGCTTTTGGATGTCCAGAGAAACAACAGGTATTCCTGGCCCGTTATGAGTTGCGGTGCCCCAGGTACACTCTGGTGGAACCCCGCCGCACTCCCTCCCGGTACCAGAACGTCTACGCTAGCCTGCCCGGCGCCCTTCCACCTCTCTGTAACCTGCAGCTTCCAATGGGTATAAATCGCCTTACCCCGAAACTCACCGTACGAGCCCATCACCTTCACCCGGACAATGTCGGATGACTTCTGGATCAGGTCGCCGAGCGAAAGCTGTCGAAGAGTGGCGCCCGGGAGCGGCGCGACCCAGGCACCCAGACACAGTAAGAGAGGCAAGATGCGCCGCATGCCGGTTGAGTCTGCATTCCTCATGCCAGTGCCATCTTAATCATAACATTAGACTTGCGCTATCCAACGTTAGTATTGGTGTGTTCTGTGGACACGCGTTGGGGCAACTTGTCCCAAATATTCTACTTGGGGGTAGGGCGGACTACCAGAAGAGGGATACGTAATTTATGCCGGACGGAGTTAATAGTGGTCCCGAAGATAAGGTCTTTGAGACCCCCATGCCCGTGAGCTCCCATCACCAGCAGATCGGGCTGGATCTCCCGGGCCGCGCGGACGATCTCGCGGTTGGGGTTGGAGGAGTGAGCCACCATGGTCTCGACGTCGATTCCCTCGGCGCGCAGTGACGCCACAATCTCATCGAGGTACTGGCGGCCGGCTTCCACCTCCGCGGTAGACGACAGCGACCCGTAGATCTGGCTGGTGACGCCTTCCTCGACGTGCAGCAGGTACAGCTTGGCATGATGCATGCGCGCCATGGCGGCGGCGTGAGCGATGGCCGTGCGGTCGAGCGCGGTATGGTCGAGCGGGACCAGAATACGCCCATAAACCGGAACTTCGGCGGCCGCGGCGGCGGTGGGGGGCAGCGTGACCGGCGCGCGGCCGAAGTGTACTCCCCAACGGGTAAGCAGAGGCTCCAGAGTGACCCAAAGCAGCAACGCCGCCAGCAAGATCAGGATCGGGACCGACAGCAACATCAGATAGAATCGCAGGTGTCCGGCGGCTACCAGCCAATCCGATATGGCTTGCCACAGCAGTCGCACATTAAGGGCCACGATTACGGCTGTCGTGACCCATGCCAGCGTCCTCACCCAGAGTTTGTTCGCGAACTCGCCCATGCGGCGGCGGTCGCCCGTGAAGTGAACCAGTGGAATGATGGCGAAGGGAAGCTGCATGCTGAGGATCACCTGGCTCAAGATCAGCAAATGGTAAGTCCCGCGCTCGCCCGCCAGGTAAATCGTCACGGCCGCGGGAACGATGGCCACGCTGCGCGTCACCAGGCGCCGCAGCCACGGCCGCATGCGGAAATTGAGAAATCCCTCCATCACGATCTGCCCGGCCAGCGTTCCGGTCAGCGTCGAGGATTGCCCGGAGCAAAGCAGTGCGATAGCGAACACCGCGCCGGCGACCGTAGTTCCGAGCAATGGAGCCAGCAGCAGGTGCGCCTGTTGAATCTCCGTCACCACGATGCCGCGCTTGAAGAAGACCGCGGCGGCAACCACCAGAATCCCCGCATTCACCAGCAGGGCTCCGTTCAGTGCGACCGCTGAATCGATCAGGTTGTAACGGCAGGCGTCCCGCCGGGCGGCTTCGCTCACGCCAATCCGCCGTGTCTGCACCAGGGCCGAATGCAGGTACAAGTTGTGCGGCATCACCGTGGCGCCCAGGATACCGATGGCGACATACAGGCTGCCGCCGTTCAGCCGCGGGATCAAGCCGGTGATCATCTCGGAGAATGCCGGTTTAGCCAGAAAGACCTCGATAAAGAAACAGACTCCGATGATGGTGATGAGCGCCAGCACAAATGCTTCGATGATTCGGATGCCGAAGCGCTGGAACCAGAGCACCAGCAGCGTGTCCAGCGCGGTGAGCGCCACGCCCGTCAACAGCGGCAGGTGGAACAGCAGATTCAGCCCGATGGCCGCGCCCAGTACTTCCGCCAGGTCGCACGCGGCAATGGCGATTTCACATAAAACCCACAGCGCGTAAGTGACCGGGCGCGGGTACGTTTCACGGCAGGCCTGCGCCAGATCACGTCCGGCAACGATGCCCAGGCGCGCGCTCAGCGTTTGCAGCAGCACCGCCATGGCGTTCGACATCACCAGCACCCACAGCAGCCGGTAGCCGAATCGCGCGCCGCCCTCGAGGTCCGTGGCCCAGTTCCCCGGGTCCATGTAGCCCACGCTCACCAGGTACGCGGGGCCTGCAAAAGCGAACATGCGCCGCCAGATGCCGATGTGTGCGGTCCCCACCGAAGAATGCACTTCGGCCAGAGAGGGATGCGCGGCGCCTAGCGTGCGGGTGGTGCTCACAAGCTTTTATGATACTTAACCATAGTTAAGTATGCAAGGCCACGGGATCGGAAAGGCAGCGTCCGCAAAAACAGCGAGGGTCATTCAGTGAGGGCCTATGCTCGCGAATTATGATATGCTGTCCGGAAAAATTTCTAGGAGTTGTACGCATGGTCCGAATTTGGTTCCTCAGAGATCGGTTCCTTGGAGCTTGCCTGGCCGCCGCCTTGGTCGCGCACGCCTTTGGGCAAAGCATCGTCGTCCCCAACGGGAGTGCGACGGCCGCCGGAAACAGCGCCTCCGGCCCTCTTCCTTCGCCGGCTGTTTCCAACCTCGAGTTTCAGACCGCGTTTGGCAGTGGGCAGTTCCCCCGGGGACCGATATACATCACCGGGTTTACGATGCGGGCAAGACCGGGCACGGGGCCGCTCAGCGTCACCGTCAGTGGGAATGTCTATCTGTCCACCAGCTCCAATTATCCGAATACGAGCGGCGGACACACGCTGTTGAGCAAGACGTTCGCAAACAATGTCGGACCCGATAACACGCTGGTCGCATCCGGCAACATCAACCTGAGCGGCCCCGGGTGTGCCGGACCTGCTCCGTGCCCGTTCGCTAACAATATCGTGTTCACCAAGCCGTTCTTCTACGATCCGGCGAGCGGCCCGCTCCTTATGGATGTGAAGGCCACCAGCTTCGGCGGAACCGGTCAATTTGACGTTGCGGACTGCACTGCTCCGGGCTGCGGTATCGCGAACGTTAACGGAACGCTCGGATCTCCAACTGCAACAAATTTCAATTATGGCGGGAACGTTACGCAAATCACGTATACCCCGGCGCCACATGTGACTCCGGCTCCGACGACAAGTTTCACGTACACCGCCAACGTAACGACGTCGAGCACACAGGCTGGCAATGTTGTGGGCGCTGCACCGGTAGTCGTGACCCCTTTCGGGAACGCCACAGGTGAGCTCACGATCACGGTGCCAGTGGACCAGAACGAGACCCGCACCGGTGATCCATACCAGGCTACGCTGGCGTTTTTCTTTAACGAAGTCGATAGCTTCACCGTCAACGGCTCTCTACCAAGCATCAAGACCGGAGTGCTGGAAACCTTTACGGCAGGGGTCGGCGGAGGCAAGGGCGTTTTTAACGCCGCCTTCGGTTTTGTGAACCTTACTCTGACGCTCGGCAACGGCGGGACGCTGACCGGCAACGGCAGCATCACGGTTGCCCAAAAGACAACGGCGATCTCCATTCAGTCCAGTTTTCCCGACGAGGGAGGGGAATATTTCACCAGCTTGATCTCGGGACATGGGACAGGAACCATGGGTTCGTGGGGAAACGTTTCCGTCCAATACAACGTGAACGATTCTGTCCTGGGTGATCCCACCAGCCTGACGCAAGCAAACGCCAATTTCAGCTTCAATGCCAACGACGGTTTCCGGGCGTTTTTCAAGTTTCCGGCGAGTCAGTCCGGGCCGCCCCCGAATGCGCAGGGCATCATCGTAGGAGGCAGGGGAGCCTTCACCGGCGCCACCGGGACCGTCACGCTCACCCTGACGCCCTCGAGTTCCGGGAATGCCACGGTGAATGGTTCCGGCTCGGTTACAGTCCCGGCGCCGGGTGGTCCGGTGATCACTTCGGTTACGACGGCTTTTGGCGCGGCGGTGACGGCGCAAAATACCTGGCTCGCGATCACCGGCAACAATCTGGTTCCCAGCACGACCGCGGCCAGCGGGGTCGACTGGAGTCACGCTCCCGATTTTGCTTCCGGCAAGATGCCCACCGTGCTCAACGGCGTCAGCGTCAAGATCAACGATAAGCCGGCCTACGTGTACTTTTTTTGCAGCGCCGTCACTGCCTCCATCTGTCCCCTCGACCAGATCAACGTCCTGGCTCCGCTTGATGCCACCCTGGGCGCCGTTACGGTGGTGGTGACCAGCCCGACCGGGACCAGCGCGCCGTATCCTTTGCGGATGGAGGCCAACTCCCCCGCCTTCTTGCTGTTTGACGCCCGTGGCGACATCTTTGCCAGGCACTTGGACGCGACATACAGCCTGCTGGGCCCCACTACTCTCTATCCGGGTCTCTCGACGCCCGCAAAATCCGGAGAGAAAATTCTGCTGGCCGGCATTGGCTTCGGTCTGCCGACGACCGCTTTGGTGGATGGCTCCTCCAGTCAACTCGGACCCTTGCCCGAGAAGCCCTTATGCTTCATCGGACCCAACCAGGCAACGGTGACCGGCGCCTCGGTGGTCAGCCCCGGACTCTACCTGTTGACTGTGATCGTTCCGAACGGGACCCCGAGCGGCGACAATCTCGTCACTTGCAATTATCAGGGCAACGCACTCATTAACAGCAACACGCCCTCGGGCGACTTGATCAACGTACAGTAAGAAGCGATCGGTGGCCGGGCCAAGGAGCAAGTCCCCGCCTCGCGTTTACGGATAAACCGCCGTGACCTTCTCCCCATCGCGCAACGTCCGGTCCGTAGGCAGCGCAACAGGATCGCCTTCGGCGAGGCCATCGAGGATCTGGACGCGGTTGATGCTCGATGTGCCTGTCTTGACGGCGCGCCAGTGAATCGCGTCGCTGGCCAGTACAAAGACGCCGGCGCCCGTGGAGTCGCGCCGCAGGGCTTCCTTGGGAATAGTGAGAGCGTTCTCGACCACGCGCGAGCGAATGTCGGCATTGACGTTGGTGCCAGGAACCAGCTCCTGCCCGGGGTTTTCAATGGTGCACAGCACCTCGCCCACCTGGCGCGTCCCCAACGGCTGGATCTCGGCCGGCAACTGCTCCACGGCGCCTTGCCAGTGGCGTCCGGGCAACGCGTCCCAGGTGATATCGACCGGCAGGCCGGCGGCCACGCGGCCCAGCTCCGGCTCATCAACATACACGCGCACGCGCACGCGGCTCAGCACCCCCACTTTGGCCACCAGATCGCCGGCGTTCAGATATGCTCCTTGCCGGACGGGCAGGCTGTACACCATACCCGCCATGGGCGCGCGCACCACGGCGTCGGACATCCGGCGGTGGACAAGCTGCACGTCGGCTTCGGCTTCGTGGAGCCGGGCGGCCGCCACCGCGCGCTCGGACGAACCGATCAGGGCCGCTCGCTTCCGCTCGAGCGACTCGATGTCGAGAGTGGTCTGCCGCACCTTGCCTTGCGCCTGCTCCACTTCTTGGTGCGTCGCGGCTTGCTTGCCTTCCAGCCGGTGGAGCGCGTTATAGTCGCGCAAGGCGGCTTCGCGATCGAGCTTAGCGCGTTCGATGCCGTTCTCAATTTCGACCAGTTCCCTCTTGCGGCCGCCGCGCTCGATATTATCCAGCTCCGCTTTCGCCTGCTCGACGCGCGATTGCGCTGCCGCCAGCTGCGCCTCGAGGCCGGGCACGCTGAGCCGCGACAGTTCCGCGCCCTGCGGAACCCGCTGGCCTTCCTTCACCGCAAGCTGTGTGACCAGTCCCGCCACATCGACGTGAACGGATGCGTATCGGATCGGCTCGACTTTGCCGTTCGTGGGGAGCGTACTCACCAATGTTTCGCGCTTCACTCGCGCAAAAGGCGACACCTGCGGCTCGTTCTTCCTGGCGTAGGCCCAAAACAGAACCGCGCCCACCAGAAGCAGCAGGATCAGTAGAATGTAGCGTTTCTTCAACGCGAACTCCCGGCGGCGCAGTAGCCGAACAACAGTTGCCACTCGGCGCGCTGAACTTCGAGGGCTGCCCGCTCCATCTCCGAGCCAGGCTGGCGTCGCGCCTGCTCGCAAATCTGGATAAACGCCAACGGGTCCCACGCTTTCGACAGGCGTAGGCCGGCATCGGGACGCGCTGTCTCAATGGATCGTGCCCGTTCCAGCAGCGCCGGAAAGACCGCGTGATCGCCCACGCGATGAAACCAGTAGGACGCATTGGCGGCGTCCGGCTCCTGCCGGTGTAGGATCGCGCGCCAATAGCTGCCGTCAACCGACGAATCCGATTGCGCCACTTCGTGCGCTTCGTCGCGGCAGGAAAAGTAAAGATACAGCCCGGCCAGGGCGGCGCGGGGAGCGCGCGCAGACGCGAACAGGTCCTTCGAAGCCCGGATACGCTGCTTGGCCTCCGCCGAGCAGCACGATCCTTCAGCCAGCGGCATCAGCCGTTCTCCGTTTTCGGCGAGCGCGAGAATCTCCGCCACATGAGCGCCATATACTTCTGGATTCCAATGAATCAAAGCTGGTTTCACTTCCGTCGCGGGCGAGGCCCAAACGCTATTGTCTAACATGGATATGGGACGGGTACAGCCTGATGGTCGCAAAAACCGCACTGGTGCTCTCAGCTGGCGGCATGTTCGGCGCCTACCAGGCGGGCGTATGGCGCGAGCTCGCTGCTTCCGGGTTTCAGCCCGACCTGGTGGTGGGGACGTCCGTGGGGGCGCTGAACGGTTGGGCCATCGCGGGCGGTTGCCCGCCCGAGGAGCTGATCCGGGCTTGGACTGACCCGTTGGCGGGCGCCTTCCTCCAGTTGCGTCCCCCGATGGCTCGCTGGCGCGGCCTTTTCGACGAGCGAAGCTTTTCGCAAGGAATCCAGGAGTGGCACGCCCGCTATCGGCCCCGAATGCCGATTGGAATCGTGCTCACAGACCTTGTGCGCCTCCGGCCCCGGCTGGTGCAAACGGAGGAAATCACGTGGCGGCACCTGGCAGCAGCGTGCGCCATTCCGCTGGGTCTGCCTCCGGCGAGGATCGACGGCCGTTGCTACGTGGATGGCGGCCTGCTAAGCGCCATGCCGCTGTGGCCGGCGAGCGAAATGGGTGCGTCGCGCGCGGTCGCAGTCAATGCGCTTCCCGAGTTGCCTTCGCGTCTTCTGAGGGCCGGTGCTCGAACGGTGCGGTGGATCCGCCCGCAAACCCAGCCTCTGGGCGCGTTGGACGTGCTCACGATCGTACCCGCAGCCCCGCTGGGCACCCTCGCGGAGTCCGTGCGCTGGAACCGTGACGCCATTCTGCGCTGGATCGATCGGGGCGCAGCGGATGCCCGGCGGGCGCTGGCCGCGGGAGTCCTCGGTCGCGGTTCCGCGCCGCGCGTTTTACAATAGCCCTTAATGCCCAATTACCGGATCTACCGCATGAAGGAGGCGCCGCGCCAGCATTTTCGCTGGGCGCCCCATGTTTCGGGCGCAGCCAACGTCAAGCGCAAGGATTACGAGGAGAGCGGCTCAATCGCGGCAGCCAACGAATACGCTGCCTGGGAACAGCTCCGCGCCTCCGAGCGTCCGCTCGAAGTCGGCGATCTCCTGGAGGCTGACAACGGCGAACTGCGGATCTGCAAATACATCGGATTCGAGACAGCGGCATGGGTCCTTCCGGCTGCCGAGCAGTCCCAGGAAACCGCCGCCGCGCCAGCAATCGGGTATACTGCTTCAGATCGAGCCGCGGGAGAGTAGCATGCGTGAAGTCCGCCTGGGCGACGTCATTGATGACTTCTGCGTAAAGTGCAAGCGCGTGATGAACCACTCCGTGGTTTCCATGGTGGGCCCCGATCCCGCCAAAGTCCGCTGCCGCACCTGTTACAACGACCACGATTACCGGCACGAGCAGGCCCCGCCCCCCAAAGTCGATCTGCGCAAAGCGACGCTGTTCAATGAAGTGCTCGCCAAGCTGCAGCCGGATGGCGCGATCCCCGCGCCCGAGGCCGTGGCAGCCGAAGCTGCGGAGCCCGAGGCAGCGGCGGCTCCAGCCAAGCCGAAAGCCAAGGGCGGCCGTAAGAAGGGGCAATAATTTACTTGGCTAAAAAGTACTGAGCCGCAAGATTGTAGCTAACCCAATGGCAACCGCGAAAGAATGGAGATGTGTGGCTTGTCAGGTCTATAGTGGACAAGCGCGGCTCTGTCACGATAAGCGGCTTGGAACGAGGCGGCCTGATCGTCTCGATCAAATCTGAATGATTCTCGTCCTGCGTACCGTTCACCACCGACCTTGTAGCTGTACGCCAGAGTTACCAAGATGGAGCCACTCTCGGGGTCCCAGCTATCCTCGACCAGTTCTATATGCCCTTGCGCCGTTGGCCATTGCGCAGCCCGCGTCAACTTTCTTTTCCTCGACCAGATAAACGCGTAAAGACTGGCCGCAGTCAGGCCAATGTATGCCATCAATGCTAGGTCACTGTGTGCTTTCGGTTCGCTCATTCGTTAGCTGACAGAGCGGTTTCAGGGCGCTCTTCTTAGCGGTCCGCTTCTTTTCCCACCGCCGCTTTCAAACTTGCCTCTTCTTTCAGGAACGCTCCCTTCGGAACGCCCAGAAGCTTGCCGACGGCATTATCGAATCCTTCCCAATCGGTATTGCTGGTACGTTCGGTGCTGGTGCTGGTTCATCTCACCCTTCAAATAGGTTGCTGGTCAAGTATATTATCGCCGTAAGGAGAGCCGATCCTGGCGCGCGAGCCGGGCACGCTGTAAATTGCCGGCGGGTGCGCGCGCATTCAACCCAAAACGCCACGCCCTCTCGTGCCACAATCGAATCGTGAGTGAGCTCCGCTGGCATCCTCTGCTGCGCGAATGGGTTGGGGTTGCGGCGCGCCGGCAGGACCGGCCGCAGATGCCCGGGAACTGGTGCCCATTCGACCCCGGCTCGGGCAAAGTGCCGGATACTTACGACGTCCTGATTTATCCCAACGATTTCCCCGCCTTCAGCATGGACGGGCCGCCGTTCTCGCCGGAGCCGGGCCTCTACGCAAAGACGGGCGCGCGCGGCTCTTGCGATGTCGTGATCTATCACCCGGAGCACGGGCTCGCGCCCTCCCAGCTTTCGGCGGAGCACTGGCGCAAGGTCGTGGATCTCTGGGCGCGCCGGCACGGCGAGCTGGCCGCGATCGCCGGCATCCAGTACGTGTATATTTTCGAGAACACGGGCGCCGCCATCGGCGTCACCATGCCGCACCCGCACGGCCAGATCTACGCTTTTCCATTCGTGCCGCCGCTTATCCAGCGGGAGTTGGATTCCGCATCTGATTATTTTCGAGAGCATGGCGCCTGCATCTACTGCCGGATCTTACGGGATGAGCTGGCGGACCGCAGCCGGATCGTCACTGAAAATCCGGACTTCGTGGCGTTTGTTCCGTTCTTTGCGCGCTGGCCGGGAGAGATCCAGATCTGCGCGCGGCGGCACTTCGCGAATATCATGGAGCTGAGCAGCGCCGAACCGGCGAACCTCGCCGCCATCATCAAGAAGGTGCGGATGAAATACGACGCGCTTTACGGCTTCCCAATGCCGTTAATGATGTTGTTGCGGCAGAGTCCGGTGAAGGGCCAGCACCCGTACTTTCACTTCCATATCGACTTCTACCCCATTCAGCGGAGCGCCACCAAGCTGAAGTATCTGGCCGGGGTGGAAAGCGGCGCGGGCATATTTCTTAACGACACCGTGGCCGAAGAGAAGGCGCGAGAACTACGTGAAACCGAGCCGCGGGAGTAGATACTCAAACATCTAGGAGTGCAAAATGGCCATCAACCGGAGAATCGCAGTCCTGGCGCTGATCACGGGCGCGCCGCTCATCGCGCAGGAACGCGCCGTGAAGACCGGGCCGCCGTTCATTCGAACCAGCGGCGATGCCGTGTCAACCGCCAAACCCGACCGCGCCACACTCAACATTGGCGTGACTACGCAGGCGCAAACGGCGCAGGCGGCGGCCGCGGACAATGCACGGCAGCTGGATGCGGTCGTGAATGCCATCCGCGACGGCCTCGGCGGCGCGGCCGAGCTGAAGACCAGCGGCTACGCCGTCAACCCCGACTATCGATATCCGCAGCCGGGCGGTCCTCCGCTCGCCGGCTATACGGTGACCAATACGCTCGAAGTGAAGCTGAGCGATGTGTCGCTCGTAGGAAAGCTGTTCGATCTCGCCACTCAGTTCGGCGCCAACACGATACACGGCGTGCAATTTCAGGTGAAAGAGGAGTCCGGCCTGCAGGCGCAGGCGCTGCGCGAGGCCGCGGCGAAAGCCAGAGCCAAAGCGGAGGCCATCGCCTCGGCGCTCGGACTGAAGATCGTGCGCGTGATCTCGGTCGAAGAGGGCTCGACGAACGTCATCCGTCCGGCTGTTTTTATGGCTGCCCAGATGCGTTCCGTTCCCACGCCCGTCGAGTCGGGCACGGTCGAAGTGCGTGCCCAGGTCACGCTCACCGTCGAGGTTTCTCCGTAGTTTCAAGCGGCCGGTAGCCGTGCTCGCGCATGACGCGGTGTGCGGTTTGGAGTGTCTCCGGCAGCACGTAGAAGAACGCGCCCACGCGCTCGCTCTGAAAAATGATCCCGCCGCGGTAATTGTCGGCCTCGACCCCGTAATCCACGCCGGCCCCCGTCAGGATCGACTCGAGCCGCAGCGCATCCTTGAGCCGCTTGGCGATATAGATCAATTCCGCGCGGTCTTCAGGAAAGAAGGAAGCCTCGCGTTTCATTTGAATTGAGAATCCAGGCCGATTATACCCACGACCTCATCTTAAGAGACTCCTGCCGCGAACTCCGCTCCCCCACCTGCTATCGGCCGAGAAGAAGAGCTTCACTGGCTTGCCCTGACGCTCGTGCCGGGCCTCGGAACCCGAAACTCGGGCAAGCTGATCGCTAGATTCCGCACGCCACAGGCGATTTTTCGGGCGTCGCCGAGCGAACTGGAAGGCGCCGGCATCAGTGGCGGGCTGGCACGCAGCATTGCCAGCGGCTGCTCGTTCGAAGATGCGGTTGTCCAGCAGGAAAAAATGCTGGCAACCGGGGCGGTTGCGGTCACGATCAACGATCCACGCTACCCGCCGCTGCTGCGCGAGATCTTCGATCCGCCGGTCGTGCTGTTCGCCCGGGGGCGCGTGGAACTGCTGCAGGCGACGATGTTCGGCGTGGTAGGTACACGGCGCCCCACCCCCTATGGCGTAGCGGCCACCGAACGGTTGGCCGGAGACCTGGCACGGGCCGGACTGACCATCGTGAGCGGGATGGCGCGCGGGATCGATACCGCCGCCCACAAAGCGGTGCTGGCAGCCGGGGGCGACACCATCGCCGTGCTGGGCTGCGGGGTGGACATCATATATCCCGCCGAGAACCGCAATCTGGCCGCCGACCTGGCATCCAAAGGGCTGGTGCTTTCCGAGTTCGCCATGGGATCGACCGCCTTTCCCCAGAACTTTCCCATCCGGAACCGCATCATCAGCGGGATGAGCGCCGGCCTGCTGGTGGTGGAGGGAGCGCAATACAGCGGATCGGCGATCACAGCCCGGCTGGCAATCGACCAGGGCCGCGAAGTCTTTGCAATACCAGGGAACATCACGTCAAGCAGAGTTGGGGACCCAATCTGTTGATTAAGCAGGGAGCTAAGCTGGTACAGGATTGGAACGACGTAATTGCGGATTTACCCCCGGAGGTTAGGCGGAAACTGATCGATGACGGGAAAAAGCGCCTTATGGCTCAAGGAGTTACGGATGCCGATGCAACTTCCGGGACGGCGCAGACATCTTTATTAAGTGGCCAGAGCGATATTTCCCGCAGACTGCTGGAAACGCTTAAACCAGACGCCAGCATACACTTAGACGACCTGGTCGAGACCCTGGGAGACTTTTCTCCCTCCGAATTGATCGCCGCCCTGTTTGAATTGGAATTGACAGGTCTGGTAAAACAGCTACCAGGGAAGAACTTTGTTAAAGTGTGGTAGGCGCTTTTGGGTCCCGAACATTAAAATAAGTTAACCATGGCGAAGGCTCTCGTAATCGTAGAATCGCCGGCGAAGGCGAAAACCATCAACAAGTATCTGGGCAAGAACTACCTGGTGATGGCTTCGCTCGGCCACATCAAGGACCTTCCTAAGAAAGACCTCGCGGTCGATGTAGATAACGGCTTCGAGCCCCACTACGAAGTAATCGAGGGCAAGAAGAAGCTGATCCAGGAGCTGAAACAGACCGCCAAGAAGGTGGACCAGATCTACTTGGCGGCTGACCCGGACCGCGAGGGCGAAGCCATCTGCTTTCACCTGCAGGAAGAACTGCACGGCGGCAACGGCAAGGGCAAAAAGAAGTCCGGCCCCGAAATCTTCCGGGTGATGTTCAACGAGATCACTTCGCGCGGCATCAAAAAAGCCTTTGAGACGCCGGGGCAGGTGGACATCCACCGCGTGGAAGCGCAGCAGGCGCGGCGCGTGCTCGACCGGTTGGTGGGCTACAAGATTTCCCCGCTGCTGTGGGACAAAGTGCGGCGTGGGCTTTCGGCGGGGCGGGTGCAGACGGTTGCGCTGCGGCTGATCGTCGAGCGCGAGCGCGAGATCCGGGCGTTCGAGAAAAAAGAATACTGGACGATTGACGTCAACCTTGGCGCGAAAAAGCCGCCGACTTTTGATGCGCGGCTGTTCAAGCAGGCCGCTCCGGGGGGTGAAGCGGAGACCCCGGAAATCGGCAGCCAGCCGGTGGCCGATGCGATCGTCAAGGCTCTTGAAGGGGCCGAGTATGTAGTCAAGTCGGTTGGAACGCGCGAGAAGCGGCGCAATCCGGTAGCGCCATTCATCACCTCGACTTTGCAGCAGGAAGCGTCGCGTAAGCTGCGCTTCAGCGTGAAGCGCACCATGATGCTGGCGCAGCGGCTCTATGAAGGCATCGAGCTGGGCAAAGAGGGCGCGGTGGGTCTCATCACTTACATGCGAACGGATTCTACGCGCATCGCGGGTGAAGCCATCGAGGAAGTGCGCGGGTTCGTAAGCGAAAAATACGGCGCACAGTACCTGCCGCAAGCGCCCAATGTTTACAAATCCAAGAAAGAAGCGCAGGACGCACACGAGGCCATACGGCCCTCGGCGGTGATGCGCACGCCGGACGAGATCGAGCGGCATCTTTCGGATGACGAGCTGAAACTGTACCGGCTGATCTGGATGCGCTTCGTGGCTTCGCAGATGATGCCGGCGGTGTTCGATCAGACCACGATCGACGTGAATGCCAAGGGGCCGGACGGCGCCGTGTACACCTTCCGGGCCACGGGATCAGTGCCGAAGTTTGACGGCTATCTTCGGGTTTACGAAGAAGGAAAAGACCAGAAAGACGAGGACGACGAGGAGCTGCGCCACAAGCTGCCGCTGGTGGAGGAGGGGGAGACGCTGAAGTTCCGCGGCATCAAGCCGGAACAGCACTTCACCGAGCCGCCGCCGCGCTACAACGAAGCCACGCTGGTGAAGAAGCTGGAAGCCGACGGCGTGGGGCGCCCGTCCACCTACGCCTCGATTCTCTCGACCATACAGGAGCGCGAGTACGTCACCAAGGACGGCGGCAAGTTCAAGCCGACCGAGCTGGGGATGGTGGTGACCGACCTGCTGCTCGAGAGCTTCAGCGACATCTTCGAAGTGCAATACACGGCACGCATGGAAGAGGAGCTGGACGAGATCGAAGAGGGCAAACTCGACTGGCGCGAGGCCATGGGCGAATTCTACGACCGCTTCAAGAAGGACCTGAAGCGCGCCGAAAAGCACATGACCGACATCAAGCGCATGGAGGAGCCCACCGATCTCACGTGCGAAAAGTGCGGCAAGCCGCTGGTGATCAAGTGGGGCAAACACGGCCGCTTCATCGCCTGCACCGGGTATCCGGAATGCACTAACACGCGCGAGGTGCCGGCCGATCCGCAGGATACCGATAACGCTGACCTGACCGAGCAGGGTGACGAAGAATATTGCCAGAACTGCGGCCGGACCATGGTACTGAAGAAGGGCCGGTTCGGGCAGTTTTATGCGTGTACCGGGTATCCGGACTGCAAGACCACGCGGCCGATCGGCGGCACACAGAAGAAAGCCGACGTGGCGCTGGATGAAAAGTGCCCGCAATGCGGCTCGAACCTGGTGATGAAATACGGGCGCTATGGCGAGTTCACGGCGTGCAGCAATTATCCGACTTGCAAGTTCGTCAAGCAGAAAACAATTGGCGTGAAGTGCCCGGAGTGTTCGGAAGGCGAAGTGGTGGAGCGGCGTTCCAAGCGTGGCAAGACTTTCTACGGGTGCAGCCGGTACCCGGACTGCAACTTCGTGGCCTGGGCGAAGCCGGTGGCGGAGAAATGCCCGGAGTGCGGCAGCCCGTACATGCTGGAAAAATGGCTGAAAGCCGGCACGACGCTGCAGTGCCCCAATCAGGAGTGCAAATTCAAAAAGGTCGTTGAGCCCGAGCTCGTGAGCCATTAATGGCCGCGCACAAATCGGTGGCCAACCTGCGCTGGTTGTGCGGCGCGCTGCTGTTTGCTTCCCCCGCCATCCACTACAACGACCCCCCAACGCTCAACGGCGACGCGCCCCACCC
>JACXTT010001944.1_pt1 | contig 33643 bp, 24 predicted proteins | sample 9270951 | NCBI WGS metagenome assembly JACXTT01 (sample SAMN15532306, study PRJNA645909) | rock metagenome | isolation source: weathered quartz diorite | place: Puerto Rico | collected 2017-06-21
TAGGAAAAGGCCTGAACCAGCTTGCTGACACCCGCGGGTTCGGGATGGGATGCAATGATCGTGCTCAGACGGTGCGGCGACACTGCCAGGATCACGTGGCTGAAGCGCCCGTCTTGCGCTGTCAGTTCGAATCCGCCAGCGGTTCTGCGCACCGTCTCCACGGTCAAGCCCAACCGCACGCTGCCACCGTGCAGGGCGACAAAAGCCGCCGCGCGGTCGGGAAACAGCGCGGAGAAATCCATGGTCGGGAGCAGCAAGTCGCTGTTGGCGCGCGCGCCATTGAAGCTGTCGCGAAGTACGTTCAGGAAAATCTGTGCAGACGCCTCGTCGGGCCGGGTGTTCAATGCCGAAAGGCACAACGGGTTCCAAAGGTAGCGAGTGACCGCCGCCGGCTGCCCGTAGGAGGCGAGCAGCTGCTCGACGCTGGTGTCGGCCCCGAGACAGAAATTCTGTCGCCGCATGGCAGCGATGAATGCGGCGGCTTTCATGCGTCCGGCGAAGTCCAGACCGCGCGCGCAGACCAGTGCTGCAGCGAGATGCAGAGGGGCGGGCAGCCGTGGCACGCGCAGGCGGAAGTGCGGGTAAACGATGAGTTCGAGCGGCAGCCGGACCAGACCCGGGGCTTCTCCTGGGCGCCTGGTGAGTTCAATCAGCCGCAAGGTTTCCCGATAAGCGCCGATCAGGATATGCAGGCCGTTATCCAGCAGCATGCCGCCGATCTCGACCCGGCGTGCCCGCCCGCCGAGTGTCCTGGCCGCCTCGAATACCGTGACCGCAATGTCGCGGCGGGCGAGCTCCGCTGCGGCCGCCATCCCTGCGTAGCCACCACCAACGATCGCTATGCGAAAGGATGAAGGACTGGCATCCAAGGATGAAGGATGAAGGATGAAGGATGAAGGAGAGTCAGAACTCTTTGAACTTACTTCCTCCTTCCGCCTTCCGCCTTCATCCTTGCTCTTCATCCTTCCGCCTTCATCCTTGCTCTTCATCCTTACGTCTCTCGCCTCGCTCGGTGAACCAGGTTTTCCACGCGATCCACAATTTGCGCAACGGGGTGAGCGACGTGCGCCGGCTGAGGACTTTGCATCCGCCGGCGTGTATCTCATCCAGGACGGTCCGGTAGATCGCCGCCATTACCAGACCTGGGCGCTGGGCCTTGCGATCCTGGCGCGGCAATGAAGCGAAGGCCCGCTGGTAATAGTCCCGGGCACGGTCGATCTGGAATTCAATCAATCGCCGGAAGGAATCGGTTTCATCCAAATGAGTGATGTCGGACGCGGCAACGCCGAAGCGCGCCAGTTCGTCGAGCGGCAGATAGACGCGATTGCGGCGCGCATCCTCGCCGACGTCGCGGATGATATTGGTGAGCTGGAACGCGGTGCCGAGGTTCTCGGCGTAGCGCAGCGTTCCGGAATCGCGGTAGCCGAAGATCTGTGCCGCCATCAGGCCGACCACGCCCCCCACCCGGTAACAATACGATTGCAGCGTGGCGAAGTCGGGATAGCGATTGTATTGCAGATCCATCTCCATCCCGTCGATGATCTCGTGGAAGCGCGCCTGCGGAAGATCGAAACGGCGCACCACCGGGATCAGGGCCTTTGCTACCGGATGCTGCGCCGTGCCGGCAAATGTGCCGGCGATTTCCTGGCGCCACCAGGTGAGCTTGGCCCTGGCGACATCGGCATCGCCGCACTCGTCCACCACGTCGTCCACCTCGCGACAGTAGGCGTAGAGCGCGGTGATCGCGCGGCGTTTTTCCGGCGGCAGGAACAGGAAGCTGTAGTAGAAGCTCGAGCCGCTCTGCGCCGCCTTGTCCTGGCAATACTGATCGGGGCTCATGGATAGGCGAAAAACGATCGGAACAGGATGGCGAGCCAGTCGTGGGGCTGCAAGACCGGGCGATGACGGAAAACGTCGCCGCGGCTGGCGCGCAGCTTGTCCAGGATGCGGCTCCCGCCCGTCACGATCATGCGCAATTCCATTCCGACGCGCCCCGGGAGCCGTCTCGCCAGCGGCGCGCCGTCCAGCAGCATGCAGCGCGCTCGCTCGATCTGAAACACCATCAGTGTTTGCCATGCCGCGCCGCTGCTCCGGTCGGCGATCTGCCTTTCAGTTACGCCGTATTCAGCCATCTCGTCCTGAGGCAGGTAGATGCGGTTCTTGCGGAAATCGATCTCGATGTCCTGCAGGAAGTTGATGAGCTGCAGGCTCGAACAGATAGCATCGGAGCAGGCGAGGTTGCGCGCTTCGGTGGCCTGATACAAGTGCAGCAGCAGCCTGCCGACTGGATTTGCCGAGCGCCGGCAATAGTCCATGACTTCGCGGAAATCGGCGTACCGGCCCTTGGTCACGTCCTGGCTGAACGCCGAAAGCAGGTCGCGAAACAGACCGACGGGCAGGCGATGCGCCGTGATCACCGGCGCCAGATCGGCAAACAACGGCAATCGCGGCGGATCCCCGCGGTCGACGCAATCCAGCTCACGGGAGAACTCGGCAAGCTTGTACAAACGCTGTTCCGGCGGCAAGACGCCCTCGTCGGCGAAATCGTCGGCCTGGCGTGCAAACGAGTAGATCAGCTCCACCGGACGGCGCAGCCTCGCGGGCAGCAACACAGAGGCCACCGGAAAATTCCCGTAGTGATTCACCGCCATCGGCTGTTCGCTTTGCGTGACAGAAGGTTAGATGTCGGAACTAGGTCCCGGCAAGCGGGCATTCGGGTGGCGGGGGCGGGGGCATTATATTAGAATGCATCGAGGGCGAAAGTGGCGGAATTGGTAGACGCACCAGATTTAGGTTCTGGCGCCGAAAGGCGTGAGAGTTCGAGTCTCTCCTTTCGCACCAGAGCCGTGAGAAATCGCCGTCGGCCAGGCCTCGCCCGCCCACCACACAGGAAAATAGAATTTAGATGCAAGCGAATCTGGAAACTCTGAGTTCTCTCGAGCGGCGCCTCTCGGTGAGTCTGCCGCTCGATCAGGTCAACAGCGAAGTCGAGAACCGCCTGAAGCGGCTGGCGCGCACCGTCAAGCTGCATGGCTTCCGTCCCGGCAAGGTACCTCTCAAGATTGTCGAGCAGCAGTTCGGCGGCCAAGTGCGCCAGGAAGTGCTCGGCGATGCCGTCCAGCACAGCTTTGGCGAGGCGGTCAAGGAAAAGAATCTGCGCGTTGCCGGCTATCCGCGCATCGAAGTGAAATCCGCCGCGGACGCCGCGGGCAAGTTCGAGTACACCGCGACCTTCGAGGTTTACCCCGATCTTGCCATAGGTGAACTGGGTGGCGCGAAAATCGAGCGTCCGCTGGTCAGGATCGGCGATGCCGAAGTGGACAGGACCATCGAAATCCTGCGCAAGCAGCGTACCCACTACCACAGCACCGGACGCGCCGCCCAGTCCGGCGACCAGGTGCTGATGGATTATCGCGGCAGTATCGACGGCAATCCTTTCGAAGGCGGTGCGGGAATCGATCAGTACGCCCTGCTCGGTGGCGGCCAGTTGCTTGCGGACTTCGAGAAGAACGTCCTTGGCATGAAGGCCGGCGAGACCAAAACCTTCGAGCAGCGCTTTCCCGACGATTACCACGGCAAGGAAGTGGCGGGAAAGACCGCCCGATTCGAGGTAACGGTCAAGGATGTGCGCGAGCCGCACGTGCCCGAAGCGGACGCCGAGTTTGCCAAGACGCTGGGTGTAGCCGATGGCGACGTCGCCAAAATGCGCGCCGAAATCAAGGCCAACCTTGAACGCGAGGTCAAGCACCGCGCCGCCACGCGCGTCAAGGATCAGGTCATGAAGACGCTGGTCGATGCGACCCGGGTGGAGCTGCCCAGGGCGCTGCTGGACATGGAAATCGATCGCCTGTTGCACAACGTGCGCCACGATCTGGAGGCGCGCGGGCTCAAGGCCGACAAGGTGCCGATGCCCAGGGAAGCCTTTGAGCCGGAAGCGCAGCGGCGTGTCAGCCTTGGCCTGATCCTGGCGGAGCTGGTGAAGAAACACGGACTCGAAGCCAAGCCGGACCAGATCAAGGCGGTGGTCGGGGAGTATGCGCAGAGCTACGAGAAGCCGGAAGAGGTGCTGCGCTGGTACTACCAGTCGCCCGAGCGGCTGCGCGAGGTCGAGTCGATCGTCCTCGAGGACAACGTGGTGCAATGGGTGCTGGCCAATGCCAGGGTCGAGGACAAGCCGACCGAGTTCGACGACCTCATGGGGAATGCAAAATGATCACGATGCAAGACCGAATAACGAGCGAGCCGCAGGGCCTGGGTTTGATTCCCATGGTCATCGAGCAGAGCGGTCGCGGCGAGCGCGCCTACGACATCTACTCGCGGCTACTCAAGGAGCGGGTGGTGTTTTTGGTCGGGCCGGTCAACGAAATGTCAGCGAACCTGATCGTGGCGCAGTTACTCTTTCTCGAGTCGGAGAACCCGGAAAAGGATATTTCCTTCTATATCAACTCGCCGGGCGGGTCGGTTTCCGCGGGGTTGGCAATCTATGACACCATGCAGTTCGTCAAGCCCGACGTGAGCACCCTTTGCATCGGCCAGGCGGCCAGCATGGGCGCCTTCCTGCTGGCCGCCGGCGCCAAGAACAAACGCTTCGCGCTGCCTAACTCGCGGGTAATGATCCACCAGCCGATGGGTGGCTTCCAGGGCCAGGCTTCGGACATCGAGATCCAGGCGCGTGAAATTCTTTACCTGCGCGGCCGGCTTAACGAGCTGATGGCGAAGCACACCGGACAGGACGTGAAGACCATCGAGCGCGACACCGACCGCGACAATTTCCTCAGCGCCGATGAGTCGGTAAAGTACGGGCTCGTGGACAAGGTACTGGTCAGCCGCAGCGAGGCAGGCGTGCCCGCCTGAGGCGCCGGGCGGATTGCGGGGCGGCGACATGGGAACCAGCGTGCGTATGGGTGTCTGATGGTTTGATGTTCAGAGCGAAAGGACGTTATGTCTGACAAACCTGGCGGCGAGAAACTTCTCTACTGTTCTTTCTGCGGCAAAAGCCAGCACGAGGTTCGCAAGCTGATCGCCGGTCCATCGGTGTTTATTTGCGACGAGTGCATCGAGCTATGCAACGACATCATCCGCGAGGAGAGCCACGCCGAGACCACCGGGAAGGGCGCCAAGTCCGATCTTCCCGTTCCGCACGAAATTCGCGAGATCCTCGACCAGTACGTGATCGGCCAGGACACTGCCAAGAAGATCCTTTCGGTCGCGGTGTACAACCACTACAAGCGGCTCAAGACGGTGCAGAAGAAGGACGACGTCGAGCTTGCCAAGAGCAATATTCTTTTGATCGGCCCTACCGGCTCGGGAAAGACGTTGCTGGCACAGACGCTGGCGCGGCTGCTGAATGTTCCATTCGTGATGGCGGATGCCACCACGCTGACCGAAGCCGGTTATGTCGGGGAGGACGTCGAGAACATCATTCAGAAGCTGCTGCAGAAGTGCGACTACGACGTCGAAAAAGCGCAGCGCGGCATCGTTTACATCGACGAGATCGACAAGATCTCGCGCAAGTCCGACAACCCCTCGATCACCCGCGACGTGTCGGGTGAAGGCGTGCAGCAGGCGCTGCTAAAACTCATCGAAGGCACCATCGCCTCGGTGCCGCCGCAGGGCGGACGCAAGCATCCGAACCAGGAATTCGTCCAGGTCGACACCACGAACATCCTGTTCGTCTGCGGCGGCGCGTTCGACGGCCTGGACCGGATCATCCGCGCCCGCTCCGACAAGGGCGGCATCGGTTTTGGCGCCGAAGTGAAGAGCAAGGACAACCGCAAGGACATCGGAGCGGTGCTGCGCGGCGTCGAGCCAGAAGACCTGATCAAGTACGGCCTGATCCCGGAGTTCGTCGGCCGCCTGCCGGTCGTCGCAACGCTGGATGAACTTGATCAGGCCGCGCTGATCCAAATCCTTACCGAGCCGAAAAATGCGCTGCTCAAGCAGTACCAGCGCATGTTCAGCATGGAAGGTGTCGAGCTGGAGGTGCGTTCCGATGCGCTGAAAGCGGTGGCGCTGAAAGCACTGGCGCGGCGCACCGGGGCGCGCGGGCTGCGTTCGATCCTGGAACAGGTGTTGCTTGACATCATGTACGACCTGCCCTCTCTGAGCAACGTGGAGAAGGTGGTGGTGGACGAAGGCATGATTACCGGCGACGCGCAGCCGATCCTGCTTTACTCCGACCAGCCCAAGGTGGCCGGATCTGCCTGAGGGGCGGCCAAAATCCGCGGCCGGCCGGCGTCGGAGTCCGCAGTGCCGCCGAATTGCCCAGCTTAACAAGGGCTTGGCGTCCGGGTTGAAATACGCGGGCGGCGCCCAACCTTGGAACGTATCCTTGCCCTTTCAGGTGACCAATGACTTATTCCGCTGATTCTTCCCAGACGACCGTCACCTACCCGCTGTTGCCCTTGCGGGACGTGGTCGTTTTCCCTCACATGGTCATTCCGTTGTTCGTCGGGCGTCCGAAATCGATCAAGGCGCTGGAAACCGCGATGGAAGCGGGCAAGAGCATCCTGCTGGTCGCGCAGAAGTCGGCAGCAAAGGACGAACCCTCGCCGGAAGACCTATACGACATCGGCAGCATCGCCAACATCCTGCAGATGCTCAAGTTGCCCGACGGCACGGTAAAGGTGCTGGTCGAGGGCGTACAGCGCGCCAAGGTTGTGTCGATCGCGGACGAGAAAACGCATTACGCCGCCGAGGCGCTGCCGGTTCCGGCCGATGCGGTCGAAACCAACGAGGTGGAGGCGATGCGCCGCGCCATGCTCACCCAGTTCGACCAGTACGTGAAACTCAACAAGAAGATCCCTCCCGAGATCCTCACGTCGCTTTCAGGCATCGACGAGCCCGGCCGGCTTGCCGATACCGTGGCCGCACACCTGCCGCTGAAACTCGAGCAGAAACAGGCGGTGCTGGAAATGTTCGAGGTCAGGAAGCGCTTGGAGCATCTGCTGTCGCTCATGGAAGCCGAGCTCGACATCCTGCAGGTCGAGCGCCGCATCCGCGGACGCGTCAAGCGCCAGATGGAGAAGAGCCAGCGCGAGTATTACCTCAACGAACAGGTCAAGGCGATCCAGAAGGAACTCGGCGACATGGAAGAGGGCGCCGACCTGGACGAAATGGACAAGCGCATCAAGGCGGCGCATATGCCCAAGGAGGCGCGCAACAAAGCTGAAGCGGAGCTCAAGAAGCTGCGGCTGATGTCGCCCATGTCGGCCGAGGCCACGGTGGTGCGCAACTACATCGAAACGCTGGTCGGGCTGCCCTGGAAGAAGAGGAGCAAGATCAGCAACGATCTGGCCAAGGCGCAGGAAATCCTGGACGCCGATCACTATGGGCTGGAGAAGGTCAAGGAGCGCATCGTCGAGTACCTGGCGGTGCAGCAGCGCGTGGAGAAGCTCAAAGCGCCGATCCTGTGCCTGGTGGGGCCCCCGGGTGTGGGCAAGACCTCGCTTGGGCAGTCGATCGCGCACGCGACCAACCGCAAGTTCGTGCGCATGTCCCTGGGCGGCGTGCGCGACGAGGCCGAAATCCGCGGCCACCGCCGTACTTATATCGGCTCGATGCCCGGCAAGCTGCTGCAGAACATGTCGAAGATCGGCGTGAGGAACCCCCTGTTCCTGTTCGATGAAGTGGACAAGATGGGGCAGGATTTCCGCGGCGACCCGGCTTCCGCGCTGCTGGAGGTGCTCGACCCGGAGCAGAACGACAAGTTCGTCGACCATTACGTCGAGGTCGAGTACGACCTTTCGGACGTGATGTTCGTGGCTACCGCGAACACCATGAATATCCCGGCGCCTCTGCTGGACCGGATGGAAGTGATCCGTCTTTCCGGCTACACCGAGGACGAGAAGATCAACATCGCGATGCGTTACCTGCTGCCGAAGCAGATGAAGAACAACGGCGTCAAGCAGGGCGAGCTGTCGGTCTCCGAGAGCGCCATCCGCGACATCGTCCGCTACTACACGCGCGAGGCCGGCGTGCGCGGCCTGGAGCGCGAAATCTCCAAGATCTGCCGCAAGGTCGTGAAATCGCTGCTGATGAAGAAGCGCGACCGCCGGGTAACGGTGAGCGCGCGCAATCTCGACCACTACCTGGGGGTGCGCCGCTTCACCTACGGCCTGGCGGAGAAAAACAACCGGGTAGGCCAGGTCACCGGCCTGGCGTGGACCGAAGTCGGCGGCGAGCTGCTCACCATCGAGGCTGCCGTCATGCCAGGCAAGGGCAACATCCAGCGCACCGGCTCGCTTGGCGACGTCATGAAGGAGTCGGTCGAGGCAGCCCGGTCCGTGGTGCGCGCGCGCGCGAACCGGCTCGGCATCAAGGACGATGCATTCGAGAAGTACGACATCCACGTGCATGTGCCCGAGGGCGCAACACCCAAGGACGGCCCCTCGGCGGGCATTGCCATGACCACCGCGCTGGTTTCGGCATTGACCGCGATCCCGGTGCGTGCGGATGTCGCAATGACCGGCGAAATTACGTTGCGCGGGGAAGTGCTTGCGATCGGGGGCCTCAAGGAAAAGCTGCTGGCGGCGCACCGCGGCGGCATCAAGACGGTCTTGATCCCTGAAGAAAACGTCAAGGATCTGACGGAAATACCCGACAACATCAAGAATCGCCTGGACATCCATCCGGTCAAGTGGATCGATGAGGTACTGGAACACGCGCTCGAGCGCAACCCCGAGCCCTTGCCGGAGAAAACCGAGGCGGTGGCCATCCCCGCGGTGGACTCGACCGAGGCGGTGAGCGCGGTCAAGCATTGAATTTTCTGCTGCGAAAGAACGGGAATGCGAAAGGCATTCCCGTTTTTTTTGCGGTGTCACATTGCGCTGGAAGCGGTGATCCCTTGGAAACTCGCTTGACACGGGGATTTTCGCCTTGTTATAAAGTGCGTCCGGGAATTCGAACGCCATAACAATTCTTCTGTCTTCGGCCCGCAGTCGAAAACAGTTTTCCTGTTTCTCCCGTCAACAAATAACGAAAGGGGACCCAAGTGAACAAATTCGAACTCATTGAGGCCGTTGCGAAGTCCGCCGACATCTCCAAAGCGGCCGCCGGCAGGGCGTTGGAAGGCACCGTAACGGCGATAAAGAGCTCGCTGAAGAAAGGCGCAATGGTGACGCTCGTCGGTTTCGGCACTTTCTACGTGGGCAAGCGCGCGGCGCGCAGCGGCCGCAATCCCCGCACCGGCGCGATCATCAAGATCAAGGCGGCCAGAGTACCCAAGTTCCGCGCTGGAAAAGCCCTCAAGGATGCAGTAAACTAGCGCGCTTCGTTGGACCGCACACCGGCATTTCTTCCAGATTTGGGGGTAATGAACCAGCAGCGACGCGGAGATTCCGCGGTTGCCGCGGGTGCTTAGCTCAGTTGGTAGAGCGTCGCCCTTACAAGGCGAAAGTCGGGAGTTCGAGCCTCTCAGCACCCACCAGAAAGGCAGTGATGAGAGATCAGTGATGAGAGATGAGGGCGGAGACAGCGTGAGAGATTTTCCCGTCACCGATCACCCATCACCTATCAGGCATTACTGAATTTGGAGTGGTAGTTCAGTTGGTTAGAATACCGGCCTGTCACGCCGGGGGTCGCGGGTTCGAGTCCCGTCCACTCCGCCAGAACACAGGGAAGGCGAACGTGAGTTCGCCTTTTTCATTTGTTGTCCGGGTTCCGCTTGCGCCGACGTGGCGGTGGCGCATCAGGCATACTCTCCGATCGTCGCAGTTTTTCGGGCCAGGTTGACACATGTACGATTTCATCTACAAGCACAAGAAATGGCTGCAGATCATTCTGCTGGTTCTGATCGTGCCGCCCTTCGCACTGTTCGGCATCGACTACTATTTCCGCGATACCGGCAGTGGCGGCGCGTTGGCCCGGTTCGGCGACATCCGCATCTCGGATCTGGAGTACTCCCAAGCATTGCGACGGGCGCAAGACCGCGTGCGCGAGATGAGCAAAAACAATCCCGATCCGGCGTTGCTCAACAGTCCGCAGCTGAAGGAATCGGTATTGAACGACCTGATCGCACGCAAGGTGGCGCTGGCGCACGCCTACAAGTCGGGGATGACGGTCTCAGCGGCGGAGTTGCAGAAGATCATCGGCGCGATCGAGGTTTTCCGCGACGAATCGGGGCGATTTTCGCCGACGCGCTACCGGCAATTGCTGCAGGGACAGGGCATGACGCCGGTGGCGTTCGAGAACGACATCCGCATGAACATCATGCTCGAGCAGTTGCGCGCCGTTACTGCCGGCTCTGGCTTCCTGCCCGACTCGGTGGTCGAGCGACTGCTCAAGGTCAGGGAACAGGAACGTGAAGTCAGCCAGGTTGTCTTCAACCCGGTGGACCATCGCAAGCAGGTGAAGATCTCCGAAGTGGACGTGGCGAAGTATTACGAAGAGCACAAGAACGAGTTCCAGATCCCCGAACGTGTGCGCCTGGAGTACCTGGTGCTGTCCCCGGACGCGGTGGGGCACGCGGCAAAGGTCACCGACGAGGAATTGAAGAATTACTACCAGGCGAACATCGAACGCTACCGGACCCCGGAACAACGGCGCGCCAGCCATATTCTGATTCCGGCACCGGCAGGTGCCAGCGCCGAGGACAAGGCCAGGGCCAAGGCGCAGGCCGAGGACCTGTTGAAACAAATCCAGTCTTCACCGGGCAAGTTTGCCGAACTGGCGGCCAAGTTCTCGAAGGACCCCGGCTCGGCGCAGAAGGGTGGCGATCTCGGCTTCTTCGCTCGCGGCCTGATGGTAAAGCCGTTCGATGCCGCCGTTTTCGCGCTTAAAATCGGCGAGCTGGCAGGTCCGGTCGAAACCCAGTACGGTTATCACATCATCCGACTGGACGCGATAAAGGCGTCGCAGACTACGCCTTTTGACGCGGTCAAACAACAGATTGTCGACGAAGTTCGCAAGCCCAAGCTCGGCAAGGCCTATGCCGAAGCTGCCGACAGTTTCAACAACCTGGTGTACGAGCAGTTCGACAGCCTGCAGCCCGCGGCGGAGGCACTCAAGCTCACGGTGCAGAAGTCCGACTGGGTCAGCCGGACCGGCGGCAATCCGAACCCGCTGTTCAACAACGAGAAGCTTCTCAACGCGGTGTTCTCCGACGAAGTGCTGAAGAACAAACACAATACCTCGGCGATCGAGGTGCAATCCAATATGCTGCTGGCGGCGCGGGTAGTTGAGCACAAGCCGGCAGCGGCTCTGCCACTGGAGCATGTGCGCAACGATGTCATGCAATATCTCACCGACAAGGGCGCGATCGAGCTGGCCGGGAAGGAGGGGCGCGCGGCGCTGGAGAAGCTGCAGAAGGGTCAGCCGGTGGAGTTGTCCTGGTCGCCGTCGCAGACGGTATCGCTGCAGAAACGCCAGGGTCTTCACCCCGAAGGCGCACAGGCGGTATTCGGCGCCGATGTGAGCAAACTCCCGGTCTACGCCGGCGTGCCGGCGCCGCCGGGGCGATTCGTCGTGTATCGCATCACCAAGGTCAAGGACGTGACCGCCGTTGATCCGGAACAGCGCAAGGCGCTGGGCAAGCAACTCGCGGAGATGATCGGCCAGGAACAGTATGTCGCCTATCTCGCCAGCCTGCGGGAACGCGCCGACGTCAAGGTCGACAGGAAGCAGCTGGAACAGGGACAGTAGCGCCGGTTGCGCAACAGAAAAGCCTGCATGCTCCAACCATGCAGGCTTTTTTTGTTTCGGCGTTCCGTAATAAAGAGTTTCACCGCGAAGGACGCCAAGGACGCCAAGGAAAACCCGGGAGAGACAAACCGTGGTGGGCGGACGCTATTCTTGGAAATTCGGGCTGACGAGTACTTTTCTCTGTACGCTGTGTTTGAGTTTCACCTTCCTTTGCGTCCCTTGGCGTCCTTTGCGGTGAGTGCTTTCGAATATTTACCCACTATTCGATCTGGCCGGCCCCGCTGGTATTGAATCCGGCGTCTACATAGGTGATTTCGCCGGTGATGCCGCTGGCCAGTTCGCTGCACAGGAACGCGGCGACATTGCCGACTTCCTCGGTGGTGACGTTGCGGCGCAGCGGCGACTGCTTTTCCGCATAGGCCAGCAGCTTGCCGAAGCTGTTGATGCCGGCGGCGGCAAGGGTCTTGATCGGCCCGGCGGAAATCGCATTGACCCGGATGCCCTTGGGCCCGAGGCTTTGCGCCATGTAGCGGACATTGGCCTCGAGGCTGGCCTTGGCCAGCCCCATGACGTTGTAGCTGGGGAAAGAACGCTCGGCTCCGAGGTAGGTGAGCGTAAGCAACGCCGCCTTGCGGCCCTGCATCATCGGCAGGCCAGCCTTGGCGAGTGCGGCAAAACTGTAGGAACTGATTTCGTGGGAGACGCGGAATGCCTCGCGGGTAACAGAATCCAGGTAATCGCCGGCCAGTGCTTCGCGGGGCGCATACGCGATCGAGTGGATGATGCCGTCGAGGCCGTCCCAGCGCCGGGCCAGTTCGGCGAACAGCGCGTCGATCTCGGCGTCACTGGCGACATCGCAGGGCAGCACCAGCCGGCTGCCGAATTCAGCTGCCAGTTCGACCACGCGATCCCTGACCCGCTCCCCTTGGAAGCTGAACGCAAGTTGCGCGCCCTCGCGGTGCATTGCCTTGGCGATTCCGTAGGCGATCGAACGGTTGCTGAGCAGGCCGGTGATGAGAATTTTCTTTTTGTCGAGAAATCCCATGACGTTTCCTAGCTGTTTGCTGTTTCGTTTCGCGGAATTCCGGCATTATTATAGCGAAACGACCCATCCCGACGGCCGTGACCTACGAGAGTTGCGGATGTATGCGGGCTGACCACCCGGTATTCCGCTACACTTCGGCCAGAGTATGAGCCGGCTGAAAGCAACAGCCGTGGCGCTCGCGCTGCTCGGTTTCCTGGGCGGCTGCGGCGGACCATGGAACGACCCCTATCCCGCCCGCGAGCGCGGCCAGAACATCCTGTATTCGGCCTTCGTGGAGCGGCCCAAGCACCTCGACCCGGTGCAGTCATACTCCGAGAACGAGTACGTCTTCATCTCCCAGATCTACATGCCGCCATTGCAATACCACTATCTCAGGCGGCCCTACGAACTGGTTCCTTTCGGCGCGGCAGAGATCCCGCGCGCCGTTTACCTCGATGCCGACGGCCGCCGGCTGCCCGATTCCGCGCCCGCCGAACGGGTGGCATTCAGCGTTTACGACATCCGCATCAGGCAGGGGGTGATGTACCAGCCGCACCCGGCCTTTGCCGTGGACGAGTCCGGCAAGCCGCGCTATCTGAATCTCGGGCGCGAGGAGCTGAAGAATATATTCGAGCTGCGCGACTTCGGGTACACCGGCACGCGCGAACTGGTGGCCGAGGACTACGTGTTTCAGATCCGCCGGCTTGCGCACCCGGGGCTGCATTCGCCGATCTTCGGTCTGATGAGCGAGTACATCGTCGGACTGAAAGAGCTCGGACAGCAACTTCAGGAGGCGGCAAAGCACCTGCCCGCGGGCGCGTATCTCGACCTCACGATGTACCCTCTCGAGGGCGCGCAGACCCTGGATCGCTACACCTACCGCATCAAGATCCGCGGCAAGTACCCGCAGTTCGTTTACTGGCTGGCCATGCCGTTCTTTGCGCCGATTCCGGAAGAGGCGCATCGCTTCTACTCGCAACCGGGGATGACCGAAGGCAAGAACCTCACGCTCGACTGGTACCCGGTGGGCACCGGCCCGTACATGCTCACGGTCAACAATCCGAACCGGTTGATGGTGATGGAGCGCAATCCGAATTTCGCCGGCGAACCGTATCCCGCGGACGGCGAAGCGGGCGATGCCGAAGCCGGGCTCCTCGACGATGCCGGCAAACCCATGCCGTTCATCGACAAGGTGATATTCAGCCTGGAAAAGGAAAGCATCCCCTACTGGAACAAGTTCCTGCAGGGCTATTACGACTTTTCCGGAATCTCATCGGATACCTTCGACCAGGTGGTGCAGATCACCGGTGCCGGCGATATCGCGCTGACCGAGGACATTCAAAAGCGCCGAATTGCCTTGCAGACCTCGGTGGCGACCTCCACGCTGTACATGGCCTTCAACATGCTTGATCCGGTGGTCGGCGGCAACTCGGAGCGCGCGCGCAAGCTGCGCCACGCGGTTTCCATCGCGCTGGATTTCGAGGAGATGATCTCGATTTTTCGAAACGGGCGCGGCGTCGCGGCGCAAGGACCGATCCCGCCCGGCATATTCGGCTATCGCGACGGTCGCGAGGGAATGAATCCCTACGTCTACGACTGGGTGGACGGCAGGCCGAAGCGCAAGTCGATCGAGTACGCACGGCAGCTGCTCGCGGAGGCCGGCTATCCGAACGGAATCGAAGCCTCGTCCGGCAAGCCGCTGGTGATCTACTTCGACGGCACCCTGGTCGGCGCGGAGGGCAAGTCGCGCGCCGACTGGCTGGTGAAGCAGCTGGCAAAAATCAATCTGCAACTGGTGGTGCGCAACACCGACTACAACCGCTTCCAGGAAAAAGTGCGCAAGGGCACGGCGCAACTGTTCTTCTTCGGCTGGAACGCCGACTATCCGGACCCGGAGAATTTCCTGTTCATGTTCCATGGGCCGCAGAGCCGCGCGCTCAAGAACGGCGAAAACTCCGCCAACTACATGAACCCGGAGTACGACCGCCTGTTCGAGCGGGTTCGCGCGATGGATAACGGCCCCGAGCGGCAGGCACTGATCGACCGCATGATCGAGATGCTGCGTTTCGACGCCCCCTGGGCATGGGGGCTGCATCCGCAGGACTTCACCCTCGCGCACGCCTGGGTGCACAATCGCAAGCCCAACAAAATGGCCAACAATAGTCTTAAGTACCAGCGCATCGACCCGCAATTGCGCGAAGCCATGCGCGCGCGCTGGAACTCGCCGGTGCTCTGGCCCGTGCTTGCCGCGCTGGCCGCATTGGTGCTTGCCCTGGTCCCCGCAGTGCTCTCATACCGCCGGCGCGAACGTGCCGGGGGTAAATTGGCCGTGGTCTAGTTCTATGATCAACTACCTCATCCGCCGCGTTCTCTACGCCATCCCCATCCTGGTCGGGGTCAACGTGATCACCTTTGCGCTGTTCTTCTTCGTCAACACGCCGGACGACATGGCGCGCATGCAGCTCGGGCAGAAGCGAGTGACCGAGGAAGCCGTGCGTAAATGGAAGGAGGAGCGCGGCTATGACCGCCCGCTGTTCGTCAATTCCGCTGCGGAAGGCATCGGCAGGCTCACCGACACCATTTTCTTCACCAAGTCGGTGAAGATGTTCGCCTTTGATTTCGGGCGCGCCGAGGCCGACGGCCGCGATATCGGCCACGAAATCCGCAGCCGCATGTGGCCCAGTTTCGCCATCGCGCTGCCGGTTTTTCTGGTCGGCATGCTGACCTATATCACGGTTGCGCTGCTGATGGCGTTCTTTCGCGGCAGTTACATCGATTTCGCCGGCGTGGTCGTGTGCGTGGTCGCCATGTCGGTCTCGGGCCTGTTCTACATCATCGGCGGGCAGTACCTGATCAGCAAGCTGTGGAACCTGGTGCCGATTTCCGGTTACGGCGAAGGCCTGAGCGCATGGAAGTTCCTGTTGCTGCCGGTGATCATCGGCATCATCGCCGGCGTCGGGTCGAGCGCGCGCTGGTACCGCACCATTTTTCTCGAAGAGATCAATCGCGACTATGTGCGCACCGCCCGCGCCAAGGGGCTGTCGGAACTGCGCGTGCTGTTCAAGCACGTGCTGCACAACGCCATGATCCCGATTCTCACTGGCGCCGTGGTGGCGATCCCGCTGTTGTTCCTGGGCAGCCTGATCACCGAATCTTTCTTCGCCATTCCCGGGCTGGGCAGCTACACCATAGACGCGATCAACAACCAGGACTTCTCGGTAGTGCGGGCCATGGTGTTTCTCGGGTCGGTGCTTTACATCGTCGGACTGATCCTCACTGACTTTTCCTACACGATTGCCGATCCCAGGGTCAGGCTGCAATGACGAGTTTCCCGCCGATCATGCCGGTGGTGCTGTGGACCGATGCGCTCGTTTTCCTGCTGATCGCGGTGATCCTGGTCTTTGCCTGGCATGTGCGCCGTCACGAGCATCTGCTGGCGCCGTGGAGAAAAGTGGCGCGCAGCCGGAGCGGCATGGTGGCGGCGGTGGTCCTGGCCGTATTCGTCGCGGTCGGGCTGCTGGACTCGTTGCATTTTCGCCCGCGTTTGGCCGACGGCGCCGCCGGCGGCAAGGCCAGCTACGCCGTGGAGATGCTGTCGCTGTTCGACGTGGCTGCGGCACACCTGCGCACCAGGCCGGAAAAGACTTACTCCGCGCCGCTGGCGACCCATTTGTTCTCCAAGGAGACGGTGGAACTGCCGGATGGCAGGCAGGCGCGGCTTTTTCCCCGGCTGACTTACGGCGGCGCCCATCTCGACGATCCGCAAACCGATTGGACTTGGGACGTGGCGAAACGCGCGATTGCCGGTGTGGCGATCGCGATATTGGTTTGGAATCTGCTGGTGCTGATCACGACCATCTGGTCGTCGCAGCGCGACAACCGAAGCATTTCGGACGCCTGGCGGCAGATCTGGAATGGGGAGAGCGCGGCGCCGTGGCGGGAGATGCTTATCACAGCGTGCCTGTTGCTGCTGGTGCTGATGCCGATGTTGTTGCTGTCGGTGAAATATCACGTTCTGGGCACCGACAAGGTGGGGCAGGATGTTTTCTACCAGGCGCTAAAGAGCATCCGCACCGGCCTCGTGATCGGTACCCTCACCACCATGGTGATGCTGCCGTTCGCGCTGTTGCTTGGCATCATGGCCGGTTACCTGCGCGGCTGGGTGGACGACGTTATCCAGTATGTCTACACAACGCTTAATTCCATTCCCGGCATCCTCCTCATCGCGGCCTCGGTGCTGATGCTGCAGGTTCTCATGGACAAGCATGCCGAACTGTTCGAGACCGTGCAGCAGCGAGCCGATGCCAAGCTGCTGGTCCTTTGCCTGATTCTCGGCGTGACCAGCTGGACCGGATTGTGCAGGTTATTGCGCGGGGAGTCGTTGAAGCTGCGCGAGATGGAGTACATCCAGGCGGCACAGGCTTTCGGGGTTTCCGGCTTCCGCATCATTACCCGGCACATCCTGCCCAACGTGATGCATATCGTGCTGATCGCGGTGGTCATGGATTTCAGCGGCCTGGTGCTGGCGGAGGCGGTGCTGTCCTACGTCGGCGTAGGCGTGGACCCGACCATGATCAGCTTCGGCACCATGATCAATTCCGCGCGCCTGGAGATGGCGCGCGAACCCATGGTGTGGTGGTCGCTGGCTGCGGCGTTCGTGTTCATGCTCATGCTCGTGCTATCCGCCAACCTGTTCGCCGACGCGGTGCGCGATGCCTTCGATCCACGCATCCGGGGAAGGCTGACGCCCCCGGCATTCATGTCCAAGCATCTTCCCGCCGCTAAAAATAGCTAATCCGCGATGGCGAAAACGCTGCTCGAGGTCGAGGACCTGTCAACCTGGCTGGCCGCCAGCGAAGGGATGGTGCGCGCCGTGGACGGGCTTTCCTTCTCGATCGAACGCGGCGAGACCTTCGCGCTGCTGGGTGAGTCGGGAAGCGGCAAGTCGATGACGGCGTTGTCGATCACGCGGCTACTGCCGGACGCCGGCCGCATCGTATCGGGCGCAGTACGGCTGGAGGGCGAGGAACTGCTGCAACTCCCGGAGGCTGCGATGCGGCGGGTGCGCGGACTCAGGATCGGCATGATTTTCCAGGAACCCGGCGCGAGCCTGAATCCGGTGATGACCGTGGGTGCCCAGATTGCCGAGGTGCTCGATCGCCACGTGGCGTTGCGCGAGGCCGAGGTGAACGCCCGGGTGATCGAACTGCTGAATGCAGTCGGCATTCCGGACCCGGCCGGACGTGTCCACGAGTACCCGTTCCAGCTCTCCGGCGGCATGAAGCAGCGGGTCATGATTGCGATTGCGCTGGCCTGCGAACCCAGCCTGCTGATCGCGGATGAACCGACCACCGCGCTGGATGTCACCATACAGGCGCAGGTTCTGGACCTGCTGCGCAGTCTGCAGAAGCGCATGGGCATGTCGATCCTGCTCATCACCCACGATCTCGGCGTGGTGGCGGAAATGGCGCACCACGTGGCCGTGATGTATGCCGGCGAAATCGTCGAGATGGCGCCGCGCGAGACATTCTTCGGCAATCCCTCGCACCCCTACTCACGCAAGCTTTTCGCTTCGGTGCCTAACCGGCAAGCGAGGGACAAAGCGCTGGCGGTGATCCGCGGCACGGTGCCTTCGCTCGCCGGCGAATTCCACGGTTGCCGGTTCGCCGATCGTTGCGACTACGCGTGGGACCTATGCCGCGAAAGGATCCCGGCGTGGGCGCCGATCGCGGAAGGGCATGGAGCGAGGTGTCATCTTTACGGCGCGAACGCGCCGGCAAGCAAAGCGGAAGGAGGAAGGAGGAAGGAGGAAGGAGAGTCAAAGGCCTTTGAACCTACTTCATCCCTCATCCCTCATCCTTCATCCTTGACGTCGACCGCTTCCAGCAATCTGCTGGAAGTGGTCGACTTGAAGGTCCACTTCCCGATCCGCAAGGGATTGCTCAAGCGCGTCGTTGGTCAAGTGAAGGCCGTTGACGGCGTGTCGCTGTCGATCCGGGCAGGACGCACGCTGGCACTGGTCGGCGAATCCGGTTGCGGCAAAACTACCGTCGGCAAGGGCATCCTGCGGCTGTTGCCGCTGGCCGGGGGAAGCGTGCGCTACCGCGGCGTGGACCTGGCGTCGCTGCCGGCGAACGAGCTGCGCATGCGCCGCAAAGACCTGCAGATCATCTTCCAGGATCCCTACAGCTCGCTCAATCCGCGCATGCGGACCACGGACATCGTCGAAGAGGGGATGGCGGAGTTGGGCGTGGGCGGTGGCGCGCAGGGCCGTGCCAAACACATTGACGATCTCCTCGGCCAGGTCGGTCTCTCCCGGGAGATGAAGTACCGCTACCCGCACGCGTTTTCCGGCGGGCAGCGACAGCGAATCGCGATCGCGCGGGCGCTTGCCGTCGAGCCGCAACTGATCGTCTGCGACGAACCCACCAGCGCGCTCGATGTGTCGGTGCAGGCGCAGATTCTGAATCTGCTGAAGGATCTGCAGGATCGCCTTGGCATCGCCTACCTGTTTATCACGCACAACATGTCGGTAGTCGAATATCTCGCCCACGAAGTGGCGGTGATGTACCTGGGTCGCATCGTCGAGCAGGGAACGGTGGCTGACGTGCTCGGCAGCCCGAAACATCCCTATACCCGCGCGCTATTGTCGGCGGTGCCTTCGGTGGATCCGGCAACCCGGCGTGAAATCATCCGGCTGCAGGGTGACTTGCCTTCACCGGTCAATCCTCCGTCGGGCTGCCATTTCCATCCGCGCTGCCCTCAGGCGATGCCGGAATGCCGGCAGACGTACCCGGGAACGAGCACGTTGTCGGCAACGCACACGACGCGCTGCCATCTGTACAAGTAGCCGCTTAGCGCCGCGATGCGCGCGGATTGCTGTAGATGGTCAGGCGCTGACCGGGACGGATGTTGTTGCCGTGCAGACGGTTCCAGTCCTTGAGCGCGGCCACGCTGATTCGGTTCGCCCGGGCGATCGAATACAGGCTGTCGCCGCTTTTGACCCGGTACACCATGCGGTTCATGTAGTAGTCGTCGGGCGCCAGGAATTCCGGGTTGTCCCAGGTATCCATAAGATTTGAGGATTCCGTTTCCTCGTTCATCGGCACCAGCAGCGTACGCCCTGCGGGCACCGTCAAATGGCGGTTGATGCTGTTGATCTCCTTCAGTCGCGCAATGCGGATTCCGAATTGCTCGGCTATCTGCTCTAGCGTCTCGTGCTTTTTCAGGGTGTAGGTCTGCCAAGACACCAGCGGCTGGTCGTAGTCCTTCAGATTGGCGTTGAAGATGCCGGCCTTGTCGACGGGCAGCAGCAGGGTGCGTGACCCGTTGGACGTAATCACCGGCCGCGTGTGTCCGGGGTTGAGCGACTTGAAGTCATCCTCGGACATTTCCGCGAGGCGCGCCGCCACCTGCATGTCGATGTGCTCGGGCGTGGTGACGGTGGTGAAGTAGGGCTGGTCCGGAACGTCTTCGAGCGGGAATCCCACCCCCTGCGGGTTGATGATGATGTTCTTCACTGCCTGCAGCTTGGGCACGTAGTTACGGGTCTCGCGCGGCATGCGCAGGCTGCGATAGTCGGTCGGCTTGCGTTTTGCGCGGTTCTGGGCAATCGCCCGCGTGACGCCGTTCTCGCCCCAATTGTAAGCAGCCAGCGCCAGATACCAGTCGCCGAACTGCGCGTGCAATTGCTGCAGGTAGTCGAGGGCGGCGTGCGTGGCCGTGAGCACGTCGCGCCGGCCGTCGTACCACCAGTTCTGTTGCAGGCCGTAACGCCTGCCGGTCGAGGGTATGAACTGCCAGATGCCAGCCGCGTGCGCGCGCGAATAAGCCCCGGGGTTGTAGCCACTCTCGATCATCGGCAACAGTGCGACTTCGGTCGGCATGCCGCGTTTTTGCACCTCCTCGACGATGTAGTAGAGGTAAAGACGGCTGCGCTCGATCATGAGCTGGGTATAGTCGGGATGGTTCAGGTACCAGGCTTCGTGCCTTGCGACCAACGCGCTTTCGATTTCGGGCATCGCGAAGCCGGAGCGTATTCGCTCCCAAAGGCTCCCCGCAGACTGGGCCGCTGGTGCTATCACGGTGCCGGTGTGCATATCGACCGGCACGTCCGATCGCAGGCTTTCTTCAGTAGCTGATGCTGCCGGGACTTCTTCGTGGACTACCGGAGAGGCGTCTCCGGGTGGTTCTTCCGAGATGGACGGGTTTGGCGGAGGGACTTCGATGGCGAAGACGGGGATTGTGGCCAGAGCAGCGAGTAATCCGGCCAAAAGCGCGCGTGGTTTTGTCATCCTTTATTCGTTCTTAATGGAATCAACGACGTATGCTAACGAAGGCGTCCCCCCAAAGCAAGACGCAATTCAGCCTCGAGGGCCGAGGGACGAAGAACGAGCGGACAACCCCCCAAAGCTTGGTGAACGGCCTCCTGCTCTTTCTCGGCCCTCGATCCTCGGCCCTGAAATCAGAAACCGTCCTTCCATTTGCGTAGCGCTGCGAATACCTCAACCGGGTTCGTGAGCGCGCGGCCGGCAAAGCGGCTGGCCGAAGTGACCAGGGCCGCTTCGTGAACACGCAGGAAAGGATTGGTGGCGCGCTCGATTGCGACCGTCGAGGGAAGGGTGGGCTTGCCGCGATCGAGCGCCGCGCACGCGGCGGCGCGACGTTCCGTGAGCGCAGGATTTCCCGTATCTGCGGCATCGGCAAAGCGCAGATTGGCCAGCGTGTACTCGTGTCCGCAATAGATCAAAGTCTCGGCGGGCAAATCGGCCAGTTTGCTCAGCGACGCGTGCATTTGCGCCGGCGTGCCTTCGAACAGGCGCCCGCAGCCGCATGAGAACAGGGTGTCGCCGCAGAACAACACTCCGTCGCCGTAAAAGGCGATGTGACCCGCTGTATGGCCCGGAATGTCGAGTACGCGCGGCCGCAGGCCGATGCCTGGCACTTCGATTTCGTCGCCGTCCGCGAGCTTTCGTGTGACGGCGGGAATATTCTCGCGCGCCGGCCCGAATACCGGTACGTTATACTTCGACAAGAGATCGACGTTGCCGCCGACATGATCTGCGTGGTGATGGGTATTGAGTATCGCGGTAAGTTGCAGGCCCTCGGCGCGCAGGTAATCGATCACGGGCCCGGCATCGCCGGGATCCACGACTGCGGCATTGGTGCCGCGTCGCAGGCACCAGATGTAGTTGTCCTTGAACGCGCGGATTGGAGCAATAGTGGTCATTTCCATGGCCGTATCTTTCTTGGGCCCATACTGAATGTCAATCCAGCCTGCATCCCCCGGCCTGTCCGCATGGCTGTCCACGCCGCTCGGCGCGCACCTGCTCGAAGCCGAGCTGCGCTATTTCGACCAGGAACTGGCCGACGTGTTCGGATTCAACGCGTTCCAGCTCGGGCTTCCGGAATTCGATTTCCTGCGCGCCAACCGGATGCCGTATCGCTGGGTGACCGGAATGGACGGGCCGGTGCGTTTGCAGTCGGATCTGTGCGCACTGCCGATCCAGTCGGCGGTTGCCGATCTGGTGGTGCTGCCGCACGCGCTCGAATTCAGCAACAATCCCCACCAGGTGCTGCGCGAGGTCTCGCGCATCCTCATGGCCGAGGGGCATGTGGTCTTGTCCGGATTCAATCCCTGGAGCCTGTGGGGCGTGCGGCGGCTGGCGAACCGCAAGGAAGGTGTCTATCCGTGGTGCGGCCAGTTCATCAATCTGCCGCGGATCAAGGACTGGATGGCATTGCTGGGCTTCGAGCTCGCGGGCGGGCGCATGTGCTGCTATGCACCGCCTCTCATCACGGAGAAATGGTTCCGCCGTTTCGACTTCATGGAAACGGCGGGGGACCGCTGGTGGCCGTTCGCCGGAGGGATCTACTTCCTGCACGGCATCAAGCGCGTGCAGGGGATGCGCATCATCACGCCGAAATGGAAATCCGTACAGGTCAAGAAGAAAGCGCTGGCCGCGGTGCCGCAGAAGACGAACGGACACGACGACGCGCTGGCAGCGCGCACCAACCACATGGCCGGCGATCCTCAGTGACCGAAGTCGTCGATATCTACACCGACGGTGCCTGCAAGGGCAATCCCGGCCAGGGCGGATGGGGCGTCTGGCTGACGTGGGGCGATCACGAGAAGGAATTGTTCGGCGGCGAGCCCGAGACCACCAACAACCGCATGGAGCTGACCGCGGTGATCGAGGCGCTGGCATCGCTGAAGCGGCGCTGCAAGGTTCGCCTGCACACGGATTCCCAGTACGTGCACAACGGGATCTGCACCTGGATTCACGAATGGAAGAAGCGCGGCTGGCGCACCGCGGACAGAAAACCGGTCAAGAATATCGATCTCTGGAAAAAACTGGACGAACTTGCCCAGAAGCATGACGTCGAGTGGATATGGGTGCGCGGCCACGACGGCAATCCCGGCAACGAACGCGCCGACGAGCTGGCGAATCGCGGCGTTTCTCTCGTTTAGTACACTACGGAATCTCGTTCAACGCAAAGGACGCAAAGGAAACCCAGGATAGGGGTATGAAGATCGAGTTCAGAATCGCAGCGGGTGTTGGTCCGACGTCGCAGATTTGTTGATGGGAAAAACGACCGGTATTTCTGCTAACCTCCACTAACCATGCTCTCCCATCCCTTGCTATTCGTTCCGCTCTCCTTCGCGTATCTTTGCGTCCCTTGCGTTGAAGGAACTTGAATTTTCTTGAATGCGGCAAATAATCCTCGACACTGAGACTACGGGCCTGGATCCCTCGCTCGGGCATCGAATCATCGAAATCGCGGCGGTGGAAATCGTCAATCGGCGCTTCACCGATCGGCACTTCCACCAGTACGTCAATCCTGAACGCGAGATCGAAGCCGGGGCGATCGATGTGCACGGGATCACCGCCGAATTCCTGCAAGACAAGCCGAGAATGCGCGAGGTGGCGAAGGAGTTTCTCGATTTTGTCTCGGGCGCCGAGCTGATCATCCACAATGCCCCCTTCGACGTGGGCTTTCTCGATCACGAACTTGCGCTGCACGATCTGCCGCCGATCGGCCACTATTGCCCGCTGATCACCGATACGCTGAAGATGGCCAAAGGCCTGCATCCGGGGAAACGCAATTCGCTGGACGCGCTCTGCGAACGCTACCAGATCGACAACTCCGCGCGGTCGTTGCACGGCGCGCTGCTCGATGCGCGCCTGCTAGCTGAGGTCTATCTGGCGATGACCCGCGGTCAGGAAAGCTTGCTGATGGATCTTGGCGAATCGTCCTCGCCCGCTCTGGATGGTGCGTTTGCCGACGAGAACCTGGAATTGATCGTGCTGCGCGCGACGCCCGATGAGCTTGGCGCCCACGCGCAGCAGCTCGAGGACATCGACAAGGCCGCCAAGGGTGACTGCCTGTGGAAGAAGCTGGAGGCAACGGCGTAAGTGAAGGATAAGAGGGCGAGTCTCGGCGGTTCCATTGCTCCGTGCAGGCCTCGGCAAGGTCTGGGTTCATCTCAAGCTGTTCGCCGTGCTGTTGGAGTGCCGGGCTGGATGTTGGCGGGAAACATGAGCGTCGCCCGCAATCCGGGGTGATTGTCGGTGAGTTCTAACACCCCGCCGTGGAGCTTTGCTACGGCAGCCACGAGGCTTAACCCCAGTCCCACGCCTTCCGTGCCACGACTCGCATCGCCGCGGTAGAAACGTTCGGTTACTTTGGGCTTCTCATCGTCGGGGATGCCGGGGCCGTCGTCCGAAACCGTGACCTCAATGGCCTTATCCGACCGTTGTGCCGCCCGGACCGTGATCGTTCCTTTCTCCTGCGCATACTTGAGCGCATTGTCGACGAGGTTTCCAATAGCTTGGGCGAGCAGCAAGGGATCGCCGGCCACGGGAAGCTCGCCTGAGGATGCGAAAGTGAGCGTGGCCCCTTTGAGCTCCGCGACAGGTAGATAGAATTCGGCAGCCTCGCTCGCAATTTTGGCCAGGTCCACTTGAACGAAGCCCGACCGGCGTGCGCCGGTATCGATCTCGGCGAGGCGCAGGAGCGCGTTGAAGATTCCGATCACCCGATCCACATCTGCGACCGCGGTCTCGATTTCAGCGAAGGTTTCTTCAGGAGGGGGCCGGGTCACAGACAGTTCTTCGAGACGGGAGCGAAGCTCAGCCAGCGGTGTTCGCAGGTCATGCGCAATGGCGTTGGAAACGTTTCGAACGCCATGCACGAGTTGCTCGATCTGATCGAGCATGCGATTGACCGTCTGTGTAAGCATATCGAGCTCGTCTCGTCCTCCGTGCGCCGGCAAACGGCGGGACAAGTCTCCCTCGACGATAGCAGAGGCCGTCTGGCTTATGCCGTTTATTTCGCCAAGCAGAACACGTCGAATCCGCCACCCACCCAGGACGCCGATCAACAGAATGATAATCGAGGCGCCTGCTAACCCGTAGCGGAAGAGGGATTCCAGCGCCGCAAACCTGGTGACGTCACGCCCGACCAAAAGGTGAAACCCGCCGGGGAGGGTTGAGTGCATGATTACTGCTTGAATGGACGAACCACCGATATCGATTGTCAGCGTGTACGTGCCGGACGATTCGGGAGCCGCAGGTGGCCAGGCAGGAAGATTGCCAGCGATGCGCGATAGCGAAGCATCTGCGAACAGTACAAGTCTCCCACTACTGACCAGCCGTCCTCCGACCTGTACCTCGATGGCCCTGGCGAGCGTCTCGGGGTCGCTTTCCTGGAAAATATCCGCCAGGCTTTGCGTGTCCTCCCGAAGGGACGCGATCCTGGCTGTATCGAGGTTCTGGCGCCAGGCAAACCAAAGCGGGGTGGCAAACAAGGCGAGAACCGAGATGCCCAGGACAACGTAGCCGAGCGCGAGGTTACGGGCGGAAAAGCGCAGAATCCTAATCATCCGCCGTCAGCATGTAGCCGGCATTGCGGATGGTGCGCAGCAAGGGGCGCTGCGCACCCGCATCAATTTTCTGGCGCAGCTTGCTGACGTGGACATCGATGACGTTTGTGCGGGGATCGAAATGATAGTCCCAGACGTTTTCAAGCAACATGGTCCTGGTGACCACCTGATTCGCGTGCCGCATCAGGTATTCGAGGAGCTTGAACTCACGAGGTTGGAGGGTCACGCTCTTTCCGCCGCGCGTAACTTTGCGCGAGACGAGATTTACGTACAAGTCGTCCACCACCAGCGTGGTTTCGGTGGTGCTCTCCTGCGAGCGCCTGACAAGTGCGTCGAGGCGTGCCAGCAGCTCGCGAAATGCAAAGGGCTTGACGAGATAGTCCTCACCGCCCCTATTGAGGCCACGGATGCGATCGTCCACGTCGGAAAGGGCGCTCAGGATCAGGATCGGGGTCTTGTTGCCGGCCTTGCGCAGCGCTGCGATGATGCCGAGGCCATCGATATCGCCCGGCAGCATGCGATCCATGATAATCACGTCGTAAGGCTCGCCGGCGGCGAGGAACATGCCATCGCGCCCGTTATCTGCGTGATCCACGGTATGTCCCGCCTCGACCAATCCTTTCTTCACAAAGCGGGCTACACGCTCGTTGTCCTCTACGAGCAAGACTTTCATGACACTTTCACCTTCTCGGATCCGGCATGCGATCAAAAGACGATCTTAGGTGTTGGCTGCGGGGCCAGGTCGGATTTGGCCCCGAGGGCGGCAACGGGAAAAATCGTGAGTACACGAATTTACTGCGACGGCTGTTATCCTGCAATGAGTCACAATGCAGTTCTCTCTTCATGGCCATCAATGCGTGCCCGTCAGGTTGCTTGGCTTTTCGCCGATCGCAAGCGCGAGCAGGGCAAGCCCAGCGGGCAGGGCGAGCGACCATAATCCAATGGTGACCTCGCACACCGCCCCGAGACCGCAGCCGGCGGCGAAGCCGGCGATTGCCTGCCCGGTACGCCTCGCGCGGGCACGGGCAATGGCTACGGCGTCGGGATGGCGTCCGAGCAGCACTTCGGTAACGTCCATGGTGAAGCGGGTGACGTTGCCCGTCATTACCGCCGTCGGGGGTGTTCCTGCCAGCGAGATCTGCACCAGTGCATTTTGCACCGCCATCGCCGAGACGCCGAACATACCCGCGAGAATCGCGTTCGTTGCGGTCGTGTCTATGTGGGGACCGGCCGCGATGGAAAGCGCGAGAAAACCGGCGAGGAGCAGGAACTGCAGGAGAAGCAGGGGTCGCAGCGTCGTGAGCCCGATCGATTCCAAGCTACCGGCCAGCAGTCTCGTCGCACCGACTACCCCAATGAAGACCGGAATCGACAGAAGTTGCGCGACGTCGGCTCTGCCGCCGCTCGCGACGTGTCCTGCCAGGATAGCCAGATTGCCGGTGATGTGAGCGGTGAACAAGCCACCTAGCCCGAGGAAGCCGATGATATCCGTACTTCCGGCGACGACGCTAAGCACACCGGGAAGCAGCGCCGTGCCGAGCGACGTCGCGGCGACAGTGGTGCCGTCAATCGTCTGTCCGCGGTTGGCCATGTTTATCGCGTGGGCGAACGCATTGCGCTCGCCGGTGCGCCAGCCGCCAAAGTGTCGGCCGGCCGCGGATTGTCGCCAGTGCGCTGGATCCAGCCACCGCCGAGCGATCGATACAAGTCCACCAGGCTGGTGAGCCGCCGCAGGCGCGTCGCCACCAGCGCCAGCTGGGCGTTGTACAAATCTGTCTGCGCGGTGAGCACGTTGAGATAGCTGTCGACCCCATTCTTATAGCGCAGGTTCGCGAGCTCCAGCCGGCGCTGCTGGGCGTCGGTGTAGCGTCGCTGCGATGCGAGCTGATCGTCGTACGTGCCCCGGGCGGCAAGGCCGTCGGCTACCTCGCGAAAGGCCGTCTGGATCGTTTTTTCATACTGCGCGATGCCGATGTCCTTCTGAATTTTTGCGGCATCCAGGTTGGCGGCAAGCGCGCCGCCTTCGAAGATCGGCACGGTGATCGATGGGGCGAATGCCCATGCTTCGGATCCCGCCTTGAACAGCCCACCAAGCGTCGCACTCGCCGTACCCAGGTCGCCGGTCAAGCTGATGCGCGGAAAGAATGCAGCCCGGGCGGCGCCGATGTTGGCGTTCTCCGCGCGCAAGAACGCCTCCGCCTGGAGCACGTCGGGGCGCCGGGTCAGCAGATCCGACGGCAGTCCGGCTGGTATGTCGACGAGAATAGGCTGCTCGCCCAGCGCAACCTTGGGCGGCAGCTCTGCCGGCAGCGGTTGGCCAAGCAGAAGCACCAGTGCGTTTTCAGCCTGCGCGCGCAGCCGGACTTGAGCCGAGTAGTTGGCCTGAGCCTGTTCGACTACCGTCTGGGCCAGCCGCAGGTCCAGCTCCCCCACAGTGCCGGTGTCGAACTGCAGCTGCACGATTTTGTACGAGGCCTGTGCAGTCTCGAGCGTTTTATGGGTTACTTCGAGCTGCTCGTCGTACGCGAGCATCGCCAGGTACTGATCGGCGACTTGGGACACCAGCAGGATCTCCGCGGCTTGGCGCGCATACGCGGTCGCGAGGTACTGCTGAAGCGCGGCGTCATTCAGGCTCTGAAGGCGGCCGAAGAAATCGATTTCCCATGAGCCGGCCAATCCCACCGAATAGTCCTGGGAGATCGACGCGCTGTGACTGGTTGACAGGTCTGGCGGGGTGCGCGCGCGCGAGTCGCCCGCGAGGCCGCCCACCTGCGGGAACAGCGCCGAGCGCTGAATGCGGTATTGCGCTTGAACCTGCGCAACGTTCAGTACCGCGACGCGCAGATCGCGATTGTTCGTGAGTGCAATTTCGACCAGCCGCTGCAGCCTCGGATCAGGGAGAAAATCGCGCCAGCCGATGTCCGGGGCAGGCTGCGTGGTGCCGCCCGGTCCGGCTGCGGCAGCGCTATAGGCGGCTCCGGCGGGAAACGCGCCGGCAACCGGTGCCGCTGGCCGCTCGTATACCGGCTGTAGCGAACAACCGGCGATGAGCGCGATGACTGCCGCAATCGCAGAAAGCCTGTTCATGGGGAAGTAGCCCGCAGGGCGGCCGAGGGTGCGGGCTTGGCTCTGCCCAGCTTGTCGCTGACCACGACGAAGAACATCGGGATCAGGAAGGTGGCCAGAAAGGTGGCGGTGAGCATTCCACCGATGACGCCGGTGCCGATTGCATTCTGGCTTGCCGAGCCCGCGCCGCTGGCAAGCGCGAGCGGCAGCACACCCAGGACAAAGGCCATGGAGGTCATGACGATGGGCCTCATCCGCATGTGGGCGGCTTCGATCGCGGCTTCGAGTGCGCTGCGGCCCTGCGCGTGGAGCTCGCGCGCGAACTCCACGATCAGGATGGCATTCTTCGCCGACAGGCCGATCGTGGTGAGCAGGCCAACCTGGAAGTAGACGTCGTTCGACATGCCGAACGAGGTGGCCGCCGCAAGCGCGCCCAGTACTCCGAGCGGCACCACCATGATGACCGAGATGGGAATCGACCAGCTCTCGTACAGGGCGGCGAGGCTAAGGAAGACGACCAGAATCGAAAGCGCAACCAGCAGGGGCGCCTGCGCGCCCGAGGCCTGTTGCTGCAAGGAAATTCCGGTCCATTCGAAACCGATGCCGGCGGGCAGCTTTTTCGCCAATGCTTCCATCGCAGCCATCGCTTGCCCGGAACTCCTGCCTGGCGCAGCCTGGCCCAGGATTTCCATCGCGGCGACACCGTTGTAGCGCTCGAGCTTCGGCGGCCCGTAGGCCCAATTTCCCGTGGCAAACGAAGAGAACGGCACCATGCTGCCTTTATTGTTGCGCACGTAGAGCAGCTTCAGGTCCTCCGGGTTCATGCGATACGGCGCATCGGCCTGCACGTACACCTTCTTCAGGCGGTTGTCGGTATCGAGGAAGTAATTCACGAACCGCGAGCCCCAGGAGATAGAGAACGTCTGGTCGACGTCGCTCAGGCTGACGCCGAGAACACTGGCCTTCTCGCGGTCGATCTCGATCTTGAACGTCGGATTGTCGTCCAGACCGTTGGCGTACACCTGGGCGAGATCCGGATCCTTGTTCGCCATCGCGAGGAGCTGGTTGCGGGCCGCCAGCAGTTTGTCGTGTCCGACCCCGCCACGGTCCTCCAGCTCGAAGTCGAAACCGGAGGACGTTCCCAGCCCGCGGATCGGGGGTGGATTGATGGGAGTTACGATGGCATCCTTATACGTGGAAAAATGCTCGGTGATGCGCGCGGTCAGCGCCTTCACGCCCAGCTCCGGGGTTGTCCTCTGGCTCCAGTCTTTGAGCCGCACGAATACCTGGCCCTGGTTCTGGCCGCGTCCGGCGAAATTGAACCCGTTCACGATGAACGTGGCATCGACCATGTTCGCTTCCTGTTCAAGCAGGTAATTGCTGACGTCGTCGAGCGCGATTCCCGTGCGCGCCTGCGTCGCCCCGACCGGGGTCTGCACCTGGACGAACAGAAAGCCCTGATCCTCGGTCGGGAGGAATGACGTGGGCAAGCGGACGAACAGCAATCCAACCGCCCCGACCACTGCGAGGTAAACCAGGAGCCAGCGTCCTGACCGCTCAATCACATGGCGTACGCCATGCACGTATGTGTCACGGCCACGATCGAAGCCACGGTTGAACCAGCCGAAGAACCCCTTTTCCCCCGCATGGCCCTCCCGAACCGGCCTGAGAATCGTTGCGCACAACGCCGGCGTGAGCGTGAGCGCGACGAACACCGACAGGAGCATCGCCGCGACGATCGTGAGCGAGAACTCCCGATAGATGGCGCCAACGGTGCCGCCGGAGAACGCCACTGGCACAAAGACCGCAGAGAGCACCATGGCCACACCGACGAGCGCACCGCTGATCTGCCCCATCGCCTTGCGCGTCGCCTCGAGGGGAGACAGTCCTTCTTCCTCCATGACGCGCTCGACGTTTTCCACCACTACGATGGCATCGTCCACCAGCAGACCGATCGCCAGCACCAGTCCGAACATGGACAGCGTATTGATCGTGAAGCCGAGCGCCGCCATCACCCCGAAGGTACCCAGCAGGACCACCGGCACGGCGATGGTCGGGATGATGGTGGCGCGGAAGCTCTGGAGAAAGAGATACATCACCAGAAAGACCAGCACAATGCTCTCGACCAGAGTCTTGACCACTTCCATGATCGAGATTCTTACGAACGGCGTAATGTCGTTCGGGTATACGACCTGCAGGCCGTGCGGGAAATACGTTTGCAACTGCGCAATGCGCGCGCGTATCGCGCTGGCCGTGGCAAGTGCGTTGGCCCCGGTCGCGAGCTGGATGCCGATGCCGGAGGCGGGCTGGCCGTTGTACCTCGTGTCAACATTGAAGCTTTCGGCGCCAAGATTGACACGCGCGACGTCGTGCAGCCGTACCTGCGAGCCGTCCGGAAGGACTTTCAGCAGGACGTTGCCGAATTCCTCCGGTGTGCGCAGCAGCGTCCGTTCGGTGATGGTCGCGTTGATCTGCTGTGTCGTAACCGCCGGCGTCCCGCCGAGCTGGCCGCCCGAGATCTGCACGTTCTGCGCCTGCAGCGCCGCGGTCACGTCGAGCGGTGTGAGGTTGTAACTGTTCAGCTTGTTCGGGTCGAGCCAGATCCGCATGGCGTACTGCGAACCGAAAACGCTCATGTTGCCGACGCCGTCGATCCGGCTGATCGGATCCTGGAGGTTGGAGACGACATAGTTGGCAATATCGAACTTCGACATGCTGCTGTCGGTCGACACGAAACCGATCACCATCAGGAAGGAGTTGGTGGACTTGGTGACCCGGATGCCGGACTGCTGCACTTGCTGCGGCAGGGATGCGGTGGCGAGCTGCAGCTTGTTCTGCACCTGTACCTGCGCGATGTCGGGGTCGGTTCCGGTTGCGAAAGTCAGGGTCGTCGTCGACTGGCCGGTATCGTCGCTGACCGAAGACATGTAGAGCAGGTGATCGAGCCCGCTCATTTGTTGCTCGATCGGCTGTACCACGGTGTCCTGGACTGTCGTCGCCGAAGCGCCCGGATACGTCGTGCTGATCTGCACCGACGGCGGCGCGATCGGCGGATACTGCTCTATCGGCAACGACAGGATCGACAGTCCACCGGCCACCATGATGAGGATCGCGATGACGATCGCGGAGATCGGCCGGTCGATGAAGAATTTCGCCACTTGGCAGGCCCCTTTGTCCTAGTTTGCCTGGGCGAGGGGTTGTGCTGCGGATGGGGTCCCGGACGCCGGTGCTGTGGTCTGCGCTTCGACCGCGCGTACGAGCGTCCCGGGCTGTACTCTTTGAACACCTGCAACGATGACCCGTTCGCCATCGTTCAGCCCACTGTCAACGACCCACTTGTCGCCGGACGTGCGCGTTGCCTGGATCGTGCGCAGCGCCACTTTGTTGTCCGAACCCACGACAAGAGCGGTGGCCTGTCCCTTGGGGTCGTGAGTCACCCCTACCTGCGGCACGAGCAGCGCATTATCGTTGACGCCTTGCTCGATGCTGGCACGCACGAACATTCCGGGCAAAAGAACGTAGCGGGGATTCGGGACGATGGCGCGGACGGTCACCGAACCGGTACCGGGGTCGACGGTGATGTCGGTGAATTGCAGAGTACCGGTCAGCGGGTACTGCGTTCCATCCTCCAGGAGCAGCGTTACCTTGGCCTGATCCGGGCCGTTCAATTTCAGCTGGCCGCTTGCGATGTCGCGTCGCAGCTGCAGTCCTTCGAGGCTGGATTGATTCAAGTCCACATAGATCGGATCGATCTGCTGGATGGTGGCCATGAGCGTGGCCGCGCTGGCTTGCATGTAGGCGCCCTGGGTAACCAGGGACGGCCCGATGCGGCCGCTGATCGGTGCCACGACGTCGGTGTAGCCCAGGTTGATTCTCGCAGTCTGGACGGCCGCCTTGCCGGATGCGACGTCGGCTGCGGCCTGGCCTTGCGCCGCGACGGCGTTGTCGTACTCCTGTTTGCTGACGCCATTCCCCGCGAGGAGGATCTTGTACCGCTCCACGAGCGCGGTAGCCGATGCGACATTGGCTTGCGCCTTCTGCAGCATCGCGACCGCGCTGTCGAGGGCAGCGCGATAAGGCGCCGGATCGATCTGGTAGAGCCTCTGGTTCGCCCTCACGTCGCCGCCTTCGTTGAATTCGCGCTTCTGCACTATGCCGTCGACCCTGGCACGGACTTGGGCCACGAGGTAGGCGGAGGTGCGCCCCGGCAGTTCCGTGGTCACAGGGACGCTGGCCCGATGGACGGTAACCACGCTGACTTCCGGAGGTTGCGGAGCGGGTGCTGTTTGATTCGCTTCGCTGCAGCCGGCAAGCACAATTGCGGCCAACGTTGTAAGCAAACAGGTGAATCGCAGCGGTGCCATATGCATATTCACGAACGGGGTCCTTTCAGTTTTGCAAACCGCCGCTGGGTGCGGGGCGGTCCAGGTCAGAAGCGGGGCGCCGAGATCGCTCACAACGCAAAGATGACGACTGTTGCACTGCCCGGCAGTGGAATGGAGCCACCGCTGTTACCCGAGGCGACCGCAACGTACTGGCGGCCGTTTTCTTCATAGGTGATCACGCCACCGGCAACCGGACCACCTGTGTTGAAGCGGTACAACACCTTGCCGTCGATTGCATGCAGCACGACAAAATCGCCCTTCAGGTCTCCGGTCAAGAGCACGTTGCCTGCCGTGGGAGTCACGGCTGCGTACATGGGCGTGGGAGATTTGAAGCGCCACTTCATGTTTCCACTCTGGGGGTCGATGGCGTTGGTCCAGCCATGCCACTGCTGCATGGGATCGTTAGTGCCCCAGCCGTTCGCCAGCCCGGTGTACGGTGAGGGCGGACTCCACTTGGGCGCCACGCCGAGCTTGAAAAGCGTGCACCAATCGATGGCATTGACATAGAGCAATCCGGTGTGAGGGCTGTACGCTGGCCCGTTCCATTGCACGCCGGCTACCGGGCACACGTGAAGCCCTTCGGCGGTGACGGGTTTGTCGTGATTGACCACCGTGGTCACCGGCAGGGTGAACACGCGCTTG
>JACXTT010001945.1_pt1 | contig 33623 bp, 38 predicted proteins | sample 9270951 | NCBI WGS metagenome assembly JACXTT01 (sample SAMN15532306, study PRJNA645909) | rock metagenome | isolation source: weathered quartz diorite | place: Puerto Rico | collected 2017-06-21
CGGGCGACCTGCGCGACCGGGCTCAGCCGAGTCAGCTCGCGCGCCGCGCGCTCGACGCGCTCGACGTAGTGCCCTACCCGCTGTCTGATCACGCGGTCGAGCCGGCGCTGCCTTTCGAGCAGCTGGGTTTGAAGGTCCGACTTCTTGGGCACGACCCGCGCGCCTGCCTCGGTGGGCGTCCGGCATTCGGCGTCGGCCACCAGGTCGGCGACGGTGCGGTCCGACGTGTGGCCGAGCGCGGTCACAACCGGCAGCCTCGACTCGAGCACCGCGCGCGCGACGAGCTCCGTGTTGAAGGCGTACATCTCCTCGAAGCTGCCGCCGCCGCGGGCGAGCACGATTACGTCCGCAAGGGCGTCCCTGTTGCAGCGGCGCAGCGCTCGCGCCACGCTCATCGGCGCGCCCGCACCCTGCACCTGGACCGGGTACACCACTATCCCAAGGTTTGGATAGCGGTCCCAGATGGTCTCCTGCAGGTCGTTGATGACCGCGCCGGTCGGCGAGGTGACGAGCGCGACCGTCAGGGGCAGGAACGGAAGCCGCCGCTTGCGCTTCGGGTCGAACGCGCCCTCCAGCTCGAGCCGTCGCTTCAGCTCCTCGAGCCGCGCGCGGAGCTTGCCGACGTCGTCGAACTCGACCTGGTCGACGACGAAGCTCAGCCGGCCGGTCTTGCCGAAGAAGTCGACGCGACCGCGAAAGATGAAAACCTGACCGTCCTCGGGGAGAGTCGTGACGCGCTTCGAGTCGTCCGCGAACAGGACCGCGTCGAGCCGGCTGTATCCGTCCTGGATCGAGAAGTTGTAGTGGCCCGCCGCGCCGCGCTTCATGCCACTGACCTCGCCCTTGACCAGCAGGGCGGTGAGGGGCCGCAGCTCGCGCCGTATCTCGTTGGCGAGCTCGGTGACGGTGTAGGGACGCTGCGCCTCTTCGGGCTTCAACACCCGATCAACTACTCAGCCCCCGATCTGCGACATCGACTTTGCCGGCTTGATGAAGCCGGGCTTGTTGATCAGGTGTCCCTCTTCTTTGCGCCATATCGCGGTCTCGATCACCGATCCCAGGTGCTCGTCGGAAACCCCGGATCGCATGAGGTCGCGCAGAGGAGTCTCGTGCAGCGAGAAGAGGCACGTGCGCAGCCCGCCCTCGGCGGTGAGCCGGACGCGGTTGCATGTGGTGCAGAACGCCTGGCTGACGGACGAGATGAAACCGATCCCACCGGGTGTGCCGTCGGCGAACCTGTAACGCGTCGCGGGCCCCGGCCTGGTGTCATCGAAGGGCACGAGCGGAAACTGGTCTTCGATCTGCTCCTGGATCCGGCGGCTGGGCACGACTTGCTCGTTGGTCCAGATGTTGTCGCCGTCGAGGGGCATGAACTCGATGAAGCGCACCTCGTAGCCCTCCGCGTGCGCCAGCCGTGCGAAATCCACGACCTCGTCGTCATTGCGCCCCTTCATGACGACCATGTTCAGCTTGATCGGCCAGAGACCGGCCTCGCGCGCGGCGGAGATGCCGTCCATCACGCGGTCGAAGGCGTCGCTGCGGGCCATCTCGTGGAAGCGGTCCATGTGCAGCGTGTCGAGAGAGATGTTGATCCGCTTCAGGCCCGCTTCCTTCAGGGCCATGGCCTTCTGGCGCAGCAGGACGCCGTTGGTCGTCATCGTGATGTCGAGAGTCGGGTCGATCGCGTTGATCATCCCGACGAGCTCCTCGAGCTTGACCCGCACCAGCGGCTCGCCCCCGGTGATGCGGATCGTGCGGACGCCGTACCGCTCGACGAAGATGCGCGCCAGCCGCACGATCTCCTCATAGCGGAGGATGTCCTCCCGCTTGAGCCACTTCAGGCCTTCCGCGGGCATGCAGTAGATGCAGCGGAAGTTGCAGCGGTCGGTCACCGAGATCCTCAGGTCGTCGGCGACCCGCCCATACGAGTCGAACAGGCTGCGTTCGGGCATTTAGCCGATGATAGCCGCGATGGGGTACGAGCACATCCTGCTCGAGCTCGAGCCGCCGATCGCGACCTTGACGCTCAACCGGCCGAAGGTTTTGAACGCCCTGAGCCCGGACCTGATCCGAGAGCTGACGGCCGCGCTGGCCGAGCTGGACGCGGACGATGCCGTACGAGCGGTGGTGCTGACCGGAGGTCTGAAAGTGTTCGCCGCGGGCGCCGACATCAGCGACATGGCCGACCGCGGCCCCGTCGACCAGCTGCTCCGCGACCAGACCGGCCGCTGGGCCCCCCTCGCCGGCTTCAGGAAGCCACTGATCGCCGCCGTCAACGGCTACGCGCTGGGCGGCGGCTGCGAGGTGGCCCTGATGTGCGACCTGATCATCGCCGGTGAAACCGCACGCTTTGGCCAGCCCGAGATCAGCCTCGGCATCATCCCCGGCGCCGGGGGCACGCAGAGGTGGCCGCGCACCGCCGGCAAGTACGCTGCGATGGAGGTCATGCTCACCGGGGCGCCCGTGACCGCGCAGCGTGCCTACGAGCTTGGGATCGTCAACCGGGTCGTGCCGGCCGAGATGACAGTCGACCTGGCTAGGCGGATGGCGCGGCAGATCGCCGAGAAGCCCCCGCTGGCCGTCCGCATGGCCAAGGAGGCGGTGCTCCAAGCGTTCGAAGGGCCCCTGAGCGAAGGCCTCGCATCGGAACGCAAGAGCTTCTACTTCTTGTTTGCGACAGAGGACCAGAAGGAAGGCATGCACGCGTTCCTGGAAAAACGGAGAGGAGTGTTCAAAGGCAGGTGAGCCATGGCGACTGAAGTCGAGCAGCACGTGAACTCGGAGATCGAGGGCGGCGTCAGCTGGATCCGGTTCAACAGGCCGGAGAAGATGAACGCGATCGGCGCGCTGACGCGACAGCAGCTGGGGGACGCGATCAAGCAGGCCGAGCGCGACGCTGCGGTCCGGGTCGTGGTGCTGACCGGGTCGGGCCGCGCCTTCAGCTCCGGCGCCGACGTCACGGAGATGGTGCAGGGAGCGGGTATGCGGACGCCGGAAGACGTCGGCAACGTCCTCCGCAACGAGTACATGCCGATGCTGGTGCGCCTGCGGACCATGCCCAAACCGGTGATCGCCGCGATGAACGGTCCCGCGGTCGGCATCGGCGCGAGTTTCGCGCTGGCGTGCGACATCCGGATCGCGACGCCCGAGGCATATCTGCTGGAGGCGTTCGTCAACATCGGGCTCGCGCCGGACGGGGGCGTGAGCTGGCTGCTGCCGCGACTCGCCGGCACCGGTGTGGCGTACGAGATGTTCTTCAGCGGCAAACCGCTGCAGGCCGCGGATGCCCACCGGCTTGGTGTGATCAACCGCATCGTCCCGGCCGAGCGACTCGAAGAGGAGGTGCGCGAGCTGGCGAATCATCTCGCCTCACAGCCGCGGCAGGCGATGGCGGGCGCCAAGCGCGCCGTGAACCACGCGCTGGAGTCGACATTCGAGCAAGCGATGGAGTTCGAGTCCTACCTGCAGGAGGCGCAGGTTGCGACATCGGAATTTGCGGAAGGGGTCCAGAACTTTCTCGCGAGGCGAGCAGCCAGGAAATAGATGCCTGAGGCCGTGATCGTCGCCACGGCGCGCACGCCGATGGGCCGCTACGGCGGCCAGCTGAAGGATGTACGCCCGGACGACCTCGCCGCGGTGGTCCTGAAAGAGGCATGCGAGCGCGCGCACCTCAAGCCGGCCGAGGTCGAGGACGTGATCCTCGGCTGCGCCAACCAGGCCGGCGAGGACAACCGTAACGTGGCACGGATGGCGCTGTTGCTGGCGGGGTTCCCGGTCGAGGTCCCGGGCCAGACCGTGAACCGGCTCTGCGGCTCGGGCATGCAGGCCACGATTGCGGCCGCACGCGAGATCCAGGCCGGCGCGGCGGACATCGTGGTGGCCGGCGGCGTGGAGAGCATGACCCGCGCTCCGTGGGTCATGCCCAAGCCCGATGCGGGCTTTCCGCGAGGCCCGCAGACCGTCTACGACACCGCGCTTGGATGGCGGCTGGTCAACCCGAAGATGGCGGCCATGTACGGGACGCTGCAGATGGGGGAGACCGCCGAGCGCGTGGCGCAGAAGTACGAAGTCTCGCGCGAGGAGCAGGACGCGTTTGCCCTTCGCAGCCACCAACGCGCAGTGGCCGCCCAGAAGTCGGGACGGCTCGCGGAGGAGATCGTGGCGGTCCTGGTGTCGCAGCGCAAGGGTGAGCCGGCATCGCTGAGGGACGATGAGGGTCCGCGGGCGGACACCTCTATCGAGGCATTGAGTAAGCTCAAAGGTGCCTTCGCCGACAACGGGTCGGTCACCGCGGGCAACGCCTCGCCCCTGAACGACGGCGCCACCGCGTTGGTGTTGATGTCCGATGCCAGGGCCAGGGCACGGGGTCTGCGACCGCTCGCCCGGCTGGTCTCCGCCGCGCCCGCGGGAGTCCATCCGGATTACATGGGAATCGGTCCGGTGCCCGCGTCGCTCAAGGCACTTGAGAAAGCCGGCCTGCAGTCCTCCGACATGGCGCTCGTGGAGCTCAACGAAGCGTTTGCGTCGCAGTCGCTCGCATGCATCCGCCTGCTGGGGCTCGACGAGGAGAAGGTCAACGTCAACGGTGGCGCGATCGCGCTTGGTCACCCGCTCGGAAGCAGCGGCGCGCGGCTGGTCGGCACGCTCGTCCGCGAGATGGAGCACCGCGAGGCCGAGTACGGCCTGGCGACGAGGTGCATCGGCGTTGGGCAGGGCATCGCGTCGATCTGGCAACGGGTCTGAGCGAACGAGACCCGGCGGCCGTACGGTCGATGTTCGACCGGATCGCCCACCGCTACGACACGGTCAACACGGTGCTGTCGGCCGGAACGGACGCGGGCTGGCGCCGGCGGGCGGCCGGCGAGACCGGTCTGAAGCCTGGCGGCTCGGCGCTCGACGTTGCCTGTGGCTCAGGCAAGCTGACCGCGGAGCTCGCAAGGCTCGCAGGGGCAAAAGGGCGCGTGGTCGGGCTCGATTTCAGCCCGCAGATGCTGCAGGTCGCGCGCAGGGATCACCCCTGGATCGAGTTCCTGGAGGGCGATGCTCTGGAGCTTCCCTTCCACGACGCATCGTTCGACGCATCGACGATCGCGTTTGGCCTCCGCAACCTGGCCGATCCGATCCGCGGCCTGCGCGAGATGCTGCGCGTCGTCAGACCGTCAGGTCGCGCCGTGGTCCTGGAGTTTCTGCGCCCGCCGCGCGGCCTGGTCGGCGCCGCCTACCGGGCTTACCTGCGCACGTTGCTGCCGGCTATCGGCGGTGTGCTCTCCGGGCAGCCGACCGCGTATCGGTACCTCAGCGACACAGTTGACTCCTACCGCACGCCCAGTGAGCTCGGCGGCATGGCGCAGCAGGCGGGCTGGTCGGACGTGCGGTTCCGCGGTCTCGCCTTGGGCACGGTCGGCATTCTCTCCGGCACACCGCAGTAACCATTCGGTCCGCCCGCCAGTTGGAGTGGCGAAAGCGAAATGATGTCGGCCCAGACTCGCCTGCTGATCGTTTGCGGCGTCCTGATCGCCGTGCCCGCCGCGAGCCTGACTGCGCTCGCGATGAGCCTCGCTCGCCCCGCGGCAGGAAGTTCTCCACGCCCGGCCGTGCTGACCCTCGCAGCGTCGTCGACAGGCAACACGGTCACCGTCGTGGGCGTCGGCATCGGATCGGCGGTCCCGAACCAGGCCCAGCTCGCTCTCGGCGTCACTGTGACGAGGCCGACCGTCCGCGAAGCGGTGTCGGCCGCGGGCAGCGACACCACGCGACTTGTCACGGCGCTTCACAACCAGGGCGCCCAGGACAAGGACATCCAGACGTCGACAGTTTAGGTCGCGCAGCAGACCAACTGCTGCCCGCAGACCCTTGTGGGTTACAGCGCGACCGTCGGGATCACGGTGACGGTGCACAGCATCAACAACGTCACCCCGCTCATCGAGGTGGCGGTCGACACGCTGGGAAACGACCTGCAGCTCAACGGCATGACCCTGTCCGTCGCCGACCAGACGGCGATGCTGAAGACCGCGCGTGCCTCAGCGATGAGCGACGCCAACGAGAAGGCGCAGGACTACGCGCGGCTGGCCGGCCACCACGTCGGAGGCCTGGTCAGCGTGTCCGAGGTCATCTCCACCACGGGCGGCTTTGCGTGCGACCAGTGCGGTGGGAAGGGCGCCGGCGGCGGCGGCATACCGATCCAGGCCGGCACGCAGTCGATCACCGTGACCGTCGCGGTCACGTATGAACTGGCGAGCTGATCAGGAGCTTCGATCGACCGCTGAGCGCGCAAGGCCGACGAGAGTCGGCCGCAGACCGTCGAGCTCCACTGTCTCGATCTCTCTCACCGCATCTTCGACCAGGGCCTGCGCCTCCCTACGTACACGCGGCAGCGCGTCGCTCGCGGTGACCAGCTCGGTCACCCGTCCCACCTCAGCGTCGCCCAGCGTCCCGGCGAGCAGCCGCCTGACCTCAGGTCCGACGACGCGGTCTTCCGCGGCGTAGATGAGCGGCAGCGACAGCACACGCTGCCGGATGTCGAGGCCGACAGGCTTGCCCGAGCTGGGACTGAAGTCGACCATGTCATCGGCCATCTGGAAGGCTGTGCCGAGCAGGTCGCCATACCGGCGCAGAGCTCCGACGACCCCAGGATCAGCTTCCGACAGCAGTGCACCCGACGCGCAGGCCGCGGCGAACAAGGAAGCTGTCTTGCCCCGGATCACCCGGAGGTATGACTCGCGGTCGCCCGGGTACGCGCCGCGCATCGCGACGTCATCGATCTGCGATGCGCAGATGGCCTCGAGTGCCTCGGCGACCGCCGATGTCACCGCGGGATTGCCGATCTGCGCGATGAGCCTTGTCGCCTTGGCGAAGTAGTAGTCGCCGACCGCGATCGCTCGCTCCGGGCCTTCGGCCGCAGCCACCGTCGGCCGGCCCCGCCGGTGCGTGCTCTCATCGACGTAGTCGTCGTGGATGAGAGTCGCGTTGTGCAGCAGCTCGACAGCAGCCGCCAGCTCGGCGGCGCGAAGCGGGTCGTTGCGCGGGCCGATCGCGGCGGTCAGCTGGACCAGCCTCGGCCGAAGTCGCTTGCCGCCGGCCTCGACCAGCCGGCGCATCGGCGCCGCGACCGGCTCTGGGTCGACCATCAGCTGGCGGGTCAGCTCGACCTCGACCAGGGACTCCGGCACCACCTTCCACTGCGGCAGGGCAAAATCGCCGTCCAGCTGCATCGCGAGCTGCCGCGGGCGCGGGCCATCCAGCTCCACTGCAAAAACCGACTGCCACCGCCCCATCACCAGACGCCCGTCTTCCACGAGCAGAGTGAGGAACGCGCTCAGCAGCAGCTGCCGGCAGTGGGCGTGACCGTTGACCGGCTCATCGACCGCGATGTCGATCCGCCGCGCGAAGTCGTCGTGCTCATAGCCGCCGCCGGTGGGCGCGATACGCTCGAGCATGCCCTGAAAGTCGCGCAGCAGAAGGGGCTCGTTCTCGTTGACGGCGAGCCCGAGCGTCGTGTGCAGGGACTGCAGGTGGACGCGGCCGTTGCGGAGGCCGGCCCGGTCGACCTCGTGGCGGATGCGGTCGGTGAGGTCGACGAACTCGGTGGAGCGCGTGGTTGCGAATTCCAGACGCGCGGCGCTCATCGGTTGGCCGCCAGCGACTGCTGCAGCAGCAGGCGCGTGGGCGGGGCCGGCTTCTCCGACGCCGCCGCGGACGAGACCGACTCGATCGCTCGCGCGAACGCGACCTGGACCGCGAGGGGCGCGGTGTCCGCGAGCAGCCGCGACCCGCGCGCCAGGCAGAGATCGCCCATCAAAAGGACGGTGGGCGGCGCAGCGCGGCCACCGAGGCCCTGCAGCCGGGTGCCGATCTCGATGAGGGCCGCCGCCAGGGCGAGCTTCGGCTGTGCCTCGGCGGCGAAGTGACGCACCGACTCCAGGTAGGCGCGGTAGGCGTCGGAGAGACCGTCCGACCAGAGCCCCTCCAGCCGATCGAGCTCGCGGTCGAGCAGCTGGACGCTCATCCCACCGGCTCGATCACGCTGCCCGCCAGCTGCCGGAACGCCGACAGTGCGCGCAGGCACGATTCGTCGTCGCGGGTCACGACGTAGTACAACCCGAATCCGAGCACCGTATTCAAGACCAGCGGGACCAGGACGTCACGCGGCACGGTCAGCCGGATCCGCCCGTCTTCCTCGAGCCTGTCGAGCTGCTCCTGGATCACCTCGCGGTACCGGGTGAACAGCTCGGGCAGGTAGGCCCGCAGCCGCTCGGTCCGGGGCGCCTGGACGAGGAGGTCGAACGCCGCCAGCTGGACGTCGCCGAGGCGGCGCAGCGAGTCCCAGAGCGATTCGACGCCGACCTCCAGGACCTCGAGCGGGTCGGTGAGCTGGTTCAGCGTCCTGCGCAGTTCCTCGACCGACTTGGCCGTCAGGTAGCGCCAGGCCTCGACCAGGAGCTCGGACTTGGTGGGGAACCAGTACTGGAGGTTGCCGATCGCGACGCCCGCCTTGGACGCGATGGCGCGGACGCTGGTGCCGGAGTAGCCGTTTTCGAGGAGGGAGTCGGCCGCCGCGTGGATGATCTGGTCGCGGGTGCTCTCTGTCGCGGTCGCCCCGGTCATACGTATGTACCAGCATACAAAGGCCGCGAAGCGGACTGGGGGATAATTCGGGCTGGCGTGCGGTCAATCGCCGAGGCTTTCCCCAACCGGCTCTGCGGCGTGCTGCGCACCGACAACGCCGAGGCAGGCTTCCAGGCCTGTCTTGCCGCCATGGAAGGCGGTGTGATGACCATCGAGATCACCAAGACAGTCCCGTCCTGCTTCGAGCTGATCAGGGGCCTGATCGCGACCACCGGTGGGCGCTACCCTGTCGGCGTCGGGACGGTCTGGGACCCCGGCGCGGTGGGGGAGGCGAAAGAGGCCGGGGCGTCCTTCGTCGTCACACCGGTGCTGCTGCCAGAGGTCGCCGACGCCTGCCGGAAGGCGGACATCCTCTGCGTGCTCGGAGCCCTCACCCCGACCGAGATCTACCAGGCCCGACTCTCGGGTGCGACTCTGGTGAAGGTCTTCCCGATCGCGCCGGTCGGCGGGCCTCGTTACATAGAGACCTTGAACGGCCCGCTTGGCGGGGTCCCGTTCTGGGTCTCGGGGGGCGTGCCGATCGAAGACATCGGCGCCTACCTCAAGCTCGGAGTCAAAGCGGTGGGACTGAGCGGCTCACTTTTTCCGGCGGAGGCGCTGGCCCGCAAGGACATGGCCCGGATCAGGGAGAGCGCGGAACGGGCGGCGCACGCGGCGGCTCAGGCGGCGGGCTAGGAGCCGCCGGTCAGCACCCTACGTGGTAGTTGCACATGGTGGCGCTGATGTTCGAATAGAGGTTCATCACCTGGGCGCCCGTCAGCAGCAGGGCGACGATCACGACGAGCGCCACCAGCGCAAGGATCAAAGCGAACTCGACCATGCCCTGGGCGGACTGGTTAGGCGAGGCCGGCGTCAACACCCCACGTGGTAGTTGCACATCGTCGCCGTGATGTTCGAGTAGACGTTCAGGAGCTGATTGCCCGTCGTGATCAAGGCAATGATCACGATGAGCGCGATCAGGGCAAGGATGAGCGCGTACTCAACCATTCCCTGGCCCTTCTGGATGAATCGATGATGAATCAACGGGATATACCGACCTGAAAGCTTAACCACCGAGGCCCGCCCGCTGGTCGCTAACCTGGCCCAGCGCCTGCTCCACGACCACCCGGACCATCCGCTTGCGCCAGAAATGGCTCAGATCGGCGTTGTCCAGGGGTTTGGCCGGCTTGGCCGCGATCTCAGCGGCCTCCCGGATCGCCTCCGGTTCGAGCCGCCTGCCGTTCAGGAACTCTTCAGCGGCTCTGGCCTCCAGGGGGTGGGACGCGACGGCGGACAGGACGAGGCGGCACGCGCGCACCACACCGCCTTCGAGCACCATCGTGACCGCCGCGCCCGCTATCGGGAAGTCGATGGATCCCCGGCGGCGCAGCTTCACATAGGCGCTCCGGGTGAGCGGCGACGCCCGCAAGCGCAGCTCCGTCACGACCTCAGAGGGCTGCTTGGCCATGTAGTCGATGCCGTCGTCGCGGTAAAGCGCCGCGACCGGAAGCTCGCGCTCACCGTCGGGTCCGACGAGACTGACCATGCCGTCGAAGGCCATCGCCATCGGCGCGGTGTCGGACGACGACACCGCCCAGCAGCGCGCACTGCTTGGCGCGACGAGGCAGATGTCTCCGTCCTTTTTGATGCAGAAGCCGGCCGCCTTTCGCCACTCGTAGGTCATGTCGTAGTAGTTGCAGCGCGTGTCGACGCAGAGGTTTCCACCGATCGTCCCGGCGTTGCGCAGCGGAGGAGAGGAAACAAGGCCCGCCGCCTGGGCGTAGCCGGCAAAGCGCGCGTTGAGGTGCACGTCATGCGTGGCCTCGGCAAGCGTGACTCCCGCCTGGATCGCGCACTCCTTCGAACCGTTGCGAACCAAGCGCGGAAGGAAGTCAAGACCGATCAGCGTGTCGATCTCGAACTGGCGGCGCTTCAGCTTGGGGAAGAGATCCGTGCCGCCGGCAACGAACATCGCGCGCGGGCCGAGCTCCTGCGCCATGCGTGCCGCGTCGCGCGCCGAATTCGGGCGCAGGTAGTTAAATCGCGGCAGCCGCAGCATCTTTGCCCGGGGGTTCGACCTTGATGCACGCTGGGTACGGAATCGACGGAAAGCGTGGAGGTCCGTATCGCGCGGGCTCGCCCTTCTCCTTCCGGCGCAGCGCTTCGATCACCTTCTCAGGCGTGACCGGGATCTCGTCGATCCACACGCCGAGCGCGTCGTGGACCGCCGAGCACAGTGCAGGTGGAACCGGCAGCAGCGGACCTTGCCCCGCCTCCTTCGCGCCGTAGGGACCTTCCGGGTCGATCGTCTCGACGATGAAGGTCTCGACCTCCGGCATGTCGAGAAACGTAGGCGACTTGTACTCGAGCATCGACGGCCACTTGTGCAGTCCCTTGCGAAAGGTCTGCTCCTCCATCAGGGCCTCGCCGAGGCCCATGTACACGCTGCCTTCGACCTGCCCTTCAACCAGCAGGGGATTGATGGCGCGCCCGACGTCGTGTGCGATCCAGACCTTGTTGACTGTGATCAGCCCGGTTCGGGCGTCGGCGTCGAGGTCGACCACGCACGCGGAATAGCTGTAGGCGGGGCTTGGCCCGACGCCCGATCCCTTGTACGGGCCGGCGATTTTCGGCGGGGTGTAGCTGCCGGCGCTGGTCAGCGTCCCGAATCGCGCCTCGGCCAGCGCGCTCGCCTCCTCGAAAGTGACCTCCTCGAACTTCCGGCCGCCTGCCTCCACTGCCTCGACCAGCATCGCCCGCATCTTTCGCGCGGCGTCGAGCGCTGCGTTGCCGGCCATGAACGTCACGCGTGAGGAGTACGAGCCGAGGTCGATCGGCGTGGTGTCGGTGTCGGCGGTCACGAGCCGCACGTCGGCGGGCTGCAGGCCGAGCTCCTCGGCGACGATCGTGGCCAGCACCGAATCCGACCCCTGGCCGATGTCCATGGCGCCGCAAAACGCGGTCACGCCACCGCGGTCTACCTTGATCTGGACCTCGGAATGAGGCATGTCGTTCCAGTAGATCGCGGTTCCCGCGCCCGAAAGGTACGTCGAGATCGCAAAACCCATTCCGTGGCCGGGGCGAGGCTCGCGCTCGTGAAAGCGCGATGCCTCGATGACTCGCCTGGTGCATTCCTCGAGTCCGCAGGACGTGATCCGCAGCCAGTTGACGGTCCACGTGTTCGGCTGGACGAAGTTCTTCTGCTTGAGCTCGACAGGGTCGACACCGATGTCCTGCGCCAGCTTCTCGAGGTGCAGCTCCAGGGCGAACCGCGGCTGCGGCGTGCCGTGCCCGCGCTTGGGGCCACAGGGGGGCTTGTTGGTGAAGACCCGGCAGCCCTCGAAGCGGTAGGCGGGGATGTCATACGTCACGGTTTGCAGGGCGCCCGTATAGAAGGTGGAGGCGACCCCGTAGGAGCCATACGCGCCTCCGTCGAGGGCGCTGCGGAAATGCATGGCGGTGATCCGGCCGTCCGCATCGACCCCCGTGCGAACCCACATCAGCACAGGGTGGCGGCCGCGGTGCGCGTAGAACACCTCCTCGCGAGTCAGGGTGCACTTGACCGGCCGGCCGGTCAGCATCGCGAGCTTGCACACGATGATCTCGTGCGCGAACGGATCAGTCTTGCCGCCGAATCCTCCGCCGTGCGCCGCCCCGATCACGCGAATGCGATTCATCGGGAGCTCGAGCACCTTGGCCAGCGCGCGATGCACGTAATGCACGACCTGGGTCGAGGACCACAGCGTCACCTTGCCATCGACGTACGTGGCGATCGCGCTGTGCTGCTCCATGGGCAGGTGCGTGTTGCCCTGGAAGAAGAAGACGTCCTCGCGTGTGGTCTTCGCCCGCGCAAATCCGCCGTCGACGTCGCCAAACTCGAGCGTGACGAACTTGTGAATGTTGTTCGGCCCGCCGTAGTCCTGGATCCGCTCATCCTTCGGCGGTTCGAGTGCCGCGTCGATCGACATCACCGGCTCGAGCACCTCGTACTCGACCGCGATTGCGTCGCATGCCGAGGCGGCGATCTCCTCTTCGGTGGCGGCCACCGCGGCAATTGGGTCGCCGATGTAGCGAACCTTCTCGTGCTCCAGGGCGCGCTCGTCCTGGGTGACGGGGAGGATGCCGAACTTGATCGGCAGGTCCGCGCCCGTGATCACCGCCATGACGCCGGGTATGCGCCGCGCCGCTGATGTATCAATCGAGAGCACGCGCGCGTGGGGGTGCGGGCTGCGCAGGATCCTGCAGTGCAGGGTGCGCGCGAGCAGCATGTCGTCGGCGTAGACGGCCCGGCCCGTGACCTTGGCCGCCGCATCGACCTTCGGCAGGGGCTTGCCGATGACCTTCATCCCATCCGCCCGGCGGCAAGCTCGATCGCGTCCAGGATCTTCGCGTAGCCCGTACAGCGACACAGGTTGCCCGCGAGTGCCTCTCTTATCTCGTCGCGCGAAGGGTTCGGGTTGTCGTCGAGCAGCGACCTGGCGGCGAGCAGGATGCCGGGCGTGCAGTAGCCGCACTGCGCGGCGCCGAGCTCCGCGAACGCGACCTGCAGCGGATGGAGCTCGGAGCCGGTGGCCATGCCCTCAACGGTCGTGATGCGCCGGCCCTGCAGCTGCACCGGCAGCAGCAGGCAGCTCAACCTGGGTTTGCCGTCCACCAGCACCGTGCATGTCCCGCACTCGCCCAGCTCGCAGCCGTGCTTGGTGCCGGTGAGCTGCATGTCCTCGCGCAGCACCTCGAGCAGAGTCTTGTGCACCGGCACGAGGAGCTCTCGCCGCTCGCCGTTGACGTCGAGCGACAGAACGAGCCGCTCCACGTCTCGCGCGACCTCATTCCTCATGGCGAATCGAGCATATTCCTCAATGCGTCGGCGCAGGCCCAGAGGTCGGGTGCGACCGCATCCGCGCGGCTCTTCCCCGGCGTTGGGTCGTCGGGATGGACCAGGATCGTCCGCATGCCCAGGGCAAGCGCCGGCTCGATGTCGTTCTCCTCGCGGTTTCCGATCACGACGCAGCGCTCCGCTGTCACACCGGCCCAGCGCATCGCCATCTCGAAGACCGCCGGGTGCGGCTTGAGATGGCCTGCGTCGACCGACGTTATGATGCCGTCGACGTGCTCGGCCAAGCCGAGCTGGCGGAAGTCCTCCCAGTAGCTCTCAGCGTCGCGCCAGTAGGTGTTGCTCGCCACGACGTTCCGCAAGCCGAGCCTGTGGATCTCGGCGAGCAGCTCGATCGCGCCAGGGAGCGGCCTCATGCGGTCGGAGACAGGGATTGACATCGCGCGCCTCAAGCGCCGGACGGTGTCCGCGTCAGCCGGCAGTCCGCAACGGCCGAGGCATGCGGCAATCAGAGCCTCCGCGGGCGAGTTGATCGAGACCAGGTTCTCGGTCGAGATGCTGCGTGCCTCGTCGCCTGGCCGGCTGCTTTCGATCAGGTCGTCCGCCAGCGCCTCGACCGTCGCAGGCTCGATCCTCGGCATCGCGGCACGGATCCGGAGGCGGCGGCCGACAGCGTCCGCCTTGCGAATTGGCCACGAGTTCGGCCACAGTGTCCCGCCGACGTCGATGAGCGCGACCTCAAGAGCTCGTGGCACTGGTCCTATGATCGCCTCAATGCCGTTGAGGTGGCTGACGTCCGGCGAGTCGCATGGGCCCCAGCTGACCGTCGTGATCGAGGGTCTTCCCGCCGGGCTCGAGATCACCGAGGAGGATCTTCGCGGCGACCTCGCGCGCCGTCAGGGCGGTCACGGCCGGGGCGGTCGCCAGAAGATCGAGACCGACGTCGCACGAATCGTCAGCGGTGTGCGGGGCGGGTTCACCATCGGCAGCCCGGTCACGCTCGTACTGGAGAACAAGGACCACGTCAACTGGACCGCCCAGATGACCGCGGCCAAGGAAGGCTTCGAGCCGAAGGTGGTGACGCGCCTGCGGCCAGGCCACGCCGACCTCGCCGGCGCTCTCAAGTACGGCCACACCGACATCCGCAACGTGCTCGAGAGATCCTCGGCGCGAGAGACGGCGACGCGGGTCGCCGCCGGAGGGGTCGCCCGCAAGCTGCTGCGCCAGTTCGGCATCGAGGTGCTGAGCTTCACGCAGTCGATCGGGACCACAGACATCGGGTTCGAGGGCGTCGATCCGGAGGCCGTCACGGAGGACGACATCGAGCTGTCGCCGGTCCGCTGCCCGGATCCAGAGGCGTCAAAGCGCATGGTGGCGGAGATCGACGCCGTGGCGGAGCAGGGTGACACGCTCGGCGGAACCTTTCGCGTCGTCGCGCGCGGCCTGCCGCCCGGGCTCGGCAGCTACGTTCACTGGGACCGGAAGCTCGACGGCCGGCTGGCGCAGGCCGTGATGTCGATCAACGCGATCAAGGGCGTCGAGTTCGGTGCGGGGTTCGAGGGCGCCGGCCGCCGCGGCTCCGGGTTTCACGACCAGATCGACTACCAGGGGGGACGCTTTCGCCACCTGACGAATCGCGCCGGCGGCATCACGGGCGGGGTGACGAACGGCGAGCCGATCGACCTTCGCGTCGCCATCAAGCCGATCTCGACCATGAAGAAGCCGATGCAGTCCATCGACCTGAAGACAAAGGAGAAGACCGAGGCGCACTACGAGCGCAGCGACGTGTGCGTGGTGCCGGCCGCCGGCGTCATCGGCGAGGCGGTGGTCGCGCTGACGCTGGCCGAGGCATTCCTCGAGAAGTTCGGCGGTGACTCGATGGTCGAGCTCCAGCGCAACTACCGCTCTTTCATGGAATCGATCGCCCAGTAGCTCCGTGAAGGTGATGTCGATGGCGCAAGCCATCGAGCGATTCGTCCCCGACGGCGCGACCGTAGCGCTCGGCGTGGCGCTCGAGCCTCTCATCCCGTTCGCGGCCGGCCACGAGATCATCCGTCAGCGGCGGCGCGACCTCGAGCTGGTTGGACCCATCTCTGACGCGCTGTTCGACCAGCTCATCGGCGCGGGCTGTGTGAGGCGCGTGACCGCGGCGTGGGTGGGCAATGTGTCGGAGGGCCTCGGCCATTGCTACCGCCGTGCATGTGAGCAGGCGGTTCCGCGCGCGATCGAGGTGCACGACCATTCCAACTTCTCGATCTCGCTCGCGCTGTGGGCCGCCGCGTGGAACGTGCCCAGCCTGCCCACCCGCACCCTGGTGGGCAGCGACATCCTGCGCACCAATCCGGCCTTCTCGGTCGCCGCTGGGCTCGTCCATGTCAAAGCGGTGCGTCCCGACGTCGCGATCGTTCACGTCCAGCGCGCCGACGAGCATGGGCGCGCCCACGCGTGGGGACCGCTTGGCATCAGCGAGGAGGCAGGCCTGGCCGCCAATCATGTCGTCATCAGCTGCGAAGAGCTGGTCGACGCGAGCGTTACGCTGAGCGACCCGAACCGGGTCCTACTGCCGGAGACGAAGGTCGTCGCTGTCGTGCATGAGCCGGGGGGCGCGCACCCCTCGCCGGTCCAGGGATTCTTCAAGCGCGACCATGCTTTCCATCGCGAGTACGCCGAGCGGTCGCGGTCGGTCGAAAGCTTCGAGGCCTGGCTGCGGCAGCGGGTGCTCGACCTGCCTGACCGCGCGGCCTACCTGGAGCAGATCGACGTCGATTCGTTGCGGATCAGGCGTCCCAAGCCCTCCGTCCCGGTGGACTTCGGCGATGAGTAGCGACTACACGGCGCAGGAGCTCATGGTCGCCGTCGCCTCGCGCGAGATCCACGACGGTGACGTGGTCTTCGTCGGCATGCGGCTGCCGGTCCTCGCCTACGCAGTGGCCCGCAACTCCCACGCGCCGCAGGCGAGGGGGCTTTTCGAGGTTGGCTTGATGCGCGACCAGCCCGCCTCGGGCTTCCTGGGCACGATGGGCGACCCGCCGAACGTGGCCGGTGCTCTGTGGGCGACCCGGATGTCCAACGCGATGGCCCTCATGGCGCAGGGCCAGGTGGACCTCGGTTTCATCGGCGGCGCGGAGGTCGACCGCTTCGGCAACCTGAACACTTCCTACATAGGCGATCCAGGACGGCCGGCGGTCAAGCTTCCCGGGAGCGGGGGCGGGGCGGACATCGCGATCCTGAGCCGGCGCTGGGTCACTCTGATGAGCCACGAGCCGCGGCGCCTGGTCGGTCGTGTTTCCTTCGTCACCTCGCCGGGCTACGGCGACGGCTCACCAGGGTGGCGAAAGCGCAACGGCTTGCTCGGCGGCGGCCCGGTGGCGATCATCACGACGCTCGGCGTGCTGCGTTTTCCTGAAGGCGGAGGTCAGGCCTACCTCGCGTCGGTGCATCCCGGCCACGCCGTGGACGAAGTTCTGGCCCAGACAGGGTGGCCATTACATGTCGCTGATCGTGTAAGCGAAACGTCAGCGCCGACCTCCACCGAGCTGGCCGCGATAAGACGTTTCGATCCCGACGGTTTCTGGACTCGGACCTAGTTACACAAACCTGACCGCGCGGCAACGCCGGTTTGATGGTGCGGACTCAACCTCAAGCGCACAAATCTCGTCTGAGGTGAGAACGAACATGCACCCGTTCACAGCAGCTGCCGTCAAGACCATCGGAGCAGCCGGCGTGGCCGTGCTGCTCAGCGCCGGCGCGGTCAGCGCGCTGGCGGCAAATCCTTCGCCCAGGCCGACGCCAACAGCCGCTACCACGCAGCAGCCTTCGACGGACAGGCACGCCGATCGCCGGGCCATCCGCCGCGCCGTCATCGAGGCCGAGGCAGACGTGCTGGGGATCAAGCCCGAGACACTGGTCAAGGACCTGAAGGCAGGTCAGAAAGTCTCCGACCTGGCCAGGGACAGGGGCTTGACCAAAGAGCAGTTCGAAACGAAGCTCATCGCCAGCCTGAAGCCGCGCCTCGAGACGCTCGTCGATCACAAGGTGATCACCCAGCCGCAGGCCGACGAGGTGCTCGATCGGATCGCGAGGGGCTACGTGCCGTTCTGGGACGGCATCCACCACCGCAAGAAGTAAGACAAGACGTTCCGGCTCCCCCCGGGCCCGGCCCATCGAGTTCAGGGCCGGGCCCTTTTTCGCGCCGCGGTCACGATCTGCTTCCACTTCTTCCGGTCTTCAGCGCGCAGCCGCGCATCGCTTTTCGCCGCGACCGCGCGCAGCTCGCGCTGCAGCTTGCGGTAGCTGTGGAAGCGGCCAGGGTCGAGGTCGCCCCCCTCGATCGCGTCCTTGATTGCGCAGCCAGGCTCGGTGACATGCGCGCAATCGCTGAACCGGCATTGCAGAGCGAGCGCTTCGATGTCCTCGAACAGGTTGCCGAGGGCATCTTCACCCTCCCAGAGCTGCGCCTCGCGCAGTCCGGGCGTGTCGATGATCATCCCGCCGGAGGGAAGCTGCACGAGCCGGCGATGGCTCGTCATGTGGCGGCCTTCACCCGAGCGATGGATCTCGCGGGTCCGCATCACGGTCGCGCCGAGGATGGCGTTGATCTTGGCCGACTTGCCGGTGCCCGAGGGACCAAGGGGCACGCCGGGGAGCGCGGGTTGCAGCCGGCGCGCGATTTCGTCGATCCCCTGGCCCGTGACGCAACTCGTCACGATCACCGGCGTTCCGGCCGACGCCGATTCGAGCTCGTCCCGCATCGCGTCGGGAGGCGCGGTGATGTCGGCTTTCGTCAGGACGACGACCGGGACCGCGCCGCTCTGCCACGCGATGGTGAGGTAGCGCTCGATTCTGCGGAGGTTGACGTCGGTCGACGCGGCCACGACGAACGCAATGTCGACGTTGGCGGCGAGGACCTGCTCGAGCGTTTCGACGCCCGCGGCGCGGCGCGAGAACACGGTGCGCCGCTCGACGATGGCGTTGATCACGCCGCCTGCGAGCGCGACCCAATCGCCGACCGCCGGATCGACCTGGCGTGCTGTGCCCCGCATGGTCGCGAATCCGTCGTGCAGAAGGTATTCGGCGCCGAAATCGGCGCAGACGCGCGCCGGCACGTCGTCAGGGCCGGCGACCTGTTTGAACTTTTCGGCGTATCGGTCATCCCAGCCCAGCAAGGCGAGCCGGGAATCGGCATGAGACAACTCGAATTCCTCCGGTCATGAAAACGAGCGGACTGGTCGGTCCGCCGAGCCGGAGGACTAGCTAGGACAACCTCCGGAGGCGGCCGACGGCCGGTCCATGGTCACTGCAAGCTCTGCCATCAAAACGCCACCTCCTTGAAGATTTCTGCGCGGTGCAGCCTAACACGGTCACTCACTTGAGCCGCACCTACTCGCCCTTGAACTCCGCCTTCCTCTTCTCGCCGAACGCCTTGATGCCCTCGTTCGCGTCCTGGGAGACAAACACCCGGCTGATCGCTTCGCGTTCGAGGGCGAGTCCCAGGTCGAGGGGCGCGCCGTATCCCTGGGTGATCGCGAGCTTCGCGTGGCCCAGCGCCACGCTCGGGCCCGCCGCGACCTTCGTCGCGTAATCGATCGCCCCCTGACGGCACGCGGCCGCGTCGGGAAAGAGGCGGTCGACCAGTCCTGTCTCTTTCGCCTGGGCCGCCGGCATCGTCGTCGCGTTGAGGATCATGTCCAGGCCTTTCGAGAGGCCGACGAGCCGCGGCAGCCGCTGCGTGCCGCCGCTGCCGGGAAACAGCCCGAGGTTCACCTCCGGAAGACCGATCTGGTACGAGCCCTCGGCGGCGAAGCGTAAGTCGCATGCCAGGGCGAGCTCGAAACCGCCGCCGAGGCAGTGCCCGGCGATCGCGGCGATGAAGACGATGGGCGTGTACTCCATCTTCCTGAACGCCTCGTGCGCGAGCGTCGCGGTCATCACGCGCGACCGCGTCGTGCCGGCGGCGAACGCGCTGACGTCCGCGCCGGCGGAGAAGAACCTCTCGGATGCGCTGGTCACGACGACGGCGTGGATGTCCTCGTCCGCGCGGACATCGTCGACGACGCCGGCGAACGACCGCAGGAACGCGTAGTCGTAGCTGTTGGCAGGCGGACGGTCCAGCACGATGACGCCGACTCCGCCCTGCTTCTCCAACCTCACCGGCATGTCAGGCCCTCCCCAATGCGCGGCTGAACGAACCGCCTAATTATCGAATTCCGATCAAACCGCCTACCCGGTTGGTTAAATACGGCAGGTTGGAAACCCACACCTACCAGATCCTTTACGACACCGAGGCCAGCCACTGGTGGCTCGCGGCACGTCGCAACATCGTTCTGGACTGGATCCATCAGCGGTATCGGGATCGGCACGATCTCGAGGTGCTGGACGCCGGCTGCGGGACCGGCCTGATGCTGCAGGAGCTGAGTCTCCTGGGGACGGCCACCGGGGTGGACCTTTCGGAAGAGGCCCTGCAGTTCTGCCGGAGGCGCGGACTGGTCAGCGTGCAGCACGCAGACATCTGCGATCTTCCTTTCGACGCCAACCGGTTTGACGTCGTGACAGCCCTGGACGTGCTGGAGCACCTCGACGATGACGTGGCCGCGCTTCGAGAGTTCTATCGAGTGCTCAAGCCAGGCGGGCGGGTCTTCATATTTGTGCCCGCCCACCAGTGGTTGTGGAGCCTGCAAGACGATGTCTCCCACCACAAGAGGCGTTATGTGTCGCGGACCCTTCGCGGGGCCGTGACGAGGTCTGGTCTCGAGATCGAACGCCAGACGTACGTCTCGACGTTTCTCCTGCCAGTCATCTATGCAGGCCGGCAATGGCTCAAGCTCCGCATGAAGTTTCGCCATGACTACGACACCGAGAACGATCTGCACCCGGCGTGGTCCAACGGAATCCTTCGCAGCATCTTCGAAGCTGAGATACCAGTCCTTCACCGGATCGACATGCCATTCGGCGCGTCGCTCTTTTGCGTAGCTCGCAAGGCGGGATGAAGCCTCGGCTGATACCGCTTCTGGCTTGTCCTACGTGCGGAGCCACGGTCCGGCTGCTTGATGGAGACAACGACGGCCAGATAGCCACCGGCGTCCTGGTTTGCACGCAGTGCAGCACGCGTTACCCGATCCGTGGCGGCGTGCCGCGCCTCGTGCCGCCCCAAACCTCCAGGGTGGCCGAGAAGACGTCCGAAGCCTTTGGCTGGCAGTGGCGGGAGTTCGTCGAGCTGTACGACGAGTACGAGGCGCAGTTCCTCGACTGGATCCATCCCATCCAACCCGACTTCTTTTCTAACAAGGTCGTGCTCGACGCCGGTTGCGGCAACGGTCGGCACGCTTTCTACGCGGCAAGATATGGCGCTCGCGAAGTCGTTGCAATGGACCTCAGCGACGCCGTCGACACGGCCTACGAGAACGTGGGCAGGCTGCCCAACGCCCACGTGGTGCAGGGCGACATCAATCACCCGCCCTTCGCGAGAGCAGGCGGAGGAGGTCCTTTCGACTTCATCTACTCGATCGGTGTGCTCCACCACCTGCCCGACCCGGAAGCGGGCTTCCAGTCGCTGGTGCGCTACGTGCGGCCGGGCGGTGCGATCTTCGCGTGGGTTTACGGCCGGGAGAACAACGCCGTCGTGCACGGTTTCATCAACCCGCTCCGGGAGAACGTGACCTCGCGGATCCCGCCCTCTTTGCTGCCGGTGATCGCCTGGCCGATGTCGGTGGCCCTGCAGGGCGTGCTGAAGGGCGTCTACCGGCCGCTGCACGGGACACCGTTGTTCAGGGCGCTGCCCTCACGCGACTACCTGTACAGCCTGTCGAGCTTCAGCTTTCGGAGGAACTACAACATCGTGTTCGACCACCTGGTCGCTCCCGTGGCTTTCTATCTCCGGCGCGAGGAGTTCGAAGGGTGGTTTCAGCGGAGCAAGCTGCGCGACGTGACGATCAGCTGGAGGAACCGAAACTCGTGGCGAGGCTTTGGCCGCGTGGCCACGTGACGGCGGCGGACCTCAGCCTCGGCCGATAATTGGGTGAGAACCGACAGCCGAACCTAGGGGGTGCCGCATGGCGACGATGATCATCGAAGGCGACAGGGCCAAGGCCGCGTCAGGCAAGACGTACGAGGTCCGCAACCCGGCCACAGGCGACGTCGTCGACGAGGTCCCGGCGGGCGGCGCGGCGGACGTGGACAAGGCCGCGCAAGCCGCGGCGAAGGCGTTCACCACCTGGTCGAGGCTGCCGGCCAGCAAGCGGGCTGAGATCCTCCACCAAGCTGCGCATCACATGCTGGAGAAGGTCGAGCAGATCGCGCCGATCCTGACCCGCGAGCAGGGCAAGACGCTCCTCGAGTCGCGCATCGAGGCACAGCGTTTCGGCGAGAACATCGCTTGGTTCGCCGACCTCGCCGACAAGATCCACGGCGAGCACGTGAGGCTGCCCGACCTCTCGACCTACGGTCTCGTCGTCCGCCGGCCAATCGGAGTCTGCGGCGCGATCGTCCCCTGGAACTTCCCGCTCACGCTCGCGGCCAACAAAGTGGCTCCCGCCATCGCGGCGGGGAACACGGTCGTACTCAAGCCGGCCAGCACGACGCCGCTCGCCCCGCTCGCCTGCATCGAGGCACTGATCGAGGGCGGTCTTCCGGAAGGTGTCGTCAACGTCGTGCTCGGCCAGGCGACCGGAGAGGCGATCGTCGGACATCCCCTGATCCGGAAGATCGCGCTCACGGGCTCCACTCCCACGGGCAAGAAGGTGATGGCACGCGCGGCGGAGGGCCTGAAGAAGATCACGCTCGAGCTCGGCGGCAGCGACCCGTGCATCGTCCTCGACGACGCGGACCTTGAAGGCGCGGCGCGCGCCATCTCGGTCGGCCGCTTCTTCAACTGCGGCCAGGCCTGCCTGGCGGTGAAGCGCCTCTACGTGCAGGAGGGCGCCTATGCCGCACTGCTGGAGAAGCTCGTGGCACGGGCGTCGAAGCTGAAGCCAGGCAACGGCCTCGAGAAGGACAGCCGCATGGGACCCATGCACACCGAGACGCAGCGGGCGGAGGTCGAAGCCCAGGTCAAGGACGCGATCGACCGCGGCGCGAAGGCGATCTTCGGCGGCGGCAGGCCGCAAGGCCCGCAGTACGAAAAGGGCTGGTTCATCGAGCCGGCGATCCTCGAGAACGTGCCGGACGGCGCGCGCATGTGGACAGAGGAGGTGTTTGGTCCGGCGCTCCCCGTGCGGCGGATCAAAGACCTCGACGAAGGCCTTCGACTCGCCAACGCATCGCAGTACGGTCTCGGGTCGTCGATCTGGACCACCAACATGGCGTCAGCGCATCGCGCCGTGCAGGAGCTCGAGGCGGGATACACGTGGGTCAACGCGCTTCAGATCGCGCACGACGAACTGCCCTTCGGCGGCACGAAGCAGTCCGGCTTCGGCAAGGAGCACGGCGTGCAGGCGTTCCTGCAGTACACAGAGGAGAAGTCGGTCGTCTACGGCGGAATCTGACGTAACCCTCGGAAGTACCGACCTGGCGTGAGATTCGCGCTGATCGTCGTGGGTGTTCTCGTCCTGCTGATCGGCGTCGTGTTCGCCGGACAGGGCCTCGGCTACATCCCGGGGAGCTTCATGACCGGCGACGTGAAGTGGTTCTGGATCGGCCTGGTGATGGTGGCGGCCGGTCTGGTTCTCGGTGCGGCCGGGCTGCGGATCGGACCCGCCAAGCGGGCGTAAGTCCCCTTCCCAGGAAGTGGGACGAACTCACAAGACCTAAGCCGTGCGGCCGTTGATCCTGTCCCAGTGAGCCTGGCACTCGACGCAGCGCGTGGCGGCCGGCTGATACCGCAGCCGGGCCTCGGGGATACGGCGGCCGCAGCCCTCGCAGACCCCGTACGCGCCCTCGCGCAGGCGCTGGAGCGCCCTTTCGACCTGCTCCCGGTTCTGGTCCAGCAGGTGGACGAGCAGGTCGCTCGTCAGCCGGTCGGAAAGCGCCTGGGCCAGGTCGGTCTCCTCCGGAATTCCCGTGATCACGCCGCCGACGACATCGTTCAGAGGCCTGTGCAGGCCCGCCTCCTCACCGCACTGGGCGGCCAGGAGCTCGAGCCGCTTCCTGTCGGCTTCCAGCCTCTCCTCCGGAGCATCTCCTTCCTTTTTCCGGGTCGCCATTGCTAAAACACCCTCCAAACTCATTACAGGAGCCGGTGTGGTTGGATTCCGAGAGCAGAACGCGTGTATCGCCACGCGTACCCGCCCCGCACAATTAGTCGCCGAATGCCGATCCCGCCGCCATTCCCCGCGAAAATCGCAGCCGCGATGGCCCTCGCGCTTGTGTTGGCCGGTTGCCAGTTCGGATCCAACCCTCGCGCGGTGCCGAGCGTACCGCAGATCGGGGGCGATCTCAAGTGCTCCCAGGGCGACCACGGATACGAGGATCAGCAGGCCGGCTGGGGGTTCTGCTACCCGGCGGGTTGGCGATACGTCGAGCGCTCCCAGGCCATTCAGAGCCCGCCTGGTCTCGACCTCACGTTTGACATCACCGACGCGTCGTGCGCGTCACCGGCCTCCGGCTCGACGGGCGCGCCCCAGTGCTCGCCCGACGCGGGGCTGTTCGGCTTCATGATCATTTCGACCTACGAGCGCGGCAACGCTCCCGACCTCACGTCGTGGATCAACGCCAATCTCTCGCATCCCCCGGCCACCGAAACGATCTCGTGGGGGAACTCACTCGAGGCCGTGAAGCTGGCGGACGGGCGGCGTGTCGCGCTGACGCAGCACCACGTCGTGATCCTGGAGCTGCACGCCAGCCCGCTCGACCTGGAGACTGAGATGTCCTCCAGGCTGAGTACGTGGAAGTTCAGCTATTAGTTCGGACGCCGGAACAGGGTCTGCATCTTGATCGCCAGGCCCATGTCGCCCTTGATCTTCAGCTTGCCCTGCATGAACGCGGCCGTGCCGTCCAGCTGCCCGGTCATGATCTTGACCCAGTCATGAGCGTCCGCGAGCAGCGTGAGGTTCGCCGGCTCGCCAGGGTCGCCCTTGCCCGACTCGGCCTTGCCGTCGTGGATCTTGACCCACCACTTGCCGCCCCCATCGCCGCTCAGGTCGAACTGGATGGTGGCCTTGGTCGTCCCCGCCTTCTCCGGGATCAGGTAGTCGGGCATGGCATCCACGATCTGGTCGGGTGTCATCTGGACTTCGGACATCGGGCTCCTCCCTGAAGCTATGCGTGCATTTCTGGTACGTGCGGGTACGGCCTGACTCTCATCTTAAACGGCTCAGCGACAATGCCGGGATGGCCATGACCGGGCCTCGCAGCGCGAAACGGCCAGCGAAGACGGCTGCATGAGGACCGAGGCGCTGAGCGAGGTCGCCGACGGAGTTTTCGAGCTCCGCCTGCCGATCCCCTTCGAGGATGGGCTGGTCAACGTCTTTGTTTTCCAAGACGGCGACGATGCGGACCTGCTCGACTGCGGGATGAACTCCGAGGAGTCGGTCGAGGCGATCCACCAAGCGCTCGAACACGTGGGAGCGCGGCGCCTCCGGCGGCTGGTCGTGACGCACATTCACCCCGACCACTACGGCGCCGCCGGCATGCTGGCCGGTGACGGTCTCGCCGACCTCTACATGCATCGCCTCGAGGTTCCGCTCGTCCACCCGCGATACGTTGAGCTCGAGCACCTGGTCGAGCAGGTCAGGCACTACCTTCTCATCAACGGCGTGCCTGGCCAGGAGGCAGACGTTCTCAGCAACTCGCAGCGCGCTTTGAGCCAGGTCGTGAAGCCGGCGGAGCCCGCCGTGCAGCTGGACGGAGCGGAGTTCATCGAGATGGGCCGGCATTCGCTGCACGTGGAGTGGACACCGGGCCACTCACCTGGTCACATCTGCCTGTACGAAGCAGGCACCGGATTGCTGTTCGCCGGCGACCACATCCTGCCAGAGCTCTCACCAAACATCGGACTGCATCCGCAGAGCACGCCTGATCCGCTGCATGACTACCTCGATGGACTGAGGCGGATGGCGGAGCGCAGACCTGGTCTTGTCCTGCCGGCGCACGGGCGTCCTTTTTCTTCTGTCACCGCACGAGTCGATGCGCTGGTTTCACACCATCATCGGCGGCTCGAACAGATCCTCGAGATCGTGGGTCGGGAAGAGAAGACGGCATGGCAGGTCGCGCTGGAGCTGTGGGGCCCCCGGGACAACCTCTACGAGAAGCGGCTTGCCCTGCAGGAAGGACTTGCGCACCTGCAGGCGCTTGCCGTCGACGGGCGCCTGCGCAAGACCGTCACACCGGAGCTCGTGCGCTGGCGGGAGTCTTGATACCAAGCGGCAGGAGGTCGGCCGGGTAACAACCGACGCCGACGACGCCGGGGCCCGCGTGCGCCCCGACCACCGGGCCCAGCGGTTGGATCATCAGCGTGTCGGCCACGGGCTCCAGCTCGCGCGCGACGCGTTCGGCGTCCTCCTCCGCGTCGGCGTGCCCCACGACGACGCACAGCCCCTTGCCCTGATCGACTTCGCGTGCAAGGTCGACGATCCGATTCAGCGCGCGGTCAAACGTCCGCACGCGTTCGAGCGGGGTGACCAGCCCGTCGCGGATGCACAGCACCGGTTTCACCTGCAGCACTGATCCCAGCAATGCGCTCGCGCGTCCGATGCGGCCTCCGCGCCGCAAGAACTCGAGCGTGGCCACCGAGAAGTACGTGTGCACCTGGTCGCGCATGGCGCTCACGCGCTCCACGATGGCACTGGCGTCCGCGCCCTGCGAGGCGATCACCGAAGCCGCAAGCGTCAACAATCCGAGCGACATCGAGACGAGCTCCGAGTCGACGACGTGGACTCGTTTCGGATCCGTCATCTCCGCGCCCTGCACAGCCGACGCGTAGGTCCCGCTCAACTTCTCCGAGATGTGAAGCGATACGACCTCGGCGTGGTTTGCCAGCAGCGCGCCATACGCCTCCGCGAAGCGGGCGGGTGCGGGCTGCGACGTGGTGGGATGCGTCGTCGCGTTCGGGAGCTTGCGGTAGAACTCCGACGGCCTGATGTCGACGCCATCGAGCAGCGATCGGCCCTCGAAATGCAGAGTGAGCGGCACCACGGTGATGGAACGGGTCCGCGCCAGCTGGGATGGCAGGTCCGAAGTGGAGTCGGTGACGATCGCGACGGCGCGGTTGTTCACTGGGGAAGTTCGCCTGGCTGTGGATCCGTCTCACGGCGGTGTCCCCTGCGACGGAAAAATCGCTCCTCCAGCGGTTTGAGGCCCAAGAGCACGATGACAACGATCACCGTTACGTAGACCGCCACCCCGTAAAAGCCAAAACCGACCGCCATCCCAAGCGAGGCCGCGACCCAGATGGACGCGGCGGTGGTCAGGCCTCGCACGAGCTCGCCCTGGCGCAGAATGCTGCCGGCGCCCAGGAACCCGACGCCGGTGACGATCTGGGCCGCGATGCGGGTGGGATCCACGGTCCTGGTGAAGTCCGGAATCAGGCCGAGACCCGTGAACATGCATGACCCGGCGCTGATCAGAGCCATGGTGCGGAGGCCGGCTGGATGGCCGCGAAACTCACGCTCGGCGCCGATGAGGAGACCGAGACCGAGGGCGATGGTCACGCGGATGGCGAGGTCGACCTCGCCCGATAGGTGCGTTGTGCTAGCCCCGGCCGGGGCGACCTCCGGGCCTGTCCTGAGCGCCGGGCTCATCCTTGGCACCCGGCTCGTCAGGAAGCTCGGGGAGGTCCAGGCTGTTCACGAAGTCTCGAAACACGGCGAGGCGCTCCTCATCGACGACGGTGTTTTCAATCTTGTCCTTGTCGCCGTCGACCTCGTCGGCCTCGGGGATGATGCCGGCGGTTTCCATCACCTCGGAGGCGACGAAGATCGGACATTCGACACGGACCGCCAGCGCGATCGCGTCGGAGGGGCGGGCGTCGAAGTCGAGGTCGCGGCCGTTCTGCTTCACGTAGAGGCGGGCGTAGAAGACCTGGTCCGCCAGCCGCGTCACCACGATTCTTTTGACGCTGATCCCCAGGTCGCCGAAGGCAGACGCCATCAGGTCGTGCGTGAGGGGCCTGCCGAGCGTGTTGCCGGAGATCTTGGTCGCGATGGCCTGTGCCTCAAACGAACCGATCCAGATCGGCAGGTAGCGGTCGGCCTCTTTCTCCTTGAGGATCACCAGGTGCTGGGCAGTCGGCATGTGTATGCGAATGCTGTCCACGGAAACCTCGACGAGGTTTTTCATCCTCGGGTCCATTCTACCCTTCGGTCCTCGCCATCCCTGCTATTTGAACGCGCCAGCGGCCCTCGGAGTGACGCGCCGGGGCTACGTAAAATCCGAACGTGGCGAAGGGGAGACGCGGGCGGGTCATCCTGATCGACGCCCACAGCCTCATCTATCGGGCGTTCTTTGCCTTGCCGCCGATGAGCACGTCGGATGGCCGGGTGACCAATGCCGTGTACGGCTTCACGTCGATGCTCGCGATAGTGCTCGCCTCGCGCCCCGAGTACGCGATCGCCGCCTTCGACCTTGGCAAACCCACATTTCGGTCTCAGGAGTACGAGGAGTACAAGGCGGGGCGCCGCGCCATGCCCGACGACCTTCGCCCGCAGATGGAGATGGTGCGGGAGGTTCTGGAATCCTTCTCGATCCCCATCTATGGCGTCGAGGGGTTCGAGGCAGACGACGTCATTGGCACGCTGGCGCGCATCGCCGAAGAGCGCGGCCACTCGGTCACGATCGTCTCCGGCGACCTCGACTGCCTGCAGCTGGTGACCGAGTCGGTGGAGGCTCTCGTGCCGCGCCGCGGAATCACCGACACGTTTGTCTACGGCCCCGACCAGGTGCGCCAGCGCTACGGCTTCGAGCCCCCGCAGCTGGTCGATTTCAAAGCGCTTCGCGGAGACACTTCGGACAACATCCCCGGAGTGCCGGGGGTTGGCGACAAGACCGCAGCCAAGCTCGTCCAGGACTACGGCACGGTGGAGGCGCTGCTCGACAAGGTGGGGGAGCTGCCCGAGGGCCGGCTGAAGACCGCGCTCACCGCCAACGCCGAAAGGGTCCGGCTGGGCAAGCGCATGGTCACCATCGTCAAGGACGTCCCCGTCCCGCTCGAGCTCGAGAAGGCGCGCTGGACGCGGTACGACTACGACCGGGTTCGCCGTGTCTTCGACCACCTCGAGTTCCGGCAGCTGCTGAGCCGTTTTCCGCCCCCTGATCAGGTGCCGGTGCAGCCGAGCCTTACGTTCGAGGCCGCTCCGGCGCCGGCCGGGCTGGCGGTCGTCACGGACCCGACGGAGGCCGCCGGCATGCTCGAGGGAGCCCCCGACGTCGGCGTCTTCGCCTTCACCGACGGCGCCGGGCGCGGCGCGCGGATCTCGGGCCTGGGCGTGTCGAGCGGCGGCAAGACCTTTTACGTCGCCACGCCGGAGGCGATGGACGCGATCGCGGCGACCCTGTCCGGCCGCCCGATCTCGGGTCACGACGCGAAAGAGACGGAGCTGGCGCTGCGCTCGCTCGGCGGCGGCCGGCGCCAATGGGCCTTCAGCACGTTTCTCGCCGCCTACCTGCTGGGCGCCGGCTCGCGCGATCCCCGGCTCGAAGACCTTGCGCGGGAGTTCCTGGGCACGGAGCTGGTCAGCGTCGAGCAGCTGCTGGGCACAGGCCGCGCGGCGCGCAAACCCTCCGCCGTCGCGGAGAACGAAGCCGCCGAGTTTGCGGCCCGCCGAGCCGAGGCGATCCTCAACCTGCGGCCGAGGCTCGAGGCGGAGATGCGAAACCTGGGCGTCGACTACCTCTTTCACGAGATCGAGCTGCCGCTCGCGGGCGTGCTGGCCGACATGGAGTCGGAGGGCGTCGCGATCGACGTGCCCTACCTCAAGCAGATGCAGGAGGAGCTCGGCTCGCAGCTCACGGCAATCGAGACCGAGGTCGAGGAGGCTGCAGGTCAGAAGTTCAACCTCAACGCGCCGCAGCAGCTCGCGAAGGTTCTCTTCGAAGACCTTCGACTTCCCGTCGGCAAGCGCACCAAGACCGGCTACTCGACCGACGCCGACACGCTCGAGGCCCTGCGCGAAAAGCACCCGATCATCGGCTTGATCCTCGAGCACCGGCAGCTGTCCAAGCTCAAATCCACGTACGTCGACGCGCTGCCGCAGCTGGTCGATCCGCTGAGCGGCCGCGTCCACACGTCATTCGGACAGGCCAGCACCGCGACGGGGCGGCTCGCGTCGTCCAACCCCAACCTGATGAACATCCCGATCCGCACCGAGCTCGGCCAGCGCATCCGTCGCGCGTTCAAGGCCGGCCGGCCTGACCACGTAATGGTCTCGGCCGACTACTCGCAGATCGAGCTGCGCATCGCAGCGCATCTGAGCGAAGACCCGAAGCTGCTCGGCGCCTTCGCGGCCGGCCAGGACATCCACACGGCCACGGCGGCGGCCGTGTTCAAGATTCCGATCGAAACGGTCGACCCCAACCAGCGACGCCTCGCGAAGGTGGCGAATTTCGGCTCGATCTACGGCCAGGGCGAGTACGGTCTCTCGCAGCAGCTCGGCATCACCGGCGACGTGGCGCGCGAATTTCTCGGCCAGTACTGGTCGACCTATTCCCGCCTCCGCGAATACCTCGACAACGTGAGGCGAAAGGCTCGCGAAGAAGGATTCGTGGTCAGCGCGACGGGCCGCCGCCGCGCGATCCCAGACCTCCGGTCGCCGAACTTCCAGCTCCGCGGCGCGGCGGAGCGGATGGCGATCAACTTCCCGATGCAGTCCCTGGCTGCGGACATCATCAAGATCGCGATGGTCCGGCTGCATCGCGAGATCGACGCCGACCAGATCGAGGGTCGCATGCTGCTGCAGGTCCACGACGAGCTGCTGTTCGAGGTGCCCCGATCCGAGGTGGACCAGTTCGCGGAAAGGGTGCCGCGCATCATGACCGGGGCGTACGAGCTCGAGACAGGCATCGAGGTCGAGATGAAGGTCGGGCCGAACTGGGCCGACATGAAAAAGCTGGCGGTCGTCCGCGCCTAGATGCCTGAATTACCTGAAGTCGAGACCATTGTCGCCGACCTGCGGCCTCACCTGGTCGGCCGCACGATCATGCGATGCGAGCTCGCGTTCCCGGCCATCGTCCGCCATCCCGAGCCGGAGGAGTTCACCGATGCGGTCGTCGGCATGCAGATCGAATCCGTCGGACGCCGCGGGAAGTACCTCTTCATCCGACTCGCCGGCGACCTCCTCCTGGTCGTGCACCTCGGCATGACGGGCCAGCTGCGGCTGGTTGATGCCTCGGTCCCGCCTGCCAATCACACGCACGCCGTGTTCTTTCTCGACGACGGGCGGCAGCTTCGCTACCGTGACCCGCGACGCTTCGGCCGGCTGCTCCTCGGGACCGAGCCCGCGCTGCTGGCCGCGAAGAAGATGCCGCACCTTGGCCCGGAGCCGATCGACCCCGCCTTCGCGGCCGACGAGCTCTACCGCCGCCTGCGGAAACGGCGCACGGCGTTGAAGGCGGTGCTGCTCGACCAGGGCGCCATCGCGGGCGTCGGCAACATCTACGCCGACGAGTCGCTCCACCGAGCGCGCCTGAGACCCGATCGCATCGCCGGCACCGTCAGCAAGAAATCCGCGCGGCGTCTTCACGAGTCACTGCGCGAATCGCTGCAGGCCGCGATCGCGAACCGCGGAAGCTCGGTCGACACATATAGAGACGCGTGGGGAGAGATCGGCGGCCAGCAGGAAAAGCTGCTCGTCTACGGGCGCGCGGGCGAGCCCTGCTTCACGTGCGGCCGCCCGTTGAGCACGATTCGCATCGCCGGCCGCACCACGGTTTTCTGCCGCCGTTGTCAGCGTTAGCTCCGCGATTATTCGGGATCGCGGTCCTCGGCGTCGCGTTCATCGCGCTGACCATCGCAATCACGGCGGGCGCGTTCCTGGGCCTCGACCAGCAGGTGGCGCAGGCCATGCACAGCGTGTGGCAGCCGGCACTGCATCCGCTCTTCCAGGCCATCGCCGAGCTCGGGGGCGTGGAGCTCACGACGGTCCTCATGCTCGGCCTGCTCGTCTATCTGTGGCAGGGTGGCTTTGGCTCGGACGCACTCGTGGTGCTCGTCTTCTTCGCCGCGGAGGCCTTCGAGCTCTTCTACAAATACAACCTGCACCAACCGGGCCCGCCGCGGTCGATCGCGCAGGCTGACGGACCAAGCATCAGCGAGCTCGTGACCGGAAGCCTGGGAGGCAACAGCTTTCCGAGCGGACACATGATGAGGACCGTCATCGTGTACGGGTTGCTCGCATTCGTCGTGCGCCGCCTCTCGCCGTCTGCACTTGTCCGCTCGCTCGCCGTGCCCGTCGCCATCGGAATCACCGTCCTCGTCGCCTTCGATCGCCTCTACCTCGACGTGCACTGGGAGTCCGACGTGATCGGCGGCCTGATCCTCGGCGCGATCGCGTTTGTCGCGGGCACGGTCTGGCTCGACCGGCCGCTAAAGGCCGAGAATTAGTCGATGGACAAAGCCGTTCTTGTCATGGTCACCACGGGGGGCCGTGATGACGCTGAACGGTTGGGCGAAGCACTCGTCGTGGAGCATCTCGCGGCGTGCTGCTCCGTCGTTCCCACCGTGCACTCCTTTTATTACTGGGAGGATCACCTGCAGCGCGAGCACGAGGCGCTGCTCCTGATCAAGACGCTGGAATCGCTCGCGCCCGCCGTTCAGGAGTTCGTGCGGACTCACCACAGCTACGACATTCCGGAGATCCTGCAGGTGCCGATCGAGGGCGGCTCGTCCGCCTATCTGAACTGGCTTCAAGCTCAAGTAGCCAAACCCGGCCCTTAAGCGTTACTGGCTGTTAAGTCTCAAACCTTAGACTGCGGAAAAAGGAGGCCTTGGGGTGGCTACCGCCGTTTCCAGTCCGGGCGATCCGAGCGGCTCCAAACGCCGCCGTCGTCGCGCGCGCCGGGACGCCAGGGCCGCCATCGCCGCCAACGGGGACAACGGCGCTGCGCAGGAGGCCTCCGTCGAAGCCACGGCGGTCATCGCCCTGGGGCCGCTGCCTGCCCCTGTCGTGGTCCCGGCGGGCCCGGTCGTCCTGCCCGAGGCGCCCCCCGCGGACGAGTTCAGGGACCTCCTCGGTCAGGCGGTCGGACTGAGGCTCGAATCGGTCTCGCGCGAGTTCGGCGGCCGGGACGAGATGCATGTCACCGCGCTGCGCAACGTGACCCTCGACGTAGGCCCGGGCGAGTTTGTCGCCATCGTCGGTCCTTCGGGATGCGGCAAGAGCACGCTGCTTTCCCTCATGGGCGGCCTCGACCGGCCGACCTCCGGACACGTCTACGGCGCCGGCCTGGCCCTGGGCGAGCTCCCCGACCGCGACCTGTCCGACTACCGGCTGCAGCGCGTCAGCACAATCTTTCAGACCTTCAACCTGATCCCGTCGATGACGGTCGAGGACAATGTGGCGCTTCCGCTCACCCTCGCCGGGGTCGAGCTGGAGGACAGGCGCCGGCGGGCTCGACACCTGCTGGCAATGGTCGGTCTCGAGAACCGGGCACGCACACGCGCAGGTCGCCTTTCCGGCGGCGAGCAGCAGAAAGTCGCCGTGGCGAGGGCGCTGGCCAACCGGCCCGGGCTGATCCTTGCCGACGAACCGACGGGCAGCCTAGATTCGAGCGCGGGCGAAGGCGTGTTGACGCTGCTCCAGGACCTCAACACCCGAGGGGCAACCGTCCTGCTGGTGACCCACGACCCGGAGGTCGCGCGCCACGCCAAGCGTGTGGTCCGGATGATCGACGGCAGCGCGATCGAGCTCCAGGCCGGCAAGCCCACGGTGCGCAGCCAGGATCCGCTGGACGTCGCGCCGCGCATGCACTGGCGCGACACGATGAAGGTGGGGCTCGGCAGCGCCGGCAGGCGCCCGCTGCGCACGACCCTGACCACCACCGGCGTGGCCATCGGGATCGCGGCGTTGAGCCTGATCGTCGCCCTGGCGGGCGGCCTCCAGCAGGCGCTCGACGCGCCGGCGCTCGCGACCAGCCAGGTGCACCAGGTCGCGGTCTACCCGGTGGCCGGCGCGCGCACGCCCGCCTTCGACGCGGCCACGCTGGCGACGCCCGCCCAGCTGCCGCACGTCAGAGCCCCGTTGGGCCAGATCGGGATGACGGGCAGGGTCCGGACCGCCCCCGCTCCGGCGGCCGGGGCGTGGCCCCCCGCCCCCCACCCAGG
>JACXTT010001946.1_pt1 | contig 33616 bp, 28 predicted proteins | sample 9270951 | NCBI WGS metagenome assembly JACXTT01 (sample SAMN15532306, study PRJNA645909) | rock metagenome | isolation source: weathered quartz diorite | place: Puerto Rico | collected 2017-06-21
GAGCATTAAACGTTTGACCAGTGGGGCGGGGTTACCATGGGGTTGTGGATGTACTTGAGGCGAACCGGGCCCCGAGATCTTATTCGGGGTGTGGTGGGGGGAGAGGTCGGGGGCTTTAATCAAGAGAATTTTGCGGCCGCGGCAGCAGAGGTACTCGCCGGCAATGGGTTTCCTGTCCATTTCTGCGGGGGAGGAGTGCCCACGCCCGTGATCTCTTTCAGCACAAAAGCCCGGCGGGCTCTTGCGGCGATTAATATTACGGCGAGCCATAATCCGCCGACCGATAACGGGTTCAAGGTCCGCGACGAAAACGGGGGGGCGATCGCCCCCGATGGACTTAAGAAAATCGAGAAGCTTATACCCGGAAAGATATCGGAGGTGCGATCGATGATGTTTTCCGACGCACGGTCGTCCGGAATGTTGACGGAATTCAACGCCGACGTCGCCTATATCGAGCAGATTTCAAGAATGGTTGATCTCGAGCCGATCAGGCAATCGGGCCTGAAGATTCTGGTCGATCCGATGTGGGGCAACGGCGCGGGATGGTTCCCGCGTCTTCTTGGAGGAGGACGATCGACTATCGTCGAGATTCATAAGGAACGTAATCCGTCGTTTCCCGAGATGAGCCGGCCGGAGCCCATCCCCCCCAATGTCGACGCGGGACTCAGCAAAGGACGGGAGATCGGAGCCGATGTGGTTCTCATCACGGACGGAGACGCCGATCGCTGCGGTATCGCCGATGAGAACGGGGTTTTTATCGACCAGCTGCGCGTCTACGCTTTGCTGGCGCTCTATCTGCTGGATACCCGGGGCCTCCGGGGGGCCATTGTTAAGACGCTCTCGACGACCTCAATGCTCGATGCGCTCGGAAAGATTTACGGCGTGACGGTCCATGAAACCGGCGTCGGTTTCAAGTATGTCGCTCCGAAGATGATGGAGACCGATGCTCTCATCGGCGGGGAGGAAAGCGGCGGGTACGCGTTCCGCAACCATGTTCCCGAAAGAGATGGTATCCTGGCCAATCTCTTTTTTCTCGATTTTATGGTGAAGACCGGCCTCAAGCCCTCGCAGCTGCTCGCAAAACTTTTCAATGCCGTCGGGCCCCATTTCTACGACCGTATCGATACGGTCATCGATCCGGCCCAAAGGGCTGTTATGCTCAAAAGGCTGAAATCGGATTCTCCTGAAAAAATCGCGGGGCTACGGGTGGCGAGGACAGATCTCTCCGACGGCTTCAAATTTATCCTGGAAGACGGGAGCTGGCTCCTCATCCGGTTTTCCGGGACGGAACCTCTGGTCCGTATTTATTCGGAAGCCGGGAGCAGCGAGCTTGTTCAATCGATCCTCGCCCATGGCCGAAAACTCGTCGAGTAGGACGGTCCTCGGGCTCCGGGCCAACCTTCTTCAATTTTCTCTTCTCGTCCTGGTGAATGCCTTCGTCGGATCAATGGTCGGGATCGAACGCTCGATCCTTCCCCTGGTTGCCTCTGAGGAGTTCGGAATAACGTCCCGAAGCGCGATTTTTTCGTTCCTCATCAGCTTTGGCATCGTCAAAGGAGTGAGCAATCTTTTCGCGGGGCGATTATCGGATGCGGTTGGAAGGAAAAAGCTTCTCGTCGCGGGATGGCTGGTCGGATTGCCCGTGCCGTTCCTTCTTGCCTGGGCCCACTCCTGGTCCTGGATTGTCATCGCAAATATTCTCCTCGGGGTGAATCAGGGGCTCTGCTGGTCGACGACCGTTTTCATGAAAATAGACCTCGTCGGTCCCGCCCGGAGGGGGCTGGCGATCGGTCTTAACGAATTCGCCGGATATGCCGCCCTCGCGGGGACTGCATTCTGGTCTGCTTCCATCGCCGCAAATTCCGGGCTACGCCCTTACCCGTTCTATCCGGCCATTGCTTCCGGAATTCTCGGGCTGGTTGTTTCGCTTTTGTTCGTGAGAGATACTCATGCTCACGCTCTCCATGAGGCTGCCCGGGATCCGGACCCGCGTGCGGGGAAGATTTCGATGAAAGAGGTCTTCCTCAAAGCATCGTGGCGCGATAAGAATCTTTTCAGCTGCAGCCAGGCCGGGTTTGTCAATAATGTCAATGACAGCGTCGCCTGGAGCGCTTTTCCCCTTCTGTTCGCTTCGCTCGGATTCTCTCTTTCTCGCATCGGCTTCCTGACAGCGCTGTATCCGGCGGTCTGGGGTATCGGGCAGCTGGGGACAGGATTGCTGAGCGATTGGATCGGACGGAAATGGATGATCGCGGCGGGCCTCTGGATGCAGGCGGCAGGTCTCTGCCTGATGGTCATACCTTCGCGGCCCGAGCTTTTCTGCATGGTGCTGCTCGGCGTCGGAACGGCGATGGTCTATCCTGTGCTACTGGCGGCAGTGGGAGATAATACACGTCCCGAACAGCGAGCATCGACTGTCGGTGTTTACCGTCTCTGGCGCGATCTCGGGTATGCGGCCGGGGCTTTCCTTTCCGGAATTCTTGCCGATCTCTGGGGGCTCGATCAGACAATTCTTGCCGTCGGCGTTATGACCGCGCTGTCGGGCGGGGTGGTGGCCGCGCGGCTATCGGAGTCACGACCACAGGCAGTGGAATTTTTATAGAGAACAATGTGTTGGGACAACCGAGCCTGTTCACTAGCCCGGATAATCATTAAACTTACTCTTAGAAAGGGATTCTATGCCAGTACGCACTGCAAACGCTGTATGGGAGGGAGATCTTAAGAACGGGAAGGGGCATATGAAGTTCGGCTCCTTCGATGGCCCTTATTCATTCGCCTCACGCTTTGAAAATGGCCAGGGGACCAACCCCGAAGAATTAATCGCCGCCGCACATGCAGGCTGTTTTTCGATGGCGTTTTCCAATGGGCTCGCCAAAGGGGGTTTTGTTCCGAAATCCGTGCGAACGACGGCACGGGCGACTCTCGAAAAGGTCGGTGACGCGTTCAGGATTACAACGATGGAGCTCGTGACGGAAGGAGATGTCCCGGGGATCACTGACGCGAAATTTCAGGAGGTCGCGGCAGACGCGAAGAAGAATTGCCCCGTATCGCAGGCCCTCACCGGAGTAAATATTAAGTTGCAGGCTACTCTCGTGAAGTGACGGTCACGGGGGTTTAAGCAGGGCCGGGTTCGTTTCCAGTTCCTCTATCGTCTTGGGCCAGTCGCCTCTGAGGAGCCGGGAGAGCGACCGATCGGCAAGTATTTTTCCTTCTGTCTGGCACCTCGGGCAGTAGTTGCATTCGTTGTCGGCATACGCGATGCGCTGAACCGCGGTGCCGCAGTCAGGACAGGGTTGCCTGAATTTACCGTGAACGGCCATTTCGGGGCGGAAGGCTGTTACTCGTGCGGGAAAATCCTCACCCGCTTGTTGTCTGAGCCTCTCGGTCCACTCCACAAGAATCTCACGGGCCGCCCGGTAAAGTCTTTCGCAATCGCTGGGGACCAGTTTTGTCGTTTGGCGGAGGGGAGACATCTTTGCGCGGTGGAGGATTTCGTCGGAGAAAGCGTTTCCGATTCCGGCGAAAAGCCTGGGATCGGTGAGGGCGCGTTTGAGGGTGTGATTTTCACGAAAAAGGGTCTCGCGGAATTTTTCTTCCCCCGCTTCCAAAACCTCAAGGCCCCCGCGGTCGAACCGGGAAAGGGATGATTCTCCTCTCACGACATGGAGCGAGGCGCGCTTCTTTCCGCTCGCTTCTGTGAGCGCAACTGTTCCGTTCGGAAAATCGAAGGCGGCAAGGACGATCTTTCCCCCCGATTTTTCGCCGCGCCTCTTCCAGGAAAATCTGCCGGAGATCATGAGGTGGAAGATGAGGAAGAGATGGTCCTGAAACTCCCAGACGATCTGCTTCCCGATGCGGCGCACCCCTGTGATTTCCTTCCCTTGGGCGAAATGAAGCGGCGGATCCGTGGTGCGCACGAGGAAAGGACTCGTGAGTCGGATTTTTTCAAGGGGCTGACCGACAATTCTCGTGCGAAAGCCTTCGGCGTATAGCGTTATGTCGGGAAGTTCAGGCATTTTTCTCAAAATATCGTTTTGGAACGTGGCTGTCAAGAAGTCTCATCATCCCTGCGCAAGAAAAAGGGAAATGTCTTCACCGAGGAGTTTTTGGGCATTGTGGTTCTGTCCCGAATTCGGTATATTTGACCAACGATCGTTGTTCACCCGGAGCTACCCATGATCCAGTTTGCTGGTAGGATGAAGCGCCTCGGGACGGAGACCGCCTTCGAGGTTCTCGCGAAGGCCCGAGCCCTGGAGGCGGAGGGGAAGAAGATAATTCATCTCGAAATCGGCGAGCCCGATTTCGACACGCCTGAGAATATTAAGGCTGCCGCGAAGAAGGCGATTGACGAAGGGTTCACCCATTACGGCCCCGCCGCAGGGCTTCCGCAGACACGCTCCGCAATTGCCGCATACGTGTCACGGACGAGGAAGATCCCCGTCAGACCGGACCAGGTTGTGGTGACTCCCGGCGCCAAGCCGATAATGTTTTTCACGATTCTCGCGTGCGTCGATGAGGGGGATGAGGTGATCTACCCCAACCCGGGATTTCCGATCTATGAGTCGGTGATCGATTTCGTCGGGGCGACCCCCGTTCCGCTTCAACTCCGGGAGGAGAATGAATTTCGTGTCGATATCGACGATCTAAAGAAACTGATCACGAAGAAGACCCGCATGCTCATCATCAATTCGCCCCAGAATCCTACCGGAGGCATCCTCACAGAGGACGATGTGCGGGCGATCGCGGATCTTGCCCTGTCCCATGGCATCGTTGTGCTTTCGGATGAGATCTACGACCAGATCATGTATGACGGTCATAAGCCGTTCAGCATCGCATCGGTCCCTGGGATGCTGGATTCCACGATTATCCTCGACGGGTTTTCCAAGACCTACGCGATGACCGGCTGGAGGCTGGGCTTCGGCGTGATGCCCGAGGACCTTGCGAAACTGGTGACGAAGCTGCAGGTCAACAGCACGTCGTGCACGGCAAGCTTTTCGCAGATCGCCGCCATCGAGGCACTGACCGGGCCGCGGCAGGATGTATCGACGATGGTCCGGGAGTTCGAACGGCGGCGGGATTTCATCGTCGACGGGCTGAACGCCATTGACGGAATACGATGCCACCGCCCCCACGGTGCATTTTATGTTTTTCCGAATATCACCGGCACGGGGAGGCGATCGCGGGAACTCGCCGACCTCTTGCTGAACGACGCCGGGGTGGCCTGCCTCTCAGGAACCTCTTTCGGAAAGTTTGGCGAAGGTTTCCTGCGTTTCTCGTACGCGAATTCCATTGCCAATATTGAACTCGCCCTCCGCCAGATCGCGGCGGTCCTGAAAAAACAGCCGATTTCGGTATCCTGAAGCATTTTCAGGTCTCGGGCGGAATTCTCTTGACATTGACGCAGGAATTCGGTATACTTTATCTTAGTAAAGTACCATGAGGCGTGTGACCCACAAGGATGTTGAATCGATGTACCGGGCGGTTCTTTCGCTGAAAAACGTCGATGAGGCAAAAAGTTTCTTCCGCGACCTCCTCACCGAGACGGAAATCACCGAATTCGCTGAAAGATGGAAGGCGGCCCGTATGCTTTCCTCCGGCGTGCCCTACACCAGGATCATCGAGGAAACGGGGCTCAGCTCGACGACGATCGCCAGGGTAGCCCGCTGGGTGAAGCGGGGGACGGGCGGATACCGCCTCGCCCTCGAACGGACGCTCTCCAAGAGATGATGTATTTTTTTTAGCCAATCACTTTATTAAACTAAAGTATGATTGCCCGAAATGGAAGGTTAAAGGTCGCGATCCAGAAGGACGGACGGATCGCCGAGGATTCGACGGCCCTCCTGAAGGGCGCCGGCCTCGATTTCGATATACGCTCGCGCGCCCTGGTCTCCCCCTGCCGGAATTTTTTGCTCGATGTGCTCGCGGTCCGCGATGACGATATCCCGGAATATGTCCAGGATGGGGTCAGCGATCTTGGAATCGTCGGCGAGAATATTCTTGCGGAAAAACGCGCCCGCGTTACGGTTATCGAACGCCTCGGCTTCGGAAAGTGCCGTCTGGTTATTTGCGCTCCGAAGGGGTCTGCCAAATCCATAAAATCCCTCAACGGAAAACGGATTGCGACCTCCTACCCGGGAATTCTGAAGGCGTTCCTCGCCAGCCGCAATGTCAAGTCGGAGATTATCGAGATCAGCGGATCGGTGGAGATCACCCCTGCCCTGGATGTCGCTGACGCAACCTGCGACATAGTCTCAACAGGAAGCACCGCACGCATGAACGGCCTCGCTGTGATCCATACTGTCATGGACTCCGAAGCTGTCCTTATCGGCAATTCCGCTTCCCTGACCTCCGGTAACAGGAAATCGGAGATCGAAAAATTGGTCGTCCGCATCCGCAGTCTCCTCAACGCGCGGGGAAAGAAGTACGTCATGATGAACGCCCCCGCATCCGCGGTAAAACGCATCAAGACACTCATCCCCGGAATGAAGAGTCCCACGATCATGCCGCTCGCCACCCCAGATCTTGTCGCCGTTCACTCGGTGGTGGGGGAGGATGTCTTCTGGGATGTCATGGAGCTACTGAAGCGGGCAGGGGCTACCGATATCGTGGTCATGCCGATTGAAAAGATTGTATGATATGAGGAAGCTTGCCTACACAACGCTTTCCCGGGATCAGTTGGAGTCGCTGCTGGCGCGCTCTTCCCCCGGCCCCGCGGAGTGCATGCCCGCGGTCCGGGAAGTTTTCGAAAGAATTGCCAGGGAAGGCGATGACGCGATCCGATTCTTTACCCAGAAGTTTGACGGGGTTGCCCAGGGTGATCTCTTTGCATCCGACGATGAATTTGAAGAGGCGGACCGGCTCGTCGATCCCGGATTCAAACGGGCGATTGTGCATGCCGCCTCCAATATCGAAAAATTTCACCGGGCCCAGTTCCCCGCATCGATCGAGGTGACGACGTCCCCGGGAGTGACCTGCCGGCGCGAATGGCGCCCCCTTGACCCGGTCGGCCTTTATGTGCCGGGGGGTTCCGCGCCTCTCGTGTCGACCCTGCTTATGCTTGCAGTTCCCGCGAGGATCGCCGGATGCAGAGATGTCATTGTGTCCACCCCCCCGCAGAGATCCGGGAAGATTTCGGCGGAAATTCTGTGGACTGCATCTCATGCGGGGATTCGCCGCATCCTTAAGGCAGGGGGCGCGCAGGCAGTCGCAGCTCTCGCTCTCGGCACGGGGACCGTCCCCAAGGTGAAAAAAATCTTCGGTCCTGGTAACCGGTTCGTCGTCGCCGCAAAACTTCTGGCGTCCCAGTCTCCCTATTCCGTGGCGATCGACATGCCCGCCGGTCCCTCCGAACTGCTGATCGTCGCCGACTCTTCTGCAAACCCGGCATGGATCGCGGCCGATCTTCTCTCTCAGGCGGAACACGGCGAGGACTCGGAGGTTTTCCTCGTGAGCACATCGGACGTTCTTGCCGACGAGGTGCAAAAGGCCGTTGCGGCACAAATTATTCTTCTTCCCCGGCGCGCGATTGCAGAAAAAGTTCTCGATAGATCTGTCGCCCTCATCATTCCCTCGCTCTCGGATGCAATGTGTTTTTCAAACGATTATGCGCCTGAACATCTGATGCTTGCCGTGCGCGAGCCGGAAGCCCTGATCCCGAGTGTGAAGAATGCTGGCTCGGTGTTTCTCGGAAACTCGAGCGCCGTTGCGTTCGGCGATTATGCCTCCGGGACCAATCATACTCTGCCCACCCGCGGCGCTGCCGCACAGTGGGGAGGTCTTGTAACAGAATCGTTCATGAAGCCGGTGCTCTTTCAGTCGGTATCGAATGAGGGGCTGCGTTCCCTCGCCGCCACTTCGAAAGCGCTCGCCTCCGCCGAGGGGCTCATGGCCCACGCGCGTGCCGTCGAAATCCGTGAAAAACTATGATCGACTCGCTCGTACGCTCCCACATCAGGACTTTCACACCGTATAAATCCGCCCGGAGCGAGGTCGGGGATGCGAACGTCTTTCTCGATGCCAATGAGCTCTCGCTCGGAAGCGCCGCCAGCTACAATGGCCTTTCGCTCAACCGCTATCCCGATCCCTTCCATAGGTCGTTGAGGAAAAAGCTGGCGGCACGGCTCTCGTGTCCCGTCGATATGATTTTCTCGGGGGTCGGGTCGGACGAGATCATCGATCTCCTCATACGGCTTTTTTGTGAGCCTTTCTCGGAGGCGGTGGTGATTCTCGAGCCAACGTATGGAGTTTATCGGGTCGCCGCCGATCTCAATCGCGTGGCCGCCGAGCCGGCGGAGCTCGATGATTCTTTCCAGATCGATCTCTCGGCCACCCTGAATAAAGTGTCGCCGTCAACAAAGTTGATTTTCTGTTGTCATCCGAATAATCCGACGGGGAATTGCCTTCGCCGGACGGATATTCTTTCTATCTGCAGGTCCTTCAAGGGAATCGTTATAGTGGACGAGGCCTACGTTGAGTTTGCGCCCGAAGATGCAAGTCTCGTGAGAGAGGTTTTCAAGCATGAAAACCTCATCGTTCTCCGAACGCTTTCGAAGGCGTGGGGACTCGCCGCAATCCGGCTCGGTTATTGTATCGCCAATCCCGATGTGGTCTCGTATCTTATGAAGATCAAACCGCCGTATAACATTAATGCGGTGAGCCTGGATATAGCCCTCAGGGGAATGGATAACGAGGATTTCTTTGAGAGTTCCCGAACAGTTATTCGGGAAGAACGCTCCCGCCTTGCCTCCGGACTGAGGAGTCATCCTCACGTGACCCGTGTCTACCCGAGCGATGCAAATTTTCTGCTGGTAGAATGGAAAGATGCGCCACAGACCTATCAACTGTTGTTTGAGAACGGAATTATCGTGCGCCGCAGGAGTGAGCCCCGCCTTTCGAACTGCCTCCGGATTACAGTCGGCACGCCCGAGGAAAACGGGATGCTGCTGAAAGTGCTGGGAAGACTTCGATGAGAAAGGTCGTGATTGTTGACCGGGACGGCACTCTTATTAAAGAGCCCCGCGATAAGCAGGTCGATTCGCTTGAGAAACTGGAGTTCGTTCCGGGAGCTGTATCCGGAATGAAACTTCTGACAGAGGCAGGGTTTTATCTTGTGATGGCAACGAATCAGGACGGGCTCGGGTCCCCCGGATATCCCCGTCGGAAATTTCTTGCCGTCCAAGGCAAAATCTTAAAACTTCTTGCCGGGGAAGGCGTGGCTTTTGAGAGAATCTTCATCTGCCCGCATTTTTCCTCAGACCGATGCCGCTGCCGCAAGCCGAAAACCGGCCTGGTGGACAGATTCTTGAGGAACGGGGTCGACCTCCCGAAATCTTTCGTGCTCGGGGACCGCGATACTGACGTGGAGTTCGCCGGCAATCTTGGCCTTCGAGCCGTGCAGATCACTTCACGAAGATCCTCCGCCGAGTTTGCAACACCGCATCTTCTGGAGGCATGCCTATATATTGTCCGGTCAGCCCGTTCTGCCATGTTCAGGCGGAAGACGAACGAGACGGATATCTCGGCAAGTGTGACTCTCGACGGTTCAGGGAGCTCGCGCGTGGGTACCGGGATCGGTTTCTTCGACCATATGATTGCGCAGCTGGCCCGCCATTCCGGCATGGATGTCCGGCTGAGCGCCCGGGGCGATCTCGAGATCGACGAGCATCATACGGTGGAAGATTCCGGGATCGTGCTCGGCGAGGTTATTCGGGAATCGCTGGGCAATAAGCGCGGGATCAGGCGGTTCGCGTTTTCCGCCCCACTCGATGAGTCGATCGCTTCAACGACTCTTGATCTGAGCGGGCGGAGTTTCCTGTCGTTTCAGTGCGATTTCAAGCGCGAGCGGGTGGGAGAATTTCCGACGGAGCTCGTCGAGGATTTTTTCCGTGCGTTTGCCGGCGGCCTCCGGGCCTCGCTTCATATCACATGCCGCGGGAGGAATGACCATCATAAGATAGAGGCTATTTTTAAATCCGTCGCTCTCGCCCTGAGAGATGCCATCCGCATCGACGACCGGATGAGAGCCGTGCTTCCCACGACAAAGGGTCTCCTGTGATTGGCGTCGTCGACTACGAGGCAGGGAATATCGCCTCTGTGCGAAATGCTCTGGCCGCCATCGGCTGCGAATTCCTGATCAGCGCCGACGAGGCTCAACTTGCCGCCTGCCAGGGTATCATTCTCCCGGGTGTCGGCGCGGCGCCCGGCGCCATGGATTCGCTCACGCGCCGGGGACTGACCGGATTTTTGAAGGGAGTTTCCGCTCCGTTCCTTGGCATCTGTCTCGGCATGCAGTTGCTCTACGAAGCCTCCGAAGAGGGTAAGACGTCCTGCCTCGGGATAGTCCCCGGGTCGGTAACCATGCTTGGTCCGGATGTGAAAAAGATCCCGCATATGGGATGGAACCGGGTGACGTTCAGTTCCCGGTCTCCCCTGTACGCGGGAATAGAGGAAGGTTTTTTCTATTTCGCCCACTCCTACGCCGCCCCTGTGGGTCCGCTCGTGACCGGGACGGCTGAATGCGGATCCGTCTTCGCTGCCGCCGTCCGCAAGGAGAATTTTTTCGGGGTGCAGTTTCACCCCGAAAAATCGGGTCAGGCCGGACTCCGGCTGTTGCAGAATTTTGTCCAGCTATGCTCATCCTTCCCGCAATAGATATTTTTGGCGGGAAGTGCGTCCGCCTCACTCACGGGGACTTTTCCACCCGGAAGGTTTACGGTCCTACACCTCTGGAGATGGCCGAGAACTTTGCCCGCGACGGCGCGCAGTGGCTCCATGTTGTCGATCTGGAAGGCGCGAAGGAGGGCCGTTTGGTGAACTGGGAGGCTATCCGGTCCATCGCCGCTCTGCAGGGCGTCTCGATGGAAGCGGGAGGAGGAGTCCGCTCGCGAGCCGACGCTGAAAAGCTCCTGGAAATCGGGGTGGATCGTGTTATCGTCGGGAGCTTCGCTCTCCGCTACCCGGCAAAATTTGCCGAGTGGACAAAGGCATGCGGTCCCGAGAATTTTCGCGTGGCGATTGATCTCAAAGACGGCCGGATCGCTCTCGAGGGCTGGCAGGACCTGGATGACCGTCCGCTCGCCGATGTGATTCCTCCCCTCGTTGACCTCGGGATTCGGGAGTTTCTTTCGACCGATATCGGCAGGGACGGCACTCTCGCCGGCCCGAACGTCCGCCTCTACTCGAGACTGGCTGAAGATTTTCCGAATCTGCGATGGTTCGCCTCGGGAGGAGTGCGCTCTGCCGCCGACGCTCTCGATTTGAAGAAGACCGGAGTGGCCGGGGTGATCGTCGGCAAGGCGCTTTACGAGGGAAGCCTCGCCTTGAAAGAACTCCTTTCATGCTGACGCGAAGGGTCATTCCCTGCCTCGATGTGCTCAACGGCCGCGTCGTGAAGGGGAAAAAGTTTAAGAATCTCGTGGATGTGGGTGACCCGGTCGAGTTTGCTGCAAAATACTCCGATGCGGGGGCGGACGAGCTGGTGCTGCTCGATATTTCTGCCTCTCTGGAAGAGAGGGGGCCGTTTTTCACTATGGTTGAGCAGGTTGCCCGCCGGATCTCCATTCCGCTCACCGTCGGAGGGGGGATACGTTCTCTGGAGGATATTCTGGCGCTTCTGCGTTCGGGCGCAGACAAAGTGTCGCTCAATACGGTGCTCGATTCCGATCCTGGCCTGCTTTCACGCGCCGCGAAAATGGTGGGCTCACAGGCTCTTGTCGCGGCGATTGACGCCCAACGCTGGGAGAAGGGGTGGATCGTGCACGTGAAGAGCGGCACTCAAGAGACCGGGCACGATTGCCTCTCCTGGGCGTGCCGGGTTGTGCAGTCAGGCGCGGGCGAATTGCTTGTCACTTCCATAGACAGGGACGGGATGAAAAAAGGTTATGACATAGAGTTGCTTGAAAATCTTTCCCGCCTTGTGAAAGTTCCGGTCGTCGCGTCGGGAGGAGCCGGGACGAAGGAACATCTGATGGAGGCTCTCAAATTCGGCAAGGCGGATGCCGTTCTCGCCGCAAGCATGTTTCACTTTAACGAGATTTCTATCCGTGAATTGAAAGAGTATTTATCCTCGGAAGGTCTTCCGGTGAGAATATGGAAAAACTGAATTTCGAAAAATTGAACGGCCTGGTTCCCGCGATCGTGCAGGAGTATCAAACAGGGGATGTGCTGATGCTGGGGTTCATGAATCAGGAAGCGCTCGACCACACTCTCGAGGAGGGGACGGTGACATTCTACAGCCGGACCAAGGGTAGGCTGTGGAAAAAAGGGGAAACTTCGGGAAATTTTCTCAGAGTCGTCTCGCTTGACGTTGATTGCGATTCGGACGCGATTCTGATACAGGCCCGACCGGCGGGCCCCGTGTGTCATACCGGGGCCGCAAGCTGTTTTCCACCCGAAGACGCCGGAAACGTTCTCGGGAGGCTTTCGAAGGTTATCGCCGACCGGAAATCAGCGCTTCCCGAAAACTCTTACACCGCACGGCTCTTTAAGGAGGGCATGGCGCGCATCGCCCAAAAAGTGGGCGAGGAGGCGGTAGAACTTTCTATCGCCGCCCAATATCCCGATGCCGCGCGCTGTATCGAAGAGGCCGCCGACCTTATGTACCATATTCTGGTTCTCCTCGCACAGAAAGGTATCGCTCTGAATGATGTTTATACGGAGCTTGAAAAGAGGATGAAAAAGTAGCCCCGTCGTTCGGGATCTCCCGATTACCTCCCTTCGCGAAGAGACTTTTCCTCCTGCTGGTGCCCGCGCGTCTTTGTACTACCCGACCCCCCGGAGGCGGACGGAGAGACCTTTGAGTTTTCCTCCCCAAAGACGTATATTGACACGGGATTCAAGAGCCTCATGAGAACCTTCGACCTGGCGATCGCCTGGAATTGGGAATTCGACGACGATTTTGTGGCAGGTATCGAACGCGAGTGCGCGCTCCGGCAGATATCGACGTACCGCGTCGACCCTCATAACCTCCAGGAGTCGATCAGGGATGTTGAGGCCGGACGTATGATGTTCCACTCCCTCTTCGACCGAGCCTCCGACGCCGATTCGGATTTTCTGTCCCTCGTCCGACTGCTCACCGGCTCCTCCGTTTTCGTGGTGAACCCGCATGAATTCCTTGTGAATGCAATCGACAAGGCGACAATGCATCTCGCCCTGATCACCCACGGCATCCAGGTTCCCAATACCATTATCATTCCCCCCTTCCGCTCCAACGGCAGCCTCGTCGTGCAGCAGCAAGATCTCGACCGGCTCGGAATTCCCTTTGTCATCAAACCTGCAAATACGACCGGGGGCGGAACCGGCGTTGTTCTCAATGCTGCTTCCCTTGACGATGTCCTGACAGCCCGCCAGACACATCCGGAAGATAAGTACCTCGTTCAGGAGACGATCGTCCCGAAACTCCTCGGCGGGAAACGGGCATGGTACCGCGCCTATTGTATTTTCGGCGAAACTGTGCTCTGCTGGTGGGACGACAAGACCCATATGTATACCGAGCTTCATGAGGCGGATGAGCTTCAATATGGACTCCCCGGAATGCGCGCGATTATGAAGACGATCCAAAAAGCCTGCAAACTCGATTTCTTCTCATCCGAAATCGCGATGACCGAGGAGCGAAGGTTTATCGTCGTGGATTATGTGAATGAAGTGTGCGACATGCGCCTGCAGTCCCGCCATGCGAACGGCGCACCGGATGCTGTCGTCCACATGATCGAACGGCTTATCGCGGAGCGCGTGAAAGAGCACGTCGAGCGTCTGAAAACCAGTGCCCCAAAAGGTCTTTGAACATATGCCGCTGAGAATCACCCTGAAGCAGTTTCCTTCCCCCGGTGAGAGGTCCGCTCCTTTTGAGTTCCATATTCGCGCGAGCGTGCGCTCGAAGTACGGGTTCGACGATACCCTTTATGGTTTTTCCGGAAATGTGATTTTCGCCAATTTTCGTGCAGTCAGGGTTTTTGCCCAGAAGATGAACGCGAAACGCGACTTGCTGACCTTTCCGGGGCAGGCCGTGAGGGCAGGACAGCTCAATGCGATGGGACTCATCGATGAGATTTTTCATTACCTCCTCCGAAGCTATGAGGGCACGAATCCGGGCGTCTTTTCCCGAGCGCTCTCCTCTCTGAATTCTTCGGTCGGAAAGAATGCTCTTGAAATCTCTCTCCTGGAGTTCTGCCGCCAGTTTCCGGCTGGAGATGTTCACCGCCGGGCGATGACGGCGGAGGGCTTCCTGGCCGCGACGACAGAGCATAAGCCTCATAGCGAGGTCGTTCTTGAGGAAATGATTCTGCTTTCGCTGGCGAATATTAACCCGGCCTTCATGGTCTTCAAGGAATTGTTCGACGACAGGGATCTCCGGGAACACACGGTCTATGCCTCGATGATGAGCTCCCTGGAAGAGTTTTTCCGTACGGAGAAGCCGTTTGGCCGCGCGGGGCAGTCTATCCTGGAGCTTCTCCGCGCTCCGATTCTCGCCAGCCCTCATAGCTTGCAGGGTCAGCTCGCCTACATTAAAGAGCACTGGGGCCTCTTGCTCGGCGATCGGTTCAGGCGAAAACTGCTCGGCGCCGGTGATCTCCTGGAGGAAGATTCCAGATCGGTCCAACCGGGCATGGGGGGCCCCCCTCCGGTTCCTCGCTATTCATTCGCCGAGGAGGGCTATCCCGCAGACGGGGAAAGATTTACTGCCGATCTCGACTGGATGCCGAATGTTGTTATCATGGCGAAAAATGTGTACGTGTGGCTCGAGCAGCTTTCACGAAGATACGGGCGGCATGTCTCGAAGCTGAGCGAGATCCCCGATGAAGAGCTCGATACGCTCTCCCGTTAGAATTTTACCGGGCTCTGGCTTATCGGCGTCTGGGAAAGAAGCCCCGCATCTCAGAAAATCAAGCAGCTTTCGGGAAATCCCGAAGCGGTCTCCTCGGCATATTCGGTCTACGATTATGAGATCGCGCTCGAACTCGGAGGGGAAGAAGCTTTTCAACAGCTGCGTCACAGGGCGTGGGCCCGCGGGATCCGCCTCGCAGGGGATATGGTCCCGAATCATGTCGGGATCTATTCGCGCTGGCTGGTCGAACATCCTGAATTCTTCATTCAGTCGGACTATCCCCCCTTTCCGAATTATCAGTTCACCGGCCCCAATCTGTCCGATTCTCCCGATGTGGAGATCCGGATAGAAGACGGCTATTGGTCACGACGAGACGCCGCCGTCGCGTTTCAACGTCTCGACCGTCGATCAGGCCACGTGCGCTATATCTACCACGGCAACGACGGGACGAGCATGCCCTGGAATGATACCGCCCAGCTGAATTTTCTTCGCGGCGAGGTGCGCGAGGCCGTGATCCGGACGATTTTCCATGTCGCGAGGAAATTCTCTATCATCCGTTTCGACGCTGCCATGGTTCTGACGAAACGGCATTTCCACCGTCTCTGGTTTCCACAGCCCGGTTCCGGCGGGGCGATTCCCTCCCGATCGGACTTTTCCCTGCCGGCGGAAGATTTTAACCGGCTGTTCCCCCAAGAATTCTGGAGGGAGGTCGTCGACCGTATCAACGCGGAGATGCCGAATACTCTCCTCCTGGCCGAAGCGTTCTGGCTTCTCGAGGGGTATTTTGTCCGAACTCTCGGGATGCACCGGGTGTACAACAGCGCTTTTACGCATATGCTGATGAGGGAGGAGAATGCCAAGTATCGTCACCTTATCCGCATCACCCTTCATTTTAATCCCGAGATTCTGAAGCGCTATGTGAATTTTATGAGCAACCCGGACGAGGAAACCGCGGTGGCCCAGTTCGGGAAGGGCGACAAGTATTTTGGAACGGCCGTGCTCTTGGCCACCCTGCCCGGCTTGCCGATGTTTGCGCATGGCCAGATTGAGGGTTTTAGCGAAAAGTATGGGATGGAGTATAAGAAGGCCTACCATGACGAGGTGCCGGACGAGCATGTGGTACGACGCCATGTGAATGAGGTTTTTCCCTTGCTCGAAAGACGGCGTCTTTTTAGCCAGGTGTCCCATTTTGAACTTTTTGACTTTATCGACTCCTCGGGTAATCTGAATGAGAATGTGATTGCCTTTTCCAATATGAACGGCGACGAGCGTGCCGTGATTTGCTTCCACAATAAGTTTGAGGAAACCTCAGGCTGGATCAAGAACTCCGTTGGGAAAACGACTTCCGGGACAGCCGACGAGGAAGGAAAGTATGTCGCGTACAGAACTATCGGCGATGCTCTCCGCCTGAAACGTTCCGACCCGGTTTTTTATGTTTTCAGAGATTACCGATCCAATCTTGATTTCATTCGGTCCGGCCGCGATCTCACGGACAAGGGCCTCTTTCTCGATCTGAAGGCGTTCGAGTATCATATTTTCCTCGACTTCCGGGAGGTGAGGGATTCCGATGGACGGTACGCGGAACTGTGCGGGAGGCTGAACGGAAAGGGGGTGCCCGATATCCGGCGGTCGCTCCGAGAGATGGAGCTCGCCCCATTTCATGACGCGCTCTCAAAGCTGTTTGATGCGGTTCCGGATTTGACACGCCTCGCTTCTTCTCCTCAGCCCGCCGACTCCCGAATTCTTCGGGAAAACATCTCGGAATGCCTTCGCGCGGTGATCCGGGAGGCAAACCGCTGCCACCCCGGAGCCGTGAAGGGACGGAATGCTCAGGAGATTTTTGACAAAAGCCTTCGGTCGGTGCAGGATATTTACGGCCGAAGCGCCCGCCCGACTCAGGAGGGCCGACTGATGAAATCTGCGCTGCCGGATATGTCAAACGATCCGGCAGGTCCCCTGATTCTTATGGCGCTGCTGGCCCTGAGCGGGTTTCAATCAAGGCCGCTGCTTGATGAACTGGAGATCCTTCCATTTCTCACTGATTTGTTCGGGAGGATGAGGGTTTCACGCGACCCGCGAAGTCTCGTCCGCCTGATTTGTGTCCTGCTCTTCGATGAAAACCCGTTCGATTCGGAGGCCCTGGGCCCGGCTTTCTTCGAGGGTGAGGAAGTGAGAATGGTCGTAAACGTGAACTGCCATTCGGGGATTTTTTATTATCATAAAGAGTCGTTCGAACGGCTTCTAGAATGGCATTGTGTGCGTTCTTTGATCGGCCGCCTCAGGAGCGGAAAGGCACGGGATCTCCGGCCGACGATCGATATGTTCCATGAGTGGGCGAAACTCTCCGCTGAGGCGCATTACCAGGTGAATCGCATCACGGAGTTGATTGCGCGGTCCGCTGAAACCGTGGAGGCAGAGTAGATCCCAATGCAGGATGTTCTGGCGATAATCCTCGGAGGCGGCAGGGGTGAACGGCTCTATCCCCTGACGAAACACCGAGCGAAGCCCGCCCTTCCCCTTGCGGGCAAGTACCGCCTCATCGATATTCCCGTGAGTAATTGTATCAATTCGGGAATTCTGCAGATTTATGTTCTCACGCAGTTCAATTCCGCGTCGCTCAATCAGCATATCGCCAATACATACCGTTTTTATCCTTTCATGAAAGGGTTCGTCGACGTGCTTGCGGCCCAGCAGACTCCCGCCAGCCCCGACTGGTTCCAGGGTACCGCCGATGCCGTCCGGAAGACTCTCTGGGTCATGGAGCCCTGGAAGGTGAATGATTATCTCATCCTCTCCGGAGATCATCTCTACCGGATGGATTACAGGGCGTTCATCGAGCACCACCGCAGGACGAATGCCGACGTGACTATTTCGGTGATCCCCGTTCATCACCGGTTTGCCCCAGGTTTTGGTCTGATGAAGACGGATCACCAAGACCGGGTGGTCGAATTCAAGGAAAAACCGACCGGCGATGCGCTTGCTTCCATGAGGGTCGATACGAAGAGGTTTGGCCTCGACCCTGTTTCCGCCGGCGATGCTCCGTTCCTCGCCTCAATGGGGATCTATCTCTTTAAACGCAGGGTCCTGATGGATCTTCTGGAAAAATATCCTGAGCACACCGATTTCGGGAAGCATGTTATTCCCCTCGCGATCGAAACCCACCATGTGAGCGCCTATTGCTTCCGAGGCTACTGGGAGGATATCGGGACGATCGAATCATTTTACCACGCGAATCTTGCCCTGGTCCGCCAGCCTAAACCAGCGTTCAGCTTTTATGACGCGGAGTTCCCCATCTTCACACGTCCCAGGTTTCTCCCCCCGACGAAGATGCTGAACAGCCGCAACAAGGAGACGATGATCGCCGATGGCTGCATTGTGAAGTGTTCTTCGATAAAAAAATCCATTATCGGCATCCGATCACGACTCGAGGAGGGTTCGACTCTCGAGAATGTTCTGCTGATGGGCGCGGATTACTATCAGTCGGAACAGGAACGGTCCGCCGATCTCGTCTCCGGGATACCTCCTGTGGGGATCGGCGCGAATGCTGTGATCAAGAACGCTATCATCGACAAGAATGCCCGGATAGGGAGGAATGTGAAGATTATCAATAAGAATCGAATCCGGAACGTGGAGCACGAGAAGGAAGGCTATTGGATAAGGAACGGTGTCGTGATTGTTATTAAAGATACGACGATTCCCGACGGGACGGTGATCTGATGGCCGCTCCCCAGGGGCCGCCAACCACCGCCCGGACCAATTCCCGCTCCGTTGTCATGCTCGCCTCCGAGAACGACGCGCTGAAGAACGGAAAGGTGGGCGGGGTGGGCGATGTGGTCCGGGATCTTCCGAACGCCCTCGCCGACCTCGGCTGGGATGTCACCGTCATCACTCCCTCCTATGGTTTCCTCCACAAGGATAACCCGTCAAGCCCGTGCGCGGACGTCCGGTTTCCCTTTTCCGGAAGGTCGATGGTGGGGACGATTTATGAGGCGACTCCAAAAAAACCGAGGAGCGGCGTAACTCATCTCGTCTTCGAACACCCCTTGATCGGGGGGGCCCCGATTTATTTCAACGACCCGCCGAATCAGGCTTTCGCGCAGGACGCGACGAAGTACGCTCTTTTTTGCTCTGCCGTCGGGCAGTACCTGAAGAACTTTGCGGACGCCGTGCTGCATTTGCACGACTGGCATACCCCGGCGCTTCTCCTTCTCCGTGAGCTGCATCCCGACTTTTACCACCTGAAGGGAAGAAAGACTGTTTTTACGATCCATAATCTCGCAATACAGGGGAATCGGCCGATGCGAGGTCCCCACGCGTCCGTGCAAGCGTGGTTCCCGGAGCTCTTTTCCCGCCCCGACTGGGTCCCCGCCTGGACCGATTCCCGGTACCGGGAACCGAATTTTACCCCGATGGCCGCCGGGATTTCTCATGCCGATAAGGTCAACACGGTGTCTCCCTCGTATGCCGAAGAGATTCTGCTTCCGAGCGCTCCTTCAAACGGACTCGTCCGCGGCGAAGGCCTCGATCCGTTGCTCAGGCGCGCGAACGCCGAAGGACGCCTCTATGGGATTCTTAACGGGTGCGAGTACACAGAGGATCCGCCTCCCCTCTCTCTCCCGGCTCTTCGTAATCTTCTCCTCGCAGAGGTGAGGAAGTGGCGGGAGAAGTATTCCGACCCCCTCTTCGACCGCACCCTGCGCCAGCTCGAGTATCTGCGCGATTTTTCTGTGATTCTCACCAGCGTGACGAGAATCGTGGACCAGAAAATCAGGCTTTTGTCATTAAAAGATTCTCGCGGCAAGTCGGCGCTGGAGTCGATTCTTGATGAGCTTGCCCGCGTGAACGGGGTGTACTTTGTTCTCGGAACCGGGACGCCGGATTACGAGGAATTTTTGGCCCGAACGGCATTTTCGCACGACCGGCTCGTGTTCCTGAGGGGGTATTCGGAAAAGATCGCCAACGCGCTCTATGGCATCGGCTCGATTTTCATGATGCCCAGCTCGTTCGAGCCGTGCGGAATCGGTCAGATGATCGCTATGCGCCATGGGCAGCCCTGTGTCGTCCATGCCGTCGGAGGGCTGAAGGATACTGTTCTCGACGGGGTCGACGGATTCCAGTTTTCAGGGGGGACTCTGCAGGAGCAGGCCGACGCTCTGGTCGAAACGACCCGGAGGGCTGTCTCGCTTAAGCTTCATGACCCGGAAAAATGGGCTGGCGTGTGCGCCGAGGCTAAACGGGCCCGCTTTACCTGGGAGAAAAGCGCCCGGGTTTATGCCGAGCTGCTTTATTCCTGAGGTGTCCGCTGTTCACCGGATAGTCCAGCGCTATTTAAGGAGGGCCATTCTTCTCACCTGGCGGAAGGTTTTTGAGGGATCAGCCTGATCTACCGCCGTCAACTCGTAGAGATATACTCCGCTCGCTACTCTGATTCCTTCCCGGTCGGTTCCGTCCCACTGCACTGTCATGGATCCGCCGCCCTGCACTCCTTCGATGAGCGTCTTCACCTCGCGCCCGAGTATGTCGTATATCGTAACCCGAACCCTTGCCGCGACCGGAAGATCATACCGGATGACTGTCGCGGGGTTAAAGGGGTTGGGGAAATTTTGCCACAGCGAGAATACGGAGGGGACCGAGGCTCCCTGACCGAGGGTGAGTGTCTGTGAGTTTTTCACCACCGAACTTCCCTCCGTCGCTACGATGTCGGAGGAGAAGGAGGAAGGATTGCGACGGTCTCTGAGGAAGAATCTCCCTCTCTCCTGCGCCGAGAGGTGCCACCGGATGTTTACGGGGTACTCGGCCGAGGTGAGGTTTATCGGGATTTCACCCGACGGCGCGGTGAAGTTCTCTGCAATCCGGTTCGACGTATAACGCGCATCGAATTCTTCCATGCCAACGGGCGGAGGCATTTCATAGAGATCGGATTGCTGTATGGAGCCCCCGAAGTAAAGTGTCTGCGACCTTCCCAGCCTGTCCGTGAATGTGATCTCGTTCGCGTCGCGCGGGATGAGGCTCTCCTGGGCTTTTCCAGTGCTGACGGTGCTGCCCGATCCGCTGAGCGTGAGGTTTCCCACCTGCTTGGTCTTTATCCAGTACGCGCGCCCGGGCACTATTGTGTCGCTGAGCTTGTATCCTCCCTCATACCGGAAGTAAGCAGATTGGGTGATGTTGACGGGGTTCTGGACGATAGTTCTTATGGGGACTTTCCACGATATGGACCCGATGAGATTCCATCCCTGGCCAACAGAAATTGTGATGGAGGGTATGACGGATCCCTCAAGGAGCTGGCTGTGGTCGCTCGGGAATTTTATGAAATATCCGCTGCCATTGAGGATTTGCGTTCCCCGGCTGTATCCAATCCCCGTCGCGTAAGAAAATGCCTGCGTGCTCGCTCCCGGAAAGACTGCGTTCAGGGAGTCGTCCGGGACTCCGAAGGGGTTCGAGATCATGTTCCACCCCGCCCCGATGGCGGCCGTGAGTGTATATTGGGCATTCACGACTGTGTCGTTGATGACGCTGTTGTTCGAGACCGAGACTGTGTCGTAGCCGGTGCGGTTCCCGTTTATCCGTATCCAGGGGACGCCGCTGTCCGATTCCGCAATGATGTACGTGCCTGTGTGGGGAACGAGCACCGTGAGCTGGCTTGCTTCAGCCCCCATGTTGAGCGTCACCGGGGAGACGAAGTACTCATACACGGAAAGTCCCCAGCTCTTCAAGGTCCGGTCCCCTGCGGTGGCATTGCTCCCGTCGGCATCGAGGAGTTTGACGATGTTGATCGTCGCAACCGCCCCGTATCCGCTGACGTGGAGCGAATCGGGCGACGATGCGGAAGTGCTGGCGAATACTATTGCCCCCGATTCCGTACCTCCGGGAGCGGGGTTGTAGGTGACGGTGAATTTTTGGGATCCCGAAGCAGGGATGGAGGCGCTTGTCGGACTGACGGTAAAATCGGCCCGTGTAGAGGTGACCGAGGAGATCGATAATGTCGATCCCCCGGTGTTATTGACGATGATGCTGTCCTGCTTGCTCTGGCCGACGAGCAGTCGTCCAAATGACAGCGTCGAGGGTGCAGCGTCGAAGGTGAACCCGCTCAGATTGTACGTGAAACACCCCCTCCCGTGTGTCGCCGCAAGGAGGATGCCATTGGATTCCTTGTATTTGAGGTCGAAGACTGCCACGGCAGGCATGCCGTTGCTGAAATGTTGCCACGTCGTCCCGTCATCCACAGAACGATATACCCCGACGTCTGTGCCGACGAAAAGCATTCGCGGCGCCGTCGTCCTGAGGACGATGGTGTTGGTCGGGATGTTGGGCAAATTGCCGGTTATCCGGGTCCACGTTGCTCCATGGTCGGTTGTTTTCGAGATGTGCTGCGCATAGTTGAACCCGCCGAATGTCGCGTAACAGATCGCGTCATTGTTGTTGTCAACAGCGAAGTCGCTGACGTACGGGAAGCCGGTTGATGTGGACCATGTGGTGCCGTTGTCCGTGGTGACGAGGATTTTGCCGTTGTCGCTCCCGATGTAGATGGTGTTTGTGTTTTGATGGCTTATGCCGATGGCCGATACGTTGCCGCCAAAGGGCCCGCCGATCTTGACCCAGCCGTGATGCGGGTCGGCCAGCTGGACGTTGGTTGTTTTCCAGATGTCCGCCCGGCCGAAGATGACCGTGTTGTGATCCGACGGCGCAAGCTCGTAGGGATTGTAAAACAATCCGCCGGTGGCGTCCGCAGGTCCGATTTCTGTGAAGGAGGTTCCGTAATCGCCCGAAAACTTAAGCGATCCGCCTACATATTGTCCGAAGACGATCTGTGTCGCAACCGGGTCCACGACCGTATAGCCGCCATCCCCCGTCTCCCTCTGTGTCCAGGTCGCGCCTCCATCTGTCGAACTCTCGAGGTTGTTGTCCTGGCACCCTCCATACAGCTTTTGCGGATCGGTCGGGTCATAGTCCGCACTCTCGTACTGGAGGGTTGAAATGGTGGAATTCATGTCTGTCCATGTGTTCGCGCCATCGGTCGATTTGTACACGCCTCCGTCAGACCCGCAGTAGAGGGTGGTTCCGTTGAATCCGAGAAAATGTATGTCCGCGTGGGACATTTTTATGGAAAGGCTTGTGTACCAGAAGGTGCTCTGGGTGAGGGTCGTGCCGCCATTGTTCGAGACGTAAATGTCAAGTCCTCCTACAGCGATGGCGTCCGCGTTGTCCGCGCTGACGGCAACGGAATTATCGTACCAGCCCTGCCTTCCGAGATAGTTCTGCGTGCTTCGCAGCTCCCAGGTAGTTCCGCCGTTCGATGTGCGGTAAAGTCCCAGGAGGGTGTTGCTATCCGATCGGGAGATGCTCGCATAGAGTACCGAGGAATTGCTCGGCGCCATCGCAAGCTGGGTGCGACCGACATGTGAAGTCGGGAGTCCGCTCGTCAGGGTCGTCCATGATCCCCCCCCGTCCGTGCTCTTCCTGATGATGTTTGTGCTGGTCCCGCCACGTGAGCAATAGAGGACCTGCGTGTTGGTCGGATCGATCAGGAGGGAGTTTACCTGGAATCCGACTCCCGTGGTGTTCCACGAGGACCCGCCGTCCGTAGATTTGTAGATGCCGTTGTTCCCCGCAGCATAGACGATGTTGGAATTGTTGGGGTCGATGACGATTTGGGAAAAATACCTCTGGACGCTCGTGGTCGCGATTTTTGTCCAATTGCTCCCGCCATCGGTGGATTTGTAGAGGCCATCCCCGTAATAGCTGTCGAGGGAGTAGTTTTGCTCCCCCGTTCCAAAGTAAACGGTGAGGAAGTTATTCGGATCTACGGCGATCGCTCCGCAGCTGAGGGAGGTCAAGCCGTCCGTCAACGGGGCCCATGTGGTGCCATTGTTGTACGTTTTCCAAACCCCGCCCCCCGCCGCTCCCGCGTAAAGGACGTTGGCGTCGATGGGGTCAAACGCGATGACGTTGGTCCTGCCGGAGATATGGTTAGCGCCTGTGACGGCATAGAACATCCCCGAGGGGTTGACGCTCACCCAGTTCGGCATCTGAGACGAGATTTTCCAGCCGCCGCTTTTGGAGGTTTTCTGCATCTCTGCCACTGCTTTGGCGTATGCATCCTCCGGGATATGTTTGCCCGGACCGCCGGCCCTCCGGGTGGCAAAGAACTGTTCCCGAGCCAGTATTTCTTCGCCGCTTTCGTCCTGCTCGCGGTTCTGCCCGAGCCCGATGATTGGCGCAAGCGCCATCAGCGCTACGATTGTCAGTCTTATCCCCTTGATCATGCTTTCGTCCTCATGGTTGCTCTATGATACTGAAATGACGCATCCTAAACAAGCAGTTGACCTTTTCATGCCATTTTTATATTATTTCGGAGAAATGCCGATAAAGTTTCTCATTCTTGCTCTTCTCTTTCCGGTTTTGACAGCGTCCCAGGAGAATCCGGCCCTCATCCGTTCATCAACGGCAATGGAAACGGCATGGGATTTTCCGAAAAACCCTCTGAATGATTCGCTTCCCGCAGATTCTCACCTGGCGGCGCAGATTAGAACCGGTTTCCTACTTTTTACTGAGACACCCCGCAAAGCCGCCCGGTTTACTCGGAATTTGCTGTCATGTAATAACTGCCACCTGAATGGCGGGCAGCGTGAAAAGGCTATGCCTCTTGTGGGCATCTCGTCTGCTTTTCCCGAGTATAATAAGCGCTCCGGTCGTCTGATCAGTCTCGAGGACCGGATCGTTGGGTGCTTTCTCCGGAGCGAGAATGCGACCGGGACGCGCCCCGCCCCGCCGGATCGTGAGTTGATTCCTTCTCCAACGTCACAGGAGGTTCTGGCGCTCTCGGCGTATATCTCCTGGATCTCACGAGGATTTACCGTCGGCTCTCCGCTTGACTGGCGCGGTCAGAATGTTATTCCGGCGAAGAATCTGGTTCCCCTCGAACGGCTCGACCGGAGGAAGGGGAAGGAGTTGTTTCTGGAAAAATGTTCGACGTGCCATGGGGAGGATGGCCAAGGGGTGGAGATCGGCGATAAGAAGGCGGGTCCGCTCTGGGGGCCGATGTCATGGAATGACGGCGCCGGGGCAGCCCGCGTTTATACCCTCGCCGGGATTATCCGCTTTGCAATGCCCTATCTCGACCCGGGAAGCCTTACCGACGAGGAGGCGCAACATCTGGCCGCTTTCATTAATTCAAAGCCCCGCCCGAAGTTTCCCTTTAAATCGTCAGACTATCCCCGGGAAAAAGTTCCCGTGGATGCAGTCTATTATAAGAAATAAAAAACGCGGCCAACCGGTGGCCGCGTTTTTGCGAAGGCCGCTCTAACCCGCAAAGCAATACGTGCACCCGTGCTCCTGGGCGCGATTGACCGCCAAGACTCCGGAGGGCACGATCTGAATACCCGGAAGTAACCCCGATATCCAGTCTTTCCTTATTTCCGCCGGATCCATATTCATGGCTTTGCCCATCTGCATGCTGTAAAAAATCATCGCCATGTTGCAGACGCCGAACAGGACACCGCGCTTCTGGAGTTCTTCGACAGCCATGTCCGGGAACGGAAGCTCGCCCGGCTTCGGATTGTGCCACAGGTTGCGCACCGACGGGGCTTTTGTTGCCGCATCCGTCACCTTGAATTGTTCTCCGAATTTGTACTTCCCCCACAGTCTGTCTTCCATGGCAACAGGGATAGCGCTGTGCCTCAGGATGACCACCGCACAGAGGTCGCTGTCGGGTGTTCCACCCTCGTTGTTCGTGGAAAGAAAGACCCGCGCCCACGCAAGTGGCATCCCCTCGTGATGATCGGGAGCGTCAAATACTTGCTTATGCTTTCCGGCAATCTTGGTAAGCCAGGCTTCAAACGAATCGTCCGACGGCAAACGGAGACTCTTTGCCGCCAGACGGTACGGAGCGCCAAGGCCTGTGATGCCGACCGCTGCTGCTCCTGCCGCCAGGGTTCCCAGAAATCCGCGGCGATGCAGGTTTTGCGTTGAATTGAGCATGGTAGTTCCTCCATAGTGAATGTGAGGTGCTTTCGGGTAGTAGTCCGATTTTACCAAAATTCCGGTTTGAATGCAAGACGCTTGATTCGTCCCCGATGAGACCTTTTACTGATGATCCTGGTGCCCTTTAGCGCACAAATTATGCCTCAAACCAGCCTGTTTGGGGCGTTTCCGCTCAAGTTCAGAAAAACGGGGAAATCGTTCTCTCTGTGATCAGAAGCCACATCCAGCGGGCCCGCGTTTGGTACATTTTTGAACCGGGAGGTTAAGCCCCGGGACTCATTATGGCTCAAACTTTAATCGTCGCATAGTGACCGCCAGCGATATTATACTGTACTCGGTGATCGATACGGTGGTGCTCGCCGCCCTCTACGTGGTCTTTATCGTGAGGAGGGAAGCGAGACGGCGAAAGCTCGCCCTGGCATCAGAACGGGCGGACGATGGAGTTTGATGCGGTGGAGCCTCCGGGCATTCACGTCTGAATCCGGTTCATCCCCGGAATTCTTTCAGAAAAGTATTGTGAACCGGGTCGACTGCCCCGCCGTGCTTTCGAGAAAGAATTCGAAATTGTGGTGGGTGAGTATCTCCTGGACGAGGGTCAGGCCGATTCCCTGACCGTTTTCTTTTGTGCTGAAAAATGGTGTGAAGAGATGCCGCGCCGTTTCTTCGCCGATTCCGGACCCGGTGTCCTCGATGCAGACAAAATCCCTCCGCCCATTCCTCCCCGCTGAAATCGTGACCTTCCCGCCCGAGCCGATGGCCTCCATGGAGTTTTTCAGAATGTTCAGGAACACCTGCTCCATCTGGCGTTCATCCATCCGTATCCGCCCGGGCTCACACCGGATGTCCCAGACGAGCCCGATGTTCCTTTCCGAAAAACTGTGGCTCAGGAAGAGCGCAACATTACGAAGAAGCGCAAGGATGTCGACCGGCTGTAGCCGCGGCATCGGTAGCTTGACGATGTCGGCGAAGCTTTTCGTAAATGAGCCGAGGTGCTCCATCCTCTCGAGCGCGACGGCGATGGCCGTCTCGAAGTCGGATCTGTCCTCCTCACGAAGCTGCCCCGCGTAGCGCAGACACGATTGCAGAAGCGATGTGGCCGCCCCGAGTGAATTGTTAACCTCGTGCGACATGAGCCGGATGAGCTTTTCGTATGCCCCCTTTTCGGTCCTCCGCAACTCCTCGGTGAGCTCTTCCAGCAGAAAAAACGTGCGGGGATGCCCGCGGTCAATGTAACTGGATTTGTGACATCGGATTTTCCGGATTCCGCGGAAGGGGAGGATCTCCCATCGTCCCATGGGAAGCCCCGAAAGCTCTTTGGCAAAAGGGGTCCCCAGATTGTCAAGCCTTGTTCCGATCATGGCCTCGCGTGAAATCTGAAGGAGCGACTCGGCAGCCGGATTTGCGAAGACTATTTTTGAGTCGTAGTCGAGCGTCACGATCGCCGAGGGGGAGACATTGAGGATTTTTTCCAGGAACTGATGCTGTTCCTGCGTCCGGATCCGCTCCGAGCGTAACCTATCAACCATGTCATTGTACACCCCGATGAGGAGGTCCATTTCGCGCTGCCCCGATTCACGGAGCCGCGTGGCGAAATCGCCGTCTCTCAGGAATTCGACGCCGGATGCGATGAGATCGAGTGGACGGAAGAGTCTCTGAAAGATTTTTAGGGCCGCAATCAGCGAGACCGCGAGGATTGCCTCCACCGCCAGCAGCCAGATGCGGTAATCCCAGAGGAAGTAGACGACGGGTGCAGCGAAGACGATGTGGATGAAGAGGAGGTAGGCGACGAGCTTCCGGCGAACCGTCACGATTCGATCCCGAACTTCTCCAGCCTGCGATACAAGGCCGCACGGCTCATTCCGAGAGCGTCGGCAACTTTGCTGACGTTTCCCTGAAATTGCTGCATGCACTTCATGATCATTGCTCTTTCAATTTCTTCCATGGTCATGCTTCCCGGGACAGGGAGGACGACTGTTCCCGACTCGCTCGCCTCCATGGTGAGCGGCATGCGAAAATCGTCTATTTCAATGGTTTCCTTGGAGCTCATGAGCACTGAGCGCTCGATGACCTGACGGAGCTGACGTATGTTTCCGCGCCAGGGGAGGTTTTGAAGCCAGCCCATGGCTTCTTCGGAGATCGACAGTTCGGTCCGGCGATAGATGCTTCCGATGTTTTTAAGAAAATGACGCGCGAGTAAAGGAATGTCGCCCCGACGCTCCCGGAGCGGGGGAATATGGATGGCTATGAGATTGAGGCGGTAGAGCAAGTCTTCACGAAACTCGCCCGCCTCGATCATTTCGGGTAGATTTGCGTTGGTCGCCGAGAGGACACGGACATCGACGGTCCGAGTTGTGCTGGATCCGAGAACCTCATAGGTGCGATCCTGCAGGACTCGGAGGAGTTTTACCTGGCACGCCGGGCTGAGGTCTCCGATTTCGTCCAGAAAAATGGTTCCCCCCCGGGCTGCCTCGAACCGGCCCTTGCGGTCCTGCCGCGCATCGGTGAAGGCTCCCCTGACGTGGCCGAACATCTCGCTTTCGAAGAGGGTCTGGGAGATTCCCCCGAGATTCACCTTGACGAAGGGCTCTCGGCTCCGGCGGCTGTTACGATGGATGGCTTCAGCGATGAGTTCTTTCCCTGTGCCGCTTTCGCCCGTGATGAGGACGGACGCGTCGGTGGCGCTGACCTTCGCCGCTATGTCGAGGACGTGGAGGAATTTCGGGTCGCGGCCAATGACGGCGCCGAATTCGTATCGCTTGTCAATCTCCAGCCGGGTCGGCCCGGCTGCGCCGCTCTCTTTTCTGGCAGCCGCCAGCCCCAGGGATGTCCCGATGGTGTGGAGCAGCTGCTCGTTTGTCCAGGGCTTGGTGATGAAATCGGAGGCCCCCGCTTTTATCCCGTTCACGGCAAGGGATATCGATCCCCATGCCGTCATGAGGATGACCGGGATGTCCGGATGGATGGATTTTATTTGTTGAAGGAGGGAGAGCCCTTCCTCGCCTGTCGTCTGACGGGAGAAGTTCATGTCCTGTATGATGAGATCGACAGGGTCTCTTTGCAGCTGTTCTATGGACTGCGCCGGTGAGGCGGCGGACCGGGATTGATAGCCGGCCTGCTTCAACAAGAGCGCAAGGGATGTGATGACCGAAGGGTCATCATCGATGATGAGTATCGTCCCGTTCATTCCGTAAAAGTAGTTCTTGAAAACCTCATTTGCAATCCCCTGGAATCTATTCGTAGTGCAGCGCTTCCGCGGGCTGGACTTCCATGGCCAGCCAGCTCGGAAAGAGGCTGCACAGGTATGTGAGGCCGTACATGAGGAGGAGGGAGACGACGAGCGACCCTGCATAGATCCCCGGATCGATGAAGTCGATAAGGTTGAGTAAAGGGAATTGCGACACGAGGAAGGCTCCCGCCGCAACGCCAATGGTCGTGATGACGAATTGCTCCCCCCGGATTTGCAGCGAGATCCTGCTTGCCGTTCCCCCGAGCGCCCTGCGCAATCCGAGCTCCTTCGTGCGCTGGGAGACGTTTTGCCATAAAACTCCGATGAGCCCTAGCGCTACCATCAGGAGGAGGAAAACCGCGATGATCCCTCCGGCTATGAGCGGGGCCAGACGCAACCGGAAATCCGATTCCCGCAGGCGGGAGAGGGTCTCGATGTCGAACGACCATCCTTTCTGCACCGATTCGAGAACCGTGCTCAGCTTTCCCTGAAAGGATGCCGCTGTCCCCGCCTTCACACGGATGAGGAAAGATCCCCAGTGGTTTTCGGTTGTATCCAGCATTCTGAATCGGGCGATCTGATAGTTGACTGTTCCTGAAAATTCCCCCGCCTTGCGGAAGTCAGTCACGACCCCGACGATCTGGCAGGTGGAGTCCAGCGCCAGCTTTCCAACCGCCTCTCCGTCTCCGAACATCAATCGCGCGTACTTTTCGTTGATGACGACCGGGGTGAGTCTTGAGGCGTCATCATCTTTTGTGAACCACCTCCCTGCGACGAGCGGGATTTTCAGCACGTTCTGAATGTCGTCGGTCGCTCGGTTTACTTCAATATTCACTTCGGCCCCGTTGCGCCTGACGCCATGGATCGACGTGGAGTGGGCATAAGGGGAAGCACCCATCCATCCGACCGATTCGATCTCCGGCATGTCTTTCATGGCAATTTCAAGCTGGTGCAAGCCGCCGGCACGGATTTTTTCAAAATTTTTCCCTGGAAGGCGCGTGTTGACGCTGATCTTCCAGACATCATCAATCGTGTATCCCACCGTCCTCCTGTAGTTGTCGATGTAATATGCTGTAGCAGTTAAGACGACGGCGAGGACCAGGAATGAGACAAAAATCTCGACGATGATGAGTCCGTTGACTCTCTTTCTGTTCCAGACCATTTTCAATATGTGCATTATCATCGTACGACTCCTTTCAAGGCGTCCACGGGATGCATTCGGGCCATCCTCCACGCAGGATAGACGCCGGAGATGATGCCGAAGATGATGATGGACGCGAAACCATAGAGAAAGATTCTGAAATTCAGGCTGAATGCCGCATACGGTATCATCCCGCTGTCGCCGAGCATCCGCAGTATCACGGCCGAGAGGGTAAACCCGATGGCGCCGCCGATAAATGTGAGAATGATGTTCTCGACGAGGAATTGCCCGATGAGGGTTCTCGACGACGCGCCGAATGATTTTCGGACGCCGATCTCCGATGAACGCTCGATGATGCGGCTGATGTTGAGATTGACAAGGTTGGCCGTCGGAAGCAGCATGAAGAGGAATGCGGCCAGGAGGAGCACACCGGTGAGGAGCGAGCGCTCATGACCCCCGCTGTTTCCCAGAAGCTCGCCTGCCACCTGGTCGAACGCCGTCCCCGGCACACACTCGATGTTGGTAAACTCGGACGAGGGGAGCTCTGCGGATTTCAGTCTTGTTGCCATGTCTTCCTTGATGCGGGAGAAATCCCCGCTCCCCCGGGCCAGGATCAACCCGTTGAAGCTCCCCATGAGCTCGTTCTTGTAATCCTGCTCCGGCGTGGTGCTGATCGGGACCCAGATGTCTGAGAAGGGAATGGTTCTGTAAATGGGGACGTTCTCGACGACTCCGATGATGCGGAATCGCTGCCGGTCGGCTTCGATGGTCTTACCGACCGCCGGCTCATCCCCGAAGTATCTCGCCCTCGTCGCCCGGTTGATTACCGCGACGTAGTTCGCATCGCGCTCGTCGCCATCGGTGATCGGTCCCCCTTCGATGAACGTGAATTCCAGTATTTTCCAGAAATTGCTGTCGGTTCGCTTGAGGTACGGCTTGAGATCGTATCCCTCTTTGTAGACAGAGACGATTTTCTGGTCGGACGATATCGACGTGGCCTCCACTCCGGGCAGCGTGCGCATGTACCGGTCGAGTAGCTTGTATCCTGGCCTTCCGATCTGAATATCTTGCTCCCCCCACATCTTCGCCCGCATGAGGGCAAGAGTCCGTTCCTGCCGTACCTCCGGCGCCATGGGAGAAAAGATGTGGTCAAGAATGGCTGTCGCAACCATCAGGACGACGAGCGTGAAGCTGATGGCGAAGAGGCTGATGAAGGTGAAGAATTTTCTGCGGAGGAATACTTTGTATGCGATTTTGATGTAGTTTTTTATCATACCGTGCCCCTCAGTTTACCTGGCGGCCATCGAAGAGCCTGACGGTCCGCTCTGTTTTCTCGGCCATCCTCTGATCGTGCGTGACCATGACGACGGTTGCACGCTCCTCGCGGTTCAGATCGAGGAGGATTTTCATGATTTCTTCCCCCATCTGGCTGTCCAGATTCCCCGTCGGTTCGTCCGCAAGGATTATTTTCGGGTTGCCGACGATCGCCCGGGCGATGGCAACACGCTGCTGCTGCCCCCCCGAAAGCTGCGAGGGGAAGTGGTTGACGCGGGAGTTCAGCCCGACCCTCTCCAGTGCCCTCAGGGCCAGCTTCCGCCGCTCGGACCCCGACAATCGCCTGTAAAGAAGCGGGACCTCCACGTTGTCGATGACGGTGAGGTCGTCAATGAGGTGAAAGGTCTGGAAGATGAATCCGATGCGCTCGTTCCGGACTCTCGCCAGCTCCCTGTCGGTGTATGAGGTGACTTCGGACCCGCCCAGGGACAATGATCCCTCGGTCGGTATGTCGAGGAGGCCGATGATGTTCAATAGGGTGCTTTTCCCCGAGCCGGAGGGTCCCATTATCGATATGAATTCTCCCTCGCGGATGCTGAGGTTGATCGCCTGCAGGGCGACCGTCTCGATTGTTTCAGTCCTGTAGACTTTCTCTATGTTTTCCAGTGCGATCATGCGTGCTCCTTTTATCGGATTTTTATTTTTCCAAGATGCTTGAATTCGCTCATGTCAGAGATGATGATCTCATCTCCCTCCTGTAATCCTGCCGCTATCTCTACCTCATCAAAACTCAAGAGGCCGATTCTTATGGGCGTCATCTGCGCGATATCTCCCCGGATGACATAGACGCCCTCCCCGTTGACGAAGGGGCCTCTCCGTACTATGAGAACCGAATCCCGATCGTGGGTGACGAGCGAGACGTCGACCCGGAGGTTCGGGCGAAACACCCGGTTCGATGAATCCTTCAGGTGAATGGTGAGCCTGGCCGTCCCGTTTTCCACTGCCGGATAGACTGTCTCGATCTCTCCGGGTATGGTGAGGCCGTTGATACGGACTCTCGCGGGCATGCCGACGGTGAGCGTGGCCGCATGAATGTCGGATATGGTCGCTTCAACCCGGTAGCTTTGAAGATCCGCCACGCGGGCGACAACGTCCCCCGCATGGATGCTCGCCCCGATTTCCTCCTTCACCCAGGTGACGACGCCCTCCCTGCCCGCTCTGCAATCGAGCGACTCGAGCTGTCGCCGGATTTCTGCCTTTTCCTTGAGGAGCGTGCGGACCTCCGTGGTGATGCCGTCAAGCTGGTTCCCCAGGGATTCTCCTTTCTTCTGGATCGACCGGGAAAGATCTTCCCGCTCAATGCCGGCTATACGCTCCTCGAGGAGCATCTGGTCGAGCTGGTCTTTTGAGACGGCACCCAGGGCGTACATTTTCTTTCCCTGCTCTGACTTCGAGGTGAGGTATTGAAGCCGCAGCTCTTTGATGCTGAGCTGCCCCTTAAGTTCGGTCAGGGTCTGCTCCATCTCGAGCTTGAGCTGGACTTGCTGGTTCGCCTTGAGGGCGAGGTCTTTCTCCGTCCGGTCGAGCATGAGGAGAAGGCCGCTTCGGTCAAGCTCGAGGATCTTATCTCCTGAGAAAACCTTGTCGCCAGGCCTCTTCCGCACGGCGAGCAGCTTTGTTTCTGTCGGACTGGTGAGCGTTTGTTCAAAACTCGGGACGACTGTGCCCTCAGCCGAGATGGATCCCTCGATTCTTCCCCGCCGCACGATCGATGTCTGGATCTCCTTCCGGTCGATGCCCGGCCGGATGAGCGCTGAGAGGATGAGGAAGAGGGTGACCAGGAGGACGAGGAGCAGTCCCGCCTGGATTATCCGTCGGTTTCTCTTTCGAAGGCTGAATTTTGCGTCGATGGGTCGGTCCATTCTGCCGTCTGATGTTCAATTCTTATGCCGGAATTTGTGCGGTTCCTGTGCAAAATTCCGGGGGGATTGCAGAAAAATGTCCGGTAGTGAACAGTGCACGTCCGGTCCTGTGCAGGCCGACGCCCGCTCACTCCTTAAATCCGATTTAGACCTCCACCTGCGTGGTCCGGCATCGGTAGAGGGGTGAGTTCTGGGGCCTTGAATGTGATTACAGGCGTCAGTGAGCAATCGTGTAGCACGAATGATCTCAC
>JACXTT010001948.1_pt1 | contig 33611 bp, 28 predicted proteins | sample 9270951 | NCBI WGS metagenome assembly JACXTT01 (sample SAMN15532306, study PRJNA645909) | rock metagenome | isolation source: weathered quartz diorite | place: Puerto Rico | collected 2017-06-21
AGCTCGCTGCGCGAGCGCTCGCGCGATCCGCGTCGGCGCTCCGTTCCGGCGCCCAGTGCGCGGGCTCGGGAGCCGGGCTCGAGTCGCTCGCGCGGCTGGCGCAGGCGAAGGGGCTCGAGGTGGGAGCGCGGTGATCGGCGCGGTGGTGCTCGCCGCCGGGACGTCGACGCGCATGGGAGCCGGGAAGGCCGCGCTGACGACGGGGCCGGACGGCGTCACCTTTCTCGACGCCGTTCTCGGGACGCTTTCGACCGCCGGCATCCGCACGGTCCGCATCGTCGTCGCCCCCGGCAGCGGACCGCTCTCGCCGGACCACGTCGTCAACCTCGAGCCCTCGGCGGGGATGCTCTCCTCGCTCCAGTGCGGGCTCCGCGCGCTCCCATCGGGTCTCCAAGGGGTGCTCGTCTGGCCCGTCGATCATCCGCTCGTGCGCATGGAAACGGTCGCCGCGATCGTGGCGGCGTTCCACGAGAGCCGGGCGCCGGTCGTCGTTCCCAGCTACGCCGGGCGGCGCGGCCACCCCACTCTGTTCGCCGCGAGCGTGATCCCCGAGCTCCTCTCCGCGGACTCCGGGCAGGGTGCGCGCTCGGTCGTTCACGCGCACGGCGACCGTGTCGAGCTGGCGGTCATGGACGGCGGCGTGATCGCGGACATCGACACGCCGGAGGACTACGAGCGGCACGTCCGGGGAAAGGCCCGTTGAAGAGCTCGCTCGCAACACTCGCCGCCCTCGCGCTCGGTCTCGTCTCGTGCGGCGGCGCGTTCCAGAACGACATCGAGCGCAGGGTCGACGACACGGAGCGGGGCGTCCGCTACGTCGTCCCCGCTGGGTGGAAGTCGTTCGACGGCGAGATTCGCTCGAGGGGTGGGACTCTCTTGTCCGTGCGCGTCTACGATCTGGTCGAGGCCGACAAGACGTTCGTCGCGGGTCTCCCCGACACGCTCGTCCCTAAGCTCCTGGAGTGGGCCAAGTACTACTACATCGTTCTGGGAGGACCGACGCGCGCCAAGACGACCGTGGCCGGCCTGCCCGCGCTCGAGATCTCCTATCCGATCCGAGTCCGGCCGAAAGACGACCCGTCCAAGGTCGTCTATTGGGTCGTGACCCGGAAGACGCGCGTCTTCGTGATCCGCGCCGCGTTCCCGCCCGCGATGCTGCCGAAAGAGGAGCCGGTCGTCCGCAAGGTCGTGGAGGGCTGGGGGTTCCTCGAGCAACCGGGCGAGGCGAGCGACTGACGCGGCCTACATCATCGCGGCCGGAGGCGCTGGCTCGTTCGGATCGCCGGCGTTGTTGAGCGGGATCTTCACCAGGAGGAAGGTGATCAACCCGATCACGGCGACGCCGATGAGATACGACGGGTTGTTGAAGTAGTTCTCGTGGCCTTCGGCCCCCTGGAAGGCGCTCGCCACGTTGATTCCGGAGATCGCGAGGAACGACGTGACGAGACCCATCAACGCCTCTCCGGCGATCATCCCGGAGGCCATGAGCACCCCGACGTTGCCGAAGCGGGCCATCTGCGCCTCGTTCAGCTTCTTCTTTTCCGCCACCGTGTCCGCGAGCCAACGGATCATCCCGCCGACGAAGATCGCAGAGGTCGTGCCGAACGGCAGGTACATCCCCACCGCGACCAGCATCGGGCTGCGCACCTGGAGCAGGATCATCGTGAAGCCGAGGAAGATGCCGACGATGACGAGAGGCCACGCCATCTCGCCGCCGACGATCCCCTTCGCCAGAAACGCCATCAGGCTGGCCTGGGGAGCGGACAGATGCGGATCGCCGAACCCGCTGCCGCCGTTGGCGATGTTGGCCTTGTAGAGGATGAGCAGCGGGAAGTACATGACGAGCGCCGCCACGACGACGGCGACCAGCTCGACGAGCTGGATCGTGCGAGGCGTGCCGCCCAGGATATAGCCGACCTTGAAGTCTTGGAGCAGCTCGCCGGAGACCGCCGCGGCGACGCACACGACCGACGCGACGCCGAGCACCGCAACGACGCCGCTCTCGCCGGACACCTTCAGCGCCACCATGAGGAGCGCGGCGACGATGAGGGTCGAGAGCGTGATGCCCGAGATCGGATTGTTGGTGGAGCCGATCATCCCGACGAGATAGCCGGAGACGACGCAGAAAAAGAAACCGGCGATCAGCATGACGATGGCCGCCGTCAGCCCCGCTTTCACGCCGGCGAAGCTGATGTAAAGAGCCGCCATCGCGATGAAGGCGATCCCGATGAGCAGGAACACCGTCTTCGCGGCCATGTAGCGTTCGGTCCGGACGGCCTTCGCGGCCGCGGCCTCGCCACCCGACAGCTCCCGGATCGCGCGCGCCAGCCCTTGCCCGATCTTCTCGCGCATGCGGAACATCGTGAAGCCCGCCCCGACGAGCATGCCGCCCACGGCGATCGGCCGGACGATGAATCTCCAGACGCTCGTCGCGAGTCCGTCCCAGGTCTCGACGGGAGCGTTCGCCGGCAGGAACTGGGAGAGCTGCGGTCCGAGGAAATAGATGAGCACGGGAACCATGAACCCCCAAGCGAAGAGCGACCCCGCGAAGTTCAGCGACGCAACCGACGGTCCGAGGATGTAGCCGACTCCGATGTAGGCCGGGCTGATGTCGGGCCCGGAGAACTTGGTGACGCCGCCGGTGTTGACCGCGTTTGCGGTCGCGGTCGCCCCGAGCCGGACCTTGCTGACGCCCAGCGCCCCGATCCGCGCGAACCAGTCCTTCGAGAGCGCGAAGATGTTCATCGAGCTCGCGAGGAATATCCCCGCGCCCAACGCCATGTTGTTGAAAAGGTGCTTGGCGGCGCCGGCGCCGCGCTGCCCGGCTTTGTGAATCTCGGCGGCGGCGGTGGATTCGGGGAACGGGAGGCTCTTGTCTTCGACCATCGCCCGGCGGACGAGCGATACGAAGAGCACCCCCAGGACCGATCCGATGATCATGAGCACGGTTGAGCGCCAGTACGCGCCGGGCCCTTCGAACGACGGCCAAGCGCCGGCGATGAGGAATGCGGGAATCGTGAAGATCGCGCCGGCGGCCACCGATTCGCCGATCGAGCCGGCCGTTCGGGCGATGTTCTCCTGCAGGATCGTCCCCTTGCGCAGGCGAAGCCAGGCCATGCTGATGACCGCCGCCGGGTAGGTCGCCGCGATCGTCTGCCCCGCCTTCAGCCCCAGATAGGCGTTCGCCGCGCCCAGGACCACCGTCATCACAAGACCCAGGACGAGCGTGCCGATCGTGAACTCCCTCATCTCCACGGATTCCGGGACGAACGGTTTGTGCTCTTCGGCCATGGGCTTCCTCCGCCTGCGATGGGCCCCGCCGACATGGCCGGGGCGGCCGGAGCATAGGGAAGCACCGCTCGCTGCGTCAACGAATAATGAAAGCCGGGCTAGAATGATCGGCCGTTCACCGTCCGAATCTTGCGAGGAGGCCGAGACGACATGAGCGCCGCAGCCAGCTACGTGCGCGACAATCGAGATCGTCACCTGAACGAGTTGATGGAGGTCTTGCGCATCCCGTCGGTGTCAACCGATCCGTCCCGCGCGGGCGAGGTCAAGCGCGCGGCGGAATGGGTCAAGGGGCGCCTCGCCCGAGCGGGCTGCACGAGGACCGAGGTCTTTCCGACGAAGCGCCATCCGATCGTCTATGGCGAGTGGCTCGGAGCCAAGGGCGCGCCGACGGTTCTGATCTACGGCCACTACGACGTTCAGCCCGAGGATCCGGTCAGCCTCTGGACGAGCCCGGCGTTCCAGCCGGTCATCCGCGACGGCCGGCTCTTCGCGCGGGGGGCGTGCGACGACAAAGGGCAGTTCATCATCCACGTCAACGCTTTCGAGGCTTACCTCAAGACGGCCGGACGGTGCCCGGTCAACGTCAAGTTCCTCATCGAGGGAGAAGAGGAGATCGGCTCCCCCAACCTCGAGCCGTTCATCGCGGCGCACAAGGACTTGCTCGCCTGCAACGCCGTCGTCGTCTCCGACACGGCGATGTTCGACAAGAAGACGCCATCGATCGTCCATGGCCTCCGCGGCCTCTCCTACATCCAAGTCGACGTCCGCGGCACCGCGCGCGACCTCCACTCCGGCACCTTCGGCGGCTCGGTGGTCAACCCGGCATTCGCGCTGGCCCACATCATCGCGGGGCTCAAGGACGCGAAGGGAAGGATCAAGGTGCCGGGGTTCTACGACAAGGTCCGCAAGCTGACGGCCGCCGAGCGCAAGAGCCTCCGGAAGCTCCCTCACTCCGACGCGCAGTTCAAGAAATCGATCGGCGCCCCGGACTTGTTCGGCGAGCCGGGTTTCACGACGCTCGAGCGGATCTGGGCGCGGCCGACACTCGAGGTCAACGGGATCTGGGGCGGATTCACGGGGGACGGCGCCAAGACGGTGATCCCGGCCGAGGCGCACGCGAAGATCTCGATGCGGCTCGTTCCCGACCAGAAACCGAAGGAGATCGTCGCCAAGGTGACGAGCGCGATCAAGAAGCTGGCTCCCAAGGCAGCGACGGTGAGCGTGACGCACATCCACTCGGGCGACAGCTGGCTGGCGGAGACCGACCACGTCGCGCTCCAGGCTGCATCGCGCGCGGTCGAGAAAGCGTTCGGGAAGAAGCCGGTGTTCACGCGCGAGGGGGGCTCGATCCCGGTCGTGGCGACGTTCGACCGCGTGCTCAAGGTCCCGTCGGTTCTCATGGGAATCGGCCTGCACGACGACAATCTCCACGCGCCGAACGAGAAGATCGACCTCGACAACTTCTTCAACGGGAACGAGGCTGCGGTGTATCTGATGGACGAGCTGGCGTCCGCGGCTCGTTAGGAGGACTCCGATGGGCCCGACCGTTCTCGCGGTCCTCGTCTCGGCGGCGATCAGCTTGAAAGCGCCCCTCGAGCAGGCCGCGAGGCAGTTCCAAGCTTCTGCCCCGGGCGAGGAGATCACGTTCAATTTCGGCGCCAGCGGCCAGCTCGCGGCGCAGATCGTGGAGGGCGCTCCGGCGGACCTCTTCGTGTCGGCCTCCCCTGCGGACGTCGACCGGCTCGCGACGGCGAAGCGGATCGATCCGGCATCGCGAACGGCCGTCGCCGGGAACAAGCTCGTCGTCATCGCGCCCAAGGATTTCAAGGCGATCGCCGAGATGGCCGATCTCGTGCAGGATCGGTTCAAAAGGGTGGCGCTCGGCAACGCGAAGACGGTTCCGGCCGGCCGTTATGCGCGGGAGGCGCTTGCGGTCACGGGGGTCTACGAAACGATACCGAAGAGGCTCGTGTTCGCGGAGAACGTGCGGCAAGTGGCCGACCTCGTCGCGCGTGGCGAGGCCGAGGCGGGCTTCGTGTACGCGACCGACGTCGCCGCGGTCGCTGACAAGGTCCACATGATCCTCGAGGTCCCTCAGCAGTACTACACTCCGATCGCGTACGAGGGCGCCGTGGTCGAGGGAGGGGCCGGCGCCGTCCGCGCACGCGCGTTTCTCGATTACCTGGCTTCTCCCGACGGACGCGCTCTGTTCGTCAAGGAAGGGTTCCTCCCGCCGAAGGCCCCGGCGGTGAAGTGATCGGTTCGGCGCTCGCGCTCTCGCTGATCGTCGCATTGGCCGCAACCGTTCTCGCGGTCGGCGCGGGCACGGGTGCCGGATGGCTCCTCGCGCGGCGCGCGTTTCCGGGCCGGGAGATCCTCGACGCGCTGATCAGCCTGCCGCTGGTCCTCCCCCCGACCGTCACCGGCTACTACTTGCTCGTCGCGTTGGGTCGCCGAGGACCGTTCGGCGCCCTCGCGATCCCTTTCACCCTTGCGGCCTGCATCGTCGCGGCGACCGTCATGGCGCTGCCGCTCGTCGTCCGCGCGGCGCGCGTCGCGTTCGAGGAGATCGATCCGCGCCAGCGGCTGGCCGCGGCGAGCCTGGGGCACGGAGCCGCCTCGACGCTCTGGCGCGTGGAGCTGCCCCTGGCGCGGCGCGGTCTCGCCGGTGGTGCGGCGCTGGCGTTCGCGAGGGCCCTGGGAGAGTTCGGCGCGACGCTCATGCTCGCGGGGAACATCCCCGGGCGGACGCAGACGCTCCCCTTGGCGATCTACGAAGCGGCGATGACCGGAGAAGACGCGACGGCGCTCGCGATGTGCGTTGCCCTGACCGGGGTTTCGATCGTCGTCCTCTTGATCGTGGGACGCCTCGGCCGGGGGCCCCAATGAGCGTCCTATCCGCCTCCCTCACCGTCGTGCGGGGCACCTTCCACGTCGACGCCGAGCTCCTCGTGGTGCCGGGAATCACCGTGATCGTGGGGAAGAGCGGAGCGGGGAAGTCGACGCTCTTGTCCGCCCTCTTGGGTGCCGCCAAACCCTTGGCTGGGCGGATCGATCTCGGGTCGCGCACTTTGTTCGACGCGGCGGCCGGGATCGATCTGCCCGTTCCGGCACGGCGCATCGGAATCGTGTTCCAGGATGCGCTGCTGTTCCCGCACCTGAGCGCGCGGGAGAATGTCGCGTTCGGATTGCGCGACGGCGGCCGGCCCGAGGATTGGCTCGCCCGCGTCGGCGCGTCTCAGCTTGCGCACCGCCGGCCGGGCGAGCTCTCGGGCGGTGAGCGCCAACGCGTCGCGCTTGCGCGCGCTCTGGCCGCTCGCCCCGACATGCTCCTCCTCGACGAGCCGTTCTCGGCTCTCGATCCCGCCGCGCGATCGTCCCTGGGGGACCTTCTCGGCGACCTGCAGCGCGCCGCGGGGGTCCCGTTCCTTCACGTCACGCACGATCCAGGTGAGGCGCTGCGCCTGGGCGACTCCATGATCGCGATGGAGGGCGGCCGGGTCGTCGCCTCCGGGCCTCCCGCCGACGTCTTGTCGGGGTCGACGGGCCGGATCCGCGACCTGGGAGGCGACAACTGGCTCCGCGGCATCGTCGTCGAGGACGGGCCGGCGGGGAGCCGCGTGGATCTGGGCGGCACCACGGTCGCCACGTCCCGGCTGTCACGGGCTCGCGGCGAGCCCGTCGTCCTGCAGCTCCCCGCCGAAGACGTGCTCATCGCGACGGGCGAGGTCCGCGGCGCCAGCGCGCGCAACGTCCTGACCGGAACGATCGTCTCCCTCGACGAAACGGACGATGCGATCGACGTCGTCGTTGCGACGCCGGTGCGCTTGAGGGCGCGCGTCACACCGGCCGCCGTTCACGAGCTCGCGCTCGCTCGAGGCTTGCGCGTCAAGCTGCTGGTGAAAGCGACGGCGTTTCGGGCGGCCGGATAGCGCGGCTATCCCACCCACCGGTATACGGCGTTGCACGGCGTGCTTCCTGGAGCGCGGGCGACCCCGCGGCCTGAGTTCCCGGAGAGATGCTCCAGGATCTTGAACGCGGTCTCCGCGTCCCCCGCGGCTCCCGCTTCGACCGCGAGCTGCTCGCAGGTCGCGCCGGCGTCCCCCCGGCCGCGCAGCGCGGTCACGAGCCTCGTCTGCAGATCGAGGACCGAGGCAGCGGCCTTCTTTCCGGCCTCCACACCGGGCTGGTGATAGGCGTTGATGTCGACAAGCGTCGCGTAGTACCCGACCGCCCTTTCGTAGAGCGCGATGAGCATGCCGACGGAGCGCGGCCCGACGTCCGGAACGGTGATGGTGATCGACGCCCGGCCGTTCTCGTACAGCGCGCGTCGCGTGCCCTGCATCAGTCCGGATAGATAGTCGCCCGAGGTCACGCCGGGCTCGACCTCGAGCGCGGTCTCATCGCGGTCCCGAGTCACCTCGATGAACGTCGCGAAGAAATTCGGCACGCCCTCGCGCAGCTGCTGCACGTAGGCGTGCTGGTCGGTCGAGCCCTTGTTGCCGTAGACGGCGATCCCTTGGTGCACGACGTTCCCGGCCAGGTCGCGCTCCTTGCCGAGCGACTCCATGACGAGCTGCTGGAGGTAACGCGAAAACAGGGAGAGACGGTCCTTGTAGGGGAGGATCACCATGTCCTTCTCCCCCCGCCCGGACCCGGCCACGTGCCACGCCAATGCGAGAAGCGCGGCGGGGTTGCGCCGGACGTCCCGCACGCGCGTCAGCCGGTCCATTACGGCGGCGCCGTCGAGGATTGCGTTGACGTCGATCCCCTGCACCGCCGCGGGAAGGAGCCCGACGGCGGACAGCTCCGACGTCCGCCCGCCGATCCAATCCCACATCGGGAACCGGTCGAGGAAGCGGTGCTCGACCGCGTATCGATCGAGCTGGCTCCCCTCCTGGGTGACGGCGACGGCGTGCGGGCCGAGCGCGAGCCTGAGCTTGGCGTACGCGGCGGCGGTCTCGAGCATGCCGTTTCTCGTCTCGGGCGTGCCGCCCGATTTCGAGATGACGATGGCCAGCGTCGTCGCGAGATCCGGGCCGAGGCGGGTGAAGACGCGCTCCATCCCAGCGGGATCGGTGTTGTCGAGGAAGTGCGGCCGGAGCCGGTCGGCTCCCGAGCCCAGCGCGTCGGCGACGAACTGCGGGCCCAAGGCGGAGCCGCCGATGCCGATCGTCAGAACGTCGGTGAACCGCTCCCCTGCATCGGGGCGGATGCGCCCCTGATGGACGCCGTCGGCGAAGGCCAGGATCCGCGTCAGCGTGTAGCGAATCGCGCCGGTGATCTCCGGTGTCGGCGCCAGCTCCGGCGAGCGCAGCCAATAGTGTCCGACCATCCGCCGCTCGTCGACGTTGGCGATCGCTCCCTTCTCGAGAGCGTCCATGGCGGCGAACGCCGAGACGAATTTCGCCGCCAAGGCGCGCTCGTGTCGCTCGGTGATATCCATGCGGCTGACGTCGACGCGGAGCCCCGAAGGCGGATCGTCGTACAGCCAGTCTCGGTAGCGGTCCCACAGCGCTCGTGAGTCCATCGGGGAGCCTCCGTTCTGCGATCATTCTACGCGAGCGTTTGGTAGACTCGGCCCGCGATGAAGGGTTTCGTCTCGTTCCATCCGGTCGATCTCAAGTTCTTCGACGATCTCATCGCCCCGCTCGTCGCCGGCCGCAAGGTCAATCCCGAGGAGTTCGTCAGGCGTGCCGGGACGATCCGGCACACGGGCTGGGTAGCGCGCCGGTTCGCGCTCGCGATCGAGCAGCTCGCGCTGGCGGCCGAGGCGCCGAAGATCGATCCGAAGGCCAGCCCGTGGCAGCGTTTCCGTGCGAACATCGAGAAGATCGACTTCAAGCCCGACGAGATGGCGCGCCGGGCCGCGAAGGGCTTCGATCCGGACCTTCACCTCGACGGGCGTCCGTTCTTCATCGCGGAGAACTCCGCGGAGCGCGTCGCCAACGCCGTCGAAGCGTACATGGCCTGCGAATCGGAAGCGGGAGCGGAGAACGTCGTCCGCGCGCAGCTGACGCACCTCGACCCCGAGCTTGCGAAGAGCGTGGAACCGGCCGAGCTGGCCGAGCTGCCGTCCGATCTCGTCTACAGGAACGATCTCCTGGCGCTCCTGAGCAAGATCTACGAGCTCGCCCGTTTGGCGCGAGAGGGACGGGGCTGGACCGCCGGCGACGCTCCCGCCCGCCCCGCCGCGGAAGCGCTCCCCGAGGAGTTGCCGTGGCGCGCGCTTTCGATGCACGCGCGCATCGCCCCGTTCTGGCTCGCACGCGACGTCGATGGGCTCGAGACGATCTGTCGCGTGGCCGGCGTTCGGGCCCCCGATTGCCTGAGCCCCGCTTGGCGGGTTTTTGGCGAGGCGTGCGAAGCGTTTCCTTCCCTCAAGCAGGCGCTGGGGCTCGAGCTGAGGCGCCCCAACGACATCGGAGCGTTCGTCGGCCCCGGCGAGATCGGCGAGCTCCTGCACTTCCTCGGCGAGCAAGGCGCGAAGATCATCGGGGCCGCCACGCGCGGGGGCGAGGGCGCGATGGCCACGGCGCTTCTCCGAAAGATCAAGGAGTGCGCCGTCTACGCGCAGCGCCACGGCCTCGGCTACCTCGAGGCGTCGGGGGTTCTCCCTGCGGAGAGGGAATAGCTGTCCCGGCGACGAAACCCGATGCCCAGGCCCACTGAAAGTTGAAGCCGCCGATTCGGCCGTCGACGTCGAGAATCTCGCCGACGAGATGAAGCCCAGGACGAACTCGCGACTCCATCGTACGGAGGTTGACTTCGGCAAGAGGGACGCCGCCCGCGGTGACCTCCGCGTGCGAGAACCCGCGATCACCGGTCACCGGGAGGCGGTATGAACAAACCGTTCGAACGAGCTCGTCTCGCGCGTCGCGCGAGAGACGGTCGTACGACGCGCCGTGGTCGATCCGGGCTTCGACGCAAAGCGCATCCGCGAGCCGCTCGGGCAGCAAGGCGCGGAGCACGGTGCCGATCGCCGGTCCTCCGCGTCGGGAGAATTCCTTGGCGAGTCCCGTCCCCCCCAGCTCCGGCAGCCAATCGACCGTCAGATGCGCCCCGGGATCGTCGAGATGTGCATGGAGCCAGTAGCGGCTGATGTCGAGAACCGGCGGACCCGACAGGCCGACGTGCGTGCACAGCGTCGATCCCGAGAACAGCGCGAGCGCCTTGCCGCTCGCGGACCGCAACGTGATCGCGGCGTCCAGAGTCACGCCCGCGAGATCGCGGATGAAGCATCGCTCGGCGAGAAGGAGCGGCACCAACCCCGGGAGAATCTTCCGTGTCGTCGTATGGCCGAGGCGGCGGGCCAGCTCGAGCCCGTGACCGTCGGAGCCCGTCTTCGGCACGCTCTTCCCCCCCGTGGCGAGGACCACTCGCCTCGCTCTCATCGCCCCGGCCGGGCCGCGGAGCTCGAAGCCGCCGTCCTCGGCCGAGATCGAATCGACCCGCCACGGGTTGACCATCTCGACTCCGGCCTCGCGCGACGCGGCCAAGAGCGCGTCGAGCACCGTCCGCGCGTTGTCGGTCACGGGAAACAGCTTCCCGGTCTCTTCCCTCTTGAGCGAAACGCCGAGATCAGCGAAGAACCGGACCGTCCGGTCGACGTCGAATCGTCTCAGCACGTTTCGAATCGCGGGCTTCGTCGAGCCCGCGAACGCACTCTCGTCGACGATGTCGTGCGTGACATTGCAGCGGCCGCCGCCGGCGATGAGAATCTTGGCGCCGATACGCTCCGCGCCGTCGAAGGCCATGATCGAGATCGACGCCCCGCTTGCGCGCGCGGTGCGCCCCGCGAAAATCGCCGCCATGAGCCCCGCCGCGCCGGCGCCGACGACGGCGAGGTCGACCGCTCGTCCAGCCCTCGACATCGGGAGTCTTGTAGCACGGCCGGACTTTGACGCGATTCTTGCCGGGTGCTACAAGTCGCGCCGATGAGCGATCCGCGGTGATGCGATGAGCTCGCGACCTCCTTCCGTCGTCGCCGAGCGCGCCGTCCGCTATTTGCACAGCTCCGGCAAGCCCGCGTCGTCGATTCGGCTGGCGCGCGAGCTGCTCGCGCTGACGGTCGCGGACGAGGAACAGGCAAGGCTCGTCCTCGGGGCGGCCTTCGGGAACGACCCCAGGCTGCGTTACGACGACGGCGCATGGCGCGAGGTCACGATCGACGCGGCCGTTGCGCCGGAGCCCGACATCGCGTTCGTCCTCGTCGAAGGCGCCCGGACGGTGCCGCGCGGTCCGTTCACGTTGTCCGCCGTTGCGGGCGCGCGCCGCCGCGGAGAGGAGATCCTCGCCGCCTGCGGAGGGGATCTCGCGCTGCTCGCGCCGGCGACCGATCTCAAAGCCCAGATGCGAGCGCTCGTCGACGGGGCGCGCGTCGTGCTCCAGGCGCCTCCGGCGGCGCTGGCAGCGCTCGAGGAGTGGATCGAGGAGCCGCTGGTCGATCCGCTGCCGCTGGCGCTCCTCGCGCGCCGCCGACTCAGCCGACAGGGTCTGCACACGGTCGAGGAGATCGCTGCGGCGCTCGGGCTCTCCGTGTCGATCATCGAGGACGACCCGGCGCGGCGAATCGAGCTGCTCCCCGCGTGCTTCGATGCTCTGCGACGACCCGGGGAGAGCTGGGAGGAGACCTTGGCCTCTTGCCGCTCGGGCGGGGACGGCCCACCGTGGCCGCGCTACGCCTTCTCCCGGGAGGACCTCCGTGCGCTCCCCCCCGTTCCCGGAACGTACCGATTCTACGACCTCGACAGCAAGCTCCTCTACGTCGGGAAATCGAAGAACCTCAAGCGGCGGCTCGCGGCTTGGTTCGGCGACGACGCGCCGCGCGGCCCGCGCTCGCGTGCGATCATCGAAGCCGTGCATCGCTTCGAGGTCCGTCCCTCGGGCTCCGACCTCGAAGCCCTCCTCCGCGAGGCCGCGCAGATCCGGCGCGACGCGCCGGAGCGGAACGTGCAGCGCGAGGTGCACCGCCGGCCCCACCGCGCGTCGCGTCTGGCCTCGATCCTCATCCTCGAGCCCGCCGAGGAGCCGTGGATCCTTCGCGCGTGGCTGATCCGCGATGGAGAGCTTCTCGATTCGGTTCCCCTCGGGAGGCGGGGCGGCGGGCTCAAGAGAATCGAGCGGATCCTGCGAGACGAGTTCTTCGATCCGAAGAGAGGGCCGCGCTCCGGACGCTCACGGCCGATCGACGTCGAGATCGTCGCGCGCTGGCTCGCCCAGCACAAGGAGAAGGCGGTGGCGTTCGACCCAACCCACTTGAGGACGTGCGACGACGTCGTCTCGCGCCTTCGCTGGTTTCTGGACCGCGGCGTCCTTCGCGATCCGGAGGGGTCGCCTATACTGCCCCGCTGATGGACGCCGTTCTCGCTCTCGTCGCGCTGGCCGCGGTCGGAATCAACGCCTTCTTCGTCGCCGCGGAATACGCGATCATCCGCGTTCGGGTCACGCGCATCGAGGACCTCGTGCAGCGCGGCGTGCCGCGGGCCGCCGCCGCGCGCGAGGTCCTGCGCCATCTCGAGGCGATGATCTCCGCTTGCCAGCTCGGCGTGACGTTCGCTTCCCTGGCGTTGGGCTGGATCGGCGAGCCCGCGTTCGCGCACCTGATCGAGCCCTGGTTCACCTGGCTCGGCCGCTGGGGCACTGGGGCCGCGCACACCGCCGCGATCCTTCTCTCGTTCCTGTTGATCACCTATCTGCACGTCGTCATCGGCGAGCTCGTCCCGAAGACCGTGGCGATCGGCCACGCGGAATCGACCGCGCTCGCCGTCTCCTGGCCCTTGCGGATCATCCGCTTCCTCTTCTATCCGCTGATCTCGTTCATGAACCGATCGGCCGGCGTGGTCATCCGGACGATGCATCTCGCGCCGCCTACGGAGGCGAGCTTGGCGCACAGCGAGGCCGAGCTGCGCATGATTCTCGCCGTCAGCCGCAAGAGCGGCGCCCTCTCGGAGTCGCACGGCCGGCTTCTCTCGAATGCGCTCGATTTCGCCGACCGCGCGGTCCGCCAGATCATGGTCCCACGCGCGGACGTCCTCTGGCTCGATCTCAACCGCTCGTACGCCGAGAACTCCGCCCGCTCGCGCGAGTACGGTCACACCCGGCTGCCGCTCTGCGACGGGACCATCGACAATGTCGTCGGCATCATCCACGTCAAGGATCTCTTCGTCGCGCCGCCGCCCTCGAAAAGCCGCCCCGACCTCAGGGCGCTCGCCCGGACGCCCCTGTACGTTCCCGAGAACGCGAAGATCCAGCAGGCGCTGGCGCTCTTCCAGCGGCAGAAGTCCCACTTGGGGATCGTCGTCGACGAGTACGGCGGGACGTCGGGCCTCGTCACGCTCGAGGACATTCTCGAGGAGCTGATCGGCGACATCCAGGACGAGTTCGACCAGGAGGCGCCTCGCGTCCAGAAGCAGCCCGACGGCCGGCTGGCGCTCGACGCGGCGATGACCATTGCGGAGCTCGAGGATGCGACCGGCTCGCACGAGGACGTCACGGAAGACGTCGAGACGATCGGCGGCCTCGTGCAGGCGCGGCTCGGACGCCTGGCGCGTGTCGGCGACTCGATCGTCTTCGGAGGGCGCTCGCTCCAGGTGACCCGCGTGAAGGGGCGGCGGATCCTCCGGGTCGCCGTTTCCCCCGCCGCGACGCCCGCCGCCTGATCGCCGTGACGCCTCGGGAATACGAGCGGTTCTGGTCCTGGGCCCGCCCCTACCGGCGGGATTTCGTCGTCGGCCTCTGCTGGCTCATCGCGACCAACGCCCTGGCCTTGGGAATCCCTTGGTTGCTCCGCGGCGCCGTTCACGATCTCACCCTGGGCAGGAGCGCCCGGCGCCTCGCGGCCTGGGCCTCGGGGATGATCGTCCTGGCCTTCGTTCAAGCCTGGGCGCGGACCCACTCGCGCCTGGCGATCCTGGGCGCGTCCCGCAAGATCGCGTTCGACGTGCGCGAGGCGTTCCTCGGGAAGCTCCTCGTGCTCGATGCGCCGTTCTACGACCGCCAGCGCACCGGCGATCTCATGTCGCGCGGCATCAACGACCTTCAGCTGCTCCAGTCCTTTTACGGTCCCGGCCTCTTGAACGCGCAGAACACGGCCATCGTCTACGTCGGTGTGTTGGTCGCCATGCTCGCGCTCGACGTGCGGCTGACGCTCGTCGCCCTCGCGCTGTTTCCACTCCTCTATTGGGGCGTCAACCGGATCAGCAAGCGCGTCTACGCGCGATCCCTCGCCGTTCAGGAGCAGCTCGGCGCGATCAGCGACCGCACCCAGGAGAATCTCGCCGGCATCCAGCAGGTGAAGATCTACGCCCAGGAGGAGCAGGAGATCGCGCGCTTCCGCGCGCTGTGCGACGAGTTCCGGACGCGGCAGCTCGGGCTCGCGCGCGTGCGCGGCGTCCTGGTGGCGCTGATCGGCATCTTCACGGGAGCGGCGACCGTCCTCGTCCTCTTCGCCGGCGGGCTCGACGTGATCCACGGCCGGATCACGCTGGGCGATTTCGTCGCGTTCAACGCCTACCTCGCGCAGCTGGCCTGGCCGACCGTCGCCTTGGGGTGGATCGTCAACGTCTTTCAGCGCGCGGCGGGAGCCATGCGACGCCTCGACGAGATCCTCTCGACCGAGCCCTCCGTCGCCCCCCCGCGATCGCGGGAGAGGAGCGTCTCCGCCGTCGGAGGCGACGTCGAGATCCGCGGCTTGACCTTCGCGTACGAAGGCTCGGACGAGCGCCCGGCGCTTCGCGGGATCGATCTCACCATTCCTCGGGGGTCGCGCGTGGCGATCGTCGGCGCCGTCGGGTCCGGGAAATCGACGCTCGCGCATCTGATCGCGAAGATCTATCCGGCTCCACCGGGAACGATGTTCGTCGGTGGTGAGGACCTGGCCCACGTCCCGGCCGAACGGCTCCGCGCCGGCGTCGGACTCGTCCCGCAGGAGGCGTTCCTGCTGTCCAGGCCGCTCTACGACAACGTCGCGTTCGGCCGTCCGGAGGCGGACGAATCCGATGTCAACGATGCGATGCGGATCGCGCGGCTCGATGCGGATCTCCCCGCCCTGCCCGACGGCGCTCGCACCGTCGTCGGCGAGCGCGGCTACACCCTCTCGGGCGGCCAGCGCCAGCGGGCAACCCTCGCGCGCGCCATCGCCGCGCGCCCCTCCCTGTTGATCCTCGACGATGCCTTGTCGTCCGTCGACGCCGACACGGAAAAGGCGATTCTCGACGCGCTTCCACGGCATCTCGGGGATCGGACCCTGATCCTGATCACGCACAGACTCTCCACGCTCCGGGCGGTGGACCGGATCGTCGTGCTCGAGCGGGGGCGGATCGTCGAGGACGGGAGCCACGACGGCCTCATCGCCAAGAACGGCGTCTACGCGCGGCTGTTCTTGAGGGCGCGGATGGAGGAGCGCCTGGCATGAACGGCGAACGCGACGACGTTCTCGGCCGCGCTTACGACAGCCGCCTCATGCAGAGGCTCGCGGCGTACGTCGCACCTTATCGCGGTCTCGTCGCTCTGACGCTCCTCACCCTGTTCGCGGCGGGGGCGGTCCAGCTCGTCCAGCCGTATCTCGTCAAGGAGGTCATCGACGAATTCATCGTCCGGCGGCGGACCGAGGGGATGATCCTTCCCGCGGCTCTGTTCCTGGCGACGCTCTCGCTCGATTTCGGCTTCGGGTTCCTCCAGATCTACTTGCTGGAGCGCACGGGACAGAACGTCGTCTTCGACCTTCGGAACGCGGTCTTCGCGCATCTCCAGAGGCTTCCCTCCTCGTACTTCGACAAGACGCCGGTCGGCCGTCTGATGACGAGGGTGACCACCGACGTCGAGGCGATCAACGAGGCGTTCACCTCGGGAGTCGTCCTGATCCTCTCCGATTTCGCCAAGCTCGCCGGGATCGTGGTCATCCTGATCGCCATGGATCCAAAGCTCGCCGCCGTCACGTTCGCGGTGATCCCGCCGATGCTACTGGTTTCCTGGTGGTTCCGGATTCGCGTGAGGGACGCCTACCGCGCCATCCGGGCGGCCATCGCGAAGCTGAACGCGAGCCTGCAGGAGTTCGTCTCGGGCATGCGCATCCTGCAGCTCTTCCGCCGTGAGCGGCTCGCCGCCGCCGAATTCGGCGCGCTCGACACCGAGCATCGCGCGGCGCAGATGTCGGGAGTGCTCTACGAATCGGCCTTCTCCGCAGTGGCCGAACTGATGGGCTCGGTCACGATGGCGGCGATCGTGTGGGCCGGCGGAGTCCGGCTCACGGGCGGCGCGATCACCTTCGGAACGCTGGTGGCGTTCATCGAGTACGCCGGCCGCTTCTTCCGCCCGGTGCAGGAGCTGTCGCAGCGGTACACGGTGATGCAGGCGGCGATGGCCTCTGCCGAGCGGATCTTCGCCCTGCTCGACATGAAGGCGACGCTCGCCTCGCCTTCTTCCCCGCACCGGCCTGCCGGCCGCGCGCGCGGCGAGATCGTCTTCGAGAACGTCACGTTCGGCTACGGCGACGGCCCGTCGGTTCTGAGGAACGTCAGCTTCCGAGTCGCGGAGGGTGAGCGCCTGGCCGTCGTCGGATGGACGGGTGCCGGGAAGTCGACGCTGATCCGCCTGCTCGCGCGCCTCTACGACGTTCGCGAGGGCCGAATCCTGCTCGACGGGGTCGACGTCAAGGAGTACGACCTCGCCTCGCTGCGCCGCGCGATCGGCGTCGTGCTCCAGGACCATTTTCTCTTCTCGGGGACGGTCGCCGGGAACATCGCGCTGGGGGACGCGACCATCGGCCCGGACGACGTTCGAAAGGCGGCGCGCTCGGTGCGGGCCGACCTGTTCATCGAGGCACTCCCGGCCGGATACGACGAGCCGGTCCGGGAGCGCGGCGGGAATTTCTCCGTCGGCGAGAAGCAGCTCCTCTCCTTCGCGCGCGCGATCGCGTTCGATCCCGCGGTTCTGGTTCTCGACGAGGCGACCGCCTCGGTGGACCCCGAGACCGAGAGCCACATCCAAGCGGCCCTCGACAGCCTGCTGTCCGGACGCACGTCGATCGTCATCGCTCACCGGTTGGCGACGATCAGGAACGCCGACCGAATCCTGGTTCTGCACCACGGGCAGGTCAGCGAGCTTGGCACGCACGAGGAGCTGATATCCCGGCCGGACGGACTTTATCGGGCCCTCCACTTTCTCCAGGCCGACGCCGTTTCGTGAAGTTATTATAAAAAACCCTTGCCCCTCACCATGGCCGCGGGTACAACGCGTGCCGGGTGCGATCTCAACGGGAGGGAGTCAGCATGCGCCGTCTTGCGACCGGGCTCTGCTCGCTGGGTTTGGTCACGTCTTCGTTCGCCGCGGGGTCGACCGTGCGCGAGGTCCGCGCACGAGACGTTTCACCGGCATTCTCCCTTCCGGAGGATCTGACCTCCCCGGAAGGCAAGACTCGATGGCATCTCGAATCCCTTGCGCTCGGTGCGTCGGCAATTGTCACGATCTCATCTGAGGACCAGGGGTTGGCGCTGGCGGCGACGCGAGCGGGCCAGCCAGGAACCGCGCGTGCGCTGTTAGCGGGTGCCGACGCCGAGCGCTGGCTTCTCCCCGATCGCGATTCATCTCAGATGAAGATGGGGGCCCGCGTCGTCCTCGGCTTCGACGAGACAGCCGACGGCTTGGTGGACGAAATCCAGGCGGACGTCGCAACCGTCGGCATCGGCTGGGTCCACCTCCCGTCGGGCCCGGAAGAGGTCGTGCTGCAGCGCATCCTCCTCTCTAGACGACGCGCCGGAGAAAAGGCGCTTCGCCCCGACGCGCTGATCCACCGGTGGGTCAGCCCGCGCGGGGGGGTGCTGGCCGAGATCAGCGGCCCCGCCTCGACCGACGGCCGAACGCGGCTCAACATCTCATCGATCAGCGTCGTCGAGAGCGTTCTCTCCGGCGCCTCGACCTTGAAGGTCTATGCGGACCAGCTCTACCCGGGGACCTACATCGACATCAAGTACGGATGGAACAAAGGAGCGGGGACGACTCCGGCTCAGCTCGTCCCGAATCCAGGGATCAACAACGTGTGTGATCTGGTCAATTTGGATAGCTGGGATTTCTCGGGCGTGAATTCGGGACAGGAGACTGCTTCGACCGACGTCCCGCCGAATGCCGCGGAGACTTGCGAGTCCGCGCGCTGCGGCTATCAGGGGCTTCCCGCCGGCGGATCCCTTTCGGCGCCCCTTCTCGAGCGTCTCGACAGCAACCTCACGGGAACGGTGCGCAAGGACAATCAAGTCGTTCAGCGCGAAGACCGGGCGGGCGACGTCACGTTCTGGCTCCGGGCGGGGGCGCAGCTCGAGGGCGTCACCGGCGGGTTCGGGAACGGAGAGAGCCGGTTCTGCTTCACGGACGAGGCAGGGAAGCCTCGCAACGAAGCGCCGCTCTGGCAGCTTGCGCACCACGACGCGGGCGGCTACTACACTCAGGCTGGAGACACTTGGGGAAGCGTCCCTGTGACGAGCAACGTCTGCTCGCTCAACCCGACCAAGACCTGCACGTCGAACTCCAACTGCCTTGCCGGCGAGGGAACTTGCGTCTGTCAGGAGTGGGTCTACAACCAGCACTGCGGCACCAACCAGCCCTTCCCGACTCCCGGCACTCTCTGGGCCAAGCAGTGCACCACCGGCGGCCAGACCTACGCGGGCAAGCAGGGGGTCAAGATGGTCAAAGGCGGCGTGGTTACGCTCCCGTCAGGTCACACGCTGAACGCGCTCGTCACGAGGAACACGACGGAATTCTGTCTGTACACCGATTCTGCCTGCGGTTTCCAGGTCGACAAGGTCCGGACGATCGTCTACTACTGGCAGGCGCCCTACGTCGGGTCGGTCGCTCTCGTCCGAGGCGCGAACACCGTCGACTTCGCCTCGGGCGAGACCGGCGAGACCCCCTGCACCAATTTCACGTCGTTCGCCTTCACCGACATGGAGTACGGCCTCCTCCCGCCGATCTCGATCTCCGTGGGGACGGTGACCGACACGTCGGTGGCGCTCTCCTGGAACCCTGGCAACGACACGCACCGCCTGTCCGCGTACAGGATCTACTGGGACACCGACTCGGGCGCGTCGTCGAGCTATGCCTTCAACTCCGTGACGAACGCCGGGCAGGTCTCGTTCGCCGGGACGACCGCGACGATCTCCGGGCTGGCGCCCGGGAAGACTTACTACTTCACCGTCACGTCGCTCTCGAACTTCACCGACCCCTCCAGCGGCGTGATCACGACCTACGAGAGCATCAAATACCCGACGACGGTTTCGGGCGACCCGAGTTTCTCGTATCCCGCCGAGGTCTCGGCGACTACGACGTGCCTCTCCGGCGGCACTCCCGCGCTCGAGGTCACGGGACTGACGGTCGACAGGCTTCCGGCGCCGAACGTTCACGTCTGCTGGATCCCGACGACCGACGCCTGCGCCGTCGGCTATGACATCCTGGGTTCGGACAACGCGACGAGCGACGCTGGCTGGAGCGTCGTCGGTCAAGTGGGCCTGACCAACTGCTGGGACGGCGACCCGACCTACATCCTTGTGCGCACTCGCGGCTTGACCGGAACCGGTCCCTGGGGACACTACCTGCACTGAGACGGAGACCGTGAGGCCGATCCCCCGTCATCGCCGGCGCATCGCATCCGTCTGTCTGACGGCTCTCGCCGCGTTCGCCGGCGCACGGGCGCAGACGACCTCAGCGACGCTGATCGGTCGTGTGACGACGCCGGACGAGAAGCCGGTCGCGGCCGCGCTCGTTCAGGCGCGCTCCGAGGCCAGCGGCGCGTTGCGAACGACGACCTCCGACGACGATGGCCGCTTCCGCTTCGATCTGCTCCCCCCCGGAACGTGGGCGATCGTGGCGCGCTCCCCGGAGGGAATCCTCTCGGACACCAAGTCGATCACGCTCAGGCTCCAGCAGACCGGCGAGGTGACGCTCATCGTCGGTACCGGGCTCGAGGAGAGCGTGACCGTACGCGCCGAGGTTCCGTTGATCGATCCCACACGCACCGGTGGCGAGCTGCGCATCTTCGGAGAACAGGCCGACGATCTGCCGATCGCCAGCCGCAACATCGTGGACCTTTCCCTGCTCGACTCCTCCGTCCGCCGGACCGCTCCGGCTTCGTATTACGGCGAGCGCGAGCCTCCGTTCGTCGTCAACGGGCAGACGGGCCGCGCGAATTCCTATCTGGTCGACGGCCTCGACAACAACGACCAGGCGAGCGGGACGACCCTCAACGCGACGTTCTCGGACCTCGTGGTCAGCGAGTTCGTGCTCCTGACCCATCAGTTCTCGCCGGAGTTCGGCCGCGCGTCCGGAGGCGTGCTCAACCTCGTCACCGAGCGCGGGACGAACAAGCTCGACGGCCTCGGTTTCGTGCAAGGCTCGCCCCGGGGCCTGAACGCATCGGGATCTCTGGTCGACAGCCTTCCCGAAATTCCCGGGGTTCCCGACCAGTCGGGGGACTGGTCGGCGGGGATGAAGTGGGGCGGCCCGTTCGTCAAGGACAAGTCGTTCTGGTTCGCGGCGTACGAGCACCAGGAGGAGCGGCCGATCGTCCCTTACACCGGCTTCACCAAGGACCGCGTTCAGGGAGGCCGGTACGAGGCGCCGAGCTCGGACGACAACGCGTTCCTGAGGACGGATTTCAACGTCGACCCCTCGAACACGCTGATGGTGCGCCTGTCCTACGACAACCGCTCCACGCACGGGATCAACGTCGGCGGGATCAGCACGCCCGATTGGGGGTTCCGGCTCGACGAGAGCGACGTGCAGATCGGCGCTGCGCTGACCACCGTGTTCAACCCGAGCCTGATCCACGAGATGCGCGTGCTGTTCGGAACCTCGTCGATCCTCCAGACGGCGAACTCGACCGCGTCGGGCGTCGAGCACCCGTCGGCGCAGTTCGGCGGGAACAATCTCAGCCGGCAGGACCGCGACGCGAAGGTGTTCCAGCTCGTCCAAAACCTGACTTGGGTGAAGGGACATCACACGACGAAGTTCGGTTACGACGTGACTCCGTCGCGAACCAAGGTCAAGGCTCGGTTCAATCCGAACGGGAACTTCATCTACAGGACCGACACGCCCTACCAGCCTGGCGACGACGGCGGCATCACGGTGAGCGACATCGCGCGGCGCTGCTCGTTGGACACCAACCAGGTTTGCGACCTCAACAACGATCAGTGCCCGGCCCTCGGCAAGGGCACCTGCCAGCTGGACTACGACATCCCCGTCCCCGCGTTCCCGAACGGGATCGATGACAACGGGGACGGCCGCATCGATGAACCCGCCCTTCCGTGGACCTACCCGGTCGTCTTCCAGCTGATCGACGGCGCCCCCGACGCGACGCTCGACGACACGGAGATTGCCGCTTTCGCACAAGATTCCTGGCAGGCGACGTCGAGCTGGCTGTTCGATTTCGGCCTGCGCTACGACCTCGACACCTACACGCTTCCTTCGTCGGCCAAAGTCAACTCGACGGTCCCCAACGGCGGCGCCGGCCGGGACTACAACAACCTCGCCCCCCGAGTCGGCTTCACGTGGACGGGCGGAAAGAAGCGGGAATGGGTCGTCCGCGGCGGCGCGGGCGTCTTCTACAACAAGACGATCCTCGCCTTCCCCGCCGTCGCCGCGATCACCTCGGGAACGAAGATCGGCTTCACGTTCCCCCAGGGCTTCACGTACGAGCTGACGGAGGATTACATCGCCCAGCACGGGATCGACTCCGTCAGGCAGATCCTGGTCTTTCCCGATTTCCTGACGCTCAAGTTCTCGACCGGGACGCGGCTCGACTCCACGCAGGCGAACCTGTTCAACCTCGGGTTCGACCGAGCGTTCGGGAAGCACGGCGCTCTCTCGGCCAACGTCACGCGCTCGCTCACCTACCACGTGCCCTTGATGAAGGACCTCAATCCGGTCGTCGGGAAGGACTTTCTGGGCGTTCCGATCCACGCGTACGATCAAGTCAACGTCGGGTCGATCGCCGCCGTCGTCACCGAAGGGCGCGCCTGGTACACGGGACTCGATCTGGGGTGGAAGTGGCAGTCGGGCTTTGGCTGGTACAGCCTCTCGTACACGCTCTCGAAGGCGGAAGACATGGGCCCCGATCCGCTCAAGGGGGGGATCTACCTGCCGCCGGACTCGGCTGATCTCGGATCCGAGCGCGGCCGGTCGGACAACGACCGCCGTCACCGATTCGTCGCCGCCGGCGACGTCGGCCTCTACTTCCTCGGGCTACGACTATCGGGGGTCTACCAATACGCAACGTCGCTCCCTTTCAACGTGACGACGGGGAACGACGACAACCTCGACGGAATCACCAGCGACCGGCCGCCCGGGGTCGGACGGAACACCGGGGTGGACACGCCGCTCGGTCCCGTCAACCGGTACCGGGCGGCCCACGGCATGGGCCCTGCCTCGTCCCTGTCGGCTCCGTACCTCTCTCAGCTCGATCTGCGGCTCTACCGTCCGTTCGCGGTCAAGGAGGGGAAAGCCCAGGGGACGGCGTTCGTCCAGATCTTCAACGTCTTCAACCGGTACAATGGCGGGCTCGTGGAGGGCCGGGCGCTCGCGTCGAATTTCGGCGCGGTGATCTCGAACGCCGGACCGCCGCGGACGATCGAGCTGGGCTTCAAGATGGGGTTTTGAGATGCTGCTGTCGGCCCTCGTCTTCGCCGCGACGCTCTCTCCTTTCGACCAGGTGGTCGAAGCGGAGCGCGCCTTCGCCGCAGCCTCCGTCCGCGACGGACAGCACGAGGCGTTCCTCGCCCACCTGGCCGACACCGCGATCACGTTCGACCCCCTGCCGACCCCTGCGCGCCCACATCACGAGGGAAAGCCGCATGCGTCGACCGTCCTGACGTGGGGTCCGTCGTGGGTCGCCGTCTCGTCGTCCGGCGATCTCGCCTTCTCCTCCGGGCCGTGGCAGATCCTCGGCCCCGACAGCAATAAGATCAAATCGCTCACCGGTTGGTTCTTCTCGGTGTGGCGCCTGCAACCGGGGGGCGATTGGAAGGTCGTCGTGGATTCCGGTGGAGCGATGAAGATGCTCTTCACGCTCCCCACGTCGGTCGAGAACGGCCTCCCCGCGGCTCCCGCCAAGAACGTCAAGCCGAACGACGCGGCGAACGCCCGCCTCGCCATGACGACGGCCGAGCGGGCGCTCGCCACCGCGGCGAAGCGGGGGATCGGGAGCGCGCTCGCGGCGGCCGCCGAGCCCGGAGTGCGCCTGTACCGCCAGAACGAAGACGTCGCCGTCGGCCCGGCCGCCAAGGCGGTTCTCGACGGCGAGAGGCAGAAGATGTCCTGCGCGGCCGAGCAGATCACCGCGTCGGCCTCGGGGGATGTCGGCTACGCCTACGGCACCTGCACCGAGGCTCTTGGCGCCGGCGGATCGGATAGCAAGCTCGGCTTCTTGCACGTCTGGAGAAAGCAGGCCGACGGAACCTACAAGCTCTTCATCGACGTGGCGCCGTAGCCGTGCTCTCCCCCGAACCGTACGTCGGCCTGGCCGTCCATCTCCTTCTGTGCGTCGCGATGGGCGTCGGACTGATCGTCGCCGCGAAGCTCCTCCGCCACCGCGTCGCCAAGAGCCACCCCGTGAAGCACGACACCTACGAATGCGGCGAGCAGCCGTTCGGCCCCGCCTGGCGCCGCACCTCCGTCGGCTTCTACCTGATCGCCCTCGTCTTCATCCTGTTCGACGTCGAAGCGGCGTTCCTGTTTCCCTGGGTCCAGGCGCTCCGCGCTGCGGGAACGGCCGGGTTCTGGGGGATGGTCGCGTTCCTCGGCGTGTTGTTTCTTGGTTGGGTCTACGCCTGGCGGAAGGGCGACCTCGACTGGACGCGCTGATGTCCGCCGAGAACCTCCCCATCCTCGGTCCGTCCAAAGCGCCCGCGGGATCGGCTCTGACGGATGTCGCGGAGGAGGTCGTCCGTTTCCCGGGCGGCGGCATCGCGCTCCTGCGATCGGATGCTCTCTTTCACTGGGCGCAGAAGTCGAGCCTCTGGCCGCTGACGTTCGGGTTGGCCTGCTGCGCGATCGAGATGATGGCGACGTTCGCCGGACGATTCGATCTCGACCGGTTCGGCGTCATCCTCAGGCCGACGCCTCGGCAGGCGGACGTGATGATCATCGCCGGAACGGTGACGATCAAGATGGCCCCGCGCATCCGGACGCTGTACGACCAGATGGCCCATCCCAAGTGGGTGATCTCGATGGGAAGCTGCGCGAACAGCGGGGACCACTACCGCAACGTCTACTCGGTCGTCCCGGGGGTCGATCACGTCGTTCCGGTGGACGTCTACGTCGCCGGCTGCCCGCCGACGCCGGAGGCGCTGCTCGAGGGGATCTTCGCGCTTCAGCGCAAGATCATGGAGGGGACGCGTGCCGGCGCCTGAGATCGTCGAGCATCTGACGACGCGCTTCCGGGCGACGCCGTTCGCTCTCGGCGTCGAGATCCCCAAGGACTCGCTCCGCCCCGCGCTGCAAGCGCTGCGCGACGCTCACGGCTACCGGTACTACGTGCTCGGCACCGCGACCGAGCGCGAGACCGCCTTCGAAGTGCTGCACGCCGTTCGCAACCTCGAGACCGGTGACACGATCTTCGTCAAGGTCGCGGTTCCCAAGGATGCGGCGGCCGTCGATTCGATCGCCTACGTCTACGCGGGCGCCGACTGGCAGGAGCGGGAGATCTACGATCTCTTCGGCGTCACGTTCGGATCCCATCCGGACCTGCGGCGCATCTTGATGCCGGACGACTACGTGGGGCACCCGCTCCGGAAGAGCTTCGCGATGGAGACCGCGTGGGGATACCGGCCGTGAGCGGCGCGCCGATCGAGGTCGTCGAGAAGGAGTTCGGCGAGCTCGCGCTCAACATGGGGCCGCAGCATCCCTCGACGCACGGGGTGCTTCGTCTGGTGCTGCACCTCTCGGGCGAGACGGTGGTCAAGGCGACTCCGGTGATCGGCTACCTCCACCGCGGGGTCGAGAAGCTCTCGGAGCACTTGGCCTACGATCAGCTCGCGCCGGTCTACGAGCGGGACGACTACCTCTCCCCCACCGCCAACTCGAACGCCTACGTGCTTGCGGTCGAGCGGCTCGGAGGAATCGCGGTTCCCCGACGCGGCCAGTGGCTTCGGTCGTTCGTCTCGGAGTGGCAGCGCGTGTCGTCGCATCTCGTCTGGCTCGGGACGCTGGGGCTCGATCTCGGCGGCGCCCTGGGCGGCGGGACGACCCTCTACATGTGGTGCTTCAGAGAGCGCGAGAGGATTCTCGACTTCCTCGAAGAGCTGACCGGCACCCGCTTCCACACGAACTTCAATGTGGTCGGCGGGGCGCGCTACGACCTCGACCCGGCGCTCGCGACCAAGTCGCACGCGCTCGCCGCCTCGATCGAGGAGAGGCTCCCCGAGCTGTGGTCGATGTCGGGGGGGAATCCGATCTTTGAAGAGCGGACGAGAGGGGTCGGCGTCATCTCGAAGGATCTCGCGATGGGCGTTGGCGTCACCGGCCCCACCCTCCGGGGGTCGGGAATCGGCTACGACGTCCGCCGCGCCTCGCCCTACGACGCCTACGGGGATCTCGTCTTCGACGTGATCACTCGGACGGCGGGGGACGCCGAGGCCCGCTTCCAGGTTCGCATGGACGAGATCAAGGTCTCGCTCAAGCTGGTGCGCGACATCGTCGAGGGGCTCCCTTCGGGGCCGGTCTTCTCGCGCAAGCCGATCAAGAACCCGAAGGCGACGAAGCTGCCGAAGGGGGAGATCTACGCCGCCGTCGAATCGCCGCGCGGCGAGCTGGGCTTCCACATCGTCAGCGACGGGACGGCGAATCCGTATCGCTTGAAGATCAACGCGCCGTCGTTCAAGAACCTGCAGGTGGTGCCGCATATTCTCCCGGGAGGGCTCGTGGCCGACGTCGTCGCGACCTTGGGCTCGCTCGATCCGGTGCTGGGAGACGTCGATCGATGAGCGCCCTTCTCTCCGGGTGGACCGGCGCGCTGTTGCTCTCGACGGTCGTGCTCGGCGCCGCGATGACCATCGTCGCCTACATGACGTGGCTCGAGCGGAAAGTCGCGGCGCGCCTCCAGAACCGCATCGGACCGTACGAGGTCGGCGTCCCCCACGGCTGGCTGCAGCCCCTCGCCGACGTCATGAAGATGATCGTCAAGGAGGACATCACGCCGCGTGCGGCCGACCCGCTGCTCTACAACCTGGGACCGATCCTCGCGATGGCCCCCGCCATCGTCGGATTCGCGTTCTTGCCGCTCGCGCGGAATCTGGCCGTCGTCGATCACCCGTATTCGTTTCTCTTCTTCACGGCGTTCGCGTCGCTGAGCCTCCTCGGCGTGTTCGCCGCCGGATGGTCCTCGAACAACAAGTACGCCCTGCTGTCCGCCCTGCGGATGGTCGCGATGGCGGCCTCGTACGAAGTGCCGCTGATCCTCGCGCTCCTCATTCCGGCGCTCCTCGCGGGCTCGTTCCAGCTCACGGAGATCGTCGAGGCGCAGCGCCGGATGTGGTTCGCCCTCTACCCGGTCGTCGGTCAATTGAGCTTCGGGATCTTCCTCCTGTGCGCGCTCGCCGAGGGAAACAAGTCGCCGCTCGACCTTCTCGAGGCGGAATCCGAGCTGATCGCGGCCTACAACGTCGAGTACTCGGGGATCAAGTTCGCGCTGTTCTACGCCGGCGAGTACGCGCACACGCTCGCCCTCTGCGGGCTCGCGGCGACGGTCTTTCTCGGCGGCTACATCGGTCCGTCGTTCCTCCCCGGATTCGTCTGGCTGATCGCGAAGTCGGTCGCCGTGTTCCTGCTCGTTCTCTGGATCCGCTGGAGCCTGCTGCGGCTTCGCATCGACCAGGCGATCCGCCTCAACTGGATGGTCCTCCTTCCGGCATCGCTCGCGAATCTGCTGGCCGCGGCGGCCTGGGTCATGAGGCCCTAGTGCCCAGCCTCGGAACGATCGTCTTCGGGACGCTCAGGACGATGCGCGTGACGATGCGCAACGCGTTCCGCTCGGGGAACACGGTCCCCTACCCGCGCAAGAAGCGCCCGATCCCGGGCCAGTGGCGCGCAGGCTCGTTCGCGCTCACCTTCGATCCGCAGACGGGCGAGGAGAATTGCATCGGCTGCCGGCTCTGCGAGTACATCTGCCCTTCGGAGATCATCACGGTCACGCTGAGAAAGGGCGAGGCGCGGCAGAACGGGATCGGCGCCACCTTCTGCGACCACTTCGTCCTCGACTACCAGGCGTGCATGCAGTGCGAGCTCTGCATCCAGGTTTGTCCGACCGACGCGATCGTGATGACGCGCGAGCTGGCCCCGACGTCGACCACGCGCGACGGGCTCCTCTTGACGAAGGAGAGGCTGATGGCGAACGGCCGCGCGCTCCTGGCGGCCCCCGAGCTGACTTCGCACGCGACGCCGACGAAGATCCGGGAATGGACGGACGCCGCGCGCGGGCTCCCGAAGGCGGAGGAGCCTGCTTGAGGGATCTGGCGTTCTATCTGCTCGCGGCCGTGCTGATCGCAGGTGCTTTCGCCGTCGTCACGGCGAGGAGCCTGTTCCGAGCGGCGTTCGCCCTGAGCGGCGTGCTCGCGGCCACGGCGGGGTTTTACCTCCTGCTGACGGCGCCGCTGCTCGCCGCGGTTCAGATCCTCCTCTACACGGGAGGCGTGTTGACCCTCGTCGTCTTCGCGCTCGTCGTCGCGGGCGGGGAGACGGACGGTCCGCGCTGGCGTAGGCCGGTGCCCGCCGCGATCCTGGCGCTCGCTGTGTTCGCGGTGCTGGCCGGCTCGGCGCGCACGATCGCGGGAGCGTCGCAGACGGGCGGGCTCGACAGCGGAAGGGAAATCGGCGTCCTTCTGTTTCGTGTCTACCTCGTGCCTTTCGAGCTGCTGTCGGTGCTTCTCCTGGGCGCCGTGTTCGGCGCGCTGCTCGTCGCGCGCAGGGACCGCCCGGAATGACGGCGGCGAGCCTCCTGATCATCGCCGCGGCGGTCTTCGCCGTCGGCCTGTTCGGTGTTCTGGCGCGCCGGCATGCGATCGGCGTCCTCCTTTCGATCGAGCTGATGTTCAACGCGGTCAATCTCGCGGTCGTGTCGATCGCCTGGTCGCGGGGCGCTCTGGGCGGCGTCGTCCTCGTGTTGTTCGGGATCGCCATCACCGTCGCCGAGATCGCGGTCGGGCTGGCGTTGGTCCTGCTCGCCTCGCGCGTAAGGAAGAGCGTCGTCCTCGACGACCTTTCGGAATTGAAGGGCTAGCGGGTGACCGCCGCGGCCTTGGTTCTCGCCGCTCCGCTCGCCGCGTTCGCGCTGCTCGCGGTCGTTCCGCCGCTCCGAAGATCGGGAAAGCCTGCCGCCATCGTGTCGATCGCCGGCATCGCCCTCTCGCTCGCCGCCGCAGGAGCGCTGGTCCTGAGCGTGCGCGCCGCGGGCGCACCCGTCGTCGACGAGTGGATCTGGGCGCCGCTCGCGGGCGGGCCGTCGATCGCCTTCGGACTTCTCGCCGATGGGGTCTCGGCGTCGATGGCGGTTCTCGTCGCGCTCATCGCGCTTCTCGTCCAGGTGTACTCGCTCGCCTACATGGCCGACGAGAGGCCCGCCGCGTTCGGCCGCTACTACGCCTACCACTCGCTGTTCGCCTTCGCGATGCTGGGGCTCGTGCTCGCGCACAACCTGCTCCAGACCTACGTCTTCTGGGAGCTGGTCGGCTTGGGCTCGTATCTCCTGATCGGGTTCTGGTTCGAAAAGCCAGCCGCGTGCCGCGCCGCGCTCAAGGCGTTCTGGACGACTCGGCTCGGGGACGTCGGCTTCGCGCTGGGGATCGTCGTCCTCGGGACGGCGGCCGGGACTTTCACCTTCACCGAGCTGTTCGCGAAAGCCGGAAGCGGCGCGTTGGCCGGCGCGGCGCTGACATGGGGGGTCGCCGGGGTCTATCTCGGCGCGATGGGGAAGAGCGCACAGGTCCCCTTCCATATCTGGCTCCCCGACGCGATGGAGGGTCCGACGCCGGTGTCGGCGTTGATCCACGCGGCGACGATGGTCGCGGCGGGCGTCTACCTGATGGTGAGGATCTCGCCCCTGCTCCACCAGACTCCCGGGATCGCGAGCGCGGTCTACGCGATCGGCGTCGTGACGGCGTTCCTCGCCGCGTCGATGGCGCTCGTCGAGAGCGACATCAAACGGATCCTGGCTTTTTCGACGGTCAGCCAGCTCGGCTTCATGATGGCGGCCTGCGGCGCGGGCGGGCCCGAGGCGGCCTACTTCCATCTCGTCACGCACGCGTTCTTCAAGGCGCTCCTCTTCCTCGCCGCGGGTTCGCTGATCCACGCGGTCCACACGAACGACATCTTCAAGATGGGAGGGCTCTGGCGGGCGATGCCGGTGACCTGCTTCAGCTTCGCCGCGGGCGCCTTGGCGCTGGCGGGGGTCGTCCCTACGGCGGGGTTCTTCTCGAAGGACGAGGTCCTGGCCGCGGTGTTGGCCGGCGGCCACCCGGTCGGGTTCGCGGTTCTCGTCGCCACGGCCGCGATGACGGCGTTTTACATCGGCCGCGCTTTCTTCGTCGCGGCGATGGGCGCGAAACAGGCGACCGGGCATCCCCACGAAGCGCCCATGGCGATGCGGGCGCCGCTGATCGTGCTCGCGGTGCTCGCGGTCGTCGCCGGCGCGGCGGCCCCTGCGATCCCGGCGCTCTTTGCCGCGTCGATCTCCAGCGGGGGCGCTTCGGGCGAGCACGCTCCGCTCTTCGTCCCGATCGCGGGGACGGCCGCCGCGCTTCTAGGCCTCGCCGTCGCCTGGGCCGGCTATCAACGGCGCAGCTTCGATCCGGCGCGCGTGACGCGATCGCTTCAGCCGATCGTCACGCTGCTCGAACGACGATGGTTCGTCGATGACGTCTTCGAGGCCGGCTATCGCACCGTCTACCTTGCGGCCTCGAACGCCGTCGGCTGGTTCGATCGGTACATCGTCGACGGCGTCGTCAACGCGGTCTCCTGGGGCACCTGGATCGGCGCGGGGCGCCTGACCGAGATCCAGAGCGGACGCGTGCAGGACGGATTGATCGCGGTCGCCGCCGGTCTCGTCCTGCTCGCTTGGCTGGCCTGGGCGCGGTGAGGGCGAGGTGACGAACGTCCTGACCCTGACGCTCGCGGCTCCTTTCACGGCCGCGCTCCTGCTTCTGCTCCTCCCCCAGCATGCGCGTCTCCCGATCCGGCTCGCGTCGCTCGCCGGCGCCGTCGTCCCGACGGCCACCAGTCTCTTTCTCGTGTCGCGCTACGACGCCGCGGCCGGCGGATTCCAATTCGTCCACTCCGTTCCGCTGGTTCCGTCGTTGGGACTTTCCTGGCACATGGGGGTCGACGGGATCGGCGTGCCGCTCGTTCTTCTCACGGCGCTGATCCACCTGACCGCCGTGCTGACGTCGTGGACCCTCGCCGAGCGCGAAAAAGAGTTCTTCCTGTTCCTGGCGCTCCTCGTCACCGGCGTTTACGGAGTCTTCGTCTCGCTCGATCTCTTCCTCTTCTTCTTGTTCTACGAGCTGGCCGTGCTTCCGATGTACGTCCTGATCGGGATCTGGGGCTCGTCGATGGACGTCCCCGGGCGAGGGCCGTTCGGGCGGTTCTTCGCGAAGACGGGCGTCGGCCTCAAGGAGTACGGAGCGATGAAGCTGACCCTCTACCTCCTGGCGGGCTCGGCCTTCATCCTCGTCGGCATCTTCCTGCTGTGGGTCGAAGGGGGGAGGCAAGTCGGCGGCGGGACGTTCGACTACGTCGCGCTCTCGAACGCTGCGTTCCACGGCAGCCTCGGCCGCACGATGTTCCTCTTGTTCTACGTCGGATTCGGCGTGCTGGCCGGCATCTGGCCCTTTCACACCTGGTCGCCGGACGGCCACGCCGCGGCCCCGGCGGCGGGTTCGATGATGCACGCGGGCGTCCTCATGAAGCTGGGAGCCTACGGCGTGCTGCGGATCGGCTTCGGGCTCCTGCCCGAGGCGGGCCGGGAGCTCGCGTGGCTCGTAGGATTGGTCGCCGTCATCAACGTCATCTACGGCGCGTTCGCCGCGGGCTGGCAGAAGGACATCAAGTATCTGATCGCCTACTCGTCGGTCTCGCACATGGGGATCGTCATGCTGGGGATGGCGACCCTCAATGCGACCGGTGTGACCGGCTCGGTCTACCAGATGGTCGCGCACGGGATCATGACGGCGCTGTTCTTCACGCTCGTCAATCTGGTCTACGGGATCTCGCACGTCCGGGACATGACCAAGATGGGCGGCTACGCCCACGCCATGCCGGGGATCGCCTGCTTCTTCGTCATCGCGGGGCTCTCGTCCCTGGGGCTGCCGGGGCTCGCGGGATTCGTCGCCGAGTTCCTGGTCTTCCTGGGCGCATGGGCTTCCGCGCATTCCTGGTGGGTCGTCCCGGGGGTCTTCGGCGCGTTCATCACGGCGCTCTACGTGCTGCGCGCGGTGCGCACGATCTTCCTGGGCCCCGCCCCCGCTGCAACCGGCTCGTTGCGCGACGCGCGTGGCGTCGAGTGGGCGAGTTTCGTCATCCTGAGCGGGGCGCTCGTCGTCTTCGGCTGTTGGCCGAGGCTGATCCTCGCCCCCCTCAACCCGGGCGTCGCGGAATTCCTGGCGCGCATCTCGAGATAGACGATGCGCGGAGCCGCCTCACTCGAGCTGTCGACTTTGGCCCTCGCGCTCGCCGTGCTGGCTTGGGACCTGGCGTTTCCCCCGTCGCGCGCCAACCCGCGCCGCGGTGGATTGTATTTACTAACGTCGGTCGGCCTGGCCGGGATAATCTCCTGGTCGTATTTACTCCCTGCTCCCGCCACGCTGACCGACGCTTTCCTCCTGGATGGATTTGCCCTCTTCGCGAAACGGGTGCTCCTGGCGTCGGTGCTCCTGGCGGTTGTCGGCTTGTACCCCTACGCCAAGAAGCGCGGCGTCGAGGATCGCTCGGGCGAGGCGCTCGTCCTTCTCTTGTTCGCGACCGTCGGCGGGATGGCGCTTTGCTCCGCTCGGGAGTTCCTGACGCTGTTCGTGGCGTTCGAGCTGCTTTCGCTTCCCCTGTACGTCCTCACGGCGCTCGAGAAGGAGCGGGGCCACTCCGTCGAGGGAGCGATCAAGATCTTCCTCTTCGGCAGCGTTTCCGCCGCGGTGATGCTCCTCGGCATCGGCTTCCTCTTCGCCGCGACGGGGACGACGTTCTGGATGCAAGTGACTTCCTGGCCGCAAGACCCGCTGGTGGGGATCGGCGCCGCTCTTCTGCTTGTCGGGTTCGGATTCAAGATCGCGATCTTTCCGTTCTCCTTGTGGGTTCCCGACACCTATCAAGCGGCTCCGACGCCGGTTCTCGCCTTCCTGTCCGTGGCGCCCAAGGCGGCGGCGGTCGCAGCGTTGTTCCGTCTGGTCTTCGAGGTCTTCCAGCCGGCCGGCGTGCCGGTCGCGTCGTGGCTCGCCATCCTCGCCGCCCTGACGATGACGGTGGGGAACCTCCTCGCGCTTCGGCAGCGCGACCTGAAGCGGCTGCTCGCCTATTCGGGAATCGCTCAGATCGGCTACGTCTTGCTCGCCCTCGCGGCGGGAACGAAGCTCGCGGCGGGGCTGGCTCTCTTCTATTTCGTCGCGTACCTGGTCTCGAACGCGGGTGCTTTCCTGGTCGTCGCCGCGATGGAGACCGAGGGCTGCGAGCCGACCCTCGAAGGCTCACGCCAGATGATCCGACGCTCTCCCCTCTTGGCGGGCTCGATGCTCGTCTTCCTGCTCTCGCTGGGCGGGATCCCGTTCGCGCTCGGCTTCTGGGGGAAGACCTACGTCTTCCTGGCGGCCGCAGATGCCGGCCGTTTCGGGCTCGTCTTCTTGGGAGCGGTCCTCGCGGTCGTTGCCCTCTTCTATTACCTATCGATTGCCCGCGCGATGTTCATCGCGACCGACGAGGCTCCCAAGTTAGCCGTCGCTGGCCCGCTCTTGGCCGCGATCCTGGCCTGCGCGGTGGTCGCCGGGGCGGGTGGTTTGGCGCCACACCTCCTGACGAATCCCGCGCTGAAGGCGGCGGAATCCGTAACAATTACGTCATCCCGTTGACAGGTGCGGCAAAAAATCCGCGGGAATCCGAGCCCGGCTGGCAGATCCAGGGGCTTCGGCGTACAGAGGATCTGGCCCGTGGGTTGCGTCGTGTATCCACGGAAGGATTGGCTATGCCGCGTTCTCGGTTCCGCGGAGTCCTCGTCGTGATCGCCGGCCTGGCGCTGGCCCGGGGCGCTTCCGCCGCCGCCGGGGTTAAGAAGACCCACCCTCCCCCCCCCCCCCCCTTCGCCAAGA